>Ga0194056_10001215_pt1 | contig 14058 bp, 13 predicted proteins | sample SepL4413m_MetaG_FD_155458 | JGI IMG/M metagenome (GOLD analysis project Ga0194056, IMG submission 155458) | Anoxic zone freshwater microbial communities from boreal shield lake in IISD Experimental Lakes Area, Ontario, Canada - Sep2016-L442-13m | ecosystem: Environmental > Aquatic > Freshwater...
ACAAATAACTATACATGGACTAAAACTGTTAGCGTAGCGACTGTTGCGTCAGCTATGAAAAGTAGGGGATATGACATTGGAACTATTAATGACATTCGTATAATAGAAAAATCTCCAGCCGGAAGAGCGTGTCACGTTCAAGTTCTTGGAACTAAGGGTGTAAAGAATTTTTATAACGAGAGCTGTAGGACCTTCTTAGGCCTATCCAGCCAACTTTATACTATGACTACAGATGCAGATACAATTGCGCTTGGTGCAAATGGTAAAACTGTGATGACTAGGCTAGCGTCTTTGACTATCCAATCAAAGTCCGCAACTACTTCATTTGACATTTCCTCAGAAAAGATTAGAATTCTCGGTGACAATGGAGCTAAAGATACCGTTCCAACTAGACCGAGTACGTATACGTTTAAAGGCAAGGGCTGGGGACACGCTGTCGGGATGAGTCAAAATGGCGCTAAGGGAAGAGCGGCTAAAGGTCAGCATTACGACGAAATACTTAAGTTTTACTTTCCTGGAACAACTATTGAGTAGAGAGGATTTCATGAAAACATCTGATTTTAATTATACATTACCTTCTGAATTGATTGCTCAGCACCCGCTTGAATGCAGATCTTCATCTAGACTCCTTGTTCTAGACCGTAAAGACGGTTCTATTAAACACAAATCGTTTGAATATGTTCTTGAATCTCTAAATTCTGGTGATTGCCTAGTCCTTAATGATACCAAGGTTATACCTGCTCGGATTTTCGGACAGAAAGAAGGAAGTGGAGGGCAAATTGAATTTGTCCTTTTGAAAAGACATCCCATTTCTCAAGATCATAAGAATGTCTGGGAAGTCATTTTGAAACCAGGCAGAAAAGCCAAGGTTGGAGCTAGATTCATTTTTGGCGGAGGCATTTTAAAGGCTGAAATTCTTGAAATAATTGAAGACGGGAACCGTTTAGTGCGTTTCGAACACGAAGGAGTACTTGAAGAAATTCTTGAAAAAATTGGTACAATGCCTTTGCCGCCATATATTACTGAGAAACTCGAAGATCAGTCTAGATATCAGACTGTTTATGCTTTGAATGATGGTTCTGCTGCAGCACCAACTGCCGGCCTTCATTTTACCCCAGAACTTCTAAAAAAAATCTCCAATAAAGGTGTTTCGATTGCCTATGTTACTTTACATGTAGGACTTGGGACGTTCAGGCCTGTAAAGGTGGAAGATGTATTGAAACATCACATGCATTCAGAATATTATTCTGTTACGAAAGAGAATGCGGAAAAAATCAATGCTGCGAAGAAAGATGGAAATCGAATCGTGGCTGTCGGCACGACAAGCACAAGAGTTCTGGAGTCAATTTCAGACGATAAGGGTTGTGTTTCGCCTTGCGAAGGGGAGACTTCGATTTTTATTTATCCTGGATATAGATTTAAATGCATAGATGCTTTGATTACGAACTTTCACTTGCCAGAGTCGACTTTGATAATGCTGGTAAGTGCGTTTGCTGATAGAGAAAATATTTTAGAAGCCTATTCCGAAGCAGTACGAGAAAAATATAGATTTTTTAGTTTCGGCGACGCAATGTACATTAGATGATATGGAGGAAATTATGAAACACGCAGTAACATACGAGCACATACACACATGCAAACAGTCGGGGGCGCGCCTGGGGAAGGTTCACACGCCACACGGCAGCTTTGACACTCCTGCATTTATGCCTGTCGGAACTCAAGCAACTGTGAAGGGAATGTCGCCAAAGGAATTAGAAGAGATGGATGCTCAGATAATTCTTAGCAACACATATCATCTTTATTTGAGACCTGGGCACGAGTTGATTCGTCAGGCTGGGGGGCTTCATAAATTCATGAACTGGAATCGTCCGATACTTACTGACAGCGGTGGATTTCAGGTGTTTAGTTTAAGCAGTTTGAATAAGATATCTGAAAAGGGTGTTGAATTTAGTTCGCACAAGGATGGTTCAAAGCATTTTCTTTCGCCTGAGAAAGCAATTGAAATTCAAAATGCTTTGGGTGCTGACATAATTATGGCTTTTGACGAGTGCATTCCGTATCCGGCGGATCGAATTTATACAAAGAACAGTTTAGAACGCACCACGCGTTGGGCGTCTCGATGCAAGGAAACTCATAAAAATATTGAAGCGCAGTCTTTATTCGGGATTATTCAAGGGGGTATGTACGAGGACCTTCGTGAACAAAGTTTAAAAGAGTTGGTGGCGCTTGATTTTCCTGGATACGCGATTGGTGGGTTGAGCGTTGGGGAGCCAAAAGAAGATATGTTTCGGATTTTGTCTCATACAGTTCCTCTGATGCCGGAAGATAAGCCAAGATATCTTATGGGCGTTGGTACACCTGATTATTTAATGGAAGGCTCGATTAGTGGATTAGATATGTTTGACTGTGTCTTGCCTACTAGAATTGGTAGGAATGGAACGGTTTTGACTTCGAAAGGGAAATTGATAGTTCGTGATAGTAAATATGCAGATGATTTCTCGCCGATGGATGAAGAATGTACTTGTTATGCTTGCCAAAACTTCACGAGAGCCTATATTAGACATTTGATAAAAGCAGATGAAGTTCTAGGAATTCGATTGACATCACTACACAATCTGCATTTTTTACTGAATTTTATGCGAAATATTCGAGAAGCGATAAGAAATGACTCGCTTTTGGACTTTAAACTCAAATTTAATAGTGCATTTGGCTACAAATAATGGTATTATAAATATAAAATTTTTCGGAGGTGTTATTTAAATGGATCAAAATGCGATTATGACAATACTGTATGTAGTAGTGTTCGGAGCGATGATATTCTTTTTGTTTATTCGTCCTCAAAAGAAGAGAGAAAAAGAAGCAAAAGCAATGGTTGCTGCTCTTGTAGTAGGCTCGAAAATTGTTACTATCGGCGGAGTTGTAGGAACTATCGTACATGTTGGAGAAGATGAAGTTACTATTGAGACTAGTGTAGAAAAGACTCAATTGGTTTTCTTGAAATCTGCTATCAGCACAATTAGAGAAAAGCCAGCAGACGCAGTATTAGAAACAAAGTAGGTCATTTTTGGAGGTAATTTAGAATGAAGCACGTAAAGACTATTTCAAAAGCAGTATTAAAAGATACAAAAGCAATTGGTTGCGGCGAGTGCCAGGCATCTTGCCAGTCAGCATGCAAGACTTCTTGCACTGTAGCTAATCAATCATGTGAAAAGAAGTAATATTAATGATTCACAAGTACAAACTGAATGACACTTATATTGTCGTTGATGTAAACAGCGGAGCAGTTCATGGGGTTGATCAAATCGCCTATGAGCTGCTTGGTGATGCTATGGATGCTGAAAACTTTAAGGTTATTGCTATTGAGAATTATAAGAAACTTGTTGACAAATTCGGCGAAGAAAAAGTTGAAGAGGCGTTTGAAGAACTGCTGATGCTTATTGATGAAGAGATGCTATTTTCAGATGAACCATTTGAAAACTACGCTCCCGATTCAACTGCTAGACCGATTCTAAAATCTTTATGTCTACATATTTGTCATGATTGTAATTTGAGATGTAAATACTGCTTTGCTGGAACTGGCGCTTTCGGGGGTACACGCTCTATGATGAGCTCAGAAGTTGGGAAAGCGGCAATCGATTTAATCATAAAGGAATCTGCCCATCGTCATAATCTTGAGGTTGATTTTTTCGGCGGCGAACCTCTTATGAATTTTGAAGTAGTAAAAGAAATTGTCGCTTATGCAAAATCAAAAGAAACTGAGCATAATAAAAACTTTCGGTTTACTTTAACCACTAATGCATTAGGTTTGATAGATGATAAAATCGGATATATTAACGAAACCATGCATAATGTGGTTTTAAGTATAGACGGTCGCAAAGAAACAAATGACAAAATGCGCCTGAAGCTTGATAATTCAGGTTCGTATGATTCGATATTACCTAAAATCAAGAAATTAGTCGATGCACGAGAAGGCAAGAATTATTATGTACGTGGGACCTTCACAAGAGAAAATTTAGATTTTTCTAATGACGTGCTTCATCTTGCTGATCTTGGTTTCAAGCAGATTTCAGTAGAACCAGTAGTAGCAAACTGTGAATCTGGTTATGATTTGCGTTTTGAGGATTTGCCAATTCTATTTAATGAGTATGAAAAACTTGCAAAGGAATACGTCAAAAGAGATGATTCGGAAGATAGTTTTCGTTTCTTTCATTTCATGATTGATTTGAACGATGGGCCTTGTATTGCAAAGCGTACGTCTGGTTGTGGAGCTGGTCATGAATACACAGCGGTAACTCCTGAAGGTGATTTATATCCTTGTCACCAGTTTGTAGGGATTGAAGAGTTTAAAATTGGCGATGTATTTGAGGGTTTGAAGAATGAAGAAACTCGTACAAAGTTTCAGACATCTAACATCACTACTAGGGAAGAATGCAGCAAGTGCTGGGCAAAATATTATTGCAGTGGCGGATGTGTGGCTAATGCATGGCAGTTCAATAAAGATATTAACGTACCCTATGCGGTAGGTTGTGAATTAGAAAAAAAGCGTGTCGAAGTGGCACTTTGGATAAAAGCTAATACTCTACAAGGAGATAATTGAAATGAACCAAAGCAGAAAGAATATTATATTTATTATGTCAGACCAACTTAAATATTCTGCTGTTGGAGCACATGGTAACAAACAGGTTATTACACCTCATTTAGATCAACTTGCTAAGTCAGGTTGTGATGTAGATGATTTTTATACAAACTCTCCAGTTTGTGTGCCAAGTCGTTGCACGTTTATTACAGGAAAGTATTTGCATTCGCATGGAATTCGAGAAAATCATACAGTTTTAGAAGAAAACAGAGAAATCCATGTCTTTCGCATGCTCAAGCAAGAAGGTTATGCATTAAGTTACTCGGGTAAGAATCATGTGTTAATTGATAGCGAATTCGAGAATTTTGATTATGCGACAACTGATGGTAGTACTGAATATTCAGACTTGGAGTTGGAAGTAAAAAAAGCAATGAAAATTAAGCAAAATGAAACAGGTAGCACTGCCCATAAAATTGCAAGTTATCACGAACTTCCAAAAGAAGCTACATCGGCGTGGTGCACTACTTCTAGAATGATTGATTCTTTGGAACTATTAAAAAATGACGAGAGACCTTTCTGTGCATTCCTCTCAATAGTTGAACCTCATTATCCTCATGTAGTACCAAAAGAGATTTGGGATTTTTACGAGGGCGTTGATTTTGAAATACCCCTTACAGACTGTAATGATTTACCAAATAAAGCGTCTAGATTCTTATTGAAGCAGAAAGCTCAGCACTCTGAACAAGCTAGTATTGAAGACAAGAAAAAGTGGTTTAGAGCTTATTATTCAATGGTAACATTAGTTGATATACAAGTTGGAAGGATTATGGACTGGCTTGTGCAAAACAATAAGCTTGAAGACACCATTGTTGTTTTTACTTCTGATCATGGTGAATTCGGTTTTGAACATGGCATGCTTAAAAAAGATCTAGTACTTCTTGACTGTTTATTGCATGTGCCATTGATGATAAGTTGCAAAGGATTGATACCTCCGCAAAACATGAAAGATACATTAGTTGAGCAAGTTGATGTGTTACCGACAATATTAGAACTATTAGGCGTTCCTTCACACCGAGGGATTCAAGGCAAAAGTTTTGCTCCAATATTACTTGAAAATAAAATGAATGATTGTGTTTCACATAAAGAAGCAGTTTATGCTGAAATTAACCCACCGTTCTTATATAATAAATTTGAATCTTATGAAGATTTCTCCGAATTTTATTTAAAAAGAGGGACTGTCGACCCTCCATTTAATATACCAGGAGACTTCACAAAATCTATCAGAACAAAAACCCATAGATATATTTGGTATGGAAATGGAGAAGAAGAACTATATGATCATGTCTCAGACCCTGGTGAGATAATTAATTTAGTTAAAGATAACAATTATAAAGATATAAAAACATCTCTTAAAATCCAGCTGTTAGAATGGAACGCTTTATCGGAAAACCCGATTGATCCATCAATAAATGCTAGACTTCAGAGACAGTATGACAATTGGAAAGATAAAAACGAACACAATTATTATCAATGGTTACCATTCTGGATGATTGAGGACTATAAAAATTCAGACGAAAAATTTTACTAGGAGTATCCCAACTATTGACGTTTAAGGGGTATCACCTATATAATTAACAAAGTTATTTACTATTTAGGAGGCGCAAACGATATGAGAGGTAAAAATGCTTTTAAGTTCTGGAGTGTAATCATTGCCACAGCAATTTTAGTGGTATTTGCATTGACAGGTCTTAATGTCGGGAAAGACAAATTAGGTAATAATATTCAGCTTATTAAAAGTGCAAGCAGTATCAGAACCGGTATAGATATAACCGGTGGTGTATCGGCAATGTTAGAGCCTGCTGCAGGAGAAAGCGATCCTGCTACATTAAAGACGGATTTAGCTACCGTAAAAGCTCTGATTGAGCATAGACTTGACAGACAAAATATTCTTGATTATTTTGTTTCTACAGACGATGTAAATGGAAGAGTAATTGTTGAAATCCCTTGGGCACAAGGCGATACAAGCAAAAATGCTACAAAATTGATTCAGGATTCAGTTGTTACAGCAAAACTTTATTTTCAAGAAGTAAAGGTTTCTGATCAGATTCCTGCTACTTCAGCACCTACTTACAAACCAGGAACTAAGACTCCAGCACCTACAAAAAAACCTGCAGGTACTCCGGCGCCAGCTATTTACAATTTAGATGGTGGGCAGTATGTGAAGGTTGGTTCAGTAATTTTGCAAGGTACTGATATTGCTAACGCTACGAGCGAATGGGATGCTCAAAGTGGACAGCATGTACTTTTAAAGTTTAAACCTACTGGTCAGCAAGCATTTTCTTCAGCTACAGCTAGACTTTCAAAGCAAACTCCAAAAGGACTGCTTGGAATATTTATGGATGAAGATTTGATTTCTGCACCTAGTGTAAATGATGCAATCACTCAATCTACTGCAATCATTACTGGTAAGTTCACAGCACAGGAAACCGCAGATTTAGCAGACAAAATTAGAACAGGTAACTTACCTTTCAAATTGAACGTAGTTCAAATCAACGTTATTAACTCTCAATTAGGTCAGCAAGCATATACAGTTACAATTTATGCTTTGTTAATCGCATTGCTACTCATCATGCTATTTATGTTAATCTATTATAGATTACCTGGACTTTTCGCAGGAGTTGCTTTATTGACTCATACAGCTCTTCAATTACTCTTTATTTCAAATACAGGAATTACAATCACATTGCCTGGTATGGCAGGTATTATCCTTTCGATAGGACTCGCTGTCGATGCCAATGTAATTATATTTGAAAGAATTAAAGAAGAACTGCGTAGCGGTAAGACTTTGAGAGCTTCCGTTGATGCAGGATTTAAGCGCGGATTTACAGCAGTTCTCGACGGAAACGTCACAGCAATTATTGCTGCTGCAGTATTGTGGTACTTTGGTACTGGTGCGATTCAATCATTCGCAATTACTACATTAATTGGTATTTCATTAAGCTTCATCACTGCCGTAACATTCTCCAGATGGATGTTGAAGGCGACTTCAGATTGGGATATCGCGACACATCCTTGGTTGTGGGGTGTTTCGAAGAAGAAGAAAGATGTTGAACTCGGAGAAGGGGAGGTGGCAAAATAATATGTTTCCATTTGTAGAAAAAAGAAGAATTGCTTACATTGTAGTTGGAGTTATTTTATTAGCAGGAATTATATCTTATTTTGCTCACGGATTTAAATTAGATATTCAATTCCAAGGTGGAACTGAAATTAAGTACACAATGAAAGACGCGAACTTTAATACAGAAAAAGCACAGAGTGTTATAAGTGAAGCAATTAATAAATCTGTATCTGTAGTTTCGTCAAAGAATTTCGAAGGAACAATGAATTACATGGTAGTTAGAGTTGCAAGTGAGCAAACTTTGACTGCACCTGAAATTTTAAAGGTACAGACTGAACTAAATAATGCTGGCTTTATAGTTAATGTCGACCCGCAGATTACGAATATCAATCCGTCCATCGGAGCCGAGATTATGAGAAATGGTATCTTAGCTGTATTCTTTGCACTTTTACTGATTATCATTTATATCGCTTTCAGATTTAAAGCGATTTCTGGTTGGTCAGCAGGTGTCATTGCTTCTATTGCAATTTTATCAGATGCATTGTTAATGATTTCTGTATATTTAATTTTCTCAATTTCGTTGAATGAATCATTCATTGCCGGGGTGTTGACCGTCATCGGTTATTCAATCAACGACAAAATCATCATTTACGATAGAATTCGTGAAAACAGCACTGGTAGAAAGAAAGGTTCAAATGTTGAAATTGTTAATTTGAGTATTTTCCAGACACTTACAAGATCAATTAACACCGCACTTACAGCAATAATGAGTTTGGCAGTTGTATTTATTCTTTCAACTATGTTCCAGATTTCTTCAGTAGCTCAGTTTGCATTCCCGATGATAATCGGTGTTGCATTCGGATGTCTCTCATCGATATTCATTGCTGGACCAATGCTTGGTGCTTATAAAGAAGCAAACGCAAAGAATAATGCAAGAGGAACTACAAGTAAATCAAGAAGATAGATTAAGACAGTATTATTTTAAGGAGTCAGGTCTTAATGCCTGACTCCTTTCGTAACTCTTTATGGGGGTGGAAATTATGGCAAAAAGGTTTTCAGTATTAGATTTTAAGAAAATGAAAGTAGAAGGCAAGAAAATTGTCGTTTTGACAGCTTACGACAAATTTACAGCTAGAATTTCTGAAGATGGTGGTGCTGATGCACTGCTTGTAGGTGATTCTTTGGGCATGACTGTATTGGGTTATGAGAACACACTTTCAGTAACTATGGACGACATGGTTAGACACACTAGAGCGGTTTCTAGTTCTTCAATAACCCCTATGGTGATTGCGGATATGCCTTTTCTTTCTTATCAAATTTCAGTCGAAACGGCTCTTAAAAACGCAGGCAGATTGATAACTGAAGGTGGAGCAACTGCAGTAAAGCTTGAGGGTGGTCTCGAATATTGTTCTCAAGTTAAGGCTATAGTTCAGGCCGGAATTCCTGTCATGGGACACTTAGGTTTCACGCCTCAATCAATCTATAAATTTGGAGGCTCTTTTGCACAGGGTAAGACTGAGGAAAGTGCATTGAAAATGATAAGAGATGCCTTTGCATTAGAAGACGCTGGAGCGTTTGCAGTAGTTCTGGAATGTGTGCCTCACGAACTTGCCGAAGTGATTTCTAAGAAACTAAAGATTCCTACTATAGGCATAGGTTCAGGGGCTGAATGTGATGGTCAAGTCCAGGTGATTTATGACGTACTGGGAATGAACGACGAATTTCAGGCTAAGCATTTTAAAAGGTATATTGATGGTCAAAAAATCCTTACTGAAGCTATAGGAACTCATGTAGAAGAGGTCAGAAAACTTGAATTTCCGACAACTGCACATACTTTCTCGATTACATCGGATATAGTGGATTTAGTGAAAAAGGAGTCTAGAGGTTGAAACTTGTAAATTCAATTTCTGAGATGAAAGAATTTGTTTCAGAAGAAAAAAGCAAAAAATCTTCAATTGGATTTGTGCCAACTATGGGTTTCCTGCATCAAGGTCATATTTCCTTGATTGAGCAATCTGTAAAAGATAATGATATTACCATTCTTAGCATATTTGTAAACCCGACGCAGTTTGGTCCGAACGAAGATCTGGATAAATACCCACGAAATCTTGACAATGATTTGAGCCTAGCTAATCAGGCAGGAGTTGATATAGTTTTTCATCCATACGCTTCCGAAATGTATCCGAGCGGGTATGCGACCTTTGTAAACGTCGAACGCATTACTTCAGCACTTTGTGGTGCAACTCGTGAAGGCCATTTCAAAGGAGTCGCGACGGTAGTTTGCAAACTATTCAACATCTGCAACCCAGATAGAGCTTATTTTGGACAAAAAGATTTTCAGCAACTTCAGGTTATCAAACGAATGGTTGACGATTTAAATATATCTATAGAAATCATCGATTGCCCCACAGTTCGTGAATCAGACGGCCTTGCAATGAGCTCTAGGAATACTTATCTTTCCGCAGAAGAACGTCAGCAAGCCCTTGTTCTGAGTCAATCATTGCATTTAGCAAAGAAACTTGTTGATTCGGGAGAACTAGATGTTGTAAACTTAACTGAATCAGTTTCTAAAATGATTACTTCGATGCCTTTAGCTAAGGTTGATTACATCGAAATCGTAGATGCTATGACTTTACAACCAGTTTCACAAGTGAAACACAAAGCGCTACTCGCACTGGCAATACGTTTTGGAAATACTAGACTGATTGATAACACTATATTGGAGGTGTGAAAATGTTTATTACGTTAATGAAATCAAAAATTCATAGAGCCACTGTAACTGAAGCAAATCTAGATTATGTAGGCAGCATTACTTTGGATCCTGATTTAATGGAGTCTGCAAGTCTTTTTGTTAATGAAAAAGTTCAAATATGCAACGTGACAAACGGCAATCGCCTTGAAACTTATGTTATTGAAGGGGAAAGAGGTTCGGGAATCGTTTGTATCAATGGGGCTGCTGCTCATTTAGTATCTCCTGGAGATTTGGTTATTATAATATCTTATGCTCTCGTACCTGTTGAAGTTGCAAAATCTCATCTTCCAGACATAGTTTTTGTTGATTCAAATAATAAAATAGTTGAAAAAAGCGAATTAGAACGTCATGGCGAAAGCAAAGGCTGTTAAATCGATATTAAAGTTGTTAAAAAATAGAGTTAAATTCATTGAAATCGAATTTTACAGGTCCATAATAATCCTTACAAATCTATATTTTGGGAGGAATGTTAAGTGGAACACAAGAATTTGGTTTATAGTTTGAATGTGGCTAGCGAGAAGCTCTACGACTGTGAGGAGACACCATTTGCCTTGGAATACTACATGGTCCAAACAAAGGAAAAAGAGGAGAGCGGCTTATTATATGGAGTCGAAATCCGTAAGGTTGTTAGTGGAAGAGTTGAAGAGGCGGCGTCCGAATATCATATTGGAAGGACGTTTGACCGTGCTAAAAAGTTGCTTGATGTGCTGGCGAATAACACAGTTACTCCTGCCGGATTTTTAGATTTAATTCAAGAAATGGATTATTAAGAAGGAAACTAAGCTTTTATGTCGAACAATATAAAGGGTAAGTTTTATTGGGAGGCAAAATGGCAGATTATATTTCAGACGTAATCATAGACGAAATTCGTTCAGCAAATGACATTGTTGATTTAGTTTCAGAATATGTACAACTTGAGAAGAAAGGCAAAGACTTTTTTGGTCTTTGTCCTTTTCATCGTGAAAAAACTCCTTCATTTTCTGTCATTCCAAATAAGCAAATATATTATTGTTTCGGTTGCAACAAAGGTGGAAATGTCCTTCATTTCGTGATGGAAATGGAGAAACTTGATTTCAAAGAAGCTCTGAAAAATCTTGCCGATCGCGCCAAAATAACTTTGCCGGATGCAAATTCTGGTGTCAGTGAAAAAGATGTTCTGCTCAAGAAAGAGATTTCTGAATTGAACCGCGAGGCTGCCAGATTTTATCACAACACTCTTCAATCAGACACAGGTGCTATCGCCAGAGAATACTTAAAGAATCGTCAGATCAGCGAAAAAATAATTAGACACTTTGGATTAGGTTATGCTCCAACTGAATGGGATTCTTTATATAAAGCAGTCCAACACAGGGGTTTCAGCCCAGAAGCCATTCGACAAAGCGGTCTATTCACTGCAAATAAAAGTGGAGGTTTTTTTGATAAGTTTCGTAATCGACTGATGTTTCCGATTTTCAACATAACCGGCTCAGTTATTGCATTCGGAGGTCGTCTGATTGACAAATCTGAAGGTCCGAAATACATAAATTCACCTGAGACGCCTGTCTATACTAAAGGTCGGCATCTTTATGCTCTGAACTTTGCGAAGGCAGTACAAAGCAAGCAAATTTTCGTGGTTGAGGGATATATGGATGTAATTGCGATGCACCAAGCAGGTTTTTCTAATACAGTGGCATCACTCGGAACTGCTCTGACTGAAAACCAGGCCAGAATGCTTAAAAAGTACGCGGAAGAACTTGTAATTTGCTACGATTCGGATACCGCTGGTCAAGCAGCTACGTTGAGAGGACTGGATATTCTAAAGAACATAGGATGTACGGTAAAAGTATTGACGATTACCGAAGCTAAGGATCCTGATGAATTTATTCGTAACAACGGAGTTGGTGCTTTTAGAACGCTCGCTTCAAAAGCAGATTCACTGGTTGAATATAAAGTAGCTAAATTGAGAGAACAATTCACAGATTCTTCTGTCGACGGACGCAAAGCTCTTATCCTGGAGATTGCAAAAGTTCTTCTGCAAGTCGACACGGCAATGGAACGAGAAATGTACATTGAAAAGTTTTCGAATGAATATAATATATCGCCTGAAGCATTGCAAGAACTTGTTGACACAAAACTTGGACGCGTTCCCGAAAGCGGACTTGGAAAAAAGACTGGCGGACTGCGTTCGGACCGAACGACTCGTTCTTCTGAGAGCAAAGTTTTAGCACGTTGTGTGTACAATGAAAGAATGCTTTTAGTCTTTCTTTGCATGGACAACAAAGCCATAAAACTAGTAAAGGAAGTTTTTGGACCTAATAAATATACAGGAGAATCAAATCTGAGAGTTGCCGAGATTTTATATAAAGGAATTGAATCTGGAGCAACGATGTTACTCTCAGGACTCTTGGATAACTTAGAGCCTTCTGAAGCAAGCATATATACTTCACTTGCCCAGAAAGACTGCAAGACGGAAGATGTTCGCGCAGCGATAGAGAGTAAGCTTTTAGAATTGCGAAACGACCATTTGGATTTAGAAATTGAAAATGCAAGAGATGGATTGAATTCGGCTTCAAATTCTGATGAGGTAAAAAAATTGTTAGAGTTGATAAATATAAAGACTATAGAACGAAAAAAGATTAAGTGATGAGGGGAGTTTTTGTTTTGGCTAAGAAAAAAGTGGAAGTAATAGAAGAAGTAGTTGAGGTTGTTGAAGAGGTTAAACCTGTAAAAGAAAAAAAGGTTAAAAAGGTAAAAGCTGAACCTGTAATTGAACCTGAGGTTGAAGTAGTGGTTGAACCAGAAATTGATATTGTAGTAGAACCTTTGAAAGAGAAAAAGGCGAAAAAGACTAAGGCCAAAGTTGCACCTGTAGCATTAGAAACTGAAGCTGAAAAAAAGACTCCAGGGCATGAAGGAATCGAATTTATTGAGGAAGATCCTGAGGATTTTGACGACGATATCGTTGAACCGATAATATTGAGAAGTGATTTTGCCGATGAGCCTGAGCCATCAATTGATGAGGTTGTTGCAAGCGAAATAATCGTAACGGCTGAAGACTTGGAGAGTGGACTTGATAACATCGGGACTGACGACCCAGTTCGTATGTATTTAAAAGAAATCGGTAAAGTCCCGTTGCTCAACGCGGAAGAGGAAATTGATCTTGCAAAAAGAATGGAAGCAGGAGACGAAAGTGCTAAAATGAGACTTTCTGAAGCAAATCTCCGTCTTGTTGTTTCTATTGCTAAAAGATACGTAGGACGTGGAATGCTGTTCCTTGACTTGATTCAAGAAGGTAATCTCGGGTTAATTAAAGCCGTAGAAAAGTATGACTACAACAAAGGTTTTAAGTTCTCGACTTATGCAACTTGGTGGATTCGTCAGGCAATTACTCGTGCAATAGCAGACCAAGCCCGCACAATCAGAATTCCTGTGCACATGGTTGAGACCATCAACAAACTTATTCGTGTCTCGCGTTCGTTACTTCAAGAACTCGGCAAAGAACCTACACCTGAAGAAATTGCAGTTGAAATGGATTTGCCAGTTGAGAAGGTGCGCGAAATAATGAAAATTTCCCAAGAGCCAGTTTCTCTTGAAACCCCGATTGGCGAGGAAGAGGACAGTCACCTTGGAGAC
>Ga0194056_10001221_pt1 | contig 14036 bp, 13 predicted proteins | sample SepL4413m_MetaG_FD_155458 | JGI IMG/M metagenome (GOLD analysis project Ga0194056, IMG submission 155458) | Anoxic zone freshwater microbial communities from boreal shield lake in IISD Experimental Lakes Area, Ontario, Canada - Sep2016-L442-13m | ecosystem: Environmental > Aquatic > Freshwater...
CCCTTCCCCACCCTCGTGATTCTGCCGGCAGGGTTCCTGCTGCCTGCCGCATTATCCCTCCCCGCCTGCCTTCTGGTGAGCGCGTTGTTTGGCGCCGCGACCCTGGTCCTGCTCGAACAGGCGTTACGCATGTGGGGCGCGGGACGCTGGCGCTGGCTGCTGATGCTGGGGGTGGCATTAAATCCGACTTTCCTCGAGCATTGCTGGACGGGGTCGTCGGCCCCCATGATTACGTGTCTGCTGGTCCTGTCCCTCTACAGCGTGACGGCCTGGGTGCAGAAGCGGCGTTTGCTGGACTTGATATGGTTCGCCTTCGGCAGCGCCCTGCTTCTGGGAACGGGTTACGAGATGAGCGGCTGGATATTGGCGGCGGTCTGCGTCGTCGCCATCGAGGAGTGGCGGCGCCAGGTGACCGGAGCGGAAATAAGGGCCGTCTTGCTGGTGGCGTTGTTACCGTTGGCCTATACGACAGCCTTGTGGTTGTTGATGTGCTGGTTGATCATGGGAGATCCCCTCTATGCGGTCAAATCACTACTGGTGGCGGGACCTGGACCGGGTGGCGCCCTGGTTCTGCCGGATGCCCTCTGGTGGTGCTATGCAGGCCTGGCGGTGCTGGTGGGTTGGATGTTGGTGCTGGCCCTGCGCAAGCATGACCGGAGCGGTGTCTGCCTGGCGCTCCTCGGCCTGGCCTTGCCGGGAGCGGCAGGTCTGATGGCCTGGCGCGAACAACTGTGGGACACAGCGCCGCTCCTCCTGTCACTTCTACCCGCCGCAGTTCTGGCGCTGGGACACTGGCTGGCCACCCTGGAGACGAACGCGGAAGGCGCCGCGGCTCGTTGCGGGCGCCGCACGGGGGGTGTCTGGGTTCTGGCCTGCCTGCCACTCCTGGCCGATTTTGTTCCGCTGGCGCTTTCCGAGGGACCGCTGCGAACGTCTCCTTCTTCCCTCATCGAACAGCAGACCCCATGGCTACCGGATCTGGGACGACATATCCGACTCCAGACTCCTTTCGCGAAGGTGTTTGTCTGTGGCTTCGAGAGCTTCGCTCTGCTGCAGAATCAGGCCAGTCCGATCTTCGAGCACGCCCTCGACTTCAATTTTGACAAAGCCAGGCATGATTACTACGGTCAGGTCCTTTATCTTCTCGTTCACCGGCCGGAGCAGCGCAACGCCATGGACAGCATTCATTGGAAAAGCCGGAATATTTATGTACAAGGTGGAAAGGATGCCCTGTATGACAGCGACTGGGGCGATTGGCGGTTGTTCGAACTGATTCAGGCGACCCGGTCGAGATAGGAGTTCATGAAGGTTTCACGCGTATTCGCAAGGATTCTTGGGGCCGCCGCTTTAACGGCGGGGGTGATCGTGTTCGGCTCTTGGCATTGGAGACTGCAAGGTGCGTCGGAAATGCGCCTGAAACGGGCCACGATGCTTGAGGCCCACGACCAGTCCCTGCGAGCCGAACTCGCGGCAGGAGCCGTGCAAATCCGGGATTTGATGGAGATGTTACGAGTCACTTCCAACCGGTTGGCTGAAGTGGAAGGGCGGCTCGAAGCGGGAAAAAAGACTAACGATCCGCTCCGGCGCCAGATCGAAAAGATGCAAGCCGAGCAAATCGACATCAGGGACAACCTCGGTAAGCGGGACAAGTCTGTTTCAGGCCTGAACACCTCCCTGAATGAGACCCTGAAGGCAAACAAGGAACTGCGCGCCGAGAGCGACGGACAGCGGGGGCAGATCGAAAAACTGGAAAAGGAATTAAAGGCGATGGGCGAGCGTGCGAACGCCACGCAGCTACAATTTGGGGAGGCTCGTAAAAGCGCTTCCGATCTGCAGACGAAACTGGATGAGACCCGGCGGCGCCTGGTGGAAAGTGAACGGCTGACCGCCGAACTTCAAAAAAAGAATCAGGCGCTGGAGACGGCGGTCACCAACACAGCGCCTAGCGTTTCCTCACCTTGAACGCGATGTCCCGTGAAAACGGTGGGACGGTGACGGAAAGCGTCCCATCCCTGACCGCGACGTCCTGCGATTTCGTCAGCACTCCCCCGGCGGTATTCCAAAATTCAACGCGGTAGAGGTCGTTGCTCATGCCGTTCAGCCGGGCCACCAGATTGCTGATCACAGGATGAGCATCGGAACCGGACGAGTTGAACGCTGGCGCGTCGTAGATCCAACCCAGGGAACTGGTCCCGCTTTTAAGGGAGAAGGCCTGTACGCGCACATCCTGGCGCCCGGGGTCCGAGAATACTGGATTATAAGGCACCAAGGTCGGGTCGCGCCGGTCTTCCCCCTTCATGAAGCGACTGATGGCCAGAAACTCAGGGTAGTAGTTTTCCTCCTCGATCAGACCCCACCACCAGAAGAGCGGGGTGCCGGCGACAGGAATACAGGTGGAGGCCCACAGTCCGGAATGCAGGCAGTTTTCAAGGTGCACCAGGCTCTGGGCGCTCGAGGCACCACCGAACTCGGTGACCATCACCGGCTTCCCTTTGGTATTGTTGGTCAGGGCGGTGGCGGATAGAAGTTCGACAATCTTAAGCATATTGGTAACGGTATAATAGGCGTCCACCGAGGAGTGGGTGATTTCGGGAAGCGTTGTGATATCCCCGTTCTGCGCGGTGTAGTCAGTGCAGTAATGGGTGGTGATCAGGTGATCGTTGGGGTCCAGTTCGCGGATGGTGGTGGCGGCAAAACGGTGCCAGTCCACACAGTCCTTGGTACGGTAGAACTCCTTACTGGAACCTGTAAGATTCAGTTCGCTCCACAGTTCCCAGGCAAATACCCTGGTGCTGTAGCCCCAGCGGGCGATAATGTAGCGCATCAGCTGCTGAAAGGCCTTCCGGGCACGGGGGTCGGTGAAGTACTCCTCCGGTTTTTCGAGATACCCACCCAGCTTCTTATTGAACGGATTGGTCGCCCACTCGCTGTCCAAAAAGCCACTGAACTTACCGTGGTTATGAATGACCACATTCAAGTAAAGTCCGTTGCGGTCGGCTTCATCGATGACCCAATCCAGTTCCCACGCATTCATAAGGTTGTACTGGCCGATCCCGTGGTAGCCTGGCCATTGGGGCGACCATTCGATGCCGAGGGACCAGACCGCCATCCAGATCTCGGCGAAATTTTCCCCATGCTCGCGCATCGCCGGGAAATACCGGGCGTAAGCAGTGGTCCCCTCGGTCCAGCGCTTGGCCCAGGGGAACGCGGTATTCAGGCGATTATCGGAGGGCGAACGGATGTTATGGCCGATGGGAAAATAATAGGCGCCATTGTCGAACTCAAAGTAGCGGCTGTCGGTTTTGGAGACGCGGATATACCCCGGTTGTGTCGAAGGCTGGGCGATGAAAACCCCGGGCCCCCAGGTGGCGGTTCCGCGGGCATCACGGACCTGCAGGGTGTAGCGGTAGGTACCGGCCCTGATGGGGGCGTAGCGAATCTTCCAGCAGGGCGAACCCTGGGGGAGAATATCTTCGCCGGTGGGCGTGACGGTCCGGTAATAGTTGCGCATGTGGAACCCGTCGATCGTGACGGTCTTGCCGTCAGGCGTTTCTATGTTCGCGGTGACGGACACCTCCTCCGGGTCGAAAGGGTTGGCGTAACGGTCAGGAAGATCGAATGTGACCTCGAATTTTTCGTAACAGGCCACCTGTTGCGAGGCCGGGCGCACATCGCGGATGACCGGAGGCGTGTTGTCGACTGGCGGCCATCTGGCAGTTACGTTGCCGAGCGTGCCGGTAACGGAGCCGGCACCATCGAGAAAAATGCGGATGCCAAACTCCCTGGGCTCCATCAAAGTGCGGGCATTCCAGTTGGCATGATGCCCGCGCGGCTCCCATTTGGTGGCCAAGGTGGACAGGTCGACGCGGTAGCGGTTGGTCGTGTCACGCGAGGCGTAGCCGGGAAGCATCTGCTGGTACCAAAGATAGTCCCAGTCCTTCATGAAGACCAAGACCTGCACATTGGTGGGGGCCCCTTCGGACAGGGTCAGCGTCCAGTTTAATTCCGCCAAACCAAACCAGGTCTGGGACGGCGCGGTCAAGGCGACGTCCCGGGTACCGGGCCCGGCAAGGGTGAACGCGAACGTGTTGGCGTCAGCGGGGATCAGATTCGTGGATGTGGCGGGCGCGGGTTGCCCCGAGAGTCCAAGTGAGATGAAGTCCCTTGAATCGGGAACTTCATCCGCCGCTGTCACGACGTTTACAAGACTTATCAGGGTAACAAGGATAATCACTATTGTTTTCACAGGCACATTCCGGTTGGAAGATTTCGTACCAGAGAACGCCACCCCACGCGGGAAGTCAATAGTGATTTTCCCCTGATTGATCGAGCGGGTGCGGCAGGCTATTCAACATCGGTGAACTTACGATGGGCAAACAAGGTGGTATCACTACACGTTGGGCGAATAGTGTTCCTTGTGCGCCACAATACACTTTTTGGGGCAGACTTCGATACAGTATCCGCAAATAATGCAGGCGTAGGGATTGAGGGTCCATGACTTGGGGTCACGACAGACCTTGAGGGCATTAGCGGGGCAGCGTTTCTCGCAGGCGCCGCAGAAGGTGCACTTGTCAATCTCGATGTCAATCCGCCCCCGGGTCCCCTCAGGAAGTTCACGCTTCACAAAAGGATAGCGGAGCGTTTCAGGGCGGTTGAACAACTTTCGGAACAGGCTATTCGTCAGGTTAAACATGTTATTAACGCTCCGTACAACTTATGCAGGGATCAATGCAAATGGCAATCACAGGAACATCCGCCAGTTCACACCCCGTCAACTGGTGCAACAGTGCGGGCAAATTGGCAAAAGTGGGCGTGCGGACACGGAACCGTTCAAGGTTCCGCGTCCCGTTGCCACGGATGTAGAAATTCAACTCGCCGCGCGGCTGCTCGATTCGGGCCAGCACTTCATCGGCCGGCGGAGACCCTTTCACGGGAACCGAGATCGGTCCCTGTGGCATCCGCTTGAGGGCCTTGCGGACCAAATCCAGCGAGGTGTAGAGCTCCTTGACCCTGACCACGGTGCGGGCATAGCAATCACCAGCCTCCTCCATGGTGATCTTGAAGTCCAGGTCACCATAGGCGGCATAGCCCCGCTCGCGCAGGTCCATATGGACACCGCTGGCGCGGGCCACAGGCCCCACAGCGCCCAGTTCGTAGGCCTTGTCCTTGGGAAGCACACCGACCCCCACCAAACGCTGCTTAACGCTGTAGTCCTTGAGCAAGGTGTCGCATAGTTCCGGCAACTGCTTTTCGAGGGAGTCCAGTTCGCGCAGAATATCCTCTACCAGGTCGGGCGTGATATCCCGCTTCACTCCGCCAATGGCGCAGACGCCAAGGATGATGCGGTTACCGGTGGTCTTCTCCATGATGTTGAGGACCTGTTCGCGAACCTTCCAGAGCCGCATGAAGAGATTCTCGAACCCGAAGGCATCCGCCAGCAGGCCCAGGATCAGCAGATGGCTGTGAATACGATGGATCTCGGCCCAGACCACGCGCAGGTATTTCGCGCGATCAGGAACCTGGATCTTCATCAACTCCTCGATCCCCTGGCAGTAGTTCTGGGAATGCATGAAGCTGCAGATGCCGCAAATGCGCTCCGCCAGGTAGATGTCCTGGACATAGTCCTTCTTCTCGGCGATCTTCTCCAGGCCCCGGTGGATATACCCGATGGCGGGCAGAGCCTGGATGATCTTCTCATCCTCCATGACCAGGTGCAGTTGGATGGGTTCCGGAAGCACCGGATGCTGGGGACCAAACGGGATGGTGCTGCGACGATTCATGATTTCACCGTTCCTTCCGCGGCCGCAGGAGTCTTTTCCTGAATCTGGATGCCGATGCCCGGCACCGACTTATTCAGGGGAGTCTTGGGCGCCCCTTCAGCCAGGATGAAGTGCCCCTGGAAATCAATCAGCATGCCGTTCACCGCCACGCCCAGGAGATCCTTCATCTCATTCTCCACCAGCAAGGCGGCAAAGTAAATGCCAGAGATGCTGGGAAGCGCCGTGTTTTTCGGAACCTTCACCCGCAGGTGTTTGAGTCCGTAGTTCTTGTCAAAATGATAGAGCACATCGTGCGCTTCGCCCTCATCACAGCAGGTCATCGTGACAAAGCGATAGCCGTCCTGCTTCAGCAACCAGACTTGCTCGTGGATATGGTCGATCGATATTACGGATACATTCTCAAGCATGGGAGGCGCCTTTCTCCTGCCCCGCTGCGGCGGAGGCAAGGGTGGGTGTGCGTATCAGCATCGTCTTCATGGCCAGCGGGGTCTTTCCGCTATGCTTGGCCTCGAGAATCTGCGCGGCCTTCAGGATTCCATCAATCATCGCCTCCGGTCGGGCCGGACAGCCCGGGACAAAGACATCCACGGGAAGCACCTTGTCAATCCCGCCCAGCACATTGTATCCGTCCGCGAAAATCCCGCCCGTCGACGAACAGACCCCCATGGCGACAACCACCTTGGGATCAGGCATCTGGTCATAGACATTCCTCAATACTCGCGCGTTGCGATGATTGACGGATCCAGTGACCACAAGAACATCGGCATGTTTCGGATTCCCCACATGGAGAATTCCAAAACGCTCTAAATCATACAGGGGGGTCAGGCAGGCGAGAAACTCGATGTCACATCCGTTGCAGCTGTTGCAATTGAAGTGCACCACCCAGGGTGATTTGTTGAATTTTTGAACGTTGGTCATGTGCGGCCTTTCTTACTTGGAAGCCCAGTAGAGCCAGAGAATGTTGGTTACGGCAAGCCCGAGGGCGCTGGTCCACATGAACTTGAATGTCCAGTGTGTTGTCAGGCGGGCGAACAGGTTGTCCACCACAGTCATCAGGAAAAAGCTGAAGCTCGCCAGCAGGATCCCGACCCAGATGGGACTGGACCAGAAGAGTACGATAAAGAAGAACAACAACGCCAGCTCATAGAAATGCGCCAGCTCAAGAATGGCCAGGTACGGCCCGGAGTATTCAATGGTGATGCCCTTGACAATTTCCTGGTGGGCATGATGGGAGGTCGCGACATCAAACGGGGACTTCTGTAGTTTGATGGCCAGCACGACCAGGAATGCGACGAATAACAGTGGCAGCACCAACAGCATGGGTACCGGCGACATCATCGGCGCGGATAACTGGAAGCTATGGTTGTTCGCCATGTAGAAACCAACCATCAGGAGGATCAGAATGGGTTCATAGGCCACCATCAGGATGATTTCGCGCTGGCTACCTATGCGGGAGTATGGTGACCGTACACACATCCCGCCCAACACCAGTGACAGGGTTGAAAAGGCAAACACGAACAGGAACATCAGGCTATCCTTGCCAAACACCAGCAATAGCATTGCCAACACCATGAAAGCCAGGTGCAGATGGGCATAGACCACCTGCGCCCGGTTGGTCAGGAGCGGCTCCTTCCGGAGCAACTTGATAATGTCATACAAGGGTTGCAGCAGGGGGGGCCCGATGCGACCTTGGGAGCGAGCGGTGATCCTTCGGTCGATTCCAGACAGAAGGGCCCCGAAAAGCGGGACGATCAGGATCAGCAACACGATTGTAAGTGGATTCGCAGGTAGGGTCATTTGATTAGTACTCCGAACAGGCTGATGATAATCAGGAATGCCAGGGGGTTGCCCCAGGCGGTTATCTTCGCTTCTCCAAAGAGGGGGGGGTAATAGCTGCTGAGCCGCGTAACGACAGGCGCGTCGGCAATGCTGCGGAAGGCGCACGAGGTCTCGTCGGAATCAATATTCTCCCCGCACAGATAGGGAAGCCGCAACCGGGACGGCTTGAACAGCGGAGTCCCGGCGACCAGTGACAGGACAATCGCCCCGATCACCACCAGCATGGGCCATCCCATATAATCCACCACATTGTCCAGGATCGATATCTCCATGCCCGGGGCGCCGCCCGGGCATGCGGCCAGGCACATCGGCTTGATCACCAATACGTAGATCGGCATGGCAAAGACGGACGCCATGATAACCCCCGAGGCGATAACCGTCAGTACCGTGCGCATCCAGGCATCGATGGACTCGATCGTATACTTTCCGTGGTATGAAGCGGTGGTAATCCGGCCGATCCACTTCGCCCAGAAGAAAATGGTCAGTGCGCTGCCAAGCACCAACGGAATCAGGACCAAGGGAGCCGAACGGGCGGCCGATTCGATCGCCATCCACTTGCCGATCAGCATGCCGCAGGGGGGCATCATCATGGAGATCATGCCGATAATGGCGATGTTTGTGGTTAACGGCATCTTGAATAACAATCCGCTCATATCCTCGATGTCCCGGCTTCCGATGGTCTGCTCGATGGTTCCCACGCACAGGAACAGGAGCGCCTTGGAAATGGCGTGGAAGATCAGGATGGTGACACCCGCCGCGTAAGCCAGGGGGGTCCCGATTCCGGCGCAGCAAACGATCAGCCCGAGATTGGCAATGGTGGAATAGGCCAGAACCTTCTTGCCGTTGCTCTGGCCGATCGCCAGCGCGCTGGTAACCACGAACGTGAAGGCACCGGCACCGGCCACCATCATGGCCAGAGGGGTGTCATGCAGTGACGGAGACAGGCGGAGGATCAGGTAGGAACCCGCCTTCACCATGGTGCTGGAATGCAGCAATGCCGACACCGGTGTGGGCGCCACCATGGCACCCAGCAGCCAGCTCTGGAAAGGCATCTGCGCGGATTTTGTCATGGTCGCCAAGACCAGCAGGGCGATCGGAAGCAGCGTAACCGGTCCTTTGGCCATAACTTCGGAGAGATTCGCCGAGCCGAAGCGGTGTTCCGCCAGGAACAACCCGGCCGACATGGCCAACCCGCCCAGGACATTCAAGGTGATGGCCCGTCTGGCGCTGGCCTTCGCCTCCGTGGTGCCGTCATATCCAATCAGAAAGAAGGAACACAGGGTGGTTCCCTCCCAGAAAATGGCGAGCCATTTCATGTTATCCACAAGCACCAGCCCGTTCATCAGCCCCAGAAAAACAATCAGTACGGTGAAAAACCGGTTGGTCGACGCCGCCGTGTGCGGGGCATGGTGTTCATGGTTCTTCATGTAACCGACTGCGTACAGGGCGATAAGGCTTCCAATGACCGATACAATCATCACCATTACCATGGCCAGCTTGTCCACGACCAGCAGGGTGTCGGGCGTGTCCCCGTGATGTCCCCACACGAACCCGGCGAGACAAAATGCCAACTGGATTAACGCCATGATGGTGACTGGCCAGCTCTTGAGCCGGTACCCGATGGTCAGGATAATCAGGATCATCAGAGGCTCCAGAACCGACCCCAGTGAAGTCACTACCCCGGGGAGAACCATGTTCGACAGATTCGTATACACAGGAAGCGCCACCCCCGCACCTATGGTACTCAAGGCGGCAAGAACGATCAACCCGGTACGGGCCGGCCCCTTGACACCCGTCAGGATCAACAGGCCGAACAAGATAGGCCCAAGAACCAATGCGGCAATCAGCGCTTCTTGAATCTGCATAATAGTAAAGTCCCTCTTTTCCCTTAAAAGTCCTACTCATCTCCACGGGCATCCCTTTGTAGGAGTCCCAACGGGAATAAGTAACCAGTGTTCCGTTAATTTGATAACGAATAAAGCCAATACTTTTACAGCTCTATCCGGTTAATGTCTACAAAAAAGAAGATAATTCGTTAAAGCGTTATGCCGCGCAAGTACTGGACCCAGTTGTCCATACCTTGCCCGGTCTTGGCGCTGAGTTCCATGATCTGGGCATCCGGCCTGATCGTTCGCAAGTAGCGCCGGCACGCGGTGAGATCCCAGTCCAGATGCGGTACCAAATCCATCTTTGTCAACACCACCACTGGCGCCATGCTGAAGAGGGTCGGATACTTGACAGGCTTGTCCTCGCCTTCCGTCGCTGACAACAGGGCCACCTTGAAATGCTCTCCCAAATCGAATGCCGCCGGGCAAACCAAGTTCCCGATGTTCTCGATAAACAACAGTTTGACCCCGTTACCAACCACCTCGGGAAGAAGTTCCCCCACCCTTACCGCATCCAGATGGCAGGAATTGATGGTCTCAATCTGACGCACCTCGGCCCCCTTCCCCATGAGCCGCCGAGCATCGTTATCCGTACACTGATCGCCCGTGATCACCGCGCAGGACACCTCCCCACGCAGCCGCTCAAGGGTTCTTTCCAGTAGATAGGTCTTGCCGGCCCCGGGCGAGGAAATCAGGTTGATGGCCATCACCCCGTGCGCCGTCAGCCAGCGCCGGTTCTCCTCCGCATGGGCATCGTTGTCCGCCAGAACCTTGCGCTCCAACTCGATCGTTTTCCGCTCAAGGGGCGTGTTGGGGTGCGGATGGATGTGGTCGTGGGAGCCATGAAATGTATGGGAATGAGAAGAATCATGGGAATGATCATGGTGATGCCCGTGTACTCGATCCAACGCCGTCCCGCACCCGCAATCCTTACACATACTTCATTCTCCTGCTTTCAACTTTCAACATCTATGTCCATGGACTTAATATACAGTTCACGCCCGTTTGCGGGCTCGATATCCAGACTGGCTCCGGCGGCAAATGTCTCTTCCGCCGCCAGTTCGAACACGGCCCGCAAGGCATCGGGATCAGTGCCCGAAAGCCGGCCAACCACGACCGTGATGCCAGCGATCGCCTTGGCATTCTGCTCCCGCGCCACCTTCCCGGTTTGCTCAATCAAGGCCAGTGCTATCGCCATCTCATGCATCAGCAGATCCTCGGCAACAATTCCCCGCGCGGCACATCCACCAGTCGCCGCCCACCCGTAATCGTCTCCAGGATGACCCGCCCCTTGCTGTCCGTCACCTCGCCGATCCGGACTGCGCCAGCCCCCTCCGGAAGCGCCCGCCAGGCATTCAGAACCTCCCCTGAAACGGAGGCTGAACAAATCATGACCAGACGCCCCTCCGAAGCCACCTGCAGCAGGTCCAGGCCCAACATCTCCGCAGTAGCCTGCGCACCGACGGAGAACGGAAGTTCCGTTTCGCGCACCAGAATCCCCCGGCCCCGCCCTTCAACCACCTCGTTCAATACCGCCGCCAAACCACCCCGCGTGGGGTCTCGCATGAACTTCACGCCAGCAGCCAGGCCCCTTACCGCCTCCACAAGACGATGCACCGGGCCGGTATCGCTGGTAACGCCATGGGTGATCCGGATCCCCTCGCGGACCGCCATTACGGCCATGCCATGATCACCCAGGGGCCCGCTCACCAGAATATGGTCTCCCGCCGCAACCCGGCCGGCGCCAAGCTCGAACCCGTCGATTAATTCGCCGATTCCGGCAGTATTCACATACATACCATCGCATTGCCCGCGGGCGACAACCTTGGTGTCGCCCGTAACCACCGCCATCCCGCAATCATCGGCGGCCTTCTTCACGGAGTCCAACACACGCCGCAGGGTGGTCAACGGCAGACCTTCCTCCAATATGAGCGCCAGCGAAAGCCAGCGCGGTTTGGCTCCGCACGCCGCGAGGTCATTCACCGTGCCGTGAACCGCAAGGTCGCCGATGTTCCCGCCCGGAAACTCCAAGGGCTGCACCACGAAGCTATCGGTGGTAAACACCATCGCCCGCCCCGCGGGAATCGGCAGGGTGGCGCCATCCGGCAGCCCCTTCAACGCGTCGGCCCCGAACCGCGGCACAATTTCCTGCTGTATCAGGGCACGGGATAACAACCCGCCGCCTCCATGCCCAAGTTGAATGGTTTGGTCACTCATGCTCACCTCAAATATTTGAAATAGGCCGCGCAGGTCCCCTCGGAACTGACCATGCAAGGGCCCACCGGGTGATCCGGTGTACAAGCCGCACCGAACAACGCGCAAGCCGGAGGACGTTGCTTTCCCTTGAGCACTTCGCCACAGGCGCAGGCGGGATTCTCATCACCCGCTCCCATGCTCACCCCGTGCCTGAGTCCGGCATCATAGGTCCCGAATTCAGGGCGCAAGCCCAAACCGCTCAACGGAATCACCCCGATCCCCCGCCAGGCGGCATCCACCGGCTCCAGATACTTTGCCATCAGCGACTGGGCAATCCCGTTTCCCTTCGCTGTCACCACCCTGGAATACTGGTTCTCCACCGTCGCCTCACCGTGCGAAACCTGTTTCAGGATGCCAAGAATCCCGTACAGAATGTCCAGGGGCTCAAACCCCGCCACAACACACGGCACCTTCCACTGATTCACAAATGGCTTATACGCATCCGCCCCGATGATCACGCTGACGTGGGCCGGGCAAAGGAAGGCGTCGATCCGGATCCCGGGATCCGATAACAGGGCAGCCAAAGCCGGCGGCACCAACTTGAAGGCGGTCAGCAGTGACAGATTCTTAATCCCCCGCCGTATCGCCAGTTCCAGCATCATCACAACCGGCGCCGTGGTCGTCTCGAACCCGATGGCAAGGAACACAACCTCCCGATCCGGGTGGGCCTCGGCCAGCTCGACCGCCCGCATCGGGGAATACCCGACCTCCACGGTGCCCCCGCGTGCCCGGCACTCCGCCAGGGTAGTGCTGCTCCCGGGAACCGCGATCATGTCCCCGAAGCTCACCACAATGGCTCCCCGCTCCGCCAGGGCAATGGCCGCGTCAATGTAGCTGGCGGGCGTGACACAAACCGGACAACCAGGTCCGCTGATCAGGTTTACCGATTTGGGAAGGATATCGCGGATCCCGTAGCGGGCGATGGCCATGGTATGGCTGCCGCACACCTCCATGATATTCACGGCCCGGGCGCGCGTCTCCAGAACAGCCGCCAAGGCATCAAGCTTGGCTCGCACACCCGCTGCCGCCACAGGATCCCGGAATCCGTCAATATACTTCACGGGACCACTCCGGGGGCTGATTCCACGGCATGTTTCTGCCAGTCCGCTATTTCCTTGAATACCTGCAGAATGGCATCGGCTTCGTGCTCATTCATGCGCTCGATGGCAAATCCGGCATGGACCACAACGTAGGTCCCGACCCGGGCATCGGGCACCAGGGAAAGATTCACATCAGAGGGAATACCGTCGAGCTCCGCCACAGCGGTCCCGTCACCCCGTATTTCCCTGATTTTCATTGGCACTGCCAAACACATCGCCTCACCTCATCGAAATCCAGAATTCATACTTCATCATTCAAACTTCATACTTCCTTCACCCCCTGCCACCACCGCCTGCCCCAGCGCAATGCAGCCATCACCGGGTGGCGTGACGTGGTGACACAGGACGGCAATCCCCTTCAGTGTCAGTTCACGAGTGAGGATTTCGCAGAGGATCCGGTTCATAAACACCCCTCCGCTCAATCCGACAACCCGATCCTGAACGTTGGCGATCGAATATGATATCATTTCCACAGCCGCTCTGGCAACCGCAACATGAAAAGCCATCGCCCATTGTCCCGGATCACGCATTCCAGGAACCACCTCCACCAGCAGCCGGAACGCGGGCGCCCAGTCGATTGACAGAAGTCCATTGTCCTCGACAACCGCAAATGGAATTTCGGGAAGTGCGGTCCCGTTCCATGCGCGAGCCGCCGCCTCAAGGCGAATAGCCGGTTGACCCTCATAGGTCATCTCGCGGGGCGCCAGTCCCAATGCCGCCGCGAAGGAATCGAACAAACGCCCGGCCGCCCGGGTTTGCGGGGAATTGAGCTGTCGCTCACACTGCCGACTCCATGCCTCCGCTTCTTCGCGGGTAATTCCAAGCAGGGACCGGCGGGCCTCATCCAGGGGGATGCCCGCCTGGACCCAACGGCCCACGACCTGCCGGCTCGGGCGGCGGATAGCCGCCTCCCCGCCGGGCAGGCAAACGGGCGAAAACGTGGCCAGACGCCGGACAGCCCCTTGGCGTATTTCAAGACACTCCGCACCCCAAATTGTCCCATCCAAGCCCCAACCGGTTCCATCCATGACCAGGACCAATCCTTCCCGGACTCCATTCTCGGCAAGACAGGCAACCGCATGGGCGTGATGGTGCTGAACCTCGACAACCGGAATACCCCGCTCGCGGGCCAGGACCTCGCCCAGCCGGCGGGACTGCATATCGGGATGGCAATC
>Ga0194056_10001224_pt1 | contig 14028 bp, 15 predicted proteins | sample SepL4413m_MetaG_FD_155458 | JGI IMG/M metagenome (GOLD analysis project Ga0194056, IMG submission 155458) | Anoxic zone freshwater microbial communities from boreal shield lake in IISD Experimental Lakes Area, Ontario, Canada - Sep2016-L442-13m | ecosystem: Environmental > Aquatic > Freshwater...
TAGCTACCGTGGCCGATCATTCGCTGGAGCTAGCGAGTAAAAAAGCGCGGAAGTTTGAAGAAATCGGCGCCGATTTCATCAATATTCTTCCTCCTACTTTCCTTTCTCCTACGCGCGAACAAATTCTTGAACATATTCGCGGTATTTTGGAAAGTGTTTCGATTCCAGTAATCATTCAGCATTTGCCTCAAGCTGGAGGAATGGAAGATGTTGCAGTGCTAGCCGAGCTTTGCCACCAATTTCCCAATCTTTCGATGATCAAGTGCGAAGCAAATCCACCATTTGATTCGATAGCACGTGTGCGAGAAATCTCTGACGGAAAAGTTGGGACCCTCATTGGTTGGGGAGGCATCGCTTGGGGCGCTGGGACTGCAGCAGGCGCAGTGGGCGTTCAACCGGGTTCGGCTGTAGTCGATCTCTACAAGTGGGCACAGCGCGCGCTAGATCGCGGCGATGTTACAGAATTCGATAAACGCCTTGCCACATTTATTCCATGGATTACATTATGGATTGCCAACGTAGAATTGTTAGTTGCGATCGAAAAGGAAATTCTCTTTCGCAGGGGAGTAATTGCAACAAATTATTGCCGCAGACCTACAACGGGCTGGGATTCAACTCTCGATAAAACCATTGATGAAGCGATAGCTTTTATAGAATCTGGTGATTTCAGTGGCTGATCTCTTTACTTTTGGCGAAATAATGGCCTTGTTCTTGGCAAGTGATACGGATGATGTAAAAAGCGCTCGAGCATATGATCTTTCCTCAGCAGGTGCTGAAGCAAATGTTGCAGTCGCAGTTAAACGACTGGGTTTAGACGTTTCTTTTATGTCCAGGGTAGGTAAAGATGAACTGGGCGATGTTGTAATGCTGGAATTGCAGAAGGAAAATCTTTCAACCCAATTCGTGAAGCGAGTGGATGACTACACGTGCGCTCTTATTCGAAATCGTGGAACATCAAGAGCTGTCAATGTTACGTATCTCCGAAAATCTAGCGCCGGTTCAACTATGTGTGTCGATGACGTTCAAGAGTCAGATATCGCGAATGCGCGCTGGGTCCATGCCACCGGTATCACTGCTGCAATTTCCCTCACAGCGCGGGAGGCAGTTATTCATGCACTAAACATTGCGCGGGCAAACTCCTCTAAAATCAGTTTTGATCTCAACATACGTCGAAAAATTTGGAGTGAAGAGCAAGCTCGGGAAGTTTTGTACGAAATCGCACAGAACGTCGACGTTCTTTTTGGGGGAGAAGACGAGTACCAGGTTGTTTTCGGCTCGCAGGATCCTCATCAGAACTTGAAGAAAGCAATTGAACGAGGCAATAAGATTGCAGTTATGACTGCAGGCCCTGGATTAGTCCGCGTTCAAGATGGAGCGACTTATTTTGAAATTTCACCGCCAGTAGTAAAAGCCGTTGACCCAGTGGGTTCCGGAGATGCTTTCGTCGGTGGAACAATTGCTGGTCTCCTTGCTGGAATTCCATTACGCGATGCGATTGTGCAGGGCAGTAAATCCGGTGCATCCGTGGCTTCACAATTTGGTGATTGGGCGGGACTACCTTTTGGAGTTAAGGGAATTTCCTCTTTGCAAGAAGAAAGGCTTATCACTTCATGATTAACCAACTGCGCGAAACCGCCATCATGGCAATTGTGCGAACAAATAGTTCAGAGTCCGCCAGAGATTTAGCCAATGCGCTTCTTGACGCTCAAGTGAGCGTCTTAGAATTCACAACAACGACTCCAGATGTTTTTGATCTGATAGAAGAGTTTTCTGCCCGACCGGGCGTACGTATTGGAGTAGGGACTGCGCTCACTGCAGAACATGTTGCCGCGGGAAAACGTGCAGGAGCGCAATTCGTTGTTTCACCAGGAACTGATGTTGAAGTAATTAGAGCCACAAAGCGAGCAGGCTTAATTTCATTGCCTGGAGTTATTACTCCAACCGATGTTGCAACCGCCCTTGCTGCTGGATGCGATGGATTGAAACTATTTCCAGCATCTCCATTTGGTCCAGCGTTGCTAAAAGCGATTCGCGAGCCATTCCCTAACCAATTTTGGGTACCCACTGGCGGTATTACGATTGAAAGTATTGAAGCATGGACACTTGCTGGAGCTAGCGCATTTGGCTTAGGCGGGCCGCTCACTGCGGGAGGACTCGATCAAGCTCCAAAGCGAGCACAGGATTTTAGAAACGAAATCGCACGAACGAGAGGGCTAGTGAAATGAAAATAACTAAAATCACGACAACCATAGTCAACGCCAACATGCGTAACTGGGTGATCGTCCGTGTGTACACAGATGTGCCTGGACTCATCGGTATTGGTGAAGCGACAGTCGAGTTTCAAGCTCAAGGTGTTGCTGGTGCGATTTCAGATCTCTCTCCACTGATTATCGGAAAAGATCCACGAGAGATTGAAAGATTATGGCAAATTATTTATCGCCATCCTTTCTTTAAAGGTGGAGTCGTCACAATGTCAGCACTTTCCGGAATCGATCAAGCTCTCTGGGATATTTCCGCAAAAGATTTAGGCGTACCACTGTGGAGAATTCTTGGCGGCTTAGCTCGCGATCGCGTGAGAATGTATGACCATCTTGGTGGTGGCGATTCTGATGCTGTTTACAATTCTGACACCGCGCAATCCTTCGGTGCCAAGATGAAGAAATCAATTGATGACGGATTCACCGCTGTGAAAATTCTCGCAGTTCCACAGTCGGAACCACTTGGTGGCCACGCAGGATTGCGTCACGCAGAAGAGTTAATGGGTGCTGCCCGAGATGCCGCAGGTCCTGACATCGACATCATGATTGATTTTCATGGACGCACTAATGCTGCGATGGCAATTCAATACGCGCGTGTACTCGAACCGTTTAATCCACTCTTCTTAGAAGAAGTTGTTCAACCTGATCAGCATGAAGCGTTAGTACGCGCCCGCAAGGGAATTAACGTTCCATTAGCCACAGGGGAGCGGTTACTTAATCGCGCCGAATTTTTGCCAATTCTCAAAGACGGACTTATTGATGTGGCTCAGCCAGATGTGTGCCATGCCGGCGGAATTACAGAGCTTCGCAAGATTTCAAATCTTTGCGAGACGTTTGGGGTATTAATGGCGCCCCATAATCCTTTGGGGCCAATTGCCACAATGGTTAACGTCCACATGGCCCTAACAACCCCTAATTTCCTTATCCAAGAGGTCATGAGAGCCGACGTACCGTGGCGTGCAGAAGTCTTCCAAGGCGTACCGGAAATTAAGGATGGTCATCTTTTACCTCCTACAGGTCTTGGCATCGGGGTCGAAATAGACGAGAATGAGGCAAGTAAACATCCGTTTAAAGCCGTTACCCCTGTTCAGTGGTACCACAACGACGGCTCAGTAGCAGATTGGTGATCGCAATGAAACTCAAAGACCAGCATATTTTTGTAACCGGTGGAGCAGATGGAATTGGCGCTGCAATTGTTTTAGATGTCGCTCAAGAAGGCGCAAAGGTTTCATTTTGCGATATCAACGTCGAAAAAGCAGAAGCGTATGCAAAAGATCTCACTGCAAAAGGTTTTTCAGTATTTTTCCATCAGGCAGATGTTGGTAACTTTGAGAGCATCAAGACTGCACATGCTGCAATGGTTAAGCATTTCGGACCAGTTAATGGAGTCGTCAATAATGCTGGAGTGAATGCAAATTATGACCCTGCAGAGATGACAAACGAAGAGTGGGAAAGATTTTTCAACGTGGATCTTAAGAGTGTTTGGCATACCGCTAAGGCATGTTTGCCTGACATGCGCAAAGCAAAGAAGGGGTCGATTGTTAACATCGCCTCCATCCATGCGCGCATGACCTACCAAGGATATTTCCCATACGGCGCAGCAAAATCTGGAATTATTGGTTTGACTCGAAGCTTGGGACTTGATGAAGGAATTAACGGAATCCGCACTAACGCTGTTTCGCCCGGTTACACATTGACGCCACTTCTTGAGTCCTGGTTTGTTATGGAGCCAACAAAGAGAAAAGAATCTATGGCGGTACAACCACTGGGAAGAATGGCTCAACCTTCTGAAATTGCTAAGGTCGTAACCTTTCTGCTCAGCGATGATTCATCGTTTGTGAACGGTGCTGACTGGATCGTCGATGGTGGTCTTTCAGCTCGCTTTGCATAAATTTCGCGTATAAAAACTCCATTCTGGAGCTCATAGAGGGTTGACTTTCTATTCTTCATACGAAAGTATCATTTCATGACCCAAGGAGCCCTAGAAAAACTACGCGTTATTGATGCCACACAAATGCTTGCAGGACCCATCGCAGGAGTGCGACTCGGAGATCTTGGAGCCGACGTTATTAAAGTCGAACCTCCTCACCTAGGAGAGTTCAATCGAACGCGCGGATTTGAAGACAAGCAGAGCAATGGAGAGATGACCACTTTTCTAGCGGTCAACCGTAATAAGAGATCGCTAGCAATAGATCTCAAACATCCCGATGGCAAAGCAACAATTCATGAGTTAGTAAAAAACTCTGATGTTTTCTTGCAAAATTTTCGTCACGGTACTGCCGACCGCCTAGGAATTGGGTACGAAGAACTTCACAAAATAAATCCTCGTCTTATTTATTGTTCGATTTCAGGATACGGATCTTTTGGCCCATATCGTGATCGCCCTGGACAAGATCTTGTTGTGCAAGGTTATAGCGGCTCCATGTTTAGCGTCGGCGCTGACGGCGATGCACCAACACCGAGCGCCCTTTGGGGAGCAGATGTTATGACTGGCTACCAAGCGGTCATTGGAATTTTGGCAGCTGTTGAATCACGACATCAAACCGGGATGGGGCAACATGTTGAAGTAGATATGTTGTCAGTTGTTCTGGACTGTCAATTGCAGGAGATGGTCACATTTCTAAATGCGGGCGCAATGCCTCGCCGATTAGTGGAACGCAGTGCACACGGATCCATTCCAGCGCCATACGGCGTTTATAAAACTAAAGATGGTTGGCTGACTCTGGCCATGGTGCCGCTCCCATTGCTTGGTGAGATTTTCAATGATGACTGGTTGAAAACTCTTACGCATTACAACTCTGGCCATGTCCATCGCGACAAGGTATACGCCCTGATCCGCAATAAATTTGTTGATAAAACAACCAAAGAGTGGATTGACATTTGTGATGAAATCGGTGCCTGGTGCGGTCCGGTATATAACTACGAGGATTTAGTTAACGACCCACATATAAAAGAAACCAATTACATAGTTGAGCAACCACAATTACGTGGTGGCTCTGCACGCACGGTAAGACCGCCACTTCGACTTTCAGAAACCCCTCCAACAATTCGCCGTGGAGCACCAGCCCTGGGTGAACATTCACGTGAAGTTCTTAGCGGTGTTCTTGGATTCTCTGATTCACACATTGATGCGCTGGTGGCTGCCGGCGCAATCGGACTAGTAAAGGAGTAATGATGGTCGTAGGTAATCCAGGAAACGTTAGATTCGAGCTTCACGGAAATACTGCCCACTTGATTCTCGATCGTCCGGAAAAAATCAATGCCATGACAGTTGTTATGGATAAGCAAATGAACTCTTATATTTATGAGATCAATAACAACATGGATATTCGCTCCGTGGTTCTTTACGGAAAAGGTGAAAAAGGTTTCTGTGCTGGCAGTGACTTAACCGAGCTTGACGAATACGGCAACAACTGGGAATACCGTAATCGCTTTGATCGAGGTCTTGATTACGCCCGCGCTATTTGGCTCATCAAAAAACCTACTGTCGCGGCGCTTCATGGTTGGTGTATCGGTGGCGGACTTGAGATGGCTTGTGCATCAGATATTCGTGTTGCTTCACCTGATACAAAATTTCAAGCCGGCGAAATTCGTTGGGGCTGGCACGGGGGTTCTGGGCAAACACAACTTCTCACACATGCAGTAGGGCCAGGTAACGCATCACTATTTTTGCTTCATGGTGAAGCTGTTGAAGCGGATGCTGCTTTGCGAATGGGTCTTGTGCAAGAAGTTGTTCCTCGCGATCAAGTGCTTAACCGAGCAATTGCTATTGCTGAATCCATTGCAGCAAAAGCTCCAATTGCTGCACAAATGACTAAGCACATGGTGCGCATGGCACAGAGCATGCCTCTTGAAGTCGCATTGCTATATGAGAACGATTCATTCTCTTATTGCATGACGACAGAAGATGCCGCAGAGGGCCAGAAAGCATTCCAAGAAAAGCGTCCACCGAATTTCCAAGGAAGGTAATTACATGTCATCTGCTCCAGCACTTGGCTCCCGCCAAGAACGATTAGATGTTTTAGCAAAAGTTGCTTCATCCATTCCGACGATGCGCTTTAGTACGTGGAACTTTGGAGATTCAACCGGTTTTGAAGGAATGCTTGAGTCAGGCAAACTACTTAAGGATCCAAAATATTTTGCTTTCGCACATGGCTGGATGCGTGCATGGGCTACACGACCAACCCCATATTCACGCATGGATGCAACTGCGCCAGGAATGGCGATGGTAGAAGTAGCGCACGAAGCAAATGATTCAATCTTGCTAGAAGCACTAATCGGTCTTGCCCGATATTTGATGTCTCGCCCAAAAGATCGTGGAATTTTTGATATGTGGGAGAGCATGTGTTTGATTCCGCCTTATGGTGGCGAAACTTTGCCACCTAAAGAAGCGGCACTTCTAGCTGAACCACCCGGGGGTTCTTGCGTTGACTGTTTGCATTTTGATCCGCCATTTTTTACTGCACTTGGAAAAGAGTTAGAAAGTGCAGAATTTACAGAAGTGGGCGTGGAGCAAGCACTTGCTTACATCGAAAATTTCCAGCAAGAAAGCGGAATCTTCGACCACTTCTTTATGCACGGTGTGCCAGGAAACTTCGGACAAGGTTGGGGCCGAGGTCAAGGTTGGTCAATGCTTGGAATGCTTGATGTTTTAAAGAACATTAGCGCCAAGCACCCCGCCCGCAAAACAATTGAAGAAGCAGTTGTTAAACAAATTAATGGCATGATCAAATTGCAACGACCTGATGGTCGCTGGTGGTGTGTAGTCGATGTACCGGCCTCCGGCGAAGAAGGATCAACTGCTGCATTTATGGCAACTGGTTTTGCCCGCGCAATTAAAATGGGACTCGTTGATAAGAAAACTGTTCTGCCTCACGCTATCGATGCTCTCGCTGGGGCAATTGCGGACACCGATGAAAATGGACATCTCAAAAATGTCACAGCTGCCGTAATGGCATCAACTCGTGTTTCACATTACGTACATACACCCCGTGGATTTTTAGTTCCGTGGGGACAAGGACCACTTGCAATGGCTATTTGTGAAATGGATGATTTAGTGTGAAAACTCTGATGGCGCGTAACTTGCCAACGCAACTTGTGATCGAATTAGGGGCACAAATAGTTTCTGGTGAATTGGCACCTGGAACTATTCTGACTTCGGATACTTTAGAGTCACAGTTTGGCGTAAGTCGCACAGTTGTCCGTGAAGCGCTGAAAGTTCTACACGATAAGGGGTTAACTAGACCACGCACTAAAACAGGAACAATTGTCTTGTTGCGTGAAGAGTGGAATTTGTTGGATCCAGATGTCATCGGCTGGCTGCGTTCTTCAGGGCTTGCACCGGAGCTTTTAAAGGATCTCGAGGAGGTGCGAGCGAGTTTCGAACCTTGGGTTGCTCGAATTGCAGCTAAACGTAGAGGATCGAAAGATATAGCTAATTTATCGTCCGCACTCAAGAAGATGACCGATGCTTATTACGCAGAAGGACTGAAGTCTTCAATCATCGGTGAAGCGGATATGGAATTTCATGAGGCCATTTTGGAGGCGACTCAAAACGAATTAATGAAACGAATTGGTTCTCTATTGATTCCACTTCTTGGAATTCGCGATGAAATGGTTCGAGATGTAATTTCTGATGGTGACCCATTAGTCGCCCAACACAAAGCGGTGTTGGACGCAATTATCGATGAAGATCCCGATGCGGCAGAGAACGCAATGAAATTCCTACTTGAACAGGCTGCAGAAGCATCTGATTCGATTCGAAGGAGAGTAAAAAAGTGACGCTTTCATTACCTAATCTGCCAGAGGAGCTTAGGTTCGAAGTTGCCGGCGCAGTTGCAACCATCACTCTCAACCGCCCGGCAAAACTCAACACTATGACGCCAGCGATGGGCAAAGCTCTTGTCGAACTTGTCTACTACGTAAATAACACCAGCGATGTGCGAGTGGTGGTTTTAACTGGCACGGGTACTAAAGCATTCTCGGCCGGTAGTGATATTAAGGTTCTAGATGATTACGGTTCCAATTGGGAACTTCGTAACCGCGTGGATTATGCGCGAGTACTCTGGCAAATTCGAAAGCCAATGATTGCCAAAATCCGAGGCTATTGCATTGGCGGAGGATTAGAAATGGCGTTGATGTGCGATATTCGCTACTCAACCCCTGATGCACGATTTGGTGCTGGAGAAATCAAATTGGGTTGGCATGGAGGAGCTGGTAACACACAGCTTTTGCCACGCCATATGAGTACGGGCAAAGCTCTGGAGATGTTACTTACAGGGGACATGATTTCGGCAACAGAGGCAGAAAAAACTGGCTTAGTTGATCGGATTTGCGAAGAGACAGAGTTAGACGCCAAAGTGGCTGACCTTGCTCATCGCATTGCAAGCAATGCACCAATAGCTTCCGAACTTGCCAAACATTTAGTTCGGATTTCAATGTCAACTTCACCTGATGTTGGGTTAATGTATGAAAACGATACATTTGCATATTGCTTTACTACCGAGGACAGCAAAGAGGGACGCGCTGCCTTTGTAGAAAAACGCGCCCCACAATTCAAAGGACGATAGCAATGGAAATTCTGCCCGGATTACACCGCATTGAATGCCCAATAGCCACTCGCTACGTAGCGATTTATGCGATTGTCGGCTCGGCTTCGACACTCATCATTGATACTGGTTTTGATGGCTCTATTCGCGAAACAGTAGTTCCATATTTTAAGGAGAAGAAACTTTCTCTTGAGGCGGTGAAATATGCTTTCAACACGCACTCAGACTTTGATCACACAGGTGGCAACAAAGCGGTCAAGGAACTCATGCCGAACGCTTTGATTTGTTGTGGCGAGAGAGATCGCCCAATGATCGAAGACCTTCAAATAATGATTGATGATCGCTACGGTGAATTTCATCAACATCATGGATTCCCTGATGATCCTGATACTGGTGCATTTGTCCGCACAGTTGCCTTTGAAACGCGAATCGATATCGGTTTCTCAGGTGGAGAGCGCATTGATTTAGGGGATCGCTTTGTTGAAGTTCTGCATACTCCAGGTCACTCATGGGGCCATCTTTCGTTCTTGGATGAAAAGAGTGGCGCCGTAATTATTGGTGATGCAGTTTTGGGGGATAGCGTGTTGCATGCTGATGGCGCACCTGCTTTCCCTCCTACCTATCGATTCGTTGAGGCATATCGAGCTTCAATTCGTTTGCTTAAGGGAATGAATCCAACTGAAGTTCTCACCTCTCACTACCCACGCTTTAAAGGACAAGACGGTATTGATTTCCTTGATACTTCTCTGGCATATACCGATCTCGCTGAACGAGTGGCATTAGAAACCATTACTCAGGCGGGTGCTCCAGTAACTCTCGCTGAGATCATCGAGAAATGTCACGATCGTCTTGGGCCTTGGGAAAATCCTGCCTACACCTTCTTGTCATACCCGCTCATTGGCCACCTTGAAGTTCTAGAGGGTTACAAAAAAATCAAGCGCAGTAAGAACGCACAGGGAATTCCAACGTGGAGCGTTGCCTAAATCTGATCCACAAATTGTGAAAGCGCGCTGACTACTTTTTCGAATCCTTCATTGATCGATAAGTTTGGATTCAAAAAAGTGTCAGCGCGAATTTCTGCCATAACGGATGAGACAGCGGAATCTTTTTCGTAGTAGTCCAGTGGTACGTATGTACCCGCGTATGGCTCGTTCTCCACAATGCTTCCAATCCTTTGAAAGGCTTGCTTCAGCCCTGTAATGAGCTTCTCGGGGGTGTGAAATTGGTCAGTACCAATACAGAGAGCGGGACGTTGCTGGTTGCGATTGATGCAATTTGGATGCGCAATCGGCCGGTAAGAATGCACATCGACAATCGTTACTGCCCCATTCGCATGCAATCTCTCTCCAACTAGGTGTGAAAGTGCTGCCGCATAAGGATGAAAGTAACTTTTCAGAAGTGCTTCTTCTTCGGTTGTACTAGGTAAACGTAAAACTTTTCCAGACGAAGTTTTGGTGTAAACAGCGCCCATTCCAACTTCGTTCATCAATTCTCGTTCATCAGGAAATCTTTCTGGGTCAATAACTAATCGTGAGAGGCAATTAACAAAGAGCCATGGCTTACGATTTGCACGATTCGTCGATTCAGTTGCAAGAGATTCCGTCAAGGAATCAGTCATTTCGTCTAATTCTTGCCGAAGTTGCTCATCGTCTAGAAGTATTTTCGCTCGAACATCTACTGGAATTACTCGAGATGAATGCGGAACATGAAGTATTACGTGCGATTGAGGATCACCTGGAACTATCAGAAAATTTGGGCCGTCCACAATTACAATCGGCCCGCTTCATGAACACGCTTGAGGAAATCCTGAGTGCGTGAATCACGTGGGTCTTCCAGCACTTTACCGGGCGGACCATATTCAACAATGCGACCTTGGTGCAAGAAGCACACTTCATCGGCAACTTGCTTCGCAAAGCCCATTTCGTGGGTTGCGATGACCATTGTCATCCCTTCCACTTTCAAATCACGCACAGTGCTCAAAACTTCATTAACTAAGACTGGGTCAAGGGCGGACGTCACTTCATCTAGTAGAAGTAGTCGTGGCTTTAACGCCAATGAACGAATGATCGCCACTCTTTGCTGTTGACCCCCGCTGAGGCGATCGGGATATTGATTAGCTTTTTCCAATAAACCAAAACGTGAAAGTAAAGTTTTAGCGGCGCTTCTTGCCTGTTCTTTATCGATGCCTTGAACCCGGATGGGGGAGAGCGTGATGTTATCCATGACGCTCATGTGAGGAAAGAGATTAAATGATTGAAAAACCATCCCGAGTTTTCTGCGTATTTCGTCTGCATTTATGCGCGGGTCACTGATCTCTTCTCCGTCTAAGTTGATGATGCCGTCATCGATTCCATCCAACAAGTTGATGCATCGCAAAAGTGTTGACTTTCCCGAACCAGAAGACCCGATAAAGACGGTAGCCGTATGGACTGGAACTTCGAATGAAATTTCCTGCAGCACAACATCTTTCCCAAAAGATTTTCTAAGTCCAGACACTTCCAAGACGGGAGTACTCATGCCAATCCCTGCGCGTTCTGTCGCTCAATCGCACGTCGCATGGTTCTGTCAGTAAAACGCGTGAGAGGAACGGTAACCATAAGAAACAAAATCGCAGCCATTACATAGGGGGTGTAGTTGAAACTCCTGCTACTTGAAATTTGTGCAGCTCTAACCGCGTCGGTAACGCCAAGAATAGAAACAAGGCCCGTGTCTTTGATGAGAGCAACGAGGTCGTTGAGAAGTGGGGGAGTTACGCGACGCAGTGCTTGTGGCAACACCACATGGCGAAGGGTTTGAAAATTCGAAAGTCCAAGCGAACGCGCAGCTGCTCTTTGACTTGGATGAACAGTGAGAATGCCACTGCGTAGAACCTCGGCCACGTATGCAGAGTATGTAATGATCACGGCGGCGGTACCGAGAACAAAAACGTTGTTGGTGAGACCACGAAGACGCAAAGAAGGAATACCAAACCCAACGAGTAAAATAATTAGAAGCATCGGTACGCCTCTGAAAACGTCCACATACATGGTTGCCAGAAAACGAAAAGGCGTGAGCGCTGGAGAACGTGAGGTACGTGTAAGGGCGAGTAACAAGCCGAATATAGAAACGCAGGTGGCGGCGATTACTGTAAGGATTAAATTGGTGGTGAAGCCGAGAATTACTTTCGGCAATATTTCAAAGCCGTAAGCCCATGCGAAAAAAGTATCGGAAAGACTTTTAAATCCTGGCGAGGTAATCAAAATGCTCACAAGTGTTCCAAGAACGAGAAAACTGGATCCCGCTGCGATCAGGATATTTCGACGGTTTTGGTCGCTACGGATTCTCTTGCGAGATAGTTCTAACTCACTCGGTTTCCAATCCGGAACTTCGTTACCAATTGAAGAAGCACGGCCCTTGGGGGCCGTGCTCTCCAATGGATTAGTCATATCGCGTCAGCGGTTAATGAGTTACTTAAGTACCGGAGCTCCGGCACCCACTGTTAACCATTTATCCTGGATGGCTTTGAGCTCTCCGCTTGCAGTGATTGCATCAACTGCTTTCGTCACGCAAGAAGTGAGTGGGCTGTCCTTTGCAAGTAACAGTCCTGCCCCTTGATCGTTGACGTCGCGATTTTCAATCTGGCCAACAATAATTCCATTTGTCACTTCAACTGCTGACAAATAGAAAGCAGTGGGAAGGTCAACAACAAGTCCATCGATCTGACCATTCTTCAACGCTGCAACTGCTGCTGCATTGTCATTAAAGACCTGTGGCTTGAGCCCGAGTTGCTTTTCAACCGTGTCGAGCGAAGTAGAGCCCACTGCAGCTCCAAGTTTTGCACCTTTAAGACCTGCAAGAGTAGTTACTCCAGCAATTTTGCTCCCCTTGGAAGAAACGATTGCCTGGTTTGAGAAGTAATAGGCACTTGAAAAGTCCACAACTTTCTTACGTTCGTCGGTGATTGAGTATTGCTGGATGTTGAAGTCAAACGTTTTCGGTCCAGGTGTAATTGCAGAATCAAATGTGGTTCGAACCCATTTGACTGCAGAGTTTTCATATCCAAGTTGCTTAGCAACTGCATACGCTACTGCCGCTTCAAATCCTTCACCCGCTTCTGGTTTGTCATTGAGAACCCATGGTTCGTAAGCAGGTTGTCCGGTTGCGATGGTTAAAGTGCCCGGCGTTAAAGTTGATAAGGAACTTGGTGCACATGTTGTGGAATCTTTTGCAGGGGATGCACTTTCGGTGCTCTGTCCGGCGCAAGAAGTAAGACCTACTGCTAAGAGTGCAGAGGCAATAATTGCGAATGGTTTTGTGATTTTCATAGTTGACCTTCCTCGTCGCTTGTCACAACATATGTTATGACCAGGTCCTCACCCGGAGCACCCCACCGCGGTGGAGGGTTGCCGACCAGCAAGCCGGGGCTTCTAGCTGATACTCGTGACCTAGGGGAACCTTATCAAGTGAAGGTGGCGGCGCACAATTTCTCGCCCGCTGAGTTGCAAGCGATTCGCAGTATAATTGAAGTCAAATGAGAAATAAATGGCAATGGTTTCGCGCAATCTTTTTAGGGGCGCTCTTTCTGATTGTCGCAGTACCTACAGCTACCGCGCACTCTGAATTTGTGAGTGCAAAACCGGCGCCTAATGAAATGGTGACTACATTTCCAACTTCTGTTGAACTCGTTTTTTCAGAAAAATTGCAAGAAATTGGATCAAGTAAAGTTAATGTAATTATGGTATTGAACGCCGAGGGAAAAGAAATAGATTCCAAAAACACAATGGTTTCTGGTGACCAAGCGATGGTTGGCCTTGAGCCTCAAGGGAATCCTGGAACTTACACTGTTCTTTGGAGAAATGTTTCTGACGATGGCCATGCAACTGAAGGTAAGTATGAATTTATTTTCAAGACAGCTTCCGCGAATACGGCGGCTACCCCTGCTGTCGGCACAGGTGGCTCCACCAACAATAGGTCGCTCACGTTTGTCCTCCTCGGCGTTTTCGCGTTCATTGCAGTTGGAATTTCCTTTTACTTCCAGCGTCCCAAAATCATTACGTGAGAAATCTAAAAGAACTTGCGGCTCTTGATTTTAATTTTAATCGAAAGTCATTCATGAAGGATCTGCTGGCCGGAATAAGTGTTGCAGTAGTTGCTCTGCCGTTGGCTCTTGGTTTTGGGCTCACGTCTGGTTTATCAGCCGCATCAGGACTTACTACTGCAATTATTGCGGGTTTTCTCGCTGC
>Ga0194056_10001226_pt1 | contig 14019 bp, 14 predicted proteins | sample SepL4413m_MetaG_FD_155458 | JGI IMG/M metagenome (GOLD analysis project Ga0194056, IMG submission 155458) | Anoxic zone freshwater microbial communities from boreal shield lake in IISD Experimental Lakes Area, Ontario, Canada - Sep2016-L442-13m | ecosystem: Environmental > Aquatic > Freshwater...
GCAAATTACCAGAGAGGTCCTTCCCGATTTTACTAGCACCTAGAACCTAAAACCTAGCACCTAGCACCTAGCACCTAGCACCTAAAATCTAATCAAAAAATGTTAAACGAATATAAAAATAAAATAATTTCTTTTTACAAGTCGAATAAAAGAATGCCGGTATATACGGAGATTATGAAGCTCGTTGGTTTCAAATCTAAAAACGCCGTATCAAAGCTTATTCATAAACTTATAGATGAAGGAGTTCTTGATAAAGATTCAAGCGGACATCTTATTCCAAATAAGCTTATCGGTGAAGTTCCTCTTCTTGGACTTGTTGAAGCTGGCTTCCCGACGGTCGCTGAAGAAAATCTTCTTGATACTATGAATATCGACGACTATCTGATTCCTAATAAAGATAATTCATATCTTCTTGAAGTAAAAGGTGAGTCTATGATAGACGCAGGTATTTGTGAAGGAGATATGGTTATTGCTGAAAGAAAAGGTGAGCCGAAAGATGGAGATATTGTTATTGCTCTTGTTGATGGTGGTTGGACTATGAAATATTACAGAAAAAGAAATGGCAAAGTTTTTCTTGAGCCTGCTAATAAAAATTTCAAGCCAATATATCCAGAGCATCAGTTTGAAGTTGCGGCTATTGTAAAAGGGGTGATTAGGAAATACTAGGGGAGAATATTGAATGTAGAATGTTGAATAGGATAATAAAAGAGACTAGGTTCTCCTGATGGGGCAGGCAGAAAAACCTAAAACCTAGCACCTAACATCTTGCAACTAGTGGGGGATGGATGTCAAAAAACATAGAGTATGGTATAATAGACAAGTTATCATTTAATAGTTAATTAACGCTTAATCCGCTTTTGGTGGATGGCAAAATAAAATAATATGGCAGAAAAAAAAGTTTCAGCATTTATGCAACCAAAGAAGTTGAGCCCAGAGCTCGAAGCAATAGTTGGAAAAGGTCCAATGCCTCGTTCTGAGATAGTTAAGAAGATTTGGGTTTACATTAAAGGCAATAATCTTCAGGATACTAAAGATAAGAGAATGATTAATTGTGATGCTAAGTTAAAGAATATTTTCGGCGACAAGGTTCACATGATGAAGATGGCTGGATTCATTTCTAAACATATATCATAGGGATAAGAAGATAGATTCTAGATTTTAGAATTTTGATTCAAGATTTAAGAATACAAAACAGCACGGCAAGGGAATACCTTGCCGTGTTTTGTTTGGACAATAGAGTGTCGCAAGCCTATAATGAGACAGTGGAAGATGAAATAAAAATGAAAAAAGAAAAAGCTATTTTGCACATAGACGGTGACGCATTTTTTGTTGGTGTGGAAATGGCAAAAAATCCAAAGCTCAAAGGATTACCTGTGGTTACGGGCGAAGAAAGGGGGATCGTTTCTGCACTGTCTTATGAAGCAAAAGCTATAGGTATTACTCGAGGTATGCCGATTTTCCGTGTGAAAAAATTTTTTCCGAATGTAGTAGTTTTGTCTGGGGATTATAAAAGTTATGCAAAATATTCTGGAAAGATGTTTGATATTGTGCGTAGATACGCAGATGATGTCGAAGAATATAGTATCGATGAATGTTTTGCCGATCTTACTGGGCTAGATAAACCACTCAAGATGTCTTACAGGCAAATTGCCGAGCGAATTAAAAAAGAAATTACTGCTGAACTCGATATTTCGGTCTCTATTGGTATCGCACCGACGAAAGTGTTGGCGAAAGTAGCTTCAAAATGGGTAAAGCCAAATGGTCTTACTATTATTGAGAGTGGTAAAACCGGAGAATTTCTCTCAAAGGTGCCAATTGAAAAAATATGGGGTATTGGCCCGAAAACTTCTGAATTTTTAATTGAAAGGAAAATCAAAACTGCAAAAGATTTTGTTTCAAAAGATATTGCTTGGATAAGAAATAATCTTGCAAAGCCTTATGAAGTGATTTATCAGGAACTTCAAGGTATTTATCTTATGGAGATTGACCCTGAGATAAAAAACTCTTATTCATCAATTCAAAAAACAAGAACTTTTCACCCACCGACAAATGATAAAAACTTTCTGTTATCGCAACTTTCAAAACATGTAGAAGAAGCATGTGCCAAAGCGAGGCATTATGGACTTATTCCACGAAAGGTTTCTTTTTTCTTGAAGTCTAAGAATTTTAAATATTATGATTTTTCAATTGCACTTTCTTGTCCGACAAATGCACCTGAAATTATTATTTCTGTTATCGGGTCAAATTTTAGTAAGGTGCATGAAAAGGGAATACTTTATCGAACTTCCGGAGTGGTATTGAAGGATTTGATCCCAGACACATTATCTCAAGGAGATTTATTTGGAAACTCAGATAAAGCAAATAAGTTTGAAATAATTCACAAAAAAATTGATTTAATTGAAAAAAAGTTTGGTAAAAGGTCTGTATATTTAGCCTCGACGCTCCAAGCAATGAAAGGAAATAAGGAAGATACAGATATAGATGATCCAGACAGAGATTTGTTGTTTTTATAATTAATAATATCCTAATGACAAAATATTTTTTTACAAAAAGAAAATTACTCAATGGGCTTTTTGGTTTTAGAGTTGTTGTAAGGAGACGACGCGTCAGGATTAGAATTAAATCTAAAAAAAGGAAAGCAGAATATTTAAAATATAAAGATCAAGCAAAAATATTTGTAATCAATAAAGTTGCTGAGTTAAATAAAAATTATGGTTATAAAATCAATCGCATAACAATACGTAATCAGAAAACTAGGTGGGGAAGTTGTTCAAAGAAGGGGAATATGAATTTTAATTATAAAATTGTCCTTCTTCCAGAAAAATTGGCGGAATATATTATCGTTCATGAAATATGTCATCTCGGTGAATTCAATCACTCAGCAAATTTTTGGAATTTAGTCGCGCAAACTATTCCAGACTATAAAGAAAAGAGGAAAGAACTTCATAAAGCCGGAATGAGACTGCGTTAGTTAACTATAAAAAACTAAGTCTCCTCAAGGTCCGACCTTTCTTGGGATTTAAGGTCGGACCTTTTCCCGACTTAGAAAGGGTCATTTTTTTCTTGTGTTAAGAATATGGCTATAAATAAGATTATTTTAGGAACCATGACAACAAAATGTATCTTGTTGTTGACTTTATTTTTAGATGTGCTATATTATTTATGGAGCAACAGGAAGACGGTTCTCGGTTTTCCTGCCAAGGTTCAAGACAAGGATGAGTGCTTGGGTGGAAAACGGCCCTTGTACAATAGTACACAGTTCTGAGGGGGCAGTGGTTGGGTCACTTTGTGGCTCGGGCGCCTCCCTCAACGGTCTGCTTATGTTCATTAACTTCAGAGTTTAAACGAGTACTGTTTTAGTAGATCTTCGCTGGTCTACCAGTTTCTGAAAATCGGGTTGTGTAATGAGTTTTGTGAATAGGCGGTCTTCGCGGGTCGTCTTGAAACAAAATGGCAAAGCACTTTACCAACACGGCTTGTAACCGTGCCGAAGAAACTGAGGAAAGTTGGATTCGGAACTTCACAGGAGGATTAAATACATCAATTCTCGATGGGATTGGCAAACCAAAGGATAGTGATACTGTCAGGCGGGAAACAGGTAAATCACTTTCGCTAATAGGACTCTACAAGCTTTCAACTTGTCGGGTCCTTTTTTAATGTAAAAATTTCCTTTAAGATTTCTTCCCAAGAATTGATTCTTATTACACCTTTTTTTGTTTGAATATTTTTATTCCAAGGATAATTAAACAAAAAGACTTTTCTTTTTGAGCTAACACAATTATTTGCATAATCTCCCGAATCTTCTATTAATATATCAATATTTAAATCATCACATACACCTTTTTTTGTTTTTAGGTTTATATCTTTTGAGAAGTCACTTGTAAAATATATTTCAGAAAATACATTAGGAAAATTATTTTCGATCCAAATAAATGTCTCTTCCTGAATTTCTTTTGGTCTTGAAGTTATTATGAATAGCTCATTATCTTTTTTTAGCTTTTTTATAGCTTCTTCTGATCCATCAATAATTTTTATATTTTTAAAAAAATCAGACCTATAAAATTCAAAAACTTTTTGTATAGCTTCTTCTCTATTACCGCCCCAGATATCCCAAAAATCATATGAGTGAAAATTATTAATTTTCAAGTCTGTCTTATATGTACTATTATGAAATTCAATAAGTGTTGGTAAAAAATAACCTAAAACTTCATCTAAATCGATTCCAATTTTCATATAGAGGCAAGTTTAGCAAAATTATTATATTCATGCTAATCTTTTATTATGATTAAAAAATCCAAAATTCAACATCCAACATTCAACATTCATCCCATTTATGATGTCTGCATCATTGGCGGTGGCCCTGCAGGTCTTATGGCTGCCGGGACTGCAGGTAAGGGCGGCTTTGTCTCGCCGAAGCGTAATCGCGAAGGCGGATGCAGGGTTCTTTTAATTGAAAAAAATGAAGAGCTTGGTAAAAAACTTTTGATGACAGGTGGTGGTAGATGTAATATTACAAATCTTGAACCAGATAAACAAAAGTTTATGAGTAATTTTGGTAAGAAAAAAGATTTCCTATATACACCTTTTTCCGTTTTTGATTCAGAAGATACTGTAAGATTTTTTAATTCTCTCGGAATAAAAACAAAAGTTGAAGAAAATTTTCGTGTTTTTCCTGAGTCTGATAATTCTTTAGATATTTTAGAATCTTTAATAAGGTTTGCGAGAAATAACAATGTAGAATTTAAACTTGGAGCGGAAGTTGCTGGATTTGATAGAGAAGAATATCAAGGGCAAAAATTAGGTAAAATAAAATCTGTATTATTAAAAAACGGTACTATGATATCTGCCAAGAGTTTTATTCTTACTTCAGGAGGGAAATCGCATCCAGAAACTGGTTCAACGGGTGATGGTTTTGTTTGGCTTAAAAAAATTGGTCATAAAGTAATTGACTCAAATCCTGCTCTAGTGCCGATAAAGACTAAGGAGAAGTGGATAAATGAGCTTGCCGGAGTATCGCTTCAAGATGTTGGAATTTCAGTTTGGTCTCTCGACCATTCTCTAGATAAACAGTCTGAGGAATTAAGGTCAGATCTTAATTTTCAAAAAGTTTTTAAAAGGCAAGGTAAAGTTTTATTTACTCATGAAGGATTATCAGGACCAGCAATTTTGAATATGAGTAAAGATGTTGGTGAACTTCTTTCTTATGGTAATGAAGTAAAAATTTCTCTGGATTTCTTTTCTGGTATTGGACTTGATGTAATACAAGAAAAATTTAAAAAAATATTTGAAGATAATAAAAATAAAAAAGTAAAAAATCTTGTGTTTAAAGAAGTTCCAGCAAAAATTTTTGAAAAGGTTCTCGAACTTACTGGGGTAGATGGGGAATGGAATATAAATCAAATAATGAAAGAAGAAAGAGTTATGATTTTAGAGAAATTAAGAAAATTTGATTTTACTGTAGAGAAACTTCTTGGCTTTGATAAATCCATTGTTTCAAGTGGGGGCCTTGATCTTAAAGAAGTGGATTTTAAGACGATGCAATCAAAATTATATGAAAATCTATATTTTGCCGGAGATATTTTGGATTTTGATAGACAGTCTGGAGGGTTTTCACTTCAATTGTGTTGGACTACGGGATATGTGGCGGGGAAAAATGCAGGAGGCATTGAATAGTCAAAAGTTCACCCAATAAAGCTTTGACTGATGAAAAATCATAGATTTTTCGGTCCCCCACCAGTACACTGGTGGGGGACGTCAGTCAAAGATTTATAGGGTAAAAAGTTTAAGGTCTAAAGAGCAGACAAGGACGATTTTGGCTTTGCCAAAATCGTCCTTATTCTTATTGATAAAATAGGTCATTTGCTGAATTCAATAAGTAATTGCAACACTAGTACGTTCTAATAATACCTCGAGCGGAGTTTTTCCGCCATGTCTTTTTCTCGGTCTCGTATTCAGCAGATATTCTACTCGTCTAATTTCTCCATCAGACACTTTGGAAAAATCAGTTTTCTTCGGAAAGAAACGACGAATCAGTCCGTTGGTATTTTCGTTTGAGCCACGGTCTTGTGAACAATATGCTCTAGCAAAGTAACAGGAAATATTCAATTCTTTTTCTAATTCTGCATACCCAAAATTTTCTCTACCTCGGTCTCTAGTTAGTGTTTTGCGAATTTGCTCTGGTATTGTACTCAGCCTCTCATTTACCACCCGATTAGATTCCGCCACCGTACCATCTTTCATTTTGCCGATGAACACCACGCCAGAAACTCGTTCATTAATAGTTTTCAAACGCTCAGAGCTTTGTCTGGAAACCATAGTATCGTCTTCCCAATCACCAATTCTAGCTCTCTCATTCACAACTTCTGGTCGGTCTTCAATTGAGGGGAATACTGGTCGTTCGGCTCTTCTGGCTTGTCTGAAGCCTTTTTTCTGTCTTCTAGCATGACGACGAGGCAGATATTTTCGTAAATCTTCCAAACCCTTTTTTACTGTACCGTTTCCATCTCGGTGTATTTGAGAATATACGTATTGGTAAATGGCTTCTGGAGATATTTCTTGGTCTGGGTAATCAAAAGGTAGTCGAAGAGAAATTTGTTCTGGTGACCAACCAATTTTTAGTTTTTCTTTTGTGTATGATCGGATGATCTCATTCTTCAGACGGTTTGGTTTCTTACCATACCTTCTTTCCAGAGCTTGTTCATGACTCACGTGAGCTTGATATTTACCAACACCCTTTCTTGGTCTTCCGTCGACCTCCCTACAGATTGAGCCAGCTGTTCGACCACTCCCTAAACATTCAGCGATATCCCGAAAGCTCAAACCTTCTCGGTACTTAATTTCAATCCTGATTCGGTCACTCAGAGTTAATTGACTAAAATTCTTACTTTTTCTTTGCTTTTTAATTTTTGCCATAACACTTGAATACTACTACAAGTGTTGCAATTGATTATTGAACTGGGGTTTATTATACTTGACAGAACTTTATAAAGGTGTATAATTGTTTATGGAATAGTGGCCTGGCTATTTCGGATTACATAACGAGAAATCGTATTTTTACAGACCGCAAGTTTGTAAAAATGTCCGCAAGACTATGGGTCCTAAAAAAGGCACTGGAGTACATTCACATGACTACGAAGACGAAACCAATCGACGACCTGCTCGTGAAAGTGAGCCCTGACCTCGTTGAAAAATACGAGAAGATTAATCTGCCCGAAGGTCAGACCTTGAGGCAGGTGAATGAGGAGTACTTGGGGATGAAAGATCGAGGTGTTCTTCCTTTTCGAGTTCTAACTTCTATCCTCATTATGATGATAGTTGGAATCGTTTCAACTTTTGTTTTGGAGGGGGTGTTTGGTACGCCGAAAACGATTAGTTGGGTAACTATGTTGCCGGCGCTTGTCCTTATTGTCTTGTTTTTGGGTCCGATAAGGGGAAAGGCGATCAGGGAAAATGAGAGGCTCAAGGTTCTCGTGCCAATCCTGAAGGAATTCAGGGAAGTGGTGGAGGCATTGGATAATCCTGTGTGTCATTCGGAAGGTATTCTTAGTGTAGAGTTCATTCGTAATGTTCTTATTATTTACGCGGTGAAACTACTCGAATCCGAGCGGGCGTTTGACAATGTCCGCTTCTTACCAGAGCGGAGACCTATTGAGATCATGCTCTGTGGCGACTCGTATCAAAAATACCAGGAACATTTACGAGGCGCGTTTATGGTAGCATCCAAGAAATTCGGTTTGGAATTTTCCAGATCTGATATTTTTGGCGAGGCGACTAATTACCTCGCACGTCGTACATAGTTTGTTTCTAAGCCCAGTTTGACTGGCATAGGCGTCTCTGTAATGGAGACGCCTATTTTTATTGTCTGTTTTTCTGTCAATCGAGAAGAGCGAAGCAACCAATCTGTTCTGCTTGCCCGTTCAAGTTTTTCTTTTGAGAAAAATTTGTTCGGGTCATTCCGGACTTGATCCGGAATCCAGAAAAAATTAAGATGGATCCCGTTCTTCAACGGGATGACAGAAGGACGATTTTGCGAAGTAAAATCGTCCTTTGTATTCTTCTTGATTAGTTTTAATATATTTGGTATGTTTTTATATGGAGACAGATATACATCTGTCGTTTTTAAATAAAAAACAAGAGAAAGGATTCCCATGAAAGCTTCTAAGCTTGACTGGTATGATATCAAAGCGACGTCATACAATGAAATTCCGGCCTTGATTGATTATTTGAACAAATTATCGCCTTCATCCAGACGTTGGCGTATGCCAACTAAAGTCGAGTTACAAGATATCGCCAAGGTGGACAAGAAGAGGAGAATCCCCTTGGGTCAGCCGGTTTACTGGTGCTCTTCTGAGTCTGATTCTCATCAGGCTGAGGGAGTCTCAGTCTCCACTGGGGTGGCGCGTGCTCATAATCGAACGACCGAGTTGCCTGTGGCTCTTGTTCGGGAAAAGTAGATCTTGGACGAAGAGTCAAACCCCGCACTATGCTGTGCGGGTTTTTTTATTGACGGGAAAAGGTCTGACCTTGAGGAGTCCGTATTAATTTTTTAACACAACCGCCCCGTCATCAGAATGACATACCCATCATTACATGATCAGTACACTTTTCACATTTTTACTACAAGAGCACTTCTTGTTTTCTAATTCGTTTTGCTCATAAGAAAACAAAGTCGATTACAAAACGTTCAAAGTCTTTCATTTGGGTCCCTCCCCAAATTTCAACCTTAACTAAGGTGGGGAAAGGGGAAAGATGGATTTTATAACAGCTAAAACCTAAAACCTAAAACCTATCTTTCTGGTACTATTTTCGGATTCACCGGATACAACTTCTGGTCTATAGTTCTCTCAAAACAAACTCTACCTGAAGCATGTTGCCAGTTTTCATTTACTGTATTTGCTGGATTTATTACCATTGATTTTGATCGGCTTGAATCGTTGCTTCCAGTTTTGAAGGTGGCACAAAGTTCAAAACTATTTGTAGATATTTTTCTATACTCATAGCTCTCTCTTGTCTCTGGATCTTTTGGAATCACAAAACCACTTATAGGTTCATTTAAAACTTCTAAATTTGTCGGTATATCACCTTTGTTTTGCCATTGTGAATAAACAATTTGATTTTGAATAGTCATAAGGTCGCTTAACCTTCTCTCATCCATTTGTTTTGCTCGAAGAGTGATAGGAGAACCATTTTGAATTACTCCATAAGTAATCCCGATAAGTATAATAATAGAAACTATGCCATACTCGATTTTTATTTTTCGTGTCATTTCAAAACTTGTTCTTCTTAGATCTTTAAGTGATGATCTAAAAATTGTCCCAACAACTATTAAGACAAAAAATACTTTCAAGAAAAATCTAAGAGTGAGATCATCTGCGCCAAGGAATCTATAAATAAGTGTAGATAAATCTATCGCAATAGTAATTCCTGCAATAAAGAGTGTGAGGAAAATTATCCATTTTCTTACCCAGAGGTCTTTTTTCTCAGGGTTTGCTTTTAAATCCTTCATAATGATGTATGAGAGATACAAAAATGCCAAGAAAAAGATAAAGAGTATAGAAATTGAGATTCTAATACCAGAATCAGTTCCTCCTATATATTCACCTGCAAGAGGAAAAATTTTGTTTGTGATTTGGAATAAGAGTATTAAAAAACTTACTGTACTTGTATAAAGACCTATCATTAATCCCAAATATAAAAAGAAATCTTTTGCTGTTGTTTTTGATTGATTTTCCATAATGATTACATTTTAATTGATAAAGTGTAATTATAACATGTAAAAGTAAAATCTTTGTAAGGTTAAAATCCTCCTTTAAATTAATACAAAATTATAGTATTATTAATCTATGGAAATTAAAGAAATCATTATAGGGGCAATAAAAACAGCTCTTTGGGAGCTAAAAATTGAAGAATCAAAGATATCTAAAATCGGATTAGAACATCCAGAGGATATTTCTCATGGAGATTATTCTTCTAATGTAGCAATGGTTCTTTCAAAAACTGTATCACAAAATCCTCGAGAACTTGCAGAAAAGATTGTTGCTGAGATTCTTGAAAGAAAGTCTGAATTAATAGAAAAAGTAGAAGTTGCAGGTCCAGGGTTTATAAATTTTTACTTATCAAATTATTTTTTTAAAAATAAAACAAAAGAAATAATTAAATTAGGAAAAAAGTTTGGAAAAAATAAAAATCTAAGAAAACAAAAAACAGTTGTTGAATATACTGACCCAAATCCTTTCAAAGAATTTCATATTGGACATTTGATGAGTAATGCAATAGGGGAGGCGGTATCAAGGGTTCTTGAAGAAAACGGTGCAAAAGTTATCAGGGCTTGCTATCAAGGTGACGTTGGTCTTCATGTTGCCAAAACCCTCTGGGGAGCAAACAAAATGATAAAAGATGATCCATTAGCAAAGAAATATTTTCTTGATGGTCAAGTCGGAGATGTGAAAGATCTCAGTATTTGGGGGAAAGCATATGCCCTAGGCGCTACAACTTATGAATTAGATGAAATAGTAAAAAAAGAAATTATAGAAATAAATAAAAAAGTATATTCAAGAGAAGATAAAGAATTAAATAAACTTTATAAAATTGGAAGAAAGTTTTCTTTGAAAGAGTTTGAAAAAATCTATAAAATTCTTGGTACAAAGTTTAATAAGTATTTTTTTGAAAGCGAGACTACTCCAATAGGTATTAAAATTGTTCAAAATAATATAGCCTGCCCGGCCAGGGACAGTGGCCTGCCCGGCCAGGGGATTTTTGATAGAAGTGAAGGTGCAGTTATTTTCAAAGGAGAAAATTACGGTTTACATACTCGTGTTTTTATAAACAGCGAAGGTTTGCCAACTTATGAAGCAAAGGATCTTGGACTTACAAAACTTAAGCATGATAGAACCAAATATGATAGATCTATTATTATCACTGCAAATGAACAGAGTGATTATTTTAATGTTATGCTCAAGGCTCTTAGTTTGATTTATCCAGAGCTCGCCGAAAAAACAAAACATGTTTCTCACGGAATGCTTCGGCTTCCAGAAGGAAAAATGTCTTCAAGAACTGGCAAAGTTATCACAGCTATTTCACTTTTGGATATAATAAAGCAAACCATTACTGAAAAGATGAAGGATAGAGATATGAAAGAATCTGAGAAAATAGAAACCGCAGAAAAGATAGCAGTGGGAGCTTTGAAGTATTCAATATTAAAACAAGTTACAGGAAAAGATATTATTTTTGATTTTGATAAATCGATTTCTTTTGAAGGTGACTCTGGGCCATACTTACAATATTCTTATGCGCGTGCGAAATCGATTTTGAGGAAAGCGAAAGGAGAGAAAGTAAAAGCGAACGTTGACCCCAGTCAAATAAAAATTCAATTTGACGGGGCGAGTATTAACATACTCGAAAGATTGCTTTATAGATTCCCAGAAGTTGTTGAAAGAGCAGGGGAGGAATATTCTCCACATTATATTGCTTCATATCTTATTGAGATTTCATCCGCATTTAATAGTTTTTATGGAAACAATAAAATAGTTGATAAAACTGATTTAGATTCTCCTTATAAAGTTGCACTGACCTTAGCTTTTTCTGAAGTATTAAAAAAGGGCCTTAATTTGCTTGGTATTTCTGCACCAGAGAAGATGTAATATTTAATATATTGACTTTTTTATCACTTAGTGTATTCTTTTTTTTAGAACGGGATTCAAACTAAAAAGAAGGGGCAGTTATGAATAAGACTCTTGTGTTCATTGCGTGTGTTATGTTGGGAATGATTTTCCAACAGGATGTCTTGGCCGGTCCGACCAATTCATACGTCAATATCGTCTCATTCAATCATATTAGTGGTGTAACGAACCGCATGGGGATTGAGTATTCTTCAACCAACAGTCAATTCTTTGTGGTTGGGGAAACGACGACAAATTTGACGAATGGATCTTGGGCAGAAGATGTGTCTAAGATTTCGTACGTTGTAGGTTCTCATTCGAATACGGGTTCTGTCCATTACGCAGGGTTTAACTTCTTGATGGTTGATAATGGTAGGTTTTATCGAATTCGTATGTTCGAGTAGACGGCAATAGTTTTTTTCGGATCTAACTTGTTTCCTGAATAAGGGATGAGTTAGATCCGAGAAAGATTTTTTAAATAAAAAAAGTTATAAATTTATAAGTTATTAATAATAAATTAAAAATGAAAAAAAAGATTAATATAATATTGGTGCTAGGTATCATTTTGATGCCGTTTTTTGTTGGTGCAACCGATCTTAAATCTCTCCGTGAATCTATCGGAACAAATGATATCTCTTGTTCTCCAGCTGTATCATCAGTTGCAAAGAACTCTTCAATTTCTTGGGCTGTAGCAGGTTTGGATGCTTACAATCCAGTTTCAATCTCATGGTCAGACGCTAGTTTTGGAGCATCATCAACTGCTGTAAAAGCATCAGGTTATTCAACATCAGGCATAGTTAACGATGTTTTTGTCACGCTCGAAGATGCATCAGGTCCACTTACAATAAATTGTGGTCCTTTAACAGTACAGAAATCTCTCCGTGATTCTATCGGAACAAATAGTATCTCTTGTTCTCCAGCTGTATCATCAGTTGCAAAGAATTCATCAGTAGCTTGGGGTATAACTGGTTTGACCGGTTACAATCCAGTTTTAATCTCATGGTCAGATGCTAGTCTCGGAACATCATCAACCGCTGTAAAAGCATCAGGTTATTCAACATCAGGTACAGTCGGAGATGTTTCTGTTACACTCGAAGATGCATCAGGTCCACTTACAATAAATTGTGATGCGCTTGATATTAAAAAAGATGAGATAGTATTGCCACCAACATATGGTGGTGGGGGTGGATTAGTACCACAAAATGCCGGTGCTTGTTCAAATGGGAAAGTCGGAGATATAAACTGTGACGGTGGAATAGATATCTTAGATTTTAACTTACTTATGGTTAATTGGGGAAGTACAATAGCAAACAATGTTGCTGACTTAAACAAAGATGGAATCGTTGATATACTTGATTTTAACTTGTTAATGGTTAATTGGATTGGTTAATTAAAAGAATAATTAAAATATAAATACTTGTCCCGTTAGAAATCCAACAAGGTTGGAGTAAAAATGGGAAAAAATAACATGAAAAATATTAATCAAAAAATTCAATCAAATAGTAAGATTTCTGTTGGGATGAAAAAATATATAATTACAACCATAGCAATATTACTTGGAGTTTTACTATCATCAAGCGCATTGGCTTCAACGAATATCTTTTTCTCACCGTCTTCTGTAGATGTAATTTCTGGTAAGACTTTTAATTTAACAGTGTATGCAAATCCTAATGAGGTTAAGAATTATACTGTAAGTCTGAAGCTTAAATATCCTGCTGACTTGGTAGAAGTTACTGGTTTTACGCAAGATCAAGCGTGGATGCCTTTGACCCAAAACTCATACAATATGATTGATAATTCAAATGGCTCACTTATAAAGACCGCTGGATATACAAAAGGTTTTAATACTCCTGTCGTCTTTGGAACTATTTCTTTTACAGCTAAGAAAGTTGGAACAGGAATAATTCAAGTTGAAAATGGGACACTTGCACTCAATGCATCTAGTCAAAATGTTTTTTCAGGTGATTCTAAGGTAGTTATAAATTCAACTGCTGCAATAAAACCCGTTGTAAATATTGTAGAAAACAATGAAGATGTAGATACAAATATTGGACAAGAGGCTACAGCTCTTGGAGCATTACTCGCTTCATCAACTGCTTCTACGTCTGAAAATTTTAACCTTACAGCTTCTGTATTTGGTGCAGGTGCGACAAAATACTTAAGTTATATTGGAGGAATTATAGTTATTCTTGGTCTTATCGCTTGGTTTATAATTTTCTTGATTGATAGAAAGAAAAAGAAATAATATTAAAGTTTATTGAAAGCCCCGTTTCTTTATTCGCCAGGTGGCGAATAAAGAAACGGGGCTTTCTTTTGTCTGGAATTTTGCTAAAATCTAACTTTAAGATAGATATATAAAAAT
>Ga0194056_10001230_pt1 | contig 13996 bp, 12 predicted proteins | sample SepL4413m_MetaG_FD_155458 | JGI IMG/M metagenome (GOLD analysis project Ga0194056, IMG submission 155458) | Anoxic zone freshwater microbial communities from boreal shield lake in IISD Experimental Lakes Area, Ontario, Canada - Sep2016-L442-13m | ecosystem: Environmental > Aquatic > Freshwater...
GCGTCAAACCAAGCGCCATCAACTTTTCTACTGATAACTGTAAGTCCCACAATTTATTTAATACCACCAAAGTGGTTGCGGCATCAGAACTGCCACCGCCAAGACCGCCGCCCATGGGCAGGTTTTTTTCAACCTCGATGCACACGCCCGACTGGCATCCTGTTTCTGCCTTTAACAAATTAGCGGCTCTAATCGTTAAATCATCTGCCTCGGGCACGCCCGGGATCGTTTTTTGCAGGCTTACCCGCCCCCCATCAACCGGATGAAAGGTAATCCAGTCACACAAATCTATAAATTGAAACACCGTTTGCAATAAATGATAACCATCAGGCCGCTGCCCGACAATCCGTAACATTAAATTTAATTTAGCCGGTGCCGGCCAATTTTCAGCCCATGCAGACTGGTTATTTTGCTTTTGCAACATTCAAAACCCACTGATCTATTACTAATTTTAATTTGACCTGCTCATTGCTTACCGAGATTTTACGCGGCATAGACTGATCATTGACGGGTTGCATTTGTTTGTATTCAATAAGCCATCCAGCCTGTATAAAACCATCAGCAGTCGCAACAAAGGCACTGGTCGGCTCAGGTAAACCTACCACCCAATAACGTAGGGAGCGTACCGGCACGAACATGCCCAACTGTTGATTTATAAATGCTTCCGGCTGTGTTGACGACTGCGCCTGCCCATCCCCACGATCTATAGTGACTAAATCACCGGTTAACTTAATGACCGTTGCACCCTGCCCTAATGGCCCGGACAGCTTTATTTCCTCATGATCAGACTCATGCCCCCAATTTATGGCAGCCTGCCAATTATCATTTTTTCCGGTTAGCGCCAACCTGCCTTCAAATGCCCAACGCTCCAGCTTGTAAAGATGCTCTCTTGCCATCTTTACATAATGAGTTTCCGGCACCACTGGAGCCGTAGTACAGGCAGACAGCATTAATATAATTAACCAACAACCCAGCCACTTTACTTGACTACTTAACATTGCTTATTGTGCACCCTTCAATATTCTTCTTTGAAAATCCCGCAAATATTCATCATCTGGTGACTCTTTAATCGCTTTATTAAATAATTTTCTTGCCTCATCTTTCTTGCCCAAAGCCCACAAAACCTCGGCAAGATGCGCCGCTATTTCATTTTCTTGCTGCTTTTCATAAGCTTGCTGCAAATAATCCAAGGCTCTTTCTGTATTTCCCAACTTAAACTGTAACCAGCCATAACTATCAATAATAACCGCCTCATCCGGTTCGAGGCTAAGTGCTTTCTGGAGATATTTCTCTGCGTCCGCATAGCGGCTAGGCTTGCCTAGCAAGGTATAACCCAAGGCATTTAAGGCCTCGACATTATTCGGCTCAACGGCCAATATTTTCTTTAGATCGGCCTCCACTATCTCTGGCTTATTGACACGCTCCGCCATCAATGCCCGCGTATATAACAACTCTTTTTGATCAGGGAAATCAACCAGCGCCTTGGTCAATAAATCAAAGGCTTTCTCATATTGCTTTTGCTGACTGTATAACTCAGCTTGCACCAAAATTAATCGTAACTTTTGTTTCGGAAACTTCGCTTGCAAAAGACTTAATCGTGCGCTGGCATCATCGTATTGCTTATCTTTCTGAAGCAAAGCAATGGCTGAAATCGAGGCATCGAAAACAAACGGCCCTTCCGTTACCTTGTCATACCAAGCCAGTGCCTTTTTTGCATGCCCCTGCTTTTCTTCTATCTTTCCCAAATAAAAACGGGACTGATACTGCCACTCAGGCTGCTCCAACAACTTTTTAAAGATATCTTCAGCCCGCTGATCCTGATCCAATTGTAAATACACCAAGCCTACTGCAAACTGACTTTCAAAATCCTTGGAATCAGCCGATATAATTTTCTGATAAACTTCAAGCGCTTCTGTATAGTTTTCTGCTTTAATTAACACCTGCGCATACATCTTGTTAATTTTGCCATTGTCAGGATACTTAATAGCCACATCTTTTAACAGCTCTTTGGCCTTGTTTAAATCACCTGAAAATACGGCGATCTGGGCTTGAAAAATCAACGCACTATCCCAGTCAGGTCGTAATTTCAAAGCTTGTTGTATTTTTGCTTCAGCCAGATTTTTATCTTTTTTCTGCATAGCCAACAAGGACTGAATATAATAAACATCCGCCTGATCTGGATGCTGTAATGACAAAGCATCCAGTGCCTCATAAACAGCATTTATCTTGCCTTCTTTTTGCAGCACACCGGCCAACTCCAGCAATGCACCTTCAAAACCGGCAGGATCAACCGCCAGCAGTACATTTAAATGCTCGGCGGCGGCCTTCTTATCGCCAGACCTTAATGCCAATAAGGCAGCAATTTTTCTTGCTGTCTGGTTTTTCGGATCTTGATGCAACCATAACGCCACTGCCTCATTGGTCTTGTTACTATTTTTCATGTACATGGCAATCATTGCCGCCCTTTCGGCAAATCTTGGGTCACGTACACGCTTGGCAGCTTCCATATAACCTTCCAAAGCAATATCGTATTGCCCCCTTTGTCCGGCAAGCTCTGCCGTCAATAGCGTAAAAAGCACATCAGGATCAATTGATGTTTTTGGCGCTTTTTGCCGAGCCTCTCCTTTAGTCTCGGCGATTTTAACAGGCGCAACGCGCCCTTCTGAAGCACTCGGCTTTGCAGGTGAATCGGCGCAACTGTTAAGTACAACAAGGGCTACTACTGAAAGCAATCTAAAAATTAACACACGCAATCCTATTTATTACTTAATATACAATGATAATAGATTATCATAAAAAAGCCGTCGATTTAGACAGCTGATTTATTCCATTTGGACAAAATTATTATATTTCTTAAAATACGAATACATAATATACCTAGGTTTCTACTAAAAGCCACGACGTTAAGGCACAAAATGCCAGACAAAAGGCAAAAAAAGTATTATCTTGAACCTTGTATCTTGGGCTTAATGCTTAACATTTAACTTAATCTAACCAAAACGCCATGACTTTTCTTGCAGTAGGGATTAATTATAATACCGCACCGGTTTCCATCCGTGAGCGCCTGTCATTCCCTGCCGACATGCTCGAATCATCGTTAAAAGAGTTATGGCGCGTCAAAGAAATCAGTGAAGCCGCCATTCTTTCCACCTGTAACCGCACCGAGTTTTACTGTTTATCAAGCACCGCCAATCAGCAAATTCTGATTGATTGGGTTGCTCAAAGCAAACAAATCAAAGAGGCTGATTTCGCGCCTTATCTGTATTGCCATACTGACAGCTCCGTGTATCGCCATATATTTCGAGTCGCTTGCGGCCTGGACTCCATGATTTTAGGCGAACCACAAATTCTCGGACAAATGAAAACAGCCTATCAGGCTGCTTACGATGCCGGTACTTTAGGTAAACGTCTCGGTAAACTTTTTCAGCACACTTTTACTGCGGCAAAAAAAGTGCGCACCGACACCGCTATTGGCTCCAGTCCAGTCTCGGTTGCCTTCGCTGCTGTTCAATTGGCTCAACAAATTTTCGACAAACTCAGCGAACAGACCGCCTTACTAATAGGCGCAGGTGAAACCATAGAATTGGCCGCGCGGCATTTATCCCAGCAAGGCATAGGCCGCATTATTATCGCCAATCGCACCTACGATAAAGCGCACACGCTGGCTGCACAATTTAACGGCTACGCCATCGCCTTGTCGGAACTACCCATGCATCTGGCTGAAGCCGATATTGTTATTTCATCAACCGCCAGTCAATTGCCGATTCTGGGTAAAGGTCGCGTGGAAAGCGCTCTTAAAAAGCGCAAACATAAACCGATGTTCATGGTGGATTTGGCGGTACCTCGCGATATTGAAGCCGAAGTTGAACAACTTAGGGATGTCTATCTTTACACCGTAGACGACCTGCAGCACACTATAGACCAGAACATGAACTCGCGTCGACTGGCCGCTGAACAAGCTGAAGAAATAATCGACACGCAGGTTGATTATTTTTCAGCCTGGTTACGCGCCCAAGGCGCACAATCAACCATTCGGGATTACCGCGACCAAGCCGAACAAGCCCGTGATGAAGCATTACAAAAAGCCCTGACGCTACTAAAAAGTGGCGTTTCCCCTGAAGAAGCCCTTAATCGTCTCGCTCATAGCCTGACCAATAAGCTGATTCATACGCCCAGCACCCAAATCAGAGCGGCCGCCGAAAACGAACGCCACGACTTAATTACCGCTGCCCGCGAAATTTTTAAATTAACTCAATCTACATGAAACAATCCATACAACTTAAACTAGAAAACTTGTGCGAACGTTATGACGAAATCGCCGCCTTACTTTCAGAGCCTGAAATACAAAGCAATCAAAACAAATTCCGGACGCTCAGCCAGGAATACGCGCAAATTGCCCCCCTGGTTGATTGCTATAAAAGATATGAACAGGCATTAAAAATGCTGGAATCAGCGCAAGAAATGGCCAATGATTCCGATCCCGAACTCAGGGAAATGGCCAAAGAAGAAGTTAATGAGGCAGAAGACCTGATAGAAACACTGGATCTTGAATTACAAGTCTTGTTATTACCCAAAGATCCCAACGACAATCGCAATATTTTTCTGGAAGTACGCGCCGGCACAGGCGGGGATGAAGCCGCTATTTTTTCAGGTGACCTAAGCCGCATGTATCAACGCTACGCAGAAAGAAAAGGTTGGCAAACAGAAATCATTAGCGAAAACCAGGGGGACCACGGCGGCTATAAAGAAGTTATTTTACGCATTACCGGACGGGACGTTTATTCCCAATTAAAATTTGAATCCGGTGCGCATCGCGTACAACGCGTACCTGAAACAGAATCACAAGGACGGATTCACACATCCGCCTGTACTGTTGCCATCATGCCCGAAGTCGAAGAAGTAGATGCCATTGACATCAATCCGGCCGATCTTAAAGTGGACACCTACAGAGCATCAGGAGCCGGTGGACAGCATATCAACAAAACCGAGTCCGCCATCCGCATTACCCATGTTCCCACAGGAACGGTGGTTGAATGCCAAGACGAACGTTCACAACACAAAAACCGGGCCAGAGCCATGTCTTTACTGGCATCGCGCTTGTTATCGGCGGAGCAGGAAAAACAACACGCCGAACAATCCTTAACCCGTAAATTACAAGTCGGTAGCGGCGACCGTTCCGAGCGCATTCGTACCTACAATTATCCGCAAGGACGCTTAACCGATCACCGCATCAATTTAACCCTGTATAAACTGGATGACATCATGCAAGGCGGACTGGAACAAGTTATTCAGCCCTTGATTCGAGAGCATCAAGCGGAGATGCTGACCCAGTTGGGTGAAGATTAATCATACCAGCGTAAAGACGTTGCGCTGTAATATCTATTACATCCGCGCTGCGTTATAACGAGTGAATTTAAATTGGAAATTAATCTAAAATGTCAAATCAACATATTGAAAACTTGGAAATTCGCAATTTTAAATGTTTTAAACAATTGAATATTGCCAACATTGGACAAGTTAATTTAATTGGTGGGAAAAATAATGTTGGTAAAACGGCTTTTTTAGAAGCTGTAGATTTATTTATTTCCTCAGATAAGGCTTATGATTTAGCAAGTTCTGTTTATAAAATTTTAAAAAGGCGGCAAGGCGAAAATCGGTCAAAATATCTTGAAATTGATTTTATTTATGATGATGAATCAGAAATAACAATATCATCGTCGCCTAAAACATGCACACTGAAGCATAGTTTCGAAGTTATTAACAATGATATATTTGAAAATGATTTATTACCAACTGAGGTTCTCATTTTATCTGTTAACGATGATAGAAAAAATATACCTATAGATTTTTTTTCTGGAAAAAATAGAATGGAGGCTATGCGGATGCGGATGAACAGAGACCGTAAATCTTTAACTTATATTTCATCCTCAATAGCGGATGAACAAGATATTGCTATTGCGTATGGAAAATTAATTGAATTAAAACGGGAAGATTTTTTAAATAGCTCTTTAAATTCATTTGATAGCAATATTCTGGAATTAAAACCAATTCCGATTGAAAGCGGTACACTTTTAAAATTGGAAACAAAAAAAAATATTATTCTTTTATCTTCACTAGGTGAAGGCATCAATCGTTATATCGCTATTTTATGTGCAATATGGGCAAGTAAAGATGGCGTATTATTGATAGATGAAATTGAAAACGGCATCCACTATACGAATTATAAAAAATTATGGAAAATTATTTTCCAAGCCAGTGTAGACGCTAACTGTCAGATTTTTATAACTACTCATTCAAAAGAATGTATCACGGCATTTAACGATGTTCAATTTGAAGATAAAAAATGTAATGCCCAATATTTTGAGTTTTATAAAAACCTAAAAACGGATTTAATTACCTCATCAGCTAGAGACAAAGAGCAATTACGTTACGCGCTAACACACGAGGGTAGAATTCGTGGCGAGTAATAATTTACTGATTGTCGAAAGTCAAAATGATAAGTTTTTTATAGAACGACTTAAACAAGAAATCACCGCCAATTTTGAAGTTGACGCACCTATTTGTTGTATTTCTGAATATGAATGTTTAGATGGGTTATCACAAACAAGACTTGAGAAAAAACTACAGGAAATAAAAGTTGATATTGATAAAAAAGGATTGAATAGAATTGGTATTTTGCTTGATGCTGACGATAAGGGTATAGAGAAAAGAGTTCAGCTAATTAATGATGCAGTAAAATGTATAGATAATCAGTTGAATATATCGGCAGTGAACACTTGGTATGAAAGCAAACTGCTCGATATTGAAATTTCTTGTCATATTTTAAATGTTGATGGTAAGGGGGAATTGGAATCATTGTTAAAAATAATAAAATCTGAAGATTCCACATTTGCAGATTGTTTAAATGCTTGGCGAGATTGTGTAACGCACAATAACAAAGCAATCACGAATAAGGATTTTGATAAATTCTGGATCAATATATATCAACGCTATGATTGCTGTAGTAAAACCGATAAACAGCAAGCAGGGAAAAAATGCAACCCGGAAGCAAGCTTGAAAAAACCTATATGGAATTTTTCCCACCCGGCTTTAAATGATCTTAAATCTTATTTAGCAATGTTTGATTAGCGATCAGATAAGACGGTACCTTATATGCCCACCATAAAAAACTTGCTGGCACACGCCACTAACACCCTATCCAGCCATTCCGATTCACCACAATTAGACGCCGAAGTACTATTGGGTTTTGTGCTAGGCAAGCCAAGAACTTACCTACGCGCTTGGTGTGATAACACGCTAACAGAACAGCAACTCGCCACCTTTGAAGTGCTGATTAAACAACGTCAACAAGGCACGCCCATTGCCTACCTCACAGGCACGCGCGAATTTTGGTCCAGGGATTTTACCGTCACGCCCGCTGTGTTAATCCCCAGACCCGACACCGAATTATTGATTGAACTGAGTTTAGACTTAATCCCCAAAGACAAAGCCGTTACACTCATTGATTTAGGTACAGGCTCCGGCATTATCGCGGTGACGCTCGCGGCAGAACGTCCTAACGCCCTCGTCACCGCAGTCGATGCCAGCTTGGCCGCGTTAGCCATAGCAAAACATAACGCCCGGCATCACCAACTCACTAATATTGAATTTTTTCAAAGTGACTGGTTTAGTAACGTACCCAATACGCAATTTGATTGTATCGTCAGCAACCCGCCTTATATTGATTCCGCTGATGAACATTTACAGCAAGGCGATGTGCGCTTTGAACCCAAAACCGCGCTCATTGCCGAAGACCAAGGTTTAAGTGATATTCAAATTATTGCCGATAAAGCGCGACGCTATTTAAAACCGGCGGGGCATTTGTTAATCGAACATGGCTACAATCAAGCCCTGCAAGTACAAGCCATTTTTAACGCACTGGCTTATGATAAGGTACAATCCTATCAAGATTTATCGGGACAGCCCCGTGTTACTTATGGGCAAAAACCTTAACACTGACCTTATGCATTTATTATGAACTCACCAGACATTAAAATCCCCCGCAAACTCGCTAATCAACTGCTGCATCTTGCGCAAATCTCTCCCAACTTTGAGATATGCGGACTTATTGGCAGTAAAAATAGTTTACCGACCCATTGCTACCCCATCAAAAACGCCGCAGAACAGCCTCAGCAACGCTTTCTACTGGATGCCGAACAACAAATATCGGCCATGTCTACCATGCGTGAATTGGGTGAGGATTTTTTCGCCATCTATCACTCCCACCCGACCGCACCGGCAATTCCGTCAACCCATGATTTGGAATTGGCCGCATATCCTGATGTTTTGTACCTGATTATCTCACTCAACACCAAAGGCATTCTGGAAATGCGCGGCTTTAAAATTAACCAGAAAACAGCCCTGGAAATACCGCTAACCCTGAGTGAAGACTAAGCCTTAAAAAAACCGGCCTTCGTGTCACTGCGGATCACTATTATCCTAGAAAAATCTTCGTCCACGAAAAATTTCAAAAAGATACCAAGCTGTAAGCCGTATATCAAAAGGTGAATAGCTAAATTAATATAACTTTCTAATTTATTTCGTGTCTTTCGTGTTTTTCGTGGATAAGCTGCGGTTTTTAGGATTATTAAAAAACTTTTGACCACCTGAAGCGGTAAATTTATTTTCAGGAAAAAGCATTTAATTGGGCAAAAATCAAAAAGGATAAGAGAGATAATTACAATTTCATTAAGAACCTAGTAAAATGGCGTCTGTTATATTGCCAAAGAAAAGGCAATGATCTAAAAAATGTCATCTAAACTGTTTCTTAAAAAAACCAAGTAACTTACTCTTGAATTTAAAAAACGAATATAATTGACGTAAATCGAAAAATAATCATGTTTACTGAGGTATTAGCGTGGAGCTAAGCGGAGCACAAATCCTGGTTCAAAGTCTTATAGACGAGGGCGTAGAATATATTTTTGGCTATCCTGGTGGAGCCGTATTGCATTTATATGATGCACTATTCCAGCAAGATGAACTTAAACACATCCTGGTTCGGCATGAACAAGGCGCAACCCATGCGGCTGACGGTTATGCAAGAGCCACCGGAAAACCAGGCGTGGTATTGGTCACTTCGGGCCCTGGTGCCACCAATGCAGTCACCGGCATTGCTACCGCTTATATGGATTCAATCCCCATGGTTGTCATCTCCGGCCAGGTATCACTACCCGTCATTGGTAGCGATGCTTTCCAGGAAGTCGATATGATTGGCATTACCCGACCCTGTGTTAAGCATAATTTTTTAGTCAAGGATGTCACTAAATTAGCCGAAACCATTAAAAAGGCATTTTATGTTGCCACAACGGGACGTCCCGGCCCTGTCGTTATTGATGTGCCTAAAGACATAACCGCTCCGCAGATTACAGTACCTTATAAATATCCTGAAAAAGTGTCTATCCGCTCTTATAATCCGGTCGTTACCGGCCATAAAGGGCAGATTAAAAAAGCAGTTGATTTATTGTTAAGCGCACAAAAACCCATCATTTATTCAGGGGGCGGTGTCGTTTTAGGTGAAGCCAGTAAAGAATTGATTGAGTTTACGCACACACTCGGCTATCCGATTACCAATACCTTAATGGGTTTAGGCTCATATCCTGCCACTGACAAACAATTTATCGGTATGCTGGGCATGCACGGCACTTACGAGGCCAACATGGCGATGCACGAAAGCGATGTCATTATTGCTATCGGTGCGCGTTTTGATGATCGCGTTACCGGCAAGCTGGATTTATTTTGCCCACATGCAAAAATCATTCATATTGATGTTGATCCTGCCTCTATTTCAAAAACTGTAAAAGTGGACATTCCTATTGTAGGTGACGTTAAACCGGTATTGGAACAAATGCTGGAACTCATCAGAGAAAGCCAAAAGAAGCCCGATGGAATAGCCATGGAGCATTGGTGGAACCAAATCAGACAGTGGCAAGCCGTCAATTGCCTCGAATTTGACCGTCAAAGCCCGTTGATTAAACCGCAATATGTGATTGAGCAACTGCATGAAGTAACTAAAGGCGATGCTTATGTCACTTCAGACGTAGGCCAGCATCAGATGTGGGTGGCCCAATACTATCCTTTCAACAAACCGCGTCGCTGGATAAATTCAGGCGGACTAGGTACGATGGGCTTTGGCTTGCCGGCCGCCATCGGTGTTAAATTGGCATTTCCTGACGAGAATGTCGCCTGTGTAACCGGTGATGCCAGCATTCAAATGTGCATACAGGAACTATCAACCGCGTTGCAATATAACACGCCGATAAAAATCATTAACCTGAATAATCGCTATATGGGCATGGTTAGACAATGGCAGGAATTTTCTTACCAAAGCCGTTATTCGCATTCCTACATGGATACGATTCCGGAATTTGTTAAACTGGCAGAAGCTTATGGTCATGTCGGTATGCGTATAGACAAGCCCGAAGAAGTCAGACCGGCTCTGGAAGCCGCATTTGCCATGAAAGATCGTACCGTATTTTTGGACATCATGACCGATCAAACTGAAAATGTTTACCCCATGATTGAAGCGGGTAAAGGTCACCATGAAATGAAATTAAGAGTCGCCACCGGCACATCGACAGACAGGGAATTGGCTTAAATGAGACATATTATTTCTATTTTAATGGAAAATGAATCCGGTGCCTTATCACGTGTAGCCGGTTTGTTTTCAGCGCGTGGCTACAATATTGAGTCATTGACCGTTGCGCCAACCGAAGATCCCAGCCTGTCAAGAATGACCTTGGTTACCCGTGGCAGTGAAGAAATCATTGAGCAAATCACCAAACAACTTAACAAGTTAATTGACGTGGTTAAGCTGATTGATTTAGCGGAATCTTTTCATATTGAACGTGAACTGATGATGGTCAAAATCAAAACCACCACTGGGGAAATGCGCGATGAAATCAGAAGCATGGCGGACATATTTCGCGGCAAGATTATTGATGTAACGCCAAACACCTATATTGTTGAAATGACCGGCCCCTCAGAAAAACTTGATGCCTTTCTGGCAGCCATAGACCCGGATTCGGTTATTGAAGCCGTTCGTTCAGGACCTACAGGCATATCCAGAGGCGAGAAAGGCTTACATTTATAATGTAGGTTCAAGGACAAAGGTGCAAGGTTAAAAGTTAAAGAACAGTAACCTTGTACCTTGTACCTTGTACCTTGTACCTTTAAATCTATTTTTATTTACTTTACACCCAGAAAAACAGGAAAAATCATGCAAGTTTATTACGACAAAGACGCCGACCTCTCTATCATCAAAGCTAAAAAAGTAGCCATCATCGGATACGGTTCACAAGGTCATGCCCACGCCCTTAACTTAAAAGAATCCGGTGTTGATGTTGTCGTTGGCTTACGTGCAGGATCACCTTCAGTCGCTAAAGCCGAAGCACATGGCTTAACCGTTCAGGACGTAGCCAAGGCAGTTGCCGGTGCAGACGTTGTCATGATTTTGACACCTGATGAATTTCAATCAACCTTGTACAAGAATGAAATTGAACCCAACATTAAACAAGGTGCAGTCTTGGCTTTTGCACATGGTTTTGCGATTTTATTCAACCAGGTTGTGCCCAGAGCCGATTTAGATGTAATCATGATTGCGCCAAAAGCACCAGGCCACACCGTACGCTCTGAATTTGTTCGCGGCGGCGGCGTTCCTGACTTAATCGCTATCCATCAAGATGCCTCAGGCACAGCGAAATCGATTTGTTTAGCGTATGCTTCTGCTATCGGTGGCGGTCGCTCAGGCATTATCGAAACGACTTTCCGTGACGAATGTGAAACCGATTTATTCGGTGAACAAGCCGTTTTATGTGGCGGCGCAGTTGAACTCGTAAAAATGGGTTTTGAAACCTTGGTTGAAGCGGGTTATGCACCAGAAATGGCGTATTTTGAATGCTTACACGAATTAAAGTTGATTGTTGATTTAATGTTTGAAGGCGGTATCGCCAACATGAACTACTCCATTTCCAACAATGCAGAGTATGGCGAATATGTAACCGGCCCAAAAGTCATCAACGAAGAAAGTCGCTATGCGATGCGTGAAGCCTTACATAACATCCAAAATGGCCAATATGCGAAGAAATTTATTCTGGAAGGATTGACCAATTATCCTGAAATGACGGCAAGAAGACGTTTGAATGCTGAACATCCTATTGAAATAGTGGGTGAAAAATTGCGCAGCATGATGCCGTGGATTAAAGCGAATCAGATTGTTGATAAAGCTAAAAACTAAACACCACCGCTTGCTGTAACCTTTTAAAAAAGCCTGTCATTTATGACGGGCTTTTTTTATTGTTAATTGCCTGTTTTTGACTGGACAAATCCTTGCACGAACTGCAAAATTAACGCTCAATTTGAAATGTAGTGGCTCATATAGTCCAAGGTTACCGTCATTCCGGCATGGATGCCCGAATCCAGTGCCATGGATGGTAACTTATGATATGCATAGACGCTTAAACAAAGAAAATTACCGCTGGATACCGACATGGACGACCAGCCTACAAAAATATTTTAAACAAAGACCCGCAAGATTAAAATACAACTGTCTTTTTTACGTGGAGAAAACCATGAAACAAGAAAATACCATCAGTGCATTATTATTGGGCGCTTCTCTCTTTCTGGGATTGAGCGCACTTGGCTACCTACTTGCCGGTGCCGCTATCCATTACAAAGAATATGAGCGCAGTGTTACCGTCAAAGGCTTGTCTGAACGAGAATTACCGGCCGACATCATAATATGGCCCATTGTTTTCACTGAAGCCGGTAATGATCTTGGCGGCCTCTATGCGTCAATAGACGCCAACACCACAAAAATAAAAGATTTTCTGGTTGCAAAAGGAATTGATAAGACTGATATATCAGCGGCCACACCGTCCATTACCGATAAATTTGCCCAACAGTATACCGATACCACAAAAGCCGAGTTTCGCTATACCGCCATTCAAACAGTCACGGTATACTCATCAAAAGTCGATTTGGTTCGACAAGTCATGACCGAACTCGCCGAACTGGGCAAACAAGGCATCGCCTTTACTGCTGGCGATTACCAAAACCAGAACGAGTATATTTTTAGTGATTTAAACAAGATAAAACCGGAAATGATTCAAGAAGCTACCACCAAAGCACGCGAAGTGGCATTGAAATTTTCCCAAGATTCAAACAGTCAATTAGGTAAAATCAAACAAGCCTCTCAAGGCCAATTTGAAATAACGCCCAGAGATAAAAACAATCCACATATTAAAAAGATTCGCGTGGTATCCACAGTAGAATATTACTTGTCTGACTAAACACTTGAGGCAGATACGCGTGAAGCGCATCTTCCCGCGTGTACCTGTCAAGCAGCCTGAAACCTGAAACACTACTCAATATTGAATTTGAATATAGAGTAAGCACCTAATTTGTTGTTTATTATAAAAATAAATTAAACATGTTTGTTTTTTGGTACGCGCCTTGGTACACAAAAATTAAGGTCTTACATGGTGTTTCATGGCTTTTTATGAAGCATCAACTAAAAATATTTAACCGCTTAAGGCTTCAGTACCTGCTTACCAGGCATGAAAGCGGCTTGGCATTGATCGACCCACCAACGAAGTGAAGGCGTACCGTTCCAGGTCATGTATGGCCATGATGAAAGCCGGTTGGCTTCAAGATCGAGTTGCCAGGGATGAAAGCGGTTTGGCTTCGGTGTTCTTGTCGGGTTCCAGTCAACATGAAAGCCGTTTGGCTTCAAGATCGGGTTGCCAGTGATGAAACTAGTTTGGTGTCGGTGTCCTTGTCGGGTTCCGGTCAACATGAAAGCGGTTTGGGATTGATCGACTCACCAACGAAGTGAAGGCGTGCCGTTCCAGAACCTTTATGGCCACGGTGAAAGCCGGTTGGCTTCAGTATCTGCTTACCAGGTATGAAAGCGGCTTGGCATTGATCGACTTACCAACGAAGTGAAGGCGTACCGTTCCAG
>Ga0194056_10001234_pt1 | contig 13990 bp, 10 predicted proteins | sample SepL4413m_MetaG_FD_155458 | JGI IMG/M metagenome (GOLD analysis project Ga0194056, IMG submission 155458) | Anoxic zone freshwater microbial communities from boreal shield lake in IISD Experimental Lakes Area, Ontario, Canada - Sep2016-L442-13m | ecosystem: Environmental > Aquatic > Freshwater...
GGGGTATCGCGCGGCGGACGTCGGGATCAAAATTTGCGACAATGCGCCAATCTTTTTTGCGCCTGCTGTGGGCAGTTATGTGGGCGGCGACATTTCGTCCGGCCTTCTGTGCACGGCGCTTGCGACCGAATCCGAGGAGCTGAGCCTGTTCATTGACATCGGCACGAACGGCGAAATTGTCTTCGGCAACAACGAGTTTCTGATGGGCTGCGCCTGTTCGGCGGGACCTGCGTTTGAAGGCGGCGGCATCGAACACGGCATGCGCGCATCCCACGGTGCAATCGAGCGGGTGTGCGTCAACCCTGAGACTGGAATGCCGGAAATTTCGACTATCGGGAACGAGCCTCCGGTGGGTGTTTGCGGGTCGGGAATGATTTCGCTAATCGCGGAGCTCTTCACGACCGGCTGGATTGATGCGGCGGGAAAACTCGTCAAGACGCGTCCCTGCGCGGCCATCGAAATCAACGGCAAGAACTCCAAGTACATTCTCGCTGACGCGAAACACTCAGGCAAATCCTCAGCCATCACAATATGCGAGGCGGACATAGACAATTTGATCCGCGCAAAAGCTGCGATTTTTTCGGCGTGCCGGGTGTTGCTGCAGAAGGTGAGCATGGATTTTGAAGACCTGTCGCACATTTATATTGCTGGCGGATTCGGGCGCTATATGGATATCGAGAAGTCAATTGAAATCGGCCTTCTGCCGAAGTTGCCGATTGAAAAATTCAAGTTCATCGGAAATTCTTCCATTGCCGGCGCATATATGACCCTGCTTTCAAAGCGGCATCGCACCCTCGAACACGAACTCGCAAAGAAAATCACGTACATCGATTTGAGCACCGAGCACGAATATATGGACCAATACACCGCGGCTTTGTTTTTACCGCACACAGATGAGCGCTTGTTTAGAATGTGAGGTGTATAAATGAGTATGACTAAGAGAGAAAGAATGATGACTGCTATGCGTGGAGGTACACCAGACCGCGTGCCAGCGTCTCCCGATATAAACTGGATGATTCCTGCCAAACTCGTTGGCGGGAAGTTCTGGGATACCTATTATTACAACAACCCACCGATTTGGAAGGCTTACAACGACGCGGTTCGACATTACGGAATCGATGGCTTTTCGCATCATGGAATCTACGAGCTGCCGGTCAACCCCGGGTGCAAATACGACTCCGAAATAATTCTCAAGAATGAGGAGCGCTTGGTTGTTAAAAGCACATTCACTTGTCCTAGCGGAACATTAACCTCAGAGACCACTTTTCTCGACGGCGAACCGCCAACACCAACCAAGAAATGGATCGATGATTTCAAGACTCAGCACGAATCCTTGCGACATTTGATGTTTGGGGATGTCAGTAAAATCAGTTTTGAGACCTACGAAAAAGCTCGAGCAGATATGGGTGATGACGGAGTCGTTGGACTTTGCATACTTCTGCCAACACTTTTGACGCAGTTGAGACAACCTACAGAATCTGCGTTTTTCGATTATTATGATGAAAAAGAACTTCTGGATAATTTCATAAATGACTGGACAAATCATCTGGTTGACGTTGCGAACGCGATAGTTGAAAAAGATTTAAAGCCGGACTTCGTCTTTTTCCCGAACTCAGGGATGATAACCATGCAGTCGGTAGATATAATGAAGGAATATTCTATTCCGTCATTGAAGAAACTCACAAAGATTTTCAAGAATGCAGGAATCATCACTTCGCTTCATAGCTGCGGTAAGGAACGCGCAATTGTCGAAATCGCTGCATTAGAGACCGACCTGGATTGCATTGATCCTTTGGAAATTGCCCCAATGGGGGATTGTGATCTCGCTGAAATAAAGGCGCGTTTTGGCGACAAAATTGCTCTCAAAGGCAACCTGCATACGACTGAAGTGATGTTGCGCATGAGCGCTGAAGAAGTTGAAGTTGAAGCAAGGAAATGCCTTGAAATTGGGATGCCAGGCGGCGGATTTATTCTTGCTACGGGAGATCAGTGCGGAAGGGACACACCACCAGAGAATATTTTCAAACTGGTTGAGGTTTGTGAGAAGTACGGAAGATATTAAAATTTATTTAATCGATACTTGCTTGGAGAAATTTGCAATACCTTCTTGAACGCATTGCAAAAGTGGAATTGACTTGAATAACCTAATTTTTCTGATATTTCTGACAAAGATAATGAAGTGTTTTCAAGCAAGTCTTTTGATGTCTCTATTTTTAAATTTTCTAAATATTTTTTCGGAGACACACCGAACGAAAGCTTAAAGACATCGTGAAATCTGCGTTCGCTTAATCCGATAATTTTAGCAAGCTGCCTTGTAGTGAATTTTTCAGACAAGTTATTTCTTAATCTTGAGACTATTTCTATTAGTTTTTCTTGATAAGGATTGTTGCTACTTTGGATAGTAAGATTGGATAACCAAGTAGCGAGCAATCTGCCAAACGTAGCTGAGGCACTAGCTTTAATCCATTCATGTTCTGATAATAACATGTCGAGACACTCATATTTTAGTTGCGATTCGTTGATTATTTCTGCCAAATTTTCAGGAATATTTATTGGCATTTTATAAGGGGATTCTGTCAAAAATTCATACCATGTGAAATCCCAACAGTTTTCTTTGCACATGTATTGCCTTATTTCACTTAGAAAAAAGAAACAAACTGTATTTGGAAGAAGTTCAATTTGTGCCTCATTTGCAAGTTTGACTAGTCCCACACCATTCGAAGTACGAATTACTACCAGATGTTTCTCTTCATCTTCATATCGATTGACTCTATAAGTGCAATCAGCCTCAATGCACCAGATGGCTCGTAATTTAACTGACGGTGAGAACACAGGTTTTTCAGTTTTTGCATACTTAACTTTCATAATTTCACCTCAATGTGTTAATAATATCATGATTGCTGATAAGTGTATATTATTTTCCTATATATGCATTTATTTTACTTGATTTTACTATAATATGTATATAGATTTAGAATGAATGGAGGATTTTTATGATACCGTACGAACAAATGAGCGCAAGTACAAAAAAATATCGAGACTTTTATGAAATGAAGCCGAACGCATCAATAATTCAGAGGGAGTTTGGGTTTTATTCAATGGGACGTTGGATGGCTGAGGGGCAAATTGATGAAAATACAAATATTTATAAATTAATCCCATGGGATGAAAATGGTGTGGTTTCTTTAGGACATTTGGGTTGGGTTACAGCTGAATTCTCTCCTGAATTTGAAATCAAACACATAGAGGACAGAGGCACTCACGAAGTTGAGCAAGATGAAGCAGGAAGACAGGTTCTATATTTCAAGGGGCGCAGAAGCGGCTTTATGCCGGAATATCTTGACCACCCAGTTAAGGATATGAAGTCTTGGCAAGAAAACTGCAAGTGGCGATTGGATCCAAAAACTTCTGACAGATATTTTGACTTTGATAGTCGAATGGCGCAGGCTAAAACTGAAGCCCATCAAGGCAAACTCATTCAGCAAAACTTAATAGGCGGGTACATGTATTTGAGAAGTCTGATAGGCCCGCTCGAGCTTCTTTACAAATTTTATGATGAACCTGAGTTGATTCATGATTGTATGGAGACCTGGTTAAATCTTTCGGACGCTGTAATTGCAAGGCATCAGGAACATTTGACGATAGATGAATTATTTCTGGCAGAAGATATTTGTTACAATCACGGACCTTTGATTTCACCTGATATGGTTAGAGAATTTTTGTTTCCGTATTATCAGCAGCTAATCAAAAACGTAAAGGCACGACAGATAGAAAAATCAAGACATCTTTACATACAAATTGATACCGACGGCAATGCCGAATCCGTGATTCCTTTGTTTAAAGAAATCGGAATGGATTACATGAGCCCATTTGAGGTTGCTTCCGGAAGTGACGTCGTCAAAATTGGTCAGGAATACCCTGAACTAAGAATGCTTGGCGGAATTGATAAGAGAATTCTTGCCGAAAGCAAAGAGGCAATTGATCGCGAGATAGAAAGAATACTTCCTGTGATGAAAAAGCGGGGTGGATACATTCCAACTTGTGATCATGGTGTTCCCGAGGAAGTAAGCTTTGAAAACTATATGCATTTTAGAAAGAGACTTTTGGAATACGTCTAGAACTTGTCGATTTCATCTCGGTACGGCATCGAAACCGCCGTGCCGATTTTAGTAACTGAAAGTGACGCAACCACATTTGCAAACTCCGCTGCTTCGAAAATGTCTTTTCCTTCAGAAAGTGCAACAACTAGTCCGCCACTGTAGGCGTCTCCAGCTCCTGTGGTATCGAGAGCTTTTACTTTGAGGCAAGGAATAATTCTTTCTTGATCAGGAGTGACAACTAGGGAACCCTGGATCCCTAGCGTTATGATTACATTTGCGACACCTTTGTCTTGAATGATTTTCGCCGCGCGCCGAGCGTCAACGATTGTGTTGACTGGAACTCCGGATATTGCGGCTGCCTCGTGCTCGTTTGGTGTCAGTACAAATACTTTTTTTAAAATCTCTTCATTAAAATCAACAATTGGGGCGGGGTTCAAGACAACCTTTACTCCGTGTTCCCAGGCAATATCGATTGACTTTTCAACAGAATCAAGGTTGGTCTCAAGTTGCGTCAGGAAGATGCTTGCTGAAGCGATTTCGTTCTGAAAAGAGGAGATTTCAGTTTCTGTGATATTTTCGCATGCGCCCGAATTAACTAGGATACTATTTTGACCCGTGACTTCATCAACCAGAATAAGCGCCGTACCTGTAGGAAATTCTTCACTAGTGAACACAAACTTTGTATCGATATTTTCGCGCTCAAAATTCTGGATAGCGATTTTACCCAAGTCATCATTGCCGATTTTAGTTATCATTGTGACGTTTCCGCCGGCGCGTTTTGCGGCGACACATTGGTTGGAACCTTTGCCTCCAGGGCCCATTTTGAAATACGTTCCCCTTACTGTTTCGCCTGGCGAAGGAAGGTGGGGTGCTCTGCCCATTAGGTCAACTATGAAACTTCCTAACACTACAATTTTTTTCATGAAACTAGTTCTCCTTTAGGGTGGAGTACTTTTGAAAAATCTCGAAACCGCAGAAAGCACACATTCCAAAGGTTCTCTTTTTCGCTGCTTCCTCCACTGTCGTACCAATTCTTCTTTCAACGCCACATAAAAATTGAATAATTATTTTTTTTGGCGGAAAGCTTTCTGCTTACTGCGTCAAGCCTTCGCTAGCGTATCGTATACGCCTACGCTTGACTTTCCTTGTCTTTCGAGATTTTTAAAGTACTCATCATACCGTGAATTTTACCTCGTTATTTTTATATGCCGTTCGAACCAGTTTAATGTCGGCGGCTGCTTCTTTGACATCTGGAAGATCGGAAGGCCACGGCGCGTTTCCAGCTAGGAAAGCTGCAAAACGGTCATAAATACTTCCGTTGATACTTTCCACAGGCCAGGATTTTGTCTGGCCATCTTTAGAAGCGATGATTGATTCAACTCCATCGACGTCGCCATCTGTAAGTCTCCAGCCTTTGTCGGTGATCATGTATGTGATGTCGATGTGTTCGCGGTCGTTGCCCTCTTTGCTGTAAACTGCTAAATCTGCAGCCCAGGTAATAAACAAATGTGCCGACTCGCCGTTTGCAAAATCGAGTTTCATGAGTTCGGTGTCACCGCAGGCCATATCATCGTGCGCGTGTTTGTCAGAAAAGAATGTGCATTTTGCCGGGTTGCTGCTCATCAGGTATTTTGCGATGTTCATGTTGTGAATCATTGCGTCCATGAAAGGCCCACCATTTTTTTCAGGGTCGGTCGCCCAAGTGTTCCATTCAGGATAGTGGTGTAGCCAGTCCTGCTTGTACAACGCAAGATTTCCGACCTCTCCGCTCTCAAAAATTTTCTTGTATGTCTCGCAAGCTGCATAACCAGTTCTTCTATAAATGACACCGCAGCTGACAGAGTCGCCAACCGCATTTTTCATCGCTTCGCAATCTTCGATTGTAGCACCGAGCGGCTTAGTCGCAAGAATTTGCTTGCCATTTTCTACTGCCTTAACGACAAGATCTTTTCTCAGCCAAGGCGGAACAAAAAGGCACACAATATCAATTTCTGGGTCGGTCATAATTTCGTCCGACGAATCAACTGCGCTTCCGCCGAGCATGTCGGCAAACTTTTGCGCACGCTCTTTCATAGGGTCGAATAAAGATTTAACTTTCACATTTTTGCTGTCAATCAAACTATCTGCCTGCCATCTCAAAAAATCTCCACAGCCGATTATTCCTAAATTATATGTCTTCATTATTTTGCTCCTTTCGCTACCGCAACGCCAAGTTCATACGCAGCAATAATTCTATCGCATTGCGCATTCCATGCTTCATCAACTACACAACGCTCTGGCTTTGCCTCAAACCAGTCAATTGTCCTTTTCACGCCTTCTGCAAACGACATTGTCGCCACAAATCCAGGTACAAACTTTTTGATTTTCGAATTATCAAACACAGCGCTCGGAGCCTTATCCCCTAGCAAATTGCCTTCTTCACTTGGATCAAAAAGCATCAGGAAGTCGGTTGGGATGTGAATGATGTCCGGAGTAACTCCAGCTGCCGCACCAATTGTCTTGTAAATTTGATCCCACGAAAGCACCTCATCAGTTGTTATATGGAAGGAATGAGCGATTGCCTGAGAGTTTCCAAGCAAGCCTACGAGGCCCTTTGCAAAGTCGGTGTTGTGCGTCATGGACCAGAGCGCTGTCCCGTCTCCATGCACTATGATTTTCTTGCCTTTTCTCATCCGGTCTACTAGCGACCAAGGATTATTCCAAGAAGTCACCGCCGCAGGAATCAACACATCTCCATATGTCAAAGACGGTCTTACTGTCGTAAACGGAAAGCCGTTTTTTCTGTATTCTTCCATCAAACGGTCTTCGCAAGCGGCCTTATTGCGCGAATATTCCCAGTGTGGGTTCGCGAGAGGCGTTGATTCGTCAATTAAATAGTTCAAAACTGGTTTCTGGTAAGCCGATGCCGAACTGATGAAAATATACTGACGGGTCTTGCCAGCAAACAACTTAATATCGCGCTCGATTTCTTTAGGTGTAAAAGCAATCCAGTTTACAACCGCGTCGAAATTCATGCCTTTTGTTGCGTTTTCCACTTCGGAAACGTCATTAATATCTGCCTTTATAATGTTTGCGCCAGCAGGAGAAAAATCACTTCGGTTTCCACGGTTTAGCAAATAAAGTTCGTGCCCTTTTTCCACTACGAGTTTGGACGATGCCGTACTGATAAGGCCCGTGCCGCCGATAAATAAAATTTTCATAAACTCACCCCATTCATTTGATGGGTAAATTATATGCAATTGCAAAAAAAAGCACAATAGAATTTGCACAATGTTGTTTTTTAATGGTAAACTTTTTACAAAGCACTTTAACATGAGTTTGCAAGGGAGATATTTAAATGGCAGAAAAAGGTTTAAGCAGTTATAACAGAATGAGAGCCGTCCTATATGGCGAAAGTATTGATAGGATTCCTGTGGCAGAGGATTTTTGGTGGGATACTATTGAAAAGTGGACAAGAGATGGCCATATCCTGCCTGGAGAATCAATGGTAGAGCACTTTGACCTTGATGCAGATAGAAATGGGCTAATTAACAGTTATATTGAACCAAATTTTCAATCTGTTCTATTAGAGGAAGATGAAGATAAAGTTTTGTATTTGGATGGAAATGGGGCAACACTTCGTCACCACAAGAAACACTCAAGTACTCCGGAGCATGTAGGTTATAAAATTATTGACAGAGATACCTGGGAAACTTTTGCGAAACCTGCACTTGCAAGCTTAGACAGGTGCCGTATCCCCTTCTTAGCATATAGAGATTTAAGAAAGAAGATGAAGGAACAGGAGCGTTTTTTTATGAACGATGCATTTGGTCCGTTTGAGATGATGCAAAGACTGGTAGGGCACGAGGTTCTTCTGTTGAACATGGCTCTTGATCCTGAATGGGTGAAAGATATGGTAATTACATATGCGCAATTTAACATAATTCATTGGGAGGAATTGTTCTCGGAAGAGGGATTGCCAGATAGCACATGGATTGCAGATGATTTGGGGTTTAAGGATAAACCATTTATGTCTCCTGATATGTTTGAAGATATGATGCTACCAGGATACGAAATAATGATAAATTATCTTCACTCGAAAGGGCTAAAGGTAGTGTTGCATTCATGTGGGTATATTCAGCCATTGCTACCTCTACTTATTGATATTGGGATCGATTGTTATGAGGCAATTGAGTATAAGGCTGGCACTGACATGCGTAAACTGTTTACTTCGTATGGTAACAAAATAGTATATTTCGGGAATATCGATACAAGAGTTTTGGAAAGTAATGATATAGAATTGATAAAAAAAGAATTAAACGATAAAATTAAACCGATTATACAGAATAATGGAAGGTATATACTACATTCTGACCATTCAATTTCACCTAAGGTGGAATACAAGACGTTTTGCAGGTATCTTGAAATTGGAAGAGACTTATTGAATTCGAATTTTAAGTAAAAATAATTTAATTAATTTTAGGAGGATTTATGTTAAATTTAAACCACGAAGAAATTCCGTTTAGCAAGGCAAATTCATTTTTGAAGATTCAGGCGTTTAGCGCTAGCGAGAGTGGAAGGGTTCAAATCTGCACTTCGTCGAAATTAATTTTTGAAAGTCACAATTCTACGTTTTATGGTCATGATTTTTATGAAGTTGCATTGTTTAAACAAGAGAAGGAAGTAAAATACAAGGCTGTTGAATATCCTTGGCAGCTGGATTTAATTTCGCCAGAGGGTAATGCGAGTTTTACTTTTGCAGACGCTCAGACTTTTGTGTTTGAGGCGGATGGGCTGGAAGTTCGTTTAATTCCTTGTAAAGCATTTTGCTGGAAGCTTGTGGACAGAAATGGTGATGTTGTGCTTTTGGATTATTCGGGGAATTGCCATCATCAACACAGGGCGGGTACAGGTACGACTTTAAGTTGCTATGAATCACTTACTTCTACTGGATATTCTGGTGAACATGCAGATAAACCATACACTCTTTCATTTTTAGGCAAGGAGAAGACTACGGGCGCTATTCGGTTTAACCGTTTTGGTGACAATTGGGAAGAGTTTGAACTAGATGTCAAAACTTCGGCTGCTTCGGTTAAAAAAGAAATTGACGAATGGATGCAGAAAATGCCGAGTGTTTCGGAGAAATATCGTGAAACTACCGAACTCGCCTGGTTCATTATGTGGAACTGCACTGCACCTGCGGAAGGTGAACTCACAAGGTCAAGCATACTAATGTCCAAGAACTATATGAATAGTGTCTGGGCGTGGGATAATTGTTTTAATGCATTATCCGTTGCGAAGGCGAATCCGGAGATGGCTTGGGATCAGCTGTTATTGTTTTTTGACAAGCAGGCAGAGAACGGGATGCTTCCTGATTCAATCACAAGCCAACTTGCTAAATATGGTTATGTGAAACCACCGATTTACGGCTGGACAATTATGAAACTCATAGAAATGCTGGGGGTTGATTATTGCTTGCCTTACCTAGAGAATGTTTTTGATAACGTTGAGAGGCTTACAAACTGGTGGTTTGAGTACAGGGATACTGATGATGATGGAATGTGCCAATATCTGCACGGAAACGATTCTGGATGGGATAATTCAACGATGTTTGATCAAGGCTATCCGACAGAGGGTTCGGATCTCGCAGCTCATTTGACTTTGCAAATGGAGGCGCTTGCCTATATGGCTGAATTGCTTGGAAGACATGATGAGGGCGTATATTGGAAGAACAGATCGCGCCAGCAATTAGAGACTCTTTTGGAGCAAGGTGTGAAAGATAATCGATTTTTCTCTCCTTTGGATACTTTGAATACAGTTCAAGAATCACACTCACTACTGAATTACATTCCAATCGTTCTGGGAAACAGACTGCCTAAAGAAATTTTGGAGGCGTTGGTAAGCGATTTGTCGCCTGGCGGGTCATTTTTAACAGACTATGGACTGGCCACTGAGGCAATTACAAGCTCGAAATATCAAGAGGATGGATACTGGAGAGGGCCAATTTGGGCGCCATCTACCTATTTGATATTTGATGGTTTGGTGGGTGCGGGGCAATTAGAACTTGCAAAAGTGATTGCGGAGCGTTTTTGTGATATGTGCGTAAAAGACCCAGGTATGTACGAAAACTACAATGCTTTGACGGGCAAAGGCTTGCGTTGTCCTACTTATTCGTGGACCGCTGCAGTGTTTATTTTGTTGGCGGAATGGTTGTCTTAGAAAGGATAGTTTAAATGGGAAGAAATGAAATTAACAAAAAGTTTTTAAAAGATTTATATGAAGGAAATGGCCCAAGGCTGGGACTGATTTATGAGCCTATGACAGGGGCAAAGGGTGGGGAATTGGGCGATTTTACATTGTCTGAAAAGCCAATTCAGGAGTGGGTGCCTTGGTATATCAAGGATTTTGAAATCAGAGCACGTTTAAGCGAGCAAATGGGCGACGACGGGGTGCCTTTTGTTAACCTGAACACGAATACTGGTTTGTTTGCAGCTGCTTTCGGGTGTGAGTTACATCAATATGATGGATCCAATGCTGCCGCACGACCCTGTGTGAATAGTGCTTTTGAAGCAGATAACTTAAGCATGCCATCAATCGATTACCCTACTCTTGCTCGAACGCTAGAATTAGGCTTGTTACTACAGAAGGAACTTGGTAAGGAAGTGTCGATTAGTGTACCAGATATTCAAAGTCCATTTGGTACGGCAGCAATTATTTGGAACAAGGAAGATTTTTTAGTCTCATTACTGGAAGAACCCGACTCAGTAAAAGAACTCGTCGAAAAATGTAATAATTTGCTCAAATCCTATTTAAAAGAGTTTATCAATCTGTTTCCTTACGGAAACATGTGTCATTGCCCATATATGTGGGTTCCTCCTGAATACGGGTGTCATCTTTCAGAGGATGAAATCGGAATCATCAGCCCACCTATGTTTGAAGAATTTTGTCTACCAACACTAGTTGATTTGAGTGAGACTTTTGGCGGGCTTTGGATGCATTGCTGTGCAGATGCAGACCAGCATTACGAAGCATTTAAAAGGATACCAAATCTGCGGGGACTAAATAGGAAATTCTTCAGAGGCGCGAAAGCCTGTATTGAGCAATTCTCGGATACTGCTTTATTCTCAATGGGGTGGACACCTGAAGAAGTAATGAATGAAATGTTGGACTGTTCGCTTCCAAATTCAAGGTTTCTATTTAATTTAAGCGGGTTTTCGAGCCCAGAAGAGGCAAGGCCTTTATTTGATAGACTCAGGTCAAGAATTATGAGAAAATAGCAATATAAATTTCAAAGAGGTGCTTTATGAAACAAGTATTTGAGAACCCTAATGCTTCAATTGATGAACGTGTGAATGATTTAGTTGGTAGAATGACACTTGCAGAAAAAGTGGGTCAATTAAATCAAACTTTTTGCGGTTGGGATAGTTACAAGCTTATTGACGGAAATGTTATCATGAGTGAAGAATTCAAAAAATGTTTAACTGAAGGTGGGGCTGGAGCAGTTTATGGAATGCACAGAACTAGTTCGAAGACTTACGGTGAGGAATTACCAGTTTCTCCAAGCGAAGGAGCGTATGCTCTTAATGAAATACAGAAATTCGCAATAGAAAACTCAAGATTTGGGATACCGTTGCTCGTTTCTGAGGAATGTCCAAAAGGTTTTAACGCCGCAGGTGCTACAATTTTTCCATCGCCATTAGCCTATTCCTCTTCGTGGAACCGAACTCTATCGAAAGACATTGGCAGGGTCTGCGCGAAAGAGATTAGGGCAGGTGGGGGACATATCGGGTATGGGCCAGTTTTAGATATTTGTCACGACCCTCGTTGGAGTAGGATGGAAGAAAATTACGGAGAAGATCCATATTTATCTGGAGAGCTTGGCGCGGCTCTTGTGACAGGTCTACAAGGGGACGATTTGAAAAGTGGAGAAAGCGTCATTTCTACATTAAAACATTTTGCTGCGTATGGGAATACAGAGGGTGGAAGAAATACAGCACCAGCACATATGGGAGAGCGAGAGTTGCGATCAATGCACTTGCCTTCTTTTGAGGCCGCCGTGAAGGCTGGAGCAAAATCAGTGATGTGTTCTTATAATGAAATTGATGGAATACCCGTATCTGCTAGCAGGCAGCTCCTTACCGAAATACTAAGGGAGGAATGGGGATTTGATGGTTTCGTTGTCAGTGATGCGTTGGCCATTGATGAATTATGTATTGGAAATGATGAAAATAAAAAGCACCGCGTGGCAAAGACGTTGGCGGAAGCCGCAGCCATTGCTGTTGAAGCAGGCGTAGACTTGAGCCTTTGGGATAAAGCCTATTTATATCTTAAGGAAGCAGTTCTAAGTGGGCTTGTTGATGAAAGTGTAATTGATGTGGCGGTTAAAAGGATATTATCGGCTAAATTCGAGTTGGGTCTTTTTGAAAATCCTTATGTTACACCGGAAGTTGCTGCTAAAATATTTAGGTGCAAAGAACATGTCGATTTGAGTGTCGAAGCGTCTAGACAATCGATTGTGTTGCTTAAAAATGATGGCATTTTGCCAATCGATAAAAGCAAAAAAATTGCAGTCATCGGACCATCTGCAGATAATATCGCAAATTTGTTAGGCACATATACCCCAGATCTTACTAAATCTGAGGGAAAGACTGTGCTTGACGGATTTAAAACACAAGCCAATTCACCAGATTTGATAGGATATTCTTTAGGATGTAGAATTAAAGATCCTTCAAAAGAATGGCTTTCTGAAGCGATTACACTTGCAAATAATAGCGATGTCGTGGTTGCAGTAGTTGGAGGGTCAAGTAAACAGGATTTCCAAGTAAAATTGAATGAAAACGGTCAAATTCAAATCGATGCAGCTCGTGAGAATGACATAGATTGCGGGGAAAACATTGACCGTGCTGACCTTCATCTTGCGGGTATTCAAGACATCTTATTAACGGAATTAAAGAAAACTGGCAAGCCACTGATTGTTGTTCTTGTCCAAGGAAGAACTTATGAAACAGCATGGATTAAGGAAAATGCGAATGGTCTTATTTGTTGTTGGTATCCAGGTCCATATGGGGGAAAAGCGATTGCCGAAGCAATCTATGGAGATTTCAATCCGTCTGGCAAACTCACTGTATCTTTCCCAAAAACGATAGGTCAAATCCCCATCAACTATAATCATAAGGCAACAGCTCAAAAGCGCTACTTGGACTATGATGTCGAGCCGCTATATAAGTTTGGCTTTGGACTAAGTTATACTTCGTTCGAATACAGCGACCCAGAAGTTGAAGTGATAGGAGATCATCAAAATCTAACCGTTCTTGTTTCTGTAAAGGTTAAGAATACTGGAACAATAGCTGGAACTGAAATAGTTCAGCTTTACGTTCGCGATGAATATTCATCGGTCACAACCCCTGTGAATCAGTTAAAAGGGTTTGAACGAATCAATTTAAAAGCCGGCGAAGTTCAGCACGTGCAATTCACCCTTCACAATTCGGCGTTTTCTTTATGGAATAGGCAAATGAAGCGGGTTGTAGAGCCTGGGGAGTTCACCATAAGCGTTGGTGGCGGTTTAGATTTATTAAAATCAATCAAAGTAGACATAAAGTAAGGGGATAGGATAAAAATGAAAAATGTCATTCAAAAAGGGAACATTGTGAAGGAAGTCTTTCCTGGGGCAGGCTCTTTGAAAGATCCCAACTATGTGAACATGTATCTTGGAAGCGGAAATTTCGGAGGGCTTTTTGATGCGTATGGCTTTATGCATCGACCTTATAGAGCAATGGATGAAATCGATGATTACAATGAAAAAATCTGCAATACCGCTTTGCTCCACCAAGGGCATTTTGCGCGCGGACGCTATGGTCTTGATTATCACATTCCATTTATGCGCTTTGGATTTTCAAGAGAGTTGCCTGCCG
>Ga0194056_10001238_pt1 | contig 13969 bp, 6 predicted proteins | sample SepL4413m_MetaG_FD_155458 | JGI IMG/M metagenome (GOLD analysis project Ga0194056, IMG submission 155458) | Anoxic zone freshwater microbial communities from boreal shield lake in IISD Experimental Lakes Area, Ontario, Canada - Sep2016-L442-13m | ecosystem: Environmental > Aquatic > Freshwater >...
CCCCTCCGTCGTGCCTATACGCTCCTAGAAGTGATCCTGGCACTTAGCTTGGCCGTGGTGATCCTGGGGCTGGTGGGCGTGGGCATCCATGTCCACTTGGCGGTGGCCGCAAAAAGTCGCGACCAAGTTGAGGAGGCCCAACTCGCGCGGGTCTTACTGCAACGCATTGCCGACGATCTCCGCAATGCGATCCCCTTCCAGCCGGCAACTTCATCTTCGTCCGGCACTTCCAGCCAGGTCCCATTACCCAACACGTCGGGTTCGAGCGACTCAACGCCGCTTTCCGGCGGGATTTGTGGCACGGCCCAGGCGATCCAGATCGAGACGGCGCGGCGACCGCGGGCAACCCTCGCATCGCTACAGTCGGTTGCCAATGATTCCAGCCAGCCAGCCCGACTCAGCGATATTCGCGTCGTATCCTACAGCCTCGGGGCACCGAGCAGTGTCGATATGTCAAAAGAAGCTTCCGCGTCAACTTCACTGAGCGGCCTCTATCGCCACGAGCAGGATCGGGCCGAGTTTGTCTACGGCTCGTTAAACGGCCAAGTCGATGAATCCAATCCGGCAACGGAACTGCTTGCCCCGGAGGTCGTCAATCTCCAGCTCACTTACTACGGCGGCACGGCGAGCGGCACAACGTCCAGCGGGGACACGACAAGCGGCGGCACATCGAGCACCAATACCACGACCAACGGCACAACGAGCGACAGCCAATGGGATTCAACGCAGCAGGGCATGTTGCCCGCCGCAGTAAAGATTTCGATTTCCCTTCGCCGCGAATCGCAGAAATCGTTGCCTAATGTTCTCGACATCGAGAAGCGTCCGGCGGCCGTTTATTCCTTGCTTGTCAGTCTGCCCAATGCAAGTGTGGATGCAGAAAGCTGGGCCAATCAGCAGGCGGAAACATCAGAACCCACCCAAGCGGACTCCACCCCTCCCCATCAAACACCACAAACCGGTCCCACAAATGGCCGGGGTCCAGGCGGCCAACGCGGACAGGCTCAAGGGCAAAGCAGCGGCGCGCAAGGTGGTGGTGGCAACGGAAAGGGCGGTAGTGGTCGTGGCCCAGGCGGTCAGCAAGGCGGTAACGGCGCACCGGGCCAGGGCCGATTTGGTGGTGGAGGCGGTCGCGGAGGAGCCAGCCCAGGCGGCCAGCAAGGTCCACCTTCCAGCGGCGGCCCGCCAGCGACAATTCCGCCTGGCGCGGGAAAGGGTGGCTCATGAAATACCTTCAAAGGCCGCGTCGTGGCGTGGTGCTGCTCTTGGTCCTGATCGTGGTGACGATGCTGGCCTTGGGCAGTCTTGGCTTCGCCGAATTGATGCTCAACGAACATCGCGCGGCCAAGACATCCAGCCGCCAGTCGCAAGCCAGGGTTTTCGCCGAGTCGGGTGCCGAACTGGCTAGGCAGTTCCTCGATCGGACCACGGACGACCAAAAAACGGCTGGTGGTTTATATGACAACGCACAGCGATTTTCCAGTCAGCTTGTGGCTGACGATAATTCGCCTCGCGACCGCGGTCGCTTTACCCTCATCGCGCCTCGGTACGAGAACAGCACCGTCATCGGTACTCGTTACGGCTTGCAAGACGAATCGGCGCGAATCAATCTGGCCACGATTCTGAATTTCGATAAGTCCAGCGGACCGGGCGGCAGTCCAGGCGGAACCACCGGCAAGGCCAAGACGATCCTGATGGGTCTGCCGGGCATGACCGACGCCATTGCCGATGCCATTCTCGACTGGATCGACGCCGACGACACGCCCCGCGAGCAGGGAGCGGAGAGCGAGTACTACGGCAGTCTTCAGCCCGGCTATACCCCGCGCAATGCCCCGCCCGCTTCTATCGAAGAGCTTTTGTTGGTACGTGGGGTAACCCCGGAGTTACTCTTTGGCCTCGATGCGGCGAAGATGGGCTATGGCAGTAGCAATTCCGCCGGCGGGACCATCGCCGGCGTCGACAATTCTGACGGCTCGATGGACCACGGCTGGGCTGCATACCTGACGTTATGGAGCGCAGAGTCAAACCTCAAGGCCGACGGCACGCCGAAGATTGACCTCAACCAGTCGGACCTGAAGAAGCTCTACGACGATCTGACCTCCGTGCTCGACCAGTCGTCGGCCGAGTACATCGTTGCATCCCGGCTTGACAAACCTTCGGACGACGGCAGCGGACACCTAGCTACATCCAAGTTGGGCAAAGCCGACAAAAACCTTGGTAGCGTGATCGACCTAGTCGGTGCCTCGGCTATTTCGTTGTCGGGGAGCAGTGATACTCCGGGAGGGAACCACAACCTCAAAAACCCATTTACATCCGACACCTCGGCGATGAGTACCTACCTGCCCAAACTATTCGACAACTGCACGACCGACTCCGGCAAATCGATCGCGGGACGGATCAACATCAACCAGGCCCCGCGGGCCGTGTTGCTATGTATCCCAGGCATGACCTCCGATTTGGCGGACCAGATCATTTCCAATCGAGTGCCCGATCAGGCCTCGCCTTCGGCCAAGGCCGACCAGACTTGCCCGGCCTGGCCACTCATTGAGGGGGTTATGCCGCTGGCCACGATAAAACCGATGCTTCCTTACATCACGGCCGGAGGAAGCGTCTACCGCGCCCAAATAATCGGACATTTCGACAAGGGAAACCCCGTTGCCCGGCTACAAGTCCTACTTGATGCTACCCAACGGCCAACACGCGTATTACTCTGGAAAGATATGAGCCGCATGACCGGGGGCTTTCCTGGCGAAACTGGCAGCGGAGCAACCGGAGAACATTAAACATTGCCATGCACCAATAACTCTGATCGGACCGATCCGCCCGATCGGTCTGATCGGTCCGGTGGGAAAACAACAACACTACTATGTCTCAACTTTTTGCCCTGGAATGGGATTCTCGTGAAATCCGCATGATGGTTGCCTCCGGGCGGGGCCGCCAGGTCGTGATCGAGCATGCCTTTTCCATCCCTTATGAGATCGATGCCTCAGCAGCCGACGCGGCCAAATCAATCGGGCGGCGGATTGCGGCCGAACTGGATGCCCGTGGACTCGGCCGCGCGGAAGCCGTGGTGGCGGTCGGACGCAACAGCATTGAACTGCGGCAACTACAGTTGCCGCCAGCCCCGGATGAAGATCTGCCGGAATTGGTTCGCTTCCAGGCCACGCGCGAGTTCAACGAACTGGACGATAAGTGGCTACTGGACTTCATTCCCATCGAAGGCTCCGCCGATAGCCCTCGGACCGTGTTGGCTACCGCCATCGCGCCGGCGGTCCTTGCGCAGATCGAAGCGGTCTGCTCGCACGCCGGCTTGAAGATGCGGCGGCTGTTGCTTCGTCCCTGTGAAGCAGCCTTGCTGCTTGAGGGCGAAAAGTCGATTCCGCGTGGGCAAGTGGTGTTGCTGGTGAATTCCTTGGGTATCGAGGCGGATCTTACGGCGGTTGTTGATGGCACGGCAGTCTTTTTGCGCACGACCCGGATCAACAGCGACCCGCCTCCCTTGCAGGCGGTGCTTGCCGAAATCCGCCTTACGATGGCCGCGGCCTCCAACCAATTGGGCGGCCGCAAAATCGAGTCGATCGTGCTCTGCGGCGAACACCCGCCCCATCTCGACCTGGCCCGCGCGATCGAGGCGGATCTGGAGATTCACGTCGAACTTTTCGATCCGCTGGGCGGCGTGAAGTTCGGCCGCGCGCTGGTCGAGTCGCCGCCGGAACATCCGGGCCGATTTGCGTCGCTGGTGGGTATGTTACTGGCCGAGCTGAAGCCATCAAGCCATGCGGTCGATTTCCTCCATCCCCGCCGCCGTGCCACAGCCCGCGATCCCCGTAAAAAATGGCTGATCGCCGCGGCAACTGCCGCCACGCTCCTGCTGGCATGGATCATTTACGCCCGCATCGATCATTATTGGCTGGCTAACTCGGTCGATGAATTGACGCAAACATCGAAAGGCATGGACAATTTGATCGACCAGGCAAAGAAAGTCCGCGCCGGCACGGCCGGCATTGCGAAGTGGGCCGACGAAGAAGTAATCTGGCTCGATCGTATCTACGCGCTCAACCAAAACTTCCCGGCGGCGCAGGATGCGGTCCTGGACGAGTTGACGATCAACAGCAGCCTGCGCGGCGGACAAATCGAACTCAAAGGCCGGGTCGGCCGGCCCGACGACATCGCGCGTTTGGAGGAGATCGTGGCCGCTCACGGTGGTAAAATAAGCGCAAAGAGTAGCCACGAAGATCGCTCCGTTCCACCCTACACATGCTCCTTCGAGGCCTCGGTCCTGCCGGAAAAGAGCGCAAAGCCATGAAGCTCCAGCGTCGCGAGAAAATCCTGGCCGGTTCGGCACTGGGGCTTGTCGGCCTAGCGGTACTGTGGTTTCTTTTCTTCTCAGGTGACAGCCGGTCTTTCGACCAGTTGATCGCCGAGCAAACCAAGTTGGCGAGCGAAATCGAGAACAAACAGAAACTGCTTCAGGCAGCAATCCTGGACGCCAAACGCCTTGCCCAATGGCAGCGACGTGCCCTGCCTCCCGACCCGGTACTTGCCCGCTCGCTCTATCAGAACTGGCTCCGCAATCTGGCCACGCGCGACAATCTTCGCGGGATCACGCTTGCCTCCACCGACGCCGGTACACGCCTCGACCAATTCACGCGGATCCCGTTCAAACTCCGCTGCCGGGCGAACCTGGGCGACCTCGTCGATTTTCTCTACGAGTTTTACTCCGTTGGCTATCTGCATCAGATCCGTTCGATGAACATCAAGCCGATACCAAACTCCCGCGAGTTGGATGTAAGCATGACGATCGAAGCCCTTTCGCTGCCCATGGCCGATTCAAAGAGCCAGTTGCCCAAGGAAGCCAGCCCAGTGCTTCAGCTGGCAAAGCGATCTGACTATCGCGAGCCGATCGTGAAACGCGACCTGTTTACTGCCTATGTCCGCCCGACGCCACTGGCTCCAACTGCGCGGCGCGAGCAAACCATCGACCCGGGCGATTATGTCTTCGTGACCGGATTTACCGAAGTTGATGGCACCGCGAAAGTATGGATTAAGGATCGCACGGGAGACAAACTATTGATCTTGGCAAGCGGCGAGAGTTTTACGGTTGGAAAAATGTCCGGCAAGATCGAAGCAATCCGCCCGGAAGGCGAGGTCATCATCGAATTTGATGGCCGCCGCCGCCAGCTTCGCAATGGCGATAATCTGCATGGCGGGGTAGAAATTCAGGACGAGCACCGGTGACATGGATTTGTTCGGCTCTTCCAGTTTTAGGTGCAGAAGTAGGGTGGGGAGAGCGCAGCGAGCCCCACCAAAAGTAGACCGCAATAAATCGCTGCGCTCTCCCCACCCTACAAATTATTCGTGTTCCGCAGCTAGAACCGGAAGAGCCTTGGTTTCCGATCCCAACCGGTAACATGTCCACGGCTCCGACATCGGCAAGCGGTGCATTGCTTTATAGGGTGCAATCGGTTAGAATCGTTGTTTTGACGCTGTTTCTTGGGGTTTTTTTGTTCCTGGCATGCCCACTTTGGACCCCCTGAAAACGCCAGGAGAACTGCGTTGCGGCGTTTTGCTTCAGAGTCCAAGGGGGGGGCCATGGCTGCACAGCCCACGATCCACGAGGTTGACTTCTGTTCGCAGATAGCGTCTGAAGCGAACATCCTTATCCGGCAGAATCCAACGGCTTATCCCTTCCGCGAGGTCCACGTGGAGGGCCTGGGCGAGGGGGCAGCGCGACGAAAGCGCAAAGACCTGCGATTCTACGGTCCCAACGGCAAGCTGCTTTTGTGCGGCGAGGTGAAACTTCCCGGAACGCCGGAAGGCCGGTCGGCCTATGCCGACAAACTGATGCAAGACGCCGAGGCCAAGGCGAGCAACGCGACGGTCCAATACTTCTTCACCTGGAATGTCAACGAGTTCGTTCTTTTCGACCGAAAACTCTTTGACCGACCCTTGCTTGATCGGCGAGTGCGGCCCTGGCGACTGGGTCGCTATCTGGCCGATTCCGCCGCAGTCGCCCGCGAGGAAAACCTCAACTTCATCAAGACGCATTTTCTGCCCGACCTGCTACATGGGCTGGCCGATGTTCTTTTCGGCCGCCGTGCCGAGTGGTTGCAGCCGGACGACTTGTTCATCCGTTCGCTGGAAAGTCACTTGGAGTGGCCGGTTCAGTTGTGCAGCACCTACATTCTGCAAGAGACCAGCAGGAACAAGTCGTTCGGCCTCCGCGTCGAAGGCTGGATGGCGGAGCAAGAATGGACCTTTGTGCGCACTCCGCATGAGGAATGGGCCAAGGCGGTGGATAATATGGCCAAGACCCTGGCTTATGTCTGGGTGAACCGCATTATTTTCTATAAGGCCCTGCGAACCCGTTTTCCCGATCTGCGCCGGCTTGAGCTTCGTCCGTCAGTGAAGAGTGCCGACGATGCCGTGTCGGCACTCAATCAACTATTTCAGGATGCCGTCGAGCGAAGCGGCGATTACGAGTCGCTGCTGATGCCCCAAGCGACCGATTGGGCGACCGCCGTGGTCTTTCAACCGGAATATGGTCTCGACGCCTGGCGGGGCTTGCTGCGCAGCATCGAGTCGGTTGACTTCCGAGCAGTGTCGTCCGATGTGGTGGGGAGAATTTTCCAGAAACTCATTGGTCCGGACGAGCGTCATCGCTTCGGCCAGCATTTCACCGGCGACGATCCCGTCGACCTTATCAACGCCTTTTGCATTCGTGGCCCAAGCGACACGGTCATGGATCCGGCCTGTGGATCGGGCAGCTTTCTTGTCCGGGCATACTACCGCAAGCGGCACTTGGGCGCGGGACGCCCTCATTTGGACTTGATTGGCGAGCTATTCGGCTGCGATATTTCGCTCTATCCGGCCCACTTGGCGACGTTGAACCTGGCCGCGCGCGAAATTAACGATGAGGCAAACTATCCGCGTATTACTCGCCGGAACTTTTTCGATTTCTCTCCCGAACAACCCTTCTGCTCCATTCCCGGCACGGATGGGGAACCACTTCCCATTGCCTTACCGGCACTCGACGCGGTAGTCGGCAATCCGCCCTACGTTCGGCAAGAGAAGGTGGAGAAGAAAGAAAAGGCCCGTTATGGGAAGATATGCAACAGTGCCTGGCCGAGCCTGCGGCTGACCGGTCGCAGCGACTTGCATTGCTACTTCTGGCCGGCCGCGGCCCGTTTTCTGAAAGAAGACGGCTACTTCGGTTTCCTCACCAGCTCGTCCTGGATGGACGTGGAGTACGGCTTTGCCCTGCAAGGGTGGATGTTGCGGCATTTCCGCATCCTGGCGGTCATGGAGAGCGCAGCCGAGCCGTGGTTTGAGGACGCCCGAGTCAAGACGTGCATGGCGATCCTACAACGCTGCGATGATGAATCGGCTCGCATGGCGAACCGCGTCCGTTTCGTTCGTTTTTCTCGGAAGCTGGCGGAAATCATCGGGGTCGCGCCGACCCTCGAGAATGAAACGTCACGACAGTCGGCTATCGAGGTGCTGCGAGACCGGATCCTCGGCACGGACGCCGATTTTGAAGATCACAACTGGCGGATCATCATCAAGACGCAGCGAGAACTATGGGACGACGGCGTTCGCGCCGGTACCGTCCTTGGGGAAGCTGCTATTGTAGAATCGGCGGACGAAGCGGACGACGAGGGAACAGCGGAGGCCGAGGGGACCGATTCTCCCGAAGTGGCAATGAATCATATCAACGGCCACGGAGCCAAGAACTATCGCGCGGGCAAATGGGGCCGCTACGTTCGTGCGCCGGACGTCTACTTCGACATCATGCGCCGCTTTGGCAAGCGGTTCGTGGCCCTGGGTGAAATCGCAACAATCCGCCGCGGAATCACATCTGGCTGCGACGCCTTTTTTATGCCCAAGGACATTACTTCCGAGCTATTGGCCAGACATGCGAGCGACCGCGACTTTCGCCGAAGTGCCGGCGGCGCGCCGCGGAGCGACGTCGAATCCGGCAAGCTGCGCATTATCAAGGCTGGCGACGGGAGCGTACACCCCATCGAAGCCGACTGCCTTGCCCCCGAAGTGCATAGCCTGATGAAGGTCAATCGCCCGATCGTTCGCGCGGCCGATATCGACCGGGTGGTTCTGTTGGTTGCCAAGCCAATGAGCGAAATCAAGCAAAGTTTGCCGTGGGCGTGGCGGTATCTGCGCTATGGCATGACGGCGGCTTTCGCCTCAAGCAAGTCAAAACCCGTTCCCCTTCCCGAGCGATCGACCTGTGCCGCCCGCGATCCGTGGTACAACCTCACAGGGTTGGTGCGCCCTGGAATTGCCTTCTGGCCGATGGCGCAGCAGTATCGGCATATCATCGCGGCAAACCCTGAACGTCTGATTTGTAATCACAACCTATTCGACGTTTCCTCGGATAGCCTGAATAAGAGGGAGCAATCGGCCCTGGTGGCGATCTTGAATTCCACGCTCGTCGGTCTTTTCAAAACATTTTACGGCCGCTATGCGGGAACCGAGGGTAATCTGAAAACCGAGGTGGTGGACGTGAACCTCCTCGACGTGCCCGATCCACGAAACGTGCCGACGGAACTCGCCAAGCGGCTCGCCGACGCCTTAAAACAATTGGGCAAGCGCACCGTGGGCCGATTGATCGAAGAGCAGTTGATGGACTGCCACTCGCCCGACCGCGCCCGCAGGCTGGCGACTGGCCCGCTGATGCTCTCGCAAGAATTGCAGCAGCCCGATCGGCGGGACTTGGACGATGCCGTTTTCGAGCTTTTGGGCGCATCTTCCCGCGACGAGCGAGCGGAGTTGATCGGCAGGCTCCACGACGCAACAGCGCAGCACTTTCGCGACATTCGCGTCGTTGAAATCGAGAAGATGGAGCAACGCTCCAAGGCTGGCACCAAGCGATTTCGTGTGGAGGATCTGGCAGCCGATATCTGGGACGCGGCGGAACTCGATGACGCCACGCCTTTAGCCCAATGGCTTGGCCGGCAACCGGAATCGGATTCTCTCGTAATCCTCTTGGATGAGCGGCCGGCGACGCTGTCCGGCGACGTGATGTTTCTCCCCAATACCGTCTATTTCGGTAAGGCCCGCAAAGGTCAAATCGACTGCCAATCACGCGGGCAGGCGGAGCTTGTGGTGCGATTGGCCAATCTCGGCGCGACAGGGCAGGTGAAACTCCCCACCGATATGGCTCCCTGCTTGAAATTACTGGATCGCGTTGACCGGCGTGTGGAAAATGCCCGAGCGAGGTTCAGGGAGTTATGCGAAAGCCGAACGGGCGACGAGCGCATCAGGGACCAACTCATGAACCTCCTCGAACGCTGGTTCGTGCGAGGCCGCTCGGCCGCAAAACCGGAAGAAGAAAAGGGGGAAGAAGAAAAGGGATGACAACGGCACAATGCCATGCCCATACTGGAAGCGGCCGATTTGGGAGCGGAATTCTCCTGGCGGAACGGTGTATCACGTCCTCAATCTCAGCGCATCGTATACCACAGCGCGGTGCAAATCGTCAAAAGTAGCCCTAGCCAGAAGAGGTAATTTCGGTAGAGGGGCACCCGCTCGGCGGCCAGCAGCGATTTCCAATCCGAGACGGTGGTCGTGGCAAGCTGCACGGTAGAGGCCGGTCGAGTGATCAGACTCACGGCGACCAAAATCGCGCTGCACACCAAAAAATTGAAAAAAGCGGTGTGCAACCACGGTTTCAAGAGCCAGTGATCCATCAGCGGTAGGAACGATTGCTTACCTTGGATGACCAACTGGTTGTTGTACATGAAAATTGGTCCCAGCACGGCCGCGGCCACAAAACAGGCGGTCACTCCCGCCGTGGTGGTCCGCTTCCAGAGTACGCCGAAGAAGAAAACGGCGGCCACGGGCATCATCAGGTAGGCCTGCACCGACTGGAGGTAGTTCCACAGGCCCTGGAAGTTGCCGATGATCGGAGCCCAAAGCGCGCCGAGAGCACAAACGGCTAGCACGACGATGCGCCCTACCAGCACCTGACGATTCTGGGAAGCTTGTGGCCGCCAGTGAAGGTAAAAATCACGGGTGACCAGCGTGGCGATGGAATTATACGTTGCGCTCAAGTGACCCATCAGTGCGGCGACGACGCCGGCAAAGGTCAACCCCAGCAGCCCGTGAGGCATCAGGTCTCTCAGCAAGGTTGGATAGGCCAGGTCGGTGTCAGGGTTCTCGCTGCCGGGGATCAGGGGCAAGGAGGGGTAATTGCACTTTGCAATCAATCCAGGCACGACCAGAAGAAAAGGGGTGGCGAGCTTCAGGAAGCCGCAGAAGATCGCTCCCAGACGGCCCTCGTTGAGGTCTTTGGCAGCAAAAGCCCGCTGAACCAGCACCTGATCCATCGACCAGTAGAAACTGCCCAAGACGAAGACTCCGAAGAACATGCCGAACCAGGGGTAGTCAACGTCGGTCAGTGGCTTGACCATCTGGAACATTTCGGGGCCTAGCTTCTCATGCAACCCGCTCCAGCCGCCCACTTGGCGAAGCCCCAGGGTGGTGAGTACCACTGCGGCAACCAACAGGACGACGCTCTGCAAAGCGTCGGTATAGACGACCACCCGCAGGCCACCTTTCATCGTATAGACCGCGGTGGCCAGCCCGACGATCCAGATCGTCCAAATCCGATTCCAGCCCAGGAGGTTGTCGAAAAATATCGACGCCGCCCAAAGCGAAATCGAGACCTTTACGAGCACAGCCACGATCACCATGAAGCCGGAGAAAAACATCCGCACGCCAGGGCTGAACCGCTGCTCCAGGAACTCCGGCACGGTGAATATCTTGTTCCGGATATAAAAAGGCAAGAACAGTAGGATCAGGGGGATCATGCAGTAGATGGCCATCCACTCGAACCCACCCACGGCCATGCCGCCTCGCCAGCCTGCGCCAGCCAGTCCCACGATATGTTCCGCCGAAATGTTCGCCGCGAAGAGCGAGGCCCCGATGAACGGCCATGTCAAACTGCGACCGGCAAGAAAATACCCTTCCGCAGTTCCGCTCTTGCGCACCAGCACGAAAGCCACAACGGCGATCACCAGTCCGTAGAGGGCAATCACCACCCAATCAGAGAACCACAAGGACATTGCACATTCCGCTTAACGAAGGTTGCCAACATGGATCGGCAGGCCACTCCACGGACTGCCACACCTCGCCTAATCTACCAGAATCGCCAGCGGCGGTAAAGCCATGCCCAGCACACCATGCCCAGTACAGTTCCAAGGGAAATAACAGGGAAAATCATGGGTAGGGCAATCCATGCGGACCCGGAATTCTCCTACAGCATTTTCGCCAACCGCTCTTTTAGCCCAACAGACTCGTCGTCCGTGAAGCCTGCCATGCGGTAGAAAAGTCGGTCGATGAGGTCCTGATAGGGCTGCGCGTCGGGATGAAGGGCGGAGCTCCCTCCTCTTCAATTTGCAATCCCCAATTCATTCCTCCCCTGCGATTGCAGCCAGGTGTCCAGGTCAACCGATGAGTTGAAATCAAGCAGGGCTTCGCCGAGTTGATCAAGGCGATCAGCCGATAGGAGTTCGATCTGTTCCTCCGCTGCTGGATCAAGATCATTTAGTCGCTTTCGGAGCTGGCGCAGCACCAACTTGCGCTCGTGAGTCAACCCCTCCTGCCGTCCCTCCTGCCGTCCCTCCTGCCGCCCCTCCTGCCGTCCCTGCTCCAAACCTCTTTTCATCCAACTAGTCACAATTTCCATTACACTCTCCTTTTCTTGGGGGTGAAGTTCCTGTAACTCCTCCCCGAGTTGTTCCTCTTCTTTTATTGTAAGCTCCAGATAGGAATCGACAAACCCGGAGATCAATTCCCGCCGCGCGGGGTCAAGCTGCAACTTGGCCAACATTCGTAAACAGGCCAGCTTGACCCGAGCCGCTTCTTTCGGTCCCCTTTGCATATTTGCCATCAACGCCGCAAGGATCGGGCTGGTCCGTTGCTCAAAGTCCTGCCACGCCAGTTGGTTCAGTTGCACCACCCGATACCGAAACGACAACACGGCCAAGTCTGGAAAATCAATACGGTACTCGTCAGGCTCCTGTTCCTTGGGGGTCTGAAAAGAAAACACCGCGATCGGGTAGACGGGCAGGTCGTACTTCTCATGGAATCGGGCGAAGTAGGTAAACATCCGCTGCGGGAAGATGTCTTGCTGCCGAGCCTGCGCTTCGACGTGAACCAGAAAGCCCAGCGGCTTTCCGCGAAACCGCGCTTTTGCCACCAGGTCGACCTCGTGACGTTCTCCCTGGGTGACATCCGTGAAGACCTCCTTATCGAGGAACTCCAGCGATTCGGCATCCAGGTACTTCGCCAACTCCGGACAGAAGACTTCCAGGAAGTCCACAAAAAACGTCGTCAGCAACTCTTTGAAAAGACGGTCATGGTCATGCCCGTCGAGTCTACTCCCCAATCGGCGAGCTGTCAACGCGCCATTTATTCCCGTCGCCCTTTATTCCACGCCCTTCTTTCGACAAAAAGTTCCATCCGTGGTTAAAATGGTTGTGTCCAATACCCCTGTTGTGGCCGGTCTCTGACCGAGCCACCCCGCCGACCGAAGGTCGAACCTTTCGGCGGGGTCGGGAGACCCGCGCCGAACTGGGCTGGCATCCTTCGGGATGGGGAAATGATACCGTCCCTCTTACACAAGTCTCCTCGCCAAAACCAGGTTCACGGCCGCCGGCTGTAGGACTGTAAAGACGGAATTGTTGATCGTACACGTGCCTTGCCCGGTCTTTAACGTGGCATTCGTCGGCACCGTCAGGGCCATGTTGAAGGCTGCGGCCGTCTTCTTGGCACTGTTGGCCAGAATGGTCACCGAAATCGTTTGCGAGGTAACGCCCGGGGCAAACGTCAGCTTGCCAATCGCTGCGGTATAGTCCGATCCGGACAGGGCCGTGCCATTGATCGTCGAGTAATTGACCGTGACGCTCTTGGTGCTAGCCGCGGAAAGGCTGACGACAAAAGTCACCTTGGCGGTGCCGGTGGTCGGCCGGGTGACGATCACGCTGCCGATGGAAATCGCCGGAACAACCGTAGCAACCGGCGGCGGCACCACCACGACCGGCCGCGGCACTACCCCCGGTACAACGTCCACAATCGTGGCCGTGGCAGATGTCACGGCGATCTTGCCGTTGACCCCATTGGTCAGGCCGAGACTGAAGGTCTGGTTGGCCAAACCGGCGCTCTTCAAAGCGGCGATGGGCACCGAGATGGTCTTCGTGGTCTGGCCGGGGCTAAAGGTCAGCGTGCCCGTCGTTCGCGTGTAGCCAGTGCCGGCCTTCGCCGTGCCATCCGCCGTGCCGTAGGTCATGGTGACCGTGTTGGTCGTAGCGGCCGACAGCGTCACCGTGAAGACGGCCTGGGTGGCCGCGGTTCCAACTTGCACCGTCACGTTGCCGACAGAGATCGTCGGAACGACTGGGGGTAACGGCACAACGTCCACGATCGTGGCCGTGGCCGCAGCCCGCCCGATCGTGCCGTTAACTGCACTGGTCAGGCCAAGACTGAAGGTCTGGTTGGCCAAACCGGCGCTCTTCAAAGCGGCGATGGGCACCGAGATGGTCTTCGAGGTCTGGCCGGGGCTAAAGGTCAGCGTGCCCGTGGTCCGCGTGTAGCCAATGCCGGCCTTCGCCGTGCCATCCGCCGTGCCATAGACCATGGTAATCGTTTTGGTCGAGGCGGCCGACAAGGTGACCGTGAAGACGGCCTGGGTGGCGGCAGTTCCAACCTGAGCGGTTACGTCGGCGACGGAGATCGTCGGAGCGACCGTCGCAACGGCCCACGGTACCGGTACCATCGGCACCATCGGCACCCGCACCTTGGGTGCAACGACCGGCACAACGACTGGCGCAACAACCGGCGGAACAACTGGCGGAACGACCGGCACTGCAACCGGCACAACGACCGGCGGAACGACTGGCGGAACGACCGGCACAACAACCGGCGGAACGACCGGCACTTCAACCGGCACAAC
>Ga0194056_10001244_pt1 | contig 13951 bp, 6 predicted proteins | sample SepL4413m_MetaG_FD_155458 | JGI IMG/M metagenome (GOLD analysis project Ga0194056, IMG submission 155458) | Anoxic zone freshwater microbial communities from boreal shield lake in IISD Experimental Lakes Area, Ontario, Canada - Sep2016-L442-13m | ecosystem: Environmental > Aquatic > Freshwater >...
GCCATTGATGCCGGTAACTTGCGCTTTGTGCCCGATAGTAACGAGTATGGTGCCAGCTATGCGTCGATAGGCTTTAGTGTAAGTGATGGCATCTCAAATAATCCAGCCATCTTTACGCTGCCGATAGCGGTAACGGCGGTAAACGATCTGCCACAGAGCACGGATGATAGTGTAAGCACGGCTGAAGACGCAACCAAAGTGCTTTCGCTTACTGATTTTGGAGCTTACAGTGATGTCGAAAATACGCTGCTTGCTGAGGTTAAAATTATCTCACTTGCAACCAATGGCAAGTTGCAATACAACAGTGGTACAGCCGATGCTCCGCAGTGGATTACTGTAACGCTCAATCAAGCCATTACCCGTGCAGAAATTGAAACAGGCAAGCTCCGTTTTGTGCCCGACCTCAATGAGTATGGAGAGCACTATGCGGAAGTTGGTTTTAAAGTAAGCGATGGCAGCGATTATTCGCTTGATGCCTGGACGTTGGTGGTACATGTTACGCCGGTTAACGATCTGCCAACAACAACAGACAGCGACACCTTCATGACCAATGAAGATACTGCCGATAGCCTGAAGCTGTCTGATTTTGGTACCTATAACGATGTTGAAGGCGCCGCCTTGACAGCGGTGAAGATTACCGCGTTGCCCGGCCATGGTGAGTTGCAGTACAACAGCGGTACCACCGACAGGCCGTTATGGTTGGTCGTTGCGGAAGGGCAATCCCTTGTTCGCGCTGATATTGAGGCCAGCAAGCTCCGTTTTGCGCCTGGATACAACGAGAATGGCGATAACTACACAACCTTTGGCGTTACGGTGTTTGATGGTACTGATTACAGCGCTGCGCCATCCACCATAACAGTGAATGTTATCCCGGTGAATGATGCGCCGCTCAGCACAAATGACAGCATCACAACGGACGAAGATGTGCCGATGGTGCTGGCGCTCGATGATTTTGGCAGCTACAGCGATATTGAAAATACCCCGCTGGCAAAGGTGCAAATCACCATGCTTGCCAGCAATGGCGCACTGCAATACAACAATGGCAGCGAATGGGTAGCAGTAACGCTCAATCGAGAGATTACAGCAGCAGAAATTACGGCAGGCAAGCTGCGCTTTGTCCCCGACAGTAACGAGAATGGTGAGCCTTATGCTACTATAGGCTTTAACGTGAGTGATGGCAGCGACTACAGTAGCGAGTTTTACACATTGACTGTTGGTGTTCGTCCTCTTAACGATCCTCCAATTTCTACCGACGATAGCGCTGTTATGGCAGAGGATACGCCAAAGCTTTTAACTATGGCTGATTTTGGGGTCTACAGTGATATTGAACAGTCGCAGCTCGCCTCCGTCACCATTGCAACGTTGCCGGGTCATGGTGAGTTGCAATACAACCAGGGTAGCGAAGCCTTACCAGACTGGGTAGTAGTTGAGCAGGGTAAACCGATTAGTCGTGCCGACCTTGATGCCGCCAAGCTCCGCTTTGTTCCCGCTCACAACGAAAAAGGTTCGCCATACACAACCATTCAGTTTGCTGTCAGTGATGGCGAGGATAATAGTGTAGAAACGTACACGCTGACCCTGCATGTTGCTACCGTTAACGATGCGCCAACGGTACAGGCGGCAACAGCAAATGCCATGGTTGTTGAAGCTGGCGGGGTGAATAACGCTGTTGCCGGTAATGCCGAGGCAACCGTTCAGTTAACAAAGGGCGATGTTGATGGCACGGCAAGCTATAACCACACCGCGCTCCTGAACGCAGGTTGGCACACAAACGACAGTGGTGCAAGCTACACCAAAGTTGGAGCCTATGGCAGCGCAACCCTTACCACCGCTACCGATAGTGTAAGCTATCATCTGGACGATAGCCGAAGCTCGACGCAATGGTTAGTTGCAGGGCAGCAGGTACACGACTGCTTTGCGGTGTCTGTGCAGGATGATGCAACGCCGGCCGCAACAGCAATGGTTGCCGCAGTGTTTGCGATTACAGGTACTAACGATGCTCCGGTTGCTGCTCCAAAAGCCTTTAGTGTTACTGAAGATGTTGTCTCTCCTGAAACAATTGGAACACTCAACTCAAGCGATGCCGATGCAGCTCACACGGCAACCTACAAGCTTAACGCGTCAATTGCCGGGCTGTCACTCAATGCAGATGGCAGTTACGAATTCAATCCATCCGATGCGGCATATCACCATCTCAATAATGGCGACAAACAAATTGTTGTTGCCCATTATACCGTTACGGACGATCAAGCCGCTACCGCCACCAGCACGCTAACCATGACCGTCAATGGCAGGAACGATCTCTTCCTGAGCATTGACGATATTACCGTGAATGAATCGGCAGGCATCGGTACCTTTACCATTACGCGAAGTGGCGATACCGCAGTGGCAACCTCCGTTCACTATGCAACCAGCGATGGCACCGCTAAAGCCGCCGATTATAGCGCATCCAGCGGTAATCTTGCCTTTGCAATTGATGAAATCACCAAAACGGTTACGGTTCCCATACTTGATGATGCGATTTATGAAGGTTCAGAAATGTTCAACATCGCACTTTCCAGCGCTCCTGTTGGTACAACAATCAGCAAAAGCTTTGCGACGGCAACGATCAAAGATAATGAGACAAGCACCAGCACAACAACAACTGGTTCGACTAATGGTGGTGCAACTCCTGATCCGGCGCAACAAATCTTTATTGCATTAAGTGGCAAGGGTGATATTTCCGAAGGCAGCAATGCCATATTTACGGCAACCCTGAGCGGCACCACCACCACCGCTACCGAAATATCGCTTTCGGCAGGCGCTGCCGGCGACAGTGCAACCCTGGACAAAGATTACAGCTCCACCTTCTCGGCATACTACTTTGTGACCGGAGCTGATAATCAACAGGAGATGATTCCACTTACCCTGAATAATAACAAACTGCAACTGCCAGCAGGTGTCATGAAATTTATTATCTCTGATCCTACTCTTGGCGATAATAAATATGAAGGAGCAGAACGCTTTACTCTTACGGCGACGCTTCCCGACGGGCAAAGTGCCATTGCTCGATCAACCATTCTTGACGATGGCAGCGGTCAGGTGTATAATGAGCAAGGCGTTGTTGATCCGACCGTTAAAGGTGACGACGATGGCTATCTCATTATCCCCGATGTTACGGTTAATGAATATTCTCCGGCAGATGTTGCGCGCTATGCCGTGTTCCGTCTATCAGCCACAAGCAATTACTCGTTTACGCTTGCGTTGCAGGATGGAGGTATTGATTCAGACGGTAACGCTTATGAAGGTGATGCAATCGCGACAGCAACCTCAGATGGTACCTCCACCATTGATTATGTCAACGCACTTCAGCTCTATAATGGTACTAAATGGGTTGACTATACAACTGGTGCGCCAGTTAATGTGCCAAAAGGCGGTACAGTATTATTAGCTCGAGTCAAGATAGTTAACGACGATGTCTATGAAGGTTCACATGCCTTTACCATTATTGCGACACCCTCTGGTGGCCGTGATGCTGTAAGCGCCCGTGGCATTTTAGGCGACTTTGGCACAGGCGCAATTTTCAACGATAGCGGTGCAGAAGAACGCAATCTCAAAAAAGATGATGATCGCACCATTCAGGTTGACAGCCCGATTGTGAACGAAGGTTCGCATTATTCGCTCTTTACCATAACAGGCAAGCCAAATACACCGGTTGCATTAAGCATACAAGCCGATAGTAGTGCCACCTCAAAAGATGCTACAACCATTATTCCGCCAAATACACCATTGCTGCAATTCTGGAATGGTACAGCATGGCAAACCTGTGATGAGACAAATGGTTCAAATGCTGCACTTCCAACCAGTACCACTGAACTTGCAACGCTTTATGTGCGGGTAGATATCTCCACGGAGCAGGGAGCTGCTCGCGATACCGCAAAAGATTTTGCGCTGCAAGTGAAGGATATCGGCACCAGCACGAAATCGGTTGGTGTTGCCTCTATTCATGACGATGGCACCGGCGTTATTTACCTGTTCAGGAACAGTGCAACGGGTAGTGCTGACAAGGATAGTAATGGCGCTTATGCGGGCACTTCAACTGACAATCTTGATGATGACTTTGATCTTGATGGCATTACGCCAACCACCGAAGAGGCGCTTGCCACGCTTGCAGCATCGCAAGGTATTGGCAGTGCTGACCTTGGTGACTTAAATGGGGATGGTATACAGGATGCGCTCCAAAACGCCCTCGCTACGCTTGCATGGCGCACAACAGAAGATTTTGCCGCAGGGAACGATGGCACTCTGACCGACAGCAAAGCAATTATTTCGATCAATGTAACGGAGAGTGACAGCAGCGATACCGTCTCGGATACAGCGCAGTTACTCGATATTTCGGTTGCGAAGTACAGCGATATTGATGCTGCAGCACTGGTCACTACCACAACAGTAGACGCTGTTAACGCTGATGGTTTAGCAACGAAAACCGTAACTGAAGCATACAGCGATAGTCAGGGTGGGGCGACAATGATAAGGGAGGTCGTCGAGACGACGCATACCGATGGTTCAGTGACAAAAACGGTCAATAATACCGTAACCCTTGCTGATAACAGCACCGTCACGACACCGTGGGATCCAATTCGCTTTGAAGTTGCCGGTAAAGACAACGCGTTGCTGCCCGACATTCTGCCGCGTGATGGGACACAAGTTCGGATTCTGATAGATGTGCGCACCTCCGGTCTCACCAAATCAGATGCAAACGCGTACATTAAATTTGTACCGCAAGTTGCCATTGACGCAGCAAAGCTTGTCAAGCCGCTTACCGATTTACATGGCACTGAAATTTCCTCGGAGGGCTGGTACGACTTCACACGACTCGATCAAAATTCCCTCAATGATGGCGCTCGTTTTATTTGTGAGGGCGATACCATTGTTGCCATTGAGCTGATCATCACCGATAACGCATTTGGTGATAGTGATCCGGCTTCGGGCAGAGTTTATGATCCTGGTGTTATGGTGAAGGTGACGACGACGGTTACGGACGATCCGGTTACTCCTCTTTACACTGCTGACCAGACACCGGGCAAGGTTGATTTTTATGGTGTCACCACCGGTGGCGTTGCCCTGAAGGCGTGGCACAATCCGATTACTGGCGATTACTTTTATGCACCTGCGGGAATACCTCTACCTTATGAGTGCTATGAACCGTTAAGCACCGACCTGGGACGTGTGCTCGAAGCGGGTAAAGGGGTGTTTGATGTGCACCTCTATCTCAACAGCGCGGGCGACACGCAGATTATGGGCGAATCTGCCGCCGCAGCTCTTGGATTACTGTCAAAGGGCTATACCGATATGGGGGCCATGTTTGCCTCGGCAAATGCAACAACACTGGATCATGTAGCTCCGACTGTTGCCAGCTTTACTCCGAATGATGGTGCAACTGCTGCTCCTGTCAAAAACGATGTTATCCTGACCTTCAGTGAGGCTATTACCAAAGGTTCTGCCGGTGCAATTGTGATTCATCGTGATTCTGCTGGTGGAGAGGTTGTGTCTGCAACTGTTTCGGTATCAGGCAACACTCTCACCATCAACCCGAATGACGATCTTGCGCACAACACCCATTACTTTGTAACCCTTGACGATGGCTCGGTGGTTGATCTTGCAGGCAATAACTACACCGGGACGTCGAATTACGACTTCTGGACAGATTCTTTGGGGGCCGACCCTTATGCTGGCGTTGAATCGTCACACGGCAATACCGGGACGGTGCTGGGCGGTATTGCAGCACTTGGGGTTATTGCTTGGCTGGTGCTGTAATGATACGTTACTCAATTAATGAGAAAATGTTTATCCTGAATAATTTTCACCATCTTTTCACCATGAAAAAAATCGATAACCTCCGAAAAAAAGCACTGCTTGTAATGGCCGTCGCGGTATCTACCCTGCTCGTTGTTGCCTCAGATGTGCGAGCAGAAGAGTCCCGGAAGCATGACTGGTACGCAACCGGCTCAGCCATGTGCCTTGTTGATGCAAGCGGATCGGGGCTGCATATCAATTTGAATCCTGCAGTAGTGGATGGCATAAGTGACTATGAAGGCAATATGGCGTGGAGTCTTGCGGTTGGGCATGAGGGAGGCTTGTGCATAGGAACCTCACAGCCCCTGAATGCACGCCTTGAGGTTGAGTGTGTGGCCGGGAGTATCGATCGCAAAGGTATTGATGTTCCAGGTTCCCATATTGTCCTTGATGATATTGTGAAATTTCGGGCGCTTTTTCTTAACGGGATGCTGGGACTTTGGGATACGACGCATACACGGTGGTGGCTTGGTGCGGGCATAGGATATGGGCAAACCAAATTTCCTGATGCATCCGGCGCAACAACGTGCGGCTGCTTGCAACTGTTAACGCATGATGATATTGCGTTTCGGGTGAAACTTCAGGCTGAGCGGGAGATTTCCACAAATGCAGCACTGTTTGCAGAGGCAGGTTATATAAAGTTGACTGCTGGTGAGACGCACACCCTCCCTGGTGTTGATTATGGTACTCTGAATTTGACCAATCTTGCCCTCGGTATTCGGGTGTATTTATAAACTGGCACGTTGATCTCAGCTTCAACCTCTATCACAAACGGCCCCGTAGTTTTGCTCCGAGGTCGTTTTCTTGTGGTTTATTAAACAACTGAATGTAATCGTTTTACTTCATTTATTCTTATCTTGGTCCTATATGAAGGTTCTGCCATACGGCAGATGATTGATAGCAAGGTATAACAGGAGTTGATTCATGATGCCGTTTAATGTGATGACTGTTCTCATTTTGATTGCCGCTTTTTTTGTGTCGGCAGTGAAGATTCTCAGGGAGTATGAGCGAGGGGTTATTTTCCGTCTTGGGCGGATTATTGCGGCAAAAGGGCCGGGGCTGATTATTCTTATTCCGGGTATCGATAAAATGGTCAAGGTAGACCTTCGGACGGTGACGCTTGATGTCCCTCCGCAGGATATTATTACTCGCGATAACGTCTCGGTAAAGGTGAGTGCGGTGGTCTATTTTCGGGTTGTTGATCCTATTAAGGCTATTGTCGAGGTGGCGGATTTTCATTTTGCAACGTCACAGTTGGCGCAGACCACGTTACGGAGTGTGTGTGGACAGGGTGAACTTGACAATCTGCTTGCTGAACGGGATGAAATCAATGATCGTATTCAGGCAATTCTCGATAAGGATACAGAGCCCTGGGGCGTCAAGGTTGCTAAAGTTGAGGTGAAGGAGATTGATCTTCCGGAGGAGATGCGCCGGGCGATGGCTAAACAGGCTGAAGCTGAGCGTGAGCGCCGCTCGACCGTTATCAATGCAGAAGGGGAGTATCAGGCAGCCCAACGCCTTGCTGATGCTGCGAGGATTATTGCCGCAAGCCCTTCCGCCCTGCAACTTCGCTATTTGCAGACGCTGAAGGATATTTCGGCTGAGAACAATTCCACGATTATCTTCCCGTTACCGATTGACCTGTTCAAGGCGTTTCTTGACGGCAAGTCATCTGACTCATCCAAGGCAACCTAAATCATTCCGATCATGTTCAAGATTCATTCGATTCTTTGTCCTGTCGATTTTTCTGATGCCTCCCGCAAGGCGGTGCAGTATGCCAGGGAGTTTGCGGCGAGTATGGGGGCTTCCGTCTATCTGCTGAATGTTGTAGAGCCGAGGCCAATGGCGGTTGATATCACCTTAAATTATGTCCCTCTTGAAGAGGATCTCGAAAAAGCAGCGCGGGCAGATCTTGAGGTTGTTCTTCAGAACTTGCTTGGGGCTGGGTTGAAGGCCGAGTGCATTATAGAGATTGGAAATCCATCGGATGTGATCCTTGAAAAATCAGGAGAGCTTGATGTTAATCTCGTGATTATGGGCTCTCATGGAAAAAAAGGGCTGAGTCGCTTCATTATGGGCAGCGTAGCCGAGACTGTTGTTCGCAAAGCCAATTGCCCGGTATTGATTGTCAAGGCTGAAGAAAAGGAGTTTATCGGTGACGAGTGAAGGCTTCCATCAGGGCACTTGCGCCGCTGAAGGGGCTGAGCTCTCCTGAGAGTACCTGTTGTTCGACTTTATTTTTTGTGTTGATTACTTCGGGATGAGCGAAAAACTCTTTTTTCAGCATCTCCTCCAGCACTGTTGAGAGCAGGTATTTGAGCTGCTGGCTCCGGCGTTCTTGCAGCCGGTTTTGATCTTGCATCAGTGCAAAAAAATCGGTGATGTTCTGCCATACCTCTGTAATGCCGATGCCGGAGATGGCTGAGGTAAGCATAACATGTGGTTGCCAGAAAGAGTGTTTTGGTGGAAGCATTCTGAGGGCAGCCTCGAACTCAGCTTTTGAGACAGCCGCAATACCTGATTGATCACCATCCGTTTTGGTGATCGCTACGGCATCGGCAATTTCCATGATGCCGCGTTTAATGCCCTGCAGTTCATCCCCGGAGCCGGGGAGCATCAACAGCAGAATAAAGTCAACCATAGAGTCAACCAGCACCTCCGATTGCCCGACACCGACGGTTTCAACAAGAATGACATCATATCCGGCAGCTTCGCAGAGTACGATTGCTTCGTGGGTTTTCGGCGAGGTGCCTCCGAGATAGCCGGATGAGGCCGTCGGGCGTATGAAGGCCTCCTTTTTGCCCGAGAGCTTTTCCATGCGAGCCTTGTCGCCCAGAATGCTGCCGCGCGATTGATGACTGCTGGGGTCGATGGCCAGAACGGCAAGCGTGAGTCCTTGCTTGATAATCTCCTCGCCAAGCGCCTCAATAAAGGTACTTTTACCAGCGCCAGGCGAACCGGTAATGCCGATGCGGATGGCGTTGCTCTTTTTGGCGAGGCAGCGGTCGAGAATCTCATGTGCTTTTCGCTGATGCTCTGGCCGCTGCGACTCGATCAACGTAATTGCTCGGCTCAGCGTATGGCGGTTGCCCGCCATAATGCCGTTGACAATGCTCTCTATATCGGGTTCAAGGTGTCTGGTCATGGGGTCGTCTTATTACACGCGCAGTGGGTTCAATTTGAACATCTACGGATGTTAATTCTTGAATAATCTTGTTTAAGCAATCTTTTCGACTTCTGTCCAATGGTTATCGTTAAAGGCGTAGCGATAGCAGAAGTCAGGTGGAGTCAGTATATCATTCAACATGTTTTATCGATATGTTCTGTGACAAGAACTCGAAAGCTTTTCGATTACGAACGGCAAATGCGCGATACATAAACGTAGAGGTCGAATAAACAAACCTGGCACACCAAAGAGAAAATAGAAACACTGTGACAAACCATGTTGACCATGGTGCATTAAAATTTCCCAGAAAATGCACGAGACCTGCAACAACGACTGATGCTGTTGTGAGTGTCAAGGGAGCTTACCCCACCAACAGAGGAAGAACCTTGATACAAAAGATAGAAAACGGGACAGAACAGCATGGGGATTAAGCCCCACCAACCAAACGCCGTAAATGCAATAATAACGGTGGTGAGCAACGCAGTAGGGCCTAATATAAAAGTGGACATGACTAGTAGTTTCTGAAAAAATAGAGTCCCGTTTTACGTGCAATTATCCAATGTTCCCTTTGTCTCCGCTCAGGGAACGCCCAAGAATCGGCGGCTGAGCGGAGTCGAAGTCAGGGAGGTCAGTGCCTACTCCTCGAACTGCTCTATCAATTTCTTCAAAATCGTGATAGCTGCCTCCGCAATAACGGTTCCCGGTCCAAAAATCCCTGCTACCCCCTTTTCATAGAGGAATGCGTGATCGCGCTCAGGAATAATGCCGCCTGCGATAACGAGAATATCTTCTCGTCCATGCGCCTTCAGTTCCTCAACAATTTTAGGAATAAGGGTTTTGTGACCTGCGGCAAGGCTTGATATGCCGATGAGGTGCACATCGTTGTCGAGAGCCTGCTGTACCACCTCTTCGGGAGTCTGAAAAAGAGGGCTGATATCGACATCAAAGCCAATATCGGCAAATCCTGCGGCAATAACTTTTGCGCCACGGTCATGGCCATCCTGGCCCACTTTTGAGACCATGATCCTTGGACGACGACCATCAAGCGATGCAAAGGTATCGGCAAGCAGCAGAGCCTCCTTAAAGAGTGTGTTATCCTTCATCTGCGACATATAGATACTGCTGTTGAGTCTGGTGATGGCACGGTACCGACCGAATGTTTTTTCGCAGGCCGAAGATATCTCTCCAAGGGTTGCTCTTTTTCTTGCGGCATCTACAGCAAGCGCAAGCAGATTACCCTCTCCTGAAGCGGCGCTCTCTTCGATTGCCCGAAGCGCCTCAGCACATGCTTCATTATCGCGCTCAGCCTTGATCTTTACAAGTTGCCGGAGCTGCTGCTCCAGAACTTTGGTATTGTCCACCTCAAGCAGTTCGATGTCGGTTTTGCTGCTGGTTTTATAGCCGTTGACTCCTACAATAATCTCTTTGCCGCTGTCAATGCGTGCCTGCTTGCGGGTCGCAGCCTCTTCAATCTGCAATTTTGGGAGCCCCTTCTCAATTGCCTTGACCATACCGCCAGCCTCTTCAATATCGCAGATGATCTTCCACGCTTTTGCAGCAAGCTCTCCCGTCAGGTACTCAACAAACGATGAGCCAGCCCATGGGTCAATGCTTTTGGTAATATCGCTCTCCTTCTGCAAATAGAGCTGGGTATCGCGGGCGATTTTCGCTGAAAACGGGGTAGGGAGTGCAATTGCTTCATCAAGGGCATTGGTATGCAATGACTGTGTATGCCCAAGAGTTGCCGCCAATGCCTCAAGGCAGGTGCGTGTGATATTATTGAAAGGATCCTGCTCGGTGAGGCTCCAGCCAGAGGTCTGGCAGTGGGAGCGGAGCATCAGCGATTTTGGATTTTTCGGGTTGAACTGCTTCACAATTTTTGCCCAGAGCATCCTGGCGGCCCGCAACTTGGCAATCTCCATGAAATAGTTCATCCCGATGCCCCAGAAGAAGGAGAGGCGAGGAGCAAAAGCATCAATATCGAGTCCAGCCTTCAGGCCGGTACGGATGTACTCAAGGCCGTCGGCAAGGGTAAAGGCAAGTTCAAGATCAGCAGTAGCGCCAGCCTCCTGAATATGGTAGCCCGAGATGCTGATGGAGTTGAACTTCGGCATCTTTTCGCTGGTGTAGCGGAAGATGTCGGCGATGATCTTCATGGAGGGTTCCGGCGGATAGATATAGGTGTTGCGAACCATGAACTCTTTGAGGATATCGTTCTGGATGGTGCCGCTCAGTTTTTCCGGTGGTACACCCTGCTCTTCACCAGCCACAATGTAAAAGGCCATGATGGGCAGTACTGCTCCGTTCATGGTCATGGAGACAGAGATATCGCCCAGCGGAATCTGGTCGAAGAGTACCTTCATATCTTCAACTGAATCCACGGCTACACCGGCCTTGCCGACATCCCCGATAACCCGTTCGTGGTCTGAATCGTAACCACGGTGGGTTGGAAGGTCAAAGGCGACGGAGAGCCCCTTCTGGCCTGCAGCCAGGTTCTTGCGGTAAAAATTGTTTGACTCCTCAGCGGTTGAGAAGCCAGCGTACTGCCTGATCGTCCAGGGCTGGGTGGTGTACATCATTGTGTAGGGGCCGCCAATATAGGGGGGGAACCCAGGCGCAAAGTTCAGATGGTCGAACTGTTCGACATCAGATTGGTGATAGGTCGATTTGATGTCGATTCCCTCAGCGGTTGACCAGCTTTCTTTCTGAGCTTCAGTAGCATTGGCAGGAGCAACTGGAGAAAAAATGTCGATGGCTGAAAAATCGGGCCTCTTTTCGGTTGCCGTACTTTTGTTGCCTGCGCCTGCTGTCTCAATCTCCATGAACATACTCCATGCAGACTCTGCCAGGCTTCTGGTCAGGGTTTCGATATAGTTTGAGCCACGGGCCGGGTCAACCACATGGTCGAGTGAGCCCTCTTCCCTGAGAATAAGGTGAATGTTGCCGGAGATGCGTGCAGCAATGTCGGGATTGACCGAATCGCCGCTGTCGAACGCGCTGATCTGCAATGTCTCGTACCCGCCAAGAATGGCTGACACGGCCTCTGTGGTAAAACGGAGTAGATTGGTATAGGGTTCAATCGCTGAACAGTTGCGTTCCGATGTTCTGGCAAAGAGGCGAGGCAGGGTTGCGCCCGATGCACCGTAAGCTTTGAGCAGGTGAGCGAGGAGATAGCGGAGGGCTCTGGGTTTGGCAAGCTCGGTAAAGTGGCTTGAGGTAACCGGCAGGACAATCTCCATCGCAGCAACAATACTCTCAGCAGGAACTCCTGCCTCTATATAACGATACAGGTAGTCGCTTGTTCCAGCCAGCGCAAATGCAATTTCCTGTGCTGACGTGGAGCCTTTTTCATGGAAGGGTATGGTATCGACGGCCAAAAATCTGAATTGGGGAAGCGCTTTGCACAATCCAAAAAGCTCAGCATCCTGCTTTTTTGAAACAGCAGGTGCTCCTGAAAGCACTCCGCCGGAGTTTCCCGAAAATCCTGGAATGGCGGCAAGGGTTTTCAAGAGTTCTTCAGCAGGGGGGAGATTGCCCGAAAAGTGTATGGCAACTGCAGTGGTTTTGATTCCAGCCAGAAGCCGGTTGAGATTTTCAGGTGAGCAGAGCGAAGCATCTGCCATTTGAAAATCAATTGCTGCCGCATCCAGTTCAAAGCTTTTTAAGGCATCACGGTTTGCAGTATCCGGGTCATGAACGATAACACGGAAGCAGTTTTTCCAGGTGTTTACCGATTTGGAGGCAGGTATATCGAGGTGCTGCTTTGTTTCTTCAGAAGAGTGCCAGGGCTCCTGAGCAAAACCGTCTGGGGTATGCCAGACGATACTGTCGTAAGGGGTTTCCTTGAGCTCGGAGATCGCCTTCTTTTTCCACTCCTCCCGGCTGACTGCCGGGAACTCATGAAAGAGAGAATCAGGCCGGGAGTGTATCATAACTTATGATTCCTGGTAGATTTGTGATTTGTACTCACTGATGATTTCAGAAATTGCATGTTTCATGTTTGTCGGCAAAGCTGTTTTTTCAACAAAACCCTTCTGCTGCAGCCACCAGGTTGTCTGGAAATCCTTGGTTGTCGGCTTGCCGGTATACTGCTCAATGACTCGTTTGCCGGAGAATCCGATATTGCCAGCGTTATGTTCAAAGATTTTTATTCCCCTTGAGCCGACGCCTATAGCGACACCACCAAGTGTTGGGTCAGTAATGATGGTAATGACAGGGAGTCCGGCTTTTTCAACGCTCGATAGTGCAACATGCAGCTTCGGCAGCCCGACCATTGAAGAACACCCTTCATGCATTCTTGCGCCACCTCCTGTAGCCTGTATAACAAGGGGTACACCCCGTTCAATGGCTGTTTTGCTGGCCCTCCAGATTTTCTCTGCAGTTGACATACAGAATGATCCGCCGAGGAAATTGAAGTTAGTTACGCAAAAGACAACCGGGTTTCCGTCAATAGTTGCATCACCAGTTATAAAAGATGATGCGGCACCGGTTTTGTGCTGTGCTTCACCAAGTTTCTTGCTGTAGTCGGGGAAATCAAGGATATCCTTGTCAACAATGTAGCGGGTGTTCTGATGTTCGTTGAATAATCCTTTATCAAGAATCATATCAATGTAGTCGTGCGCAGATAGCCTCAGATAGCGGTGCCCGCAGGTTTCACAAAGGAAATTGTCTGCAAACAGCTTGGAATAGAGTACTGGATCGAGTACTCTTTTACCGGCATTGTCAATACAATTTCTATGGCGGCCAACAAAGAGTATTTTTTCTGGCTTGGGGATGAAGAAGGAGACCGGTTTCTCAAAGGCTATGATTTCCTCCTCAGTAATCGTCGCCCACTGGCCTATTTTTTCCCAGCGCTCCATTCTGCTTGAAAAAATCTCTTCGGAGGGTATTTTGCTGAGTTTATCTACCTCAGCAAAATACCCTCCGAAGAGATTTTTTCAAGCAGAATGG
>Ga0194056_10001248_pt1 | contig 13936 bp, 17 predicted proteins | sample SepL4413m_MetaG_FD_155458 | JGI IMG/M metagenome (GOLD analysis project Ga0194056, IMG submission 155458) | Anoxic zone freshwater microbial communities from boreal shield lake in IISD Experimental Lakes Area, Ontario, Canada - Sep2016-L442-13m | ecosystem: Environmental > Aquatic > Freshwater...
CTCATGGATTATCCCTAATAAAATCATTTTAAAATACGACAAGGAAATATTATAGACGATGCAGTGGATTGCTTTTTAGATGTTTTTTATTTCATGCGTCGGGGCTGATACCTTCTTCTTGTCTGCCTTCTTGTCTGCCTTCTTTCCTGCCTTCAAAAAGACCTTTCTGTTTTTCTTCCTCTGCAATTTCTTGATAAAAACGGGTTTGTTTTAATTCAATATCGTTTAAGGCCAACATGGTTTTAATCTCCTCACGGCTTAAATAGGGTGATTTGTAAATTAAAATGGTTTCAATAAAATCCAAACCATCAGGGCCAAACCGTCATCCAGACTCGAAAACGCCTTACTCATAAGACATCAATGCCGTGAGACCATCCACAGGTGGCGCATAATTTATCTTACTTTTTAATGTGAGCATGGGTGGCGAGCCAGTGCTGTAAATCATTAACGCCATTAAAATCGAGCAACGCATCGGCCAAGTTTTCCAAGCTGTCCAGAGGCATGCCAGGCAATTGCTGTAAAGCTTGTTCCAGCGCGGGTTGAAAGCCCAGTTTGCGACGCAATTGACGGGTCAGTAAAGCAATGCCTTCTTCTTTCCTGCCTTCTTGCCTACCTTCAAAAAGACCTTTCTGTTTTTCTTCCTCGGCAATTTCTTGATAAAAACGGGTTTGTTTTAATTCAATATCGTTTAAGGCCAACATGGTTTTAATCTCCTCACGGCTTAAATAGGGTAATTTGTAAATTAAAATGGTTTCAATAAAATCCAAACCATCAGGGCCTAATTCATGGCGTCGCTTGGTTAATTCTTGCGCCAAGGTTATTGTCTGTTGTTTATGACTGGCAATCAAGCGTATTAATGCCAGCATCGGCGTAAGTCCGGACTGGTCTTGATAGTCTTCCAAATAAACCCGGTGTAATTGTGGCAAATTCATAAACGGTGTAAATTCAACACTAGCCGCTTTTTCGGTGCCACGATTTGGATAGATGACTAATGCCAGCCAGGGACGACGGGGCTTGTGCAGATGTAAATATAAAGCGATTTCACTGAAAAGACGACCATAAAAATCAACATCCGGTTGATATTGGACTTCAGCAAAAATAAGGGGTTGTTCAGGGTTGTCCACAGTGGGCATGAACAATCCATCTATTCGAAAAGCGGTTTGTTTAATTTCTTCAGAACCAAACCGGTAACTTTCACCGCTGTATTGCAGACCCAGTAATTCCAAGGCTAGCTGGGGCCAGCGTTGAAATAGACGGAAAAATAACGTATCTGTTTTCATGAGCTATCTTTCAATATCCCTTAGCTTTTATAGGGAGTAGTCGGGATTACTTTCGTAGCATTGAACCGTGAAAAAACTTTTAAAATACGGCATAAAACTGATGGTAATAGGGATTGAATAGAAACAATAAATGGCTGCTGCTTCTCCGGTTGATACACCCAGCAGCCATTGTGGCATAAATAAAGTCATTAGTGCCATAAAGCAATGGTAACTGGAGATTTTCCAGTTATTTTTCCAGAGAAAACCACTCAATGCCAACGCAAATAATGAACCGTGGGTCACCAGGGTTCCGAACGCACTCGATATACGATAACCGATATGATAAGTGCCCATAAATAAACAGGAAACCATGTTGCCAATAAAATTAGGGGTCGCATTAAAAATTTGCAGGTTATTGGGCAGAAAAGAGCAAATCAGGAATAAAAAGCTTAGCGACGCGCCAATTAGGGTTGCCTGTTTAAGGGCGGATTTATCAGAGGAGTAAGTGGCCAGTGCCGGCATAATGGCGACTGCTTGCAGGGCGATATGATAGGTTGACAGCTCGCTTAAATAAAAATTGGTGCCGTAGCCGCATTGGTCAGCAACCGGGTAGGCAAAATATTGAATAAACTCCATGAGTGAAAAATGGAAAATGGCATAAGCTCTTGCGAACCTCACCCAAAAAGTTTCGGTTTTATCAATAAAAGTCACGCCTGAAGCCGCAAATCCTATAAGACCTAGCCCCAGCGACATATCAGCACTAAAACACATTGTTTTTACCTAAAAATTAACTAGTATAATAAAAAAAACCATTAAGACAATGTTAAAGTGAGTCGGGATGGTCAAAAACCCCGTGGTATATCATATACAGGGTGTAATAAACGAAGTTGAATACACTTAGGTAAGAAGCTATCAATGACACTAATGTTAAATAAATAATGGTAAAAATCAAGAAAAAATGACTTTGTTTAAATGGGTTGTCGGCGTTAAATTGTGCTTTATAGGTGCGAGCCATGCCTGTGAGCACGGTCGATCAATTTAGTTATGATGTCGTGGACAAGGTGAACTGATAAATTCCGTTTGAGTGAGGGCAGTCGATAGATAAGGGGCTAAAAATCTGACAAGTAATTTCCATGCTAAATGGGGCTACAAATAGGGTGTTAAGTTGTCTCCCGTTTAATAAACAGGCTTTGCTACATAAGCATTTCAGGTGCTGGTTGAATAAAGACAATGACTATCAGGGCATTGTCGATTAAAATAGCCAAAATTTTTAAACTGCCAATCAGTTATCTTCTGAATACCATACCTTCACAATGACAAAATATATTTTCATTACCGGCGGTGTTGTTTCATCGCTAGGCAAGGGCATTGCTGCATCGTCGCTTGCCGCCATTCTTGAGGCCCGAGGTCTCAAGGTCACTATGACCAAGCTGGATCCCTACATCAATCTTGATCCGGGCACTATGAGCCCTTTTCAACATGGTGAAGTATTTGTCACTGAAGATGGTGCAGAAACTGATCTGGATTTGGGTCATTATGAACGGTTTCTTAAAACCACGATGGCCAAAAAGAATAATTTCACCGCAGGTCAGGTTTATGACAGCGTTTTGCGTAGCGAGCGTAAAGGTGAATACTTAGGCGCTACCGTTCAGGTTATTCCGCATATTACCGATGAAATAAAGCGCCGCGTTTATCTAAGCGCGGAAGGCATGGACGTTGCTTTAATTGAGGTGGGCGGTACGGTCGGTGATATTGAATCACTGCCCTTTCTGGAAGCTATCCGGCAAATGCGTTTTGAATTGGGCATGGATAGATCGCTGTTTATTCATTTAACACTGGTGCCGTATATTCGTTCTGCCGGTGAAATCAAAACCAAGCCTACCCAGCATTCTGTTAAAGAGCTGCGGACGATTGGTATCCAACCGGATATTCTGATTTGTCGCTCGGAACGCCCCGTTCCCGTAGCAGAGCGCCGAAAAATTGCCTTGTTTACCAATGTAGAAGAAAAAGCGGTTATTTCTGCGGTCGATGCCGACTCTATTTATCGAATTCCGCTGCTACTGCATGAACAAGGTCTGGATGATATTGTTGTCAGCAAATTGCGACTCAATGCAATGCCTGCAGATTTAACCGAATGGACGACGGTTATTGAAGCATTAACCCATCCGGTTAATGAAGTGACTATTGCCATTGTCGGCAAGTATGTTGATCATTCTGATGCTTATAAGTCTCTCAATGAAGCACTGATTCATGCCGGTATTTCTACTCGTACCAAGGTCATTCTTAAGTACATCGATTCAGAACTGATAGAGGACGAAGGCGTTGCCCGTCTGAAAGACGTTGATGCGATTTTGGTGCCGGGCGGTTTTGGTGAGCGTGGCGTGGAAGGCAAAATTGCCACCGTTCGCTATGCCCGCGAAAATAAAATTCCGTATCTGGGTATTTGTTTGGGGATGCAGGTTGCGGTCATTGAATTTGCCCGTGATGTTGCCGGTCTGGAAGGTGCACATAGTACAGAATTTTTGCCTAAATCACCGCATCCGGTTATTGGCTTGATTACCGAGTGGTGGGCTGAAAGTGGTCAATTGGAAACGCGTGACGAAAATACCGAGTTGGGTGGTTCCATGCGTCTGGGTGGACAAAAATGCCGATTACAAAATGATTCATTGGCTTTTCAGCTTTATCAGAAAGATGTGATTACCGAACGGCATCGTCATCGTTATGAGTTTAATAATTCATATATTGAAAAGCTGGAAAAAGCCGGAATGCGCTTTTCCGGAAAATCAATTGACGGGCGCCTGGTTGAAGTCATCGAATTACCGGATCATCCGTGGTTTTTAGCGTGCCAGTTCCATCCTGAATTTACCTCAACGCCCAGAAAAGGACACCCCTTGTTTTCCGGCTTTGTCGTTGCAGCAGTACAACATAAAAAGGTAACAACCTAATGAAATTATGTGGTTTTGAAGTTGGATTAGATCAGCCGTTTTTTTTAATCGCCGGCCCTTGCGTGATTGAAAGTGAGCAGTTGGCACTGGATACAGCGGGTTATCTTAAAGAATTAACAACCGCATTAAACATCCCGTTTATTTACAAATCATCGTTTGATAAAGCCAATCGCTCATCACACGAAAGTTTTAGAGGTTTGGGGATAGAGAAAGGCCTGGAAATACTGGAAAAAGTTAAGCAACAAATCGGTGTTCCGGTGTTAACGGATGTCCATGAAGATACGCCATTAGCAGAAGTTGCCAGCGTGGTTGATGTCATGCAAACACCGGCTTTTTTATGCCGTCAAACCAATTTTATTCAGCAGGTTGCCTCACAAGGCATACCGGTCAATATCAAAAAAGGCCAGTTTCTTGCACCCTGGGATATGGTGCATGTCGCCAATAAAGCCAAAGCCACCGGCAATCAGCATATTATGGTCTGTGAGCGCGGCGTGTCTTTTGGTTATAACAATCTGGTTTCCGACATGCGCTCGTTAGCCGTGATGAGAGACACCCATTGCCCCGTGGTTTTTGATGCAACTCATTCCGTACAATTACCCGGTGGCCAAGGCACTTGCTCCGGTGGACAGCGTGAATTTGTGCCGGTGTTGGCCAGAGCCGCCATCGCTGTAGGCGTTGCCGGATTATTTATGGAAACCCATCCAAATCCTGCGGAAGCTAAAAGTGACGGCCCCAATGCTTGGCCGATGTATAGAATGCAAGAATTATTAGAAGTTTTATTAACTATCGATCAGGCCGTAAAAGCGAAAAGTCTGATAGAAACAACACTATAGGAAAAATGATGGCCGCAATAATAGATATTCGTGCAAGAGAAATTTTAGATTCACGCGGTAATCCAACGTTGGAGGCTGATGTTGTTTTGGCATCCGGCGTTGTCGGCAGTGCAATGGTGCCTTCCGGTGCCTCAACCGGTGAGCGCGAAGCCATTGAGTTGCGTGACGGCGATAAATCCCGTTACTTGGGTAAAGGCGTATTAAACGCTGTTAATAACGTAAGAACCGAGATTCGCGATGCGGTTATCGGTTTGGACGTTAATGATCAGGAAGGTCTGGATAAGGCAATGATCGCTCTGGACGGCACTGATACCAAAGCCCGCTTGGGTGCCAATGCATTGTTGGCTGTGTCTATGGCCGCAGCTCATGCCGCGTCAAAAGAAGCCGGACAACCTTTGTACCGTCACTTGAACAAATCCGGTGAATTTATTTTACCCGTTCCGATGATGAACATAATCAACGGCGGTTCACACGCTGACAACAGCGTAGATTTGCAAGAATTTATGATCTTGCCTGTCGGCGCACCGACTTTCCGTGAAGCGATTCGTTACGGCGCAGAAGTATTTCATAACTTAAGCAAAGTATTAAAAGCCAAAGGCTTGGCGACTACTGTTGGTGATGAAGGCGGTTTTGCCCCTAACCTTTCTTCAAACGAAGAAGCGATCAGCGTTATTTTACAAGCGATAGAGTTGGCCGGTTATAAACCGGGTGTCGATATTTACTTGGGTCTGGATGCAGCTGCCTCTGAATACTACTCAGACGGTATTTATGATTTGGCCTCTGAAAGCAAAACTTACAACTCAGAACAAATGGCTGATTTCTTTGTTGATTGGGTTGATCGTTACCCCATTATCAGCATTGAAGATGGTTTTGACGAAAATGATTGGGATGGCTGGAAACTGATCACTGAAAAATTGGGTGGACGTATTCAGTTGGTGGGTGATGATTTATTTGTGACTAACCCCAAAATTCTGCAAAAAGGCATTGACAGAGATATCGCAAATTCAATCCTGATTAAAGTTAATCAAATCGGCACCTTGACTGAAACGTTTGCGGCGATTGATATGGCTCATAAAGCGTCTTATACAGCGGTTATGTCACATCGTTCAGGCGAAACTGAAGACGTTACCATTGCTGATTTAGCGGTAGCAACGGGTACGGGTCAAATTAAAACCGGCTCATTAAGCCGTTCTGACCGTGTTGCCAAATATAATCGTTTGATGAAAATTGAAGAAGAATTAGGCAGTTTGGCTAAATACGCAGGTCGTAGCGCATTTAGAATGCTTTAAAACTTTTAAGGCACAAGGTCAAAGGCGGCACAAGGTTTAAAAATCTTGCGCCGTTGGCCTGATGGATTTTACTTTAACATTATGAAATATCTTCTTTCAATCATTACGTTGTTGATTATTCTTTTGCAATACCGGTTATGGCAGGGTGATGGCGGTATTGCAGAGATAACGGCACTTCAACTGCGACTTGATGACCTTAAGGAGCAGGTAGAAGAAAAAAAGGAACGTAATGAAACGCTTTATGCTGAAGTAGAGGACTTGAGAAAAGGGCAGGAAGCACTGGAAGAAAGAGCCAGGGATGAATTAGGGATGATGCGGGAGGGCGAGACTTTTTTTCAGGTTCTTGAATAAGGTTAATAGCAGGTTAAAGGCGCAAGGCTAAAGGTGTTTTTTTTTCACCTTTAGCCTTGCGCCTTTTCTTTTTCATGGATACTATCGGATGCGTGAAAAAGGCATAAAATGCTGCTAACTGACCTGTATCCAATTTTCCTGTAACCATCCTCTTAAAAATAGGGATAATTTTATGAAAATCATAGTGTTACTTACTGAATCTATAAGCCTGTTTAAAAGTCTGCTCAATGACTTGACGGGAAAACGAACACTGGTTTATTTACTCACGCTGGCTTTTTCTGTGACTATGGTTTCCGGTTTTATGCTTTATATGATTGATCCTAATATCCACTCGCTGTTTGACGGGATATGGTCGGCCTGGGTCACCATGACGCATGTGGGTTTTGGTGACGTAGTGCCAACCTCGTTTTTGGGACGGTTGTTGTCGGCGGCACTGATATTATTCGGGCTGGCTTTATTTTCGATGTTTACCGCAATAGTGTCAGTGACGCTAATCGGTAAAAATAGGGATGCCTGGGGTCAGAATGTGCGACAAATTGAGCTGGACACGAGTCGTATCGAGACTGAAGAAAATCAGATTCTTCAAGAATTGGCAAGGTTGCACGACCGCATGACCGCGCTGGAAAAAAAGTTGTCATCGGGTGCGGGAAAAGACAACTCATGATTTTATAGTTGATTACCGGACACTTGTGATAAATATCGCAGAATGTCAGGCGAGTCAGTTAACGTATTGGAGTCCTAAATGTTAAAGTTTTTTATAGTAATCATTGTTTTTTTAGTGGCATTGTCTTTGTTTCTGGCTATGAGTGTCGGCGTGGCTTTTTGCCTGGTATGGCTATTTCCGGCTATTTCTTTTGAAATAGGCGTTTTAATTGGAACGATTAGCCTTGGTATGAGTTTCTATGCTTTTGTAGGTATAGCAAGTGCATTAACCGATCTATATTCTCCTCCTATAGACAAGGATATTTTAGATAAAATTAACGATGAAATTGATCTGGAGCATATTGTACTTCCCCGATCAACACGAACTAGAAGAAAGAGGCGTTAATTGTCGCACTTTATCCTGTATTCCGGCTTTGTCCTCCCACTCTCTGTAACCCTGTCTTTTAGCTTGATATCCTAACTTTCCTTACCCATGACCCATTCAATAAAATTTTGGGCTGTTGTTCCTGCGGCCGGTGTTGGCAAACGCATGAACGCAGACCGACCCAAACAATATCTGGAACTTGCCGATAAAACAGTCATCGAGCATACTTTGTTGCGCTTGTTAAAAGCGGACGTTTTTGCGGCCGTTGCTGTCGCAATTTCGAAAGAAGATCCTTACTGGCCCGAGCTTGACGTGTCAGCTCATAAACAGGTCATCACTGCGGCAGGTGGCAAAGAGCGGGCGGATTCTGTGCTGTCAGCATTAAAATCGATACGTGAACTAGCCTCGGATAATGACTGGGTACTGGTGCATGATGCAGCCAGACCCTGCCTTACGACGACCGATATACACCATCTTATAGCCTCGCTGGTCAATGATGAAGTTGGTGGCATTCTTGCGTTATCGTCACACGACACGTTAAAAAATGTTCAGGGTAACTGTATCGTCGGTACCTTGGATCGACGTCATATCTGGCGGGCATTAACGCCGCAGATGTTTCGTTATGGCCTGTTAAAAAGTGCGTTGGAAGCGGCGGAAGGCAATCCAGCCATAACTGATGAAGCCAGCGCCCTGGAATTACAAGGCTTGCAACCCAAAATCGTTGAAGGTCGTCCTGATAATATAAAAATTACCCGACCCGAAGACTTGGCATTGGCACAATTTTATATGGAGCATCAAAATGATTAGAGTAGGTATGGGCTATGATGTACACCGCTTTAAAGACGGTGGTGATGTGATCTTGGGCGGCGTCAAAATAGACTATGAGCAAGGTCTGGAAGCGCATTCCGATGGCGATGTCGTGCTGCATGCTTTATGTGACGCCTTGCTGGGTGCGGCGGCTTTAGGCGATATAGGCAAACATTTTCCTGATACCGATCCTGAATTTAAAGGCGCCGACAGCCGGGTCTTGTTGCGGCATGTTTACGGCATCGTGCAGGATAAAGGTTATCAATTGGTTAATGCCGATATGACTATTATCGCCCAAGCCCCTAAAATGGCACCCCATATTGCCGCGATGTGCCAAAACATTGCCGATGATTTAAACGTGGACGTTGATTGTATTAATGTAAAAGCCACCACCACAGAAAAGCTGGGCTTTGAAGGTCGTAAAGAAGGCATTGCCGTACAAGCCATTGTCCTGATAGAAAAATAAAACAGGTAAAAGGTAAAAGGTAAAAGGTGAAAGGTGAAAGGTGAAAGGTGAAAGGTGAAAGGTGAAAGGTGAAAGGTGAAAGGTGAAAGGTGAAGGGTGAAGGGTGAAGGGTGAAGGGGATTTTTATTTTACCGCTCGTGGCTCGTACGTAAGAACGTAAAAACTTAAAAAATATGACTATCAACACACAAACTATTGAAATCCCGGTATGGCCTTATGTTTATGGTCAACCTTCAGGCCTTGGTAAAATCCGCAGTATTCCCGAAGATTTTATCGTTAAAGAAAATTTGGCTTTTGAGCCGTCTGGTGCCGGGGAACATGCCTTTTTGCAAATAGAAAAGACCGGCGAAAATACCGATTATGTTGCCAGGCAGTTATCCCGATTTGCTAATGTCAGGCAGCGAGATGTCAGTTATGCGGGCTTAAAAGACCGACATGCAGTCACAACCCAATGGTTTAGTGTTTGGTTGCCAGGTAAGGCTGATCCTGACTGGTCGCAGTTTGCAACAGAAACCATGAAAGTGTTGCACGCCGTGCGTCATGCACGAAAGTTAAAGCGAGGCGTTTTGTCAGGTAACAGCTTTACACTGACTATTCGTGACTGGCAGGGCGATAAAGACAAAACCATTCAGCAGTTGGAAAGTATCAAAGCCAATGGCATGGCCAATTATTATGGCTCGCAACGGTTTGGTAATGAAGGCCAAAATGTTAATAAAGCCTTGGCCATGTTTGCCGGTGCCAAAGTCGGGCGCGAACAACGCAGTCTGTATTTATCGGCCGCACGCTCTTATTTGTTTAACCAGATGTTGGCTTGTCGGGTTACCCTGAAAAATTGGAATCAACCGATTGCAGGTGACACTTACCAATTTGATCTGTCGCATAGCTGTTTTAAATCCGAAATGCCGGATGCTGAAATTATCCGTCGATTGGAGATAAAAGATATTCATCCGACCGGTGCGTTATGGGGTAAGGGAGACGCTGGCGTATCGGCAGATACATTGGACCTTGAGCAAGGTATTATCGATGCTTATCCTGAACTGGCTCAAGGCTTGATAGCCTGTGGCGTTGATAAAGACCGACGTGCCTTGCGGGTTAATGTGCAGGATTTACAGTGGCAGTTTGTCAATGATACCACCTTAAAACTTGATTTTACCTTGCCGGCGGGCAGTTATGCGACATCGGTGTTGCGCGAGATTATTGAGGTATAGTGAAGTACTCTTAACCTCTCTTTGAAAAGAGGGGTTAAGAGTAAGTTTTTGAATAAATTTCCTTCAGCCGCCCCTGGAAGTTAGTCGGGATTTGCAAGCCCGATTTAAACGTGTATAGATTTCAGGAGCTTGAAAAATATCGGTAGCAGGGTTGCAAGCCCCGTTACGCTTCAGTGTATTGATTGATTGGACGCTTTTTTCATAAATTAAAGTACCACCGCCTATTGCTTCCTCCATGATAGCCGCGATGCCAAAGTCAGGATGTTGAATGGTATGAATTAATGTATTGATGTTATGCCTTTTTGTATGAATAATTTTGGATTCATCAAGAATGCAAATTAGCTGTTGTAAATCAATTGATTGAGTCTTCACGAGTTAGATGTATTAGAAAGGATTAAACTGAAGGGATCATCGATAAGGTTCAGATGCGCTTTGTCTTAGATGGGCGCTCCGTTGTGCAACTTAAATAGTGCCATTCCAAGTAGCAAGAATTCTAATCTCTTGGAAGCACATAAACTATTCGTATAAATACCTATAGTCTTTCAGAAATTAAACGTCCACTACACGACAATTTAACTCACACGAATAACATCCCTCAATGCCGTTAAGTTAAGCGTTTCTTTGCAAGATAAACCGTTGGCTGAGCGGAGTCGCGTTGTCTGAGCGGAGCCGAAGCCAGCAAAATCGCTTCGAATCCGCTCAGCGAACGACTTAACTTAATGACATTGCCATCCGGCACTATAACGTGAAACTTGTCCATCACTCAGTATCACTTATGTGGCTGTACTTTTCCCCCAACTGCAATAACACAAACATTGCACCTGTGCCGCCATCTTTGGGTGATGCAGAACAAAATGCCTGGACATCTTTATGTTGTCTTAACCATACGTTGAGGTTGTTTTTTAGTACAGGGTGGTTGTCAGTTGAGCGATAACCTTTGCCGTGAACAATATGCACACAGCGGCAACCGGCTTGTACACAGTCATGTAAAAAATGCAGCAAATGATTTTTAGCGGCATTGCTGGTTAAGCCATGCAGATCAATTTCTGCATCCAGCCCAAAAAAACCGCGCCGTAATTTTTTTAAGACATTATTTTGCAAGCCCGGTGCGATAAAGCTTAAGGCATCTTCAAGTCCGACTTTTTCAATATCGGTTGCTGCCGAGTCCATTAAATGACCATTGACATCAATGACTACGGGTCTGGGATAAGGCTTGGGTTTATTGTCTTTATTTAACAGTACCTTGTCACTATTAATGGCGAGTACTTTACCGATGGTGTGGCGGAATAAATCCCGGTCTTCTGAAGTCAGTGTTTTTTTTAGCACGAAAGCTGATTTTGTTAGGGTTTGTTGCTAAGATGTTCGATTTTAAAGCTTATTATGCTTAAGAGCGAATGATTATGCATATTTTGGTCAGTAATGATGATGGGTACTTGGCAGAAGGTCTGATTGCATTAGCCAATGCCTTGCGAAAAGAAGCCGAAATATCGGTGGTTGCACCCGATAGAAACCGCAGTGCTGCCAGCAATTCTTTAACGCTGGAAATGCCGTTGCGTGCTTATACAACCGATAACGGTTTTATTAAAGTCGATGGCACGCCGACCGATTGTGTGCATTTGGCGATAACCGGCTTTCTGAATAAAGAGCCTGACATGGTTTTTGCGGGTATTAATCATGGCTCTAATCTGGGGGATGACGTACTTTATTCCGGTACGGTTGCGGCGGCAACCGAAGGGCGGTTTTTAGGATTGCCTGCGATTGCCATCTCACTGGTAGGCAGTAATCCGGTGCATTTTGATACCGCAGCGCAAGTGGCGGTGACGCTATTAAAGCAATTGATTAAAAATCCGTTGCCACAAGATACCATTCTTAATGTCAACGTGCCGGACGTTGCCTTAAAAGACTTGAAAGGTTATCAGGCAACACGGCTGGGTCAACGCCATAAATCAGAGCCGGTTATCAAAAGCGAAGATCCCCGTGGACGCACTATTTTTTGGGTAGGGCCGCCGGGCGCAGAACAGGATGCAGGGCCGGGAACTGATTTTTATGCCATTAATGCAGGTTACGTGTCGGTTACACCGCTGCAAATCGATTTAACCTGGTATGATCGCATTGATGCATTAAAGGCATGGCTGCCCAATAAGGATGATTTATGATGCTAAGCCGGCAAGGCATAGGCATGACGTCTCTGCGTACCCGTGAGCGTATGATTAAACGTTTATCGGGGCAGGGCATCCATAATGAAAAAGTACTGGAAATTATGCGTGATACCCCTCGGCATATTTTTATGGATGAAGCGTTGGCCAGCAGGGCTTATGAAGATACCGCGTTACCGATTGGTTACAATCAAACTATTTCACAGCCTTATATCGTCGCAAAAATGACCGAACTGCTATTGAGGTCATCTGACCATTTAGGTAAGGTTCTTGAAATAGGCACCGGCTGTGGCTACCAGACATCTATTCTGGCGCAGTTGGTGGATCATGTCTATTCCATTGAACGGATCTTGCCACTACAAAAAAAAGCCAAAAGTAATTTATGGGATTTGAAATTTAAAAATATCAGTTATTTATACAGCGACGGCAACTTGGGTTGGCCGGATTATGCGCCGTTCGATGGTATTTTGGCCTCTGCTGCGGCTGCTGAAATTCCGCCTGTTTTGTTACAGCAACTGGCCGTTGGCGGGGTTATGGTTATTCCCATCGGCATAAACGGACATCAAACATTACAGCGCGTGACTCGCACAACCATCGGTTATGATATTGAAGAGCTGGAAGCGGTTACTTTTGTACCTTTTTTAACAGGAAAAGAATAAACCGGAATCCTGATTAGGTAACGCCCAATCGTTCGGCCAGCTTTACCAATTCGGCCAGCGATTGCACTTTTAATTTCGTCATCACATGAGCTCGGTGAACCTTGATGGTTTTCTCTACTGTGCCCAGTTCGGCGGCGATTTGCCTGTTGCGTTTGCCGGAAACCACATGGCTTAACACTTCTCGTTCTCGCGGTGTCAGAATCGCCAATCGTTGCTGAAGTTCAACCATTTTGGCGCGAGCTTGTCGGGCAAGTCGATCTTTCTCAATGGCCTCATTAATGGCTTTTATCAAGTCATCATCATTGACGGGCTTGGTGAGAAAATCAATGGCACCCTGTTTAATCGCCCTTACACTCATCGGAATGTCGCCATTGGCGGTGAGGAAAATGACGGGCAATGGGTTGCCCTGTGCGGCGAGTGTTTGATGCAGTTCAAGCCCGTTGATGTGGGGCATTACAGCCTCCAAAACCAGGCAGCCGGGCGCGTTTTTATCGTAGTGCTCCAGAAATTCTTGTGGTGTGGCAAATGTCGTCACATTGAGTCCCAACGGTCGCAGCAACCGCGCAAGGGCTTTTAACGCAGAAGGATCATCGTCATCGATTATAAATACAGTGGGTTTTGAGTCGGTCATGTCCACATAAAGATTAGGTAATAAATGGCCGGGTTGTCACGCAAGGTTATGAAACGTGTTGTTTTTATAAAGCCGTCAGGCATTGCCCTGCTGTTTTATCAATATTCCTTGCTGGTTTAAGACCTCGGCCTTTAGGCTGAAAGGAGCGTCCCGCAATAATACGCATCAAGCTAAGGCATTTTTCTCGTGTCTACGCGGTGGTACATGAACAGTGATGCTGTAGGAGCGGGCCGCGCCCGCGAAATTTCGGCAGTAATGCCTAAGTTGTAGCGTATTCATCGCGGGCGCGGCCCGCTCCTACATTC
>Ga0194056_10001249_pt1 | contig 13934 bp, 13 predicted proteins | sample SepL4413m_MetaG_FD_155458 | JGI IMG/M metagenome (GOLD analysis project Ga0194056, IMG submission 155458) | Anoxic zone freshwater microbial communities from boreal shield lake in IISD Experimental Lakes Area, Ontario, Canada - Sep2016-L442-13m | ecosystem: Environmental > Aquatic > Freshwater...
ACAAAATAAGCTAAAAAACATCATGTCCACGCACCTATTGCATTCGAGAGGCAAACGAGATGCTGGCATGAAAAAATTATCACAATATTTCCAATAAAACCCACTTTTCGCTATTAACTATAACCAATTGTTATTAAAGAATAATATTTTGATTTTAATAGGGTTACTCAAAGTCAAACTCCTTAAAATTCAATAAATTACGTCCCCAAAGAGCGAATAATGGGATAAAAGTTAATTAATTAATTGATTTTGTTTAATTTTTAATTATTTATTTAAGATTTTTAAGGGCGAATGGTGAGAAATAAAATCATTTTTATTCATATGGTTATAAGTCCGACAGTCTCCTAGCAACTGAATTAATTCACTTTATCAAACAATACCTAAGGAAAACAGACCATGAGAAACGAGAACAGTAACAAAAAAATGATAATGAGCCTCTGCATACTTTCAGCAGGGGCACTTTTGGGAGCTGCAGCTCTCGCGTCGGGCACTCCTCCACCAACTTCCGTCCCCGATTCGCCAGGATATACCCCTTACAATCCAGCTAGTGCCTCGTTGATCGAGACTAGGGCGGCCAACCAGCGCTTGATTGACAAGCGGTTAAAAAAAGTCCAGCACGCGGATTCTGATTCCTGGTTTCAAACCCCGTCGGCTTTTGGAGAGTACTGGTTCAACGCCACCCGCGATAAACGTCAGGATGGCTTTGGCTCATCTTTGAATAGCGGCGTCATCGGCATGAATTTCCAGACGAAGGGCGACGTAGGTATCGGTCTGCAGCTTAACTATGGCTCGAACGGCGGAAATGCAAACATTGCGGGCTCCACTTTCAATAACGACTCCAATAACGTTGGGTTGACGCTTTCGGCCATGAAGAGCTTTGGCTGGTTCTTTATGGGTTTATCAGGCGGCTATGATTACAACAATTCCTGGTTGACTACTCCTGTTGGCGCACGATTGACAACCCGCGTCGATGGTTACAACCTGGCTCCCTTTATCGGTGCCATGTATGCAAAGGGCAACTTCTCTGCGTCCGTGGCACCGACCCTTGTGATGCGCTGGCAGGCATTCGAGAACAATACCCCGCCCAATGACAGATCCTCTGACAGGACGTTTGTGCTAATGAATCAAGCGGCCTACAACGTAACGCAGAAACTGGCAGTAGCCATGACCGCTAACTGGACCCGCGTCATTGATAATTATCCTACGCGCCAGCCGCAATTATATGCAAGTAACAATTGGTTCACCATCGGGCCCAAGATAAACTACAACTTCACCGAAAAATTCTACGCGTATGCTGCATACACCATAGATCTTGGCAGCCAAACCTATGACAACCAACAGGTTACAGCAGGGGCAGCCTTTAACTTCTAAGTCGTGGGACGGAACATCCGTCTTCAGTTAACCTGCCCGGAGAGTGGCTCTCCGCGCAGGTTTTTTTTGCTGCCGAAGCAGCTTGGTCATGGGGTAGTCGTGGTTTTGTTGACTGTCGCCGCACAATTTACTGAGGCCGTCGCATCAGAGCAGCACAAGGTTAGTCCAGGGCGGGTGCAGGCAGCGGATTATTTTTTTGCTGACGCCATCAGTTCGGATTATGGTTGGGGAAGGTCTTTGCGTGGCTGGGAGGCTACCAGCCTGGCCGTTCAGGCGACGCTGGCGGAATGGCAGTCGCCGCTACAACTGAAACCAGCACTGACAGTGCGTGATCCATCACCCGTTGGGCTAAAGCAATTTCTGGCACAACTGCCTAGAGCTGATATTGGCAAGACTCAGGTGATTTATCTCGCAGCCCAGCACACACAGCGTGGTGACTGGCAATTCACCGGAAACGTAAACGCAGATATTACCTGGAACGATCTTTTGCAATCGACACCACCCTTGCCTCCCTTCCGCGTAGTTATCCTTGATATCTGTCATGCTGCCGTTGTTGCTACGTTGCCCGTATGGACTGAAAAAATGGCGGCGGCGACAACCTTACTCGCCAGCGGGTCTGATGAATATACTTGGGAACTTGATTTCTCAAACCGTCAACCGGTGGATCTGCCTGCTCAATTTCCCGCAGCCACTGCCTGGCTGAAACGCCACCTCCCGGTAACGTGGGATGGTCGCTTGAGTTATCTGGGACTAATATGGGTACAGGCCTTTCTCCAGACATCACATCCACCGCAAACAACCGACGACTGGCAGGCATTTTTCAGGCGCTGCATATTAGAATCACTGCGCTTTCAGGAAGAGGCATCTCGGCAACGTGCCTCAACGGTGAGTCAATTTCCGGCAGTGCCTTGAAACGACACCGCTATAGAGTATATTCCAATACGCGATGCTCAACTTTATTACCCTCGGTTCGCTAATTTTTATAACAATATGATTATTAAGGATTGTTTTTTGCTAATTTGCTAAAAAACAACACATCAGCCCATTGTAACCAAATGAATCTATTGAACTTTAAAAAAATGAGCGAACCGAGGGTTATTAGGTGTAAAAAGGTGGCATAACACGCCTGTCTGTCGTAAAGTCACCAGTAGAAAATAAACAATAGCTGGAGGTGTGTCATGCCATTAGAAGACTTTATCATTTATGTTTATTGCTGTGTAGCGGATATTTATCCTCAAGTTGTCGATACTCCACTCGCACCGAGGATTTGATCCCAAGTTGACGGATAGCGAAGTGATTACCCTGGAAATCGTTGGCGAGTTTTTAGGCAAAGATCAAGATAATGGGATTTGGCGGTATTTCAAGAATCATTGGCACGCGTGGTTTCCGAATTTAGGATCACGGGCGAATTTTGCCAAGCAGTGCGCCAATCTATGGGCGATAAAGCAACGTATACTGAAGCATTTATCAATAGAATTAAACGGTTATGGCGACCCCATTCACTTGGTTGATGGTTTTCCGATGCCCGTTTGCCGAATTATCCGAGCGCCTAAAAGCGAATGCTTTCAATACGAAGCCGGTTATGGCTATTGCGCGGCCAAGGACGAATTTTACTACGGATTTGAAGGGCACATCATCATCACAAGGAAGGTGTCATCAGCGGCTATACCTTTGCGCCCGCAAACGTAGACGAACGCGATGTCCTATAAGACATGACAGACGGCATACATGGCTTATTGATTGGCGACAAAGGGTTTATCAAACCTTTTTTAAAGCAAGAATTGTCCGAACACGAGATTGATTTGCAGACTCCGTTGCGAAAAAACATGATTGATGCGCGTCTAAAGTCTTTTGTCCAGCACACATGTCGGCACGACCACGGCCAATCGGTTCTATGTTTCTTTGCCTTGAAAAACATAAAGTTGCATCGATATCCAGTCATTTAGCTGTTTGATATAAAAATAACATGCTAATTCAATATGTTATATATTCACATCCCGACTGGCCTAATAAATTATCAATGACTTACAACTAGAACCGTTTCGCCGTGTCGGCACGACGCCTCGTCGAAACAGTGATCGGTCAATTGACTGATCGTTTCAATATCGAAAAGGTTCGTGCGCGAGACCTCTGGCATTTGACCAATCGCTTTGTCCGTAAATTGCTCGCCCATACTGTGGCTGTTTTTTTAAATTACTGTTTGCATCGCGATCCTTTGCAATTTGAAGGCTTGGTCCAAGCTTAAAGTTGAGGCTTAAAATTGACAAGGTATTAAATATAATCCATACTTTTTGCGCGGTAAATAATTATAATTAAAACACTGGAGAAATGTATGGCTTTAATTACGTGGACAGCTGCTCAATACGGTACAGATGTTGCTTTTGCAGATGACGAGCATAAAATTTTGTTTGATAAACTTAACAAGTTATATGATTTGGCAACGAGTGGTGCAGCCCGTTCTGCAATAGGGGCGCAGTTGGATGATTTGATTGCTTATGTTGTGGGTCATTTTGCCCATGAAGAAAAAGAAATGCTGGCAAAAAACTATGCGGGCTATGATCGCCACAAAGCAGAGCATGTGGCGTTGATAGGTATTTGCGGGGGCTTGCAAACCAAGTTTCATGCCGGTGAGGCAGAAGTAACTGAAGACGTGGGACAGCTGGTTAAAGGTTGGCTGGATAGTCATATCCCTACTTTTGACAAAGCTTATGCTGAGACTTTAAACAGTTAAACCCGGTCTTCTTTTAACAAAAAAGGCTTGTGGCTTCTTTGGGCCACAAGCTTTTTTTTTGCGTCAAATTAAAATCATCACAAGGACATCTGGTATAGACAGGCATCATAGGTTAAAATCACTGCGTTTTTTGTGATAATTATTACGTAAAGGGATTGGGACGGCTTTTTTTGTGTCTTGAAATTACGAAGCGATATAACACTTACAAGAGTTTATAACTACTATCGAAAGGGGCTGCTCCGTGAACAAAGCAAAGCAACTATTCGCAGGTCTGATCTTAATGGCTTTAGGGCTAGGAGCAGCGCAGGCGGACTATACGCTCAATTTAATGAAAGGGGTCACAAAAGTCAGTAATGACATTTATGACCTGCACATGTTAATTCTATGGATTTGTGTCGCCATAGGTGTTGGCGTGTTTGGTGTCATGTTTTACTCGATTTACCATCATCGTAAATCAAAGGGATATGTCGCTGCACAATTTCATGAAAATACGACCGTTGAAATTATATGGACGATTATTCCAACCTTGATTTTGGTTGGGATGGCTATTCCGGCAACATACACCATGTTGGAATTAAACGATGTTGAAAAGTCTGATATGACTATTCAAGTGACGGGTCGCCAATGGTACTGGGATTATAAATATCTGGATACTGATATTCATTTTGAAAGTCATTTGGATGAAGCAAGTGAAAGAGTACACAGAACAGTTGGCGCTGACCCACGTTCCGTTCCTCATTATTTGTTAAACGTTGATAAACCCTTGGTGATTCCGGTCAAGAAAAAAGTGCGTTTCGTCTTGACTTCGGCTGATGTTATCCATTCTTGGTGGGTGCCTGATTTGGGTTGGAAAAAAGATGCGAATCCCGGTTTTATCAATGAAGCCTGGACTTCTGTAGATAAAGCGGGTACTTATCGCGGTCAATGCACCGAGTTGTGCGGTCGGGATCACGGTTTTATGCCTATCGTAGTGATTGCTTTAGAGCAGCCTGAATACGATGCCTGGGTGATAAAAACGTTGGAGCAGCAAAAACAAAAACCGGATTTGAGTGATCAAAGTAGCCAGCAATTAATGGCGCATGGTGAGTCGGTCTATTTAAAAAATTGCGTTGGCTGTCATCAAATTAACGGTGCGGGCGTTCCTGGTTTAATTCCTGCTTTAACCGGCAGTGCCATAGCGACAGGAAAATGGGAATCTTTAGACGGCTTCTTGCAGGCAGGCACTTCAAAAATGCCAAAATTTAACAAATTGAATGCTAAGGAATCTGCAGAATTGATGACCTATGTTCGTAATAATTTGGGTAACAAAGTCGGTGATGAATTACAGCCTAAGCAAGTTGCACTTCCCGATGATGATGACTAAGTCTCTGATACTGCTGTCGACTCACTCTTTTTTAACTATTTTCGAGGTATAAAGTATGTCTGCTGTCGTAGATGAACACGATCATCATGCTGATGATCATCACGATCACGGTCCTGCCAAGGGGCTGTTAAGATGGATTACTACCACCAATCATAAAGATATTGGTACGATGTATTTGGTGTTTGCGCTGGCCATGTTTTTTGTGGGTGGTTCAATGGCTATGGTTATTCGTGCTGAATTGTTTGAACCCGGTTTGCAGTTTGTAGATCCTGCGTTTTTTAACTCAATGACCACCATGCATGCATTGGTCATGGTGTTTGGCGCTGTTATGCCGGCCTTTGTCGGCTTGGCTAACTGGCAGATTCCTCTGATGATTGGTGCTGCCGATATGGCTTTGCCGCGCATGAACAACATGAGTTTTTGGATGCTGGTTGCGGGTGTGTTATTGCTGGCAAGCACCTTGTTTATGGAAGGCGGTGCGCCTAATGGTGGCTGGACTTTATACCCACCGTTGGTTTTGCAACCGATTACGGTCGGTAAAGCCTTACCGTTCGCCGTTTTCTCGGTGCATTTGCTGGGTATTTCATCCATCATGGGTGCGATCAACATTATCGCGACTATTTTCAACATGCGTGCACCTGCCATGAAAATGATGGATATGCCATTGTTTGTTTGGACCTGGTTGATTACCGCGTTTTTGTTAATTGCTGTGATGCCGGTATTTGCCGGTGCAGTGACCATGCTGTTAACCGACAAGTTTTTCCATACCAGCTTCTTTAATGCAGCCGGTGGTGGTGATCCTGTGCTGTATCAGCATATCTTCTGGTTCTTTGGGCATCCAGAAGTTTATATCATGATTTTGCCAACGTTTGGTGTCGCTTCTACCATCATTCCCGTGTTTGCGCGTAAACCTTTGTTTGGTTACGCCTCGATGGTTTGGGCTACTGGTTCGATTGCTTTTCTGTCGTTTATTGTTTGGGCGCATCACATGTTCACGGTCGGTATGCCTATCGCCGGTGAATTGTATTTTATGTATGCCACCATGATTATTGCGGTACCGACCGGCGTTAAAGTGTTTAACTGGACAGCGACCATGTGGAAAGGTGCCATGACCTTTGAAACACCGATGCTGTTTTCAATAGCCTTTGTGGTTTTATTCACCATGGGTGGTTTTACCGGCTTGATGATGTCCATTGCACCTGCTGACTTTCAGTATCACGATACTTATTTTATCGTTGCCCATTTCCATTACACCTTGGTGCCTGCCTCCATCTTTATTTTGATGGCCGCCGGTTATTTTTGGTTGCCTAAATGGACAGGGCATAGGTACAACGAAAAAATCGGTCAGCTGCATTTTTGGTTGTCTGTCATTTCTGTGAATATCTTGTTTTTCCCCCAGCATTTCTTGGGACTGGCCGGTATGCCACGTCGTATTCCCGATTATGCCATTCAGTTTGCTGACTGGAACATGATTTCAAGTATTGGTGGCTTTATATTTGGAGCCAGCCAGTTGCTGTTCCTGTATATCGTTATTGATACGGTTAGAGGCGGTACCGGCGAAAAAGTAAGCGATGAAGTTTGGGAAGATGCCGCCAAGCATGGTCTTGAATGGACCCTGCCATCACCGGTTCCTTATCATACCTGGACAACACCACCGACTAGTGCGCCAACCGAACACGTTCTGGACTCACATTAAGGTATAAAAGATACATTGCCGGATTCAATGTCGGCAATGTATCGATTAACACATGACTATAAAAAATAAAAATATTTTAACGGCAGTGGTTTTGGTGGCAATCGCCTTCATTCTTTACATGTTTGCTGTGGCACAAGCTGTTTCACCATGAGCGATAATGTCAGCAAGAAAAACCTTAAATTGGCGCGAACGTTGCTGTTGGTTGCCGTGGCCATGTTTGGCTTTGGTTACGCGTTGGTGCCCATTTATGATGTTTTGTGTGAATGGAAATGGATAGAAAGAGATCGGCCTGATGATATTAAAAAAGTCCCGGAAGTTGCTTATAAAGTCGATTTGAACAGAGAAATCACCGTAGAATTCATGACGACACTGAATGAATCAACGCCTATGGAATTTCATGCAGAAAAAAAACAATTAAAAGTTCATCCGGGTGAATATTATACGGTCAATTTTTATGCGACCAATAAAACTGACAAAGACCTGCTGGCTAGAGCCATTGCCAGTTTTTCGCCTGCTGTAATAAGTAGTTATTTTGAAAAAACCGAGTGTTTTTGTTTTTCGGAACAAACTTTTAAAGCCCGTGAAGCTAAAACGTTGCCAATGCGTTTTGTCATTAATCCGGAAATACCGGAGCAATACAAAACCATTACACTGTCATACACATTTTTCGACAATACTGAAAAATCAGTAAAAAAATAAAAGGGGAATTTTATGTCTACAAATACCGCTTATTACATTCCGCATAAAGCGACTTGGCCTGTCATTGGTACGGCTGGTTTGATGACTATGCTGGCTGGATTTGCAAATTATTTAAATGGCTCGTCAATTGGCCCTACGCTAATGGTGATAGGTCTGCTTGTTTTCATTGCCATGTTGGTGGGTTGGTTTACTTTACAGGCCAAAGAAAGTGAATCGGGTATGTATAATCATGAGGTCGGAATTTCCTACCGTCATGGCATGATGTGGTTTATTTTTTCGGAAATCGTATTTTTTGCGGTATTTTTTGGCACGCTTTGGTACACACGTAACTTATCAGTGCCTTGGTTGGGTGGAGAAGGTGCCAAAGCAGCAACCAAAGAAATACTGTGGCCTGCTTTTGAAGCGGTGTGGCCAACTAACGGCCCCGGCAAAGTAGGCGGTGAATTTGAGCCCATGGGAGCTTGGGGTTTGCCATTTTTGAATACCTTGATTCTGTTAACCAGTGGTGTTACCTGTACTTGGGCACATCATGGCTTACTTGCAAAAAATCGCGATCAGTTGATTAAAGGCTTAATGGCGACTGTAGCGCTGGGGTTTTTGTTCGTCACTTTTCAAGCTATTGAGTATCATGAAGCTTATACTGAAATGGGCTTGACGTTGGGCTCGGGTATTTACGGTTCTACATTTTTTATGTTAACCGGTTTCCACGGTTTTCATGTTTGTGTGGGTGCTATTATTTTAAGTGTGGTTTTGTTCCGTACTACCCAAGGGCATTTCACACCGGAAAATCATTTTGCTTTTGAAGCCGCCGCCTGGTACTGGCATTTTGTTGACGTCGTTTGGCTAGGTTTGTTTGTGTTTGTGTATTTAATGTAGCAACACATTTTCTCTAAAAAAAGCGCTGCCTAACAACAGGCAGCGCTTTTTTTTTGTCGTGATGGTTGGCTATTTACTTAAGGTGTCAGTCTGAACCGGTTTTTCTGCATGTATTTTTGCACCCAGGCCATGGGGTTTAAAAATGCCTGTTGCAACGGCAATAAACAGAAAAATAAATAACAGGATGGAAAGGCTGATACGAAAAGTCAGTGCCTTAACTGTTTTTTCGGATGATTCTTGGGTTTTACGGTTAACCAAGTGAAACAGGGCAGAGCCGAGACTGAAAATTATCAGGATAAAGGCAATGATGACGACGGCTTTGATAATCATGGTAGTGTTATGTTGGATGATAAAATTTTCTCTATTCTCGTTTATTAATGTCTCTGTGCCAATAGGTTAAAGAAAAAAGCATGATTATTAACATTGGGCGTTATTCAATAACCCTAACAAAAGCCCCTACGCTGGCTTATTGCTGTTTATTACCGCTGCTGTTGGCACTGGGAATTTGGCAATTAGGACGCTCGGATGAGAAAAAAGTATTTCTTGATCTGCAAGCGCAAGGCTTGGCGTCTTCTGAAATTATACAGTTATCTACGGCCATTAAAGACGATGTAACCGGTCTTAGGTATAAAAAAGTCCAGGCAACCGGTCATTATGATCATGCGCATCAATTTTTATTAGACAATCAAATCAGTGCAGGGAAGGCAGGGTATTTTGTTATGACGCCGTTTATTCTGCAAGGGGAAACCCAGGCCGTTTTAGTTAACAGGGGCTGGGTTCCCTTAAACAAGGATAGAACAATTTTGCCTGAGTTACAGATCAAGGATGATCAAGCCGTGGTAAGGGGACGGATAAACAGCTTTCCTGGCGTCGGTATAAAGTTGGCGGGCGCTGAGATACCAACAGATGGTTGGCCTTCTGTTGTACAGGTCATAGATAACCGGGTTTTGGCAAAAAAACTGACTTATGCATTATTCCCTTTTCAGCTTGAGCTGGATAAAGACCTGCCCGAAGGCTTTGAACGGGAATGGAAAACCACAACAATTATGTTGCCAGAACAACATACAGCCTACGCGATTCAATGGTTTGCACTGGCATTGACGCTCACAATACTATTTATTGGGTACAGTTTTAAAAGAAATGATGACTAAGCAAGAGAAGAAAAACAGACTATTGATAATACTTATTTTTGGAATGACTATTATTCCATTTTTAATCGCTTGGGGTCTAAAAGAAAATCCGGCGCTGCTAAAAGGAACCACCAATAGCGGGCAACTGATCATTCCCCCCGTGTCAACGGAACGAACTGATTTTATCGGCTTTGATTCGTTTTCAACTGAAAATATGAGTGAACTGCCCGGGCATTGGTTGATAGTTAATGTCATTCCTGACACGGGCTGTAATGAAATCTGTCTGGATGCACTGCTTAAAACCAAGCAATTACGGCTCATGTTAAACAAGGAACTGCCGCGCACACGTCGGGTGGTTATGCTTTTTAAAGAGCCGCCAGCGGCAGTGGCAAGTGAATGGTGGTTGAAGGATACGCTGTTATGGCGACTTCGTCGTACCGATAACAAGGAAGATAATGCACTTTTTTTGAGTTTGTTGCGTGAAGAAAATAAAATAAACGACGCGCTGATAGAGAAACTGATCAGTAACGAAAATAAGGAATTTGCGCTTAATTCAGATTTGATCAGGGTTAAGCCCACCGCAGGGTTGGCTAAAAAGATAGCGGATATCCGCAAAGGGACTATTCCTGACGGCATGTTGTTTTTAATCGATCCGCTGGGCAATTTAATGATGCAATATGACGCCGGTTTTAATACCTACAAAGTAAAAGATGATCTTATGCATCTACTTAAAATTTCTCAAATTGGTTAGTGGTAAATAACATGTTCAGAAAATTAACTCTATTTGGCGTTTTTTTAACGCTAATCATGGTGGTCTTGGGTTCATACCTGCGATTATCGGGTGCTGATCCGGCGCTATTTCTGCCCGATTTTATCAAGCCGTTAAGCTATAGTCCGCCTTTTTATCTGACGGCGGCATTGGGTGTATTGGTGTTGCTATTGAACCTGTTGGCATGGCTTCAACAACCACGCAAAACAGCCGTTATAACAACATCCCTGGCATTGCTGGTTCTGGTTGGTTTACAACTGCAACTGGCTGTGGGGGCGACTGCAATAGCGACTATGCCTATCGTTATTACCACGCAGGTCGTGTTGGGTCTGCTAACCTTCGGGCTGTTGTTTGGATTGTCTCTGCGCCTTAATCCGGCCATTACCGATCCGCTGAGTGACCCGCGTACCGGTCTTGGCTTGTTTGCCCAATTTTCCCTGCTGGTTTTATTGCTGGAGATTATTTTGGGTGCCTGGGTTAGCGCTAATCATGCGGCTTTAGCCTGTAGCGGTTTTCCGCAATGCAACGGGCAGTGGTGGCCGCAAGCGGATTATCAAAATGCCTTAAATCTGGTTAACGGATTGTTGACGGGTTACACCGGGGTTATTTCCTTTGACGCGCAGGTAGCGGCCGGATGGTTGCATCGGGTCGGTGCGTTGCTTAGCTTTTTGGTACTGAGCTTGCTCATGTTCAGGGCTACCGCAACACTGTCGCTAAAGCCGCTAAGAACAGCCGGTTTATGGTTGGGTGTGTTGCTGTTTGCGCAGATTGGTTTGGCTATTGCCGGCGTTAAGCTGGGTATGCCGCTATGGGCAACCTTGGCTCACCATATCGTTGGGGCTTTATTAATGCTGCCCTTAATTGCGATTAGCTTCTATAGTCGCTATGGGGCAGTGGAAATACCGCGTCCTGTTACTGAAAAAATAGAACCTAAACAAGCGGTTGTTGAAACGGCTGAGGCAGCCGTACCGGTTGAGGCTGTTAGGGAAGCCGCTTATGTAGAGCCTGCGCCCGAGTCTTTATACTTACGTCTTAAGTCACAGTTAAAGCGAACCCGTTCCGGACTTAACGGAATGCTGGCCAGTTTGCCGATAGGCCAGAAAGAAATTAACGATGATTTGCTGGAAGAAATTGAAGCCAGTTTAATCATGGCTGATGTGGGTGTTGATGCGACCACAGAAATAATCAGGCGTTTGACCCAACGTGTTGAGAGGAACCAGTTACAAGACGGCTTGGCCTTGTCAGTGGCGTTAAAGCAAGAGTTGCTGGATATTCTCAAGCCTTGCAGCCTGCCGCTGCAAATACCCAAACAAGATACCCCGTTTGTCATTTTAGTGGTCGGTGTCAATGGCGCAGGCAAAACCACAACCATTGGTAAATTAGCCAAGCGCTTGCAGGCACAAGGTCATAGCGTGATGTTGGCCGCCGGTGATACTTTTAGGGCAGCGGCTGTCGAACAGTTGCAGGTTTGGGGAGAACGTAATAATATTCAGGTGGTAGCTCAACATACCGGAGCCGATTCGGCATCGGTTATTTATGATGGTTTGCAATCTGCAAAGGCTAAAGGCATTGATGTGTTGATTGCCGATACAGCGGGTCGCTTGCACACAAAAGCCAATTTAATGGATGAGCTGAAAAAAGTAAAAAGGATCATGGGTAAGCTGGATGAAGCCGCTCCCCATGAAGTGTTGCTGGTATTGGATGCGGGAACAGGCCAAAATGCGCTGTCCCAGGCAAAACTGTTTAATGAAACAGTGGCTTTAACAGGACTGGTGTTAACCAAGCTGGACGGTACGGCGAAGGGGGGTGTTATTTTTGCACTGGCCAAGCACACCGGTATTCCCATTCGGTTTATAGGCATAGGTGAAAGCATTGATGATTTACAGGATTTTGATGCCGCGCTTTTTGTCGATGCCTTGTTCGTAAAAGATTAAAAAAATGATAAAGTTCGTTAATGTAAGCAAACGCTATCCCGAGACTGGCGACGTATTACGCAATGTCAGTTTTTATTTGCAGCGTGGTGAAATAGCTTTTCTTACCGGCCATTCCGGTGCCGGCAAAAGTACCTTATTAAGATTGATTGCGGTCATGGAGCGTTGCAGTCGAGGCCAAATATTTTTGGATGGTGAGGATGTGGGTCTTGCAAAAGAAAATCAGTTGCCCTACATAAGAAGAAAAATGGGCTTTATCTATCAGGATTACAAATTGCTTAGCGATAGAACCGTTTTTGATAATGTGGCGTTACCCTTGGTGATAGCCGGGTACGGGCATCACGAAATCAGTCGCCGGGTAAGAGCGGCCTTGGATAAGGTCAGTTTGACGGGTAAAGAAAAAAAATACCCAATGGCCTTGTCGGGTGGTGAACAACAGCGGGTAGGCATTGCCAGGGCCGTGGTTAACAAGCCGCCCATTATTATTGCGGATGAACCCACCGGCAATCTGGATCCGGAATTGTCGGCAGAAATCATGTTTTTGTTTGGTCAATTTCAACAGGTTGGCGTTACAGTGCTGATAGCCTCGCATGATATTTCTTTAATTACCCAACTAAACCGCCGCGTCTTAAAATTAGACCATGGTCAAATGGTTTCGAGTTAAATTATGAAACGAAGCCATCATAAGAACACCATCAGAAAAGATCCACCGGCCAGACCGGTCAAGCAGGATGTCCGGCAAACCAAAATGGCGGGCGGTGATTTTGTCGATAAAATAAATGCTTATCGAGATCTTCATGCGCACGCCTTGTTTTCCAGTCTGGGTCGTCTGGTCGCATCGCCATTTACGTCGATAATGACCATAGCGGTGCTGGCTATTGCTATTTCCCTGGCCAGTGGATTTTATATTCTGGTCGTTAATCTTCAGCAATTAACAGGCAGTCTGGAAACCAGTAATCAAATCTCCTTATTTCTCAGAGATGATGTTTCTGACGTACACGCCAATAAATTAGCCGACACTATCAGGCAGAATGCGAGCGTTCAGGAGGTTAAAATAATTACCAGGGATCAGGCCTTGGCTGAATTTAAAACCTATAGTGGTTTTGGTGCCGCCATTAATGCCTTGGAAACCAATCCGTTACCTATTGTGCTTCAAGTGTTGCCTAAAAATACGCTGGAAGACAAGCAAGGGCTTGAGGCGTTGCAAGATACTTTTAAACAAGTGCCGGAAGTTGATTTTGCCCAGATGGATCTCCAGTGGGTTGAGCGTTTACAGTCTATTATGGCGGTAGCGCGGCTTTTTGCTACCTTACTCAATTTGATGTTGGGCGTTGCAGTATTATTTATTATCGGCAATACCATACGCTT
>Ga0194056_10001261_pt1 | contig 13877 bp, 15 predicted proteins | sample SepL4413m_MetaG_FD_155458 | JGI IMG/M metagenome (GOLD analysis project Ga0194056, IMG submission 155458) | Anoxic zone freshwater microbial communities from boreal shield lake in IISD Experimental Lakes Area, Ontario, Canada - Sep2016-L442-13m | ecosystem: Environmental > Aquatic > Freshwater...
GCCCGAAGGTGTGGCCGTGCTTGCCCATAGCGGCTCTCAAACGCCGAGCCACAGACTGCAGCCAACTCGCGGTCGGCATCGAGGTCACCTTCGCGTGGGTGACGATAGCCAAGGCTCGATGTCAGATCAAAATCAAGTCTCCCCGCCAGTTCGAGCGTTTCGGCGACAGCTTGCGGATGGTCGGCAAAACGGGCTGCCATCGCCTGAGGAGTACTCAATGTATGGCTGCGATTGCCACGTCGTTGAGGCTCGCTGGCATCAAGCGTGCTGCGCAGTCGAATGGCAACAAACGCATCCTGCAAAGGCCCCCTTGAGCGGTTGTGAATATGAACATTTCCGGTTGCGACCGTCGGCACGCCGATCCGACTGGCCAGCTGTTCAAGCAGCCGGTTGCGCTCACGGTCACCACGGCGCAATGGCCGCTGCAGTTCAACTCGCAGGTGATCGCTGCCAAACCCCTCCAGCAGCTGTCGTGCGGTTGAGTCGTCGCGAATACCGTGGTCGGCGCAACCGGTTAGGCAGACGATTCCCTTGCTGTGCTCAAGCACCGTTTGAAGCTGACTCTCTGGAGGTGTAGCTGGCGCGCCGGGAGGACCACTGCGGGTCTCGGCGTGGGCGATCGTAAGAATCCGGCAGAGGTTCGCCCAACCGCTCGCATCTTCGACGAGCAGCGTCAGGTGTGAACCGCCGCTCAAGCTCAGCTCGCAGCCGTGAATCGCTCGCAACCCAAGCCCTTTTGCGGCCTGAGCGAACTCCATCGCCCCGCTGAGATTGTCGTGATCGGTCAGCGCTAGCGCAGAGTGACCGTGCTCAACCGCAGCGGCAACAAGCTCTTCGGGCAGCGATGCGCCATCAAGAAACGAGAACGCTGAGTGGGCGTGCAGTTCGATGTAGGGCGTACTGCTCACCGCAGCTCAACCATGCGCGTACCAGCGACCGCCGGCCTCCCGGTAGATCGTCTTGACCGCACCACTGGCGGTCACCACCTGCCAGTAACGGCGGCGAATCGGTGCCGCCGTCCACCAACGGTCTTCGACCAGCCATGTGTCGCGGATTGCCTCAACTGGCTGGCCATTGACGATCTCCGGACGCCCACCTTCACGCGCCTTGACTCTGGCGGCAACCGGCTCACCAAAGCGTCGAACTGTGTTCTGCCTGATCCTGCGGCTTCTGCTTGGAGATGGCATTGCGTTAGATCTCGAACGGCGTGAGCGCCATCCGCCGTTCGGGCAGCCGCGAATCCGGCTCAACTTCAACAACGCGAAGCGCCGACAGTGGACCACCGGCTGTGCGCGTCTGTTGAATCGCTTCGCGCAGCCGCTCAAGTTTTAACTCCTGCGCCTCTTTGATCAGACTCTGGCGTCCTACAGCTGGTGGACCGAAGGCTGTAACCAACAGGCCGAGTCGCGCTACGGGTGCGGGAATACCATCAAGTAGCGGCTTCAGTGCAAGCCCAATCCGTAGTCGGCTGTCGAGCGCTTCACGGAAGCAGGCCGCCCGCAGCCAAGTACCGCCACCTTCGAGCGACGCCTGCAATTCAACCGATCTGAGCGTGCGCCCTTCACGCTCCGCGCCTGCCAGCAAGCGTCCGATCAGCAGCTCGAGGGCATGGCCGAGCTGACGGCCGTCGGCAGGCTCGGGTATTTCGATCGACTCGTTGAGTTGGAGTGGGATATCACGCGGTCGTAACCGCGGTCCACGGCCACAGGCAAGCTCGCGTGCCTCAATGCCATCGCTCCCGAAGCGATCCGCAAGCTTGGCGATTGGCAGTTGGGCCAGCTGCCCGAGAGTGCTGATTCCCAAACGTTCAAGCACCGGAACCAACCTGCCGCCGCTGTCAACCTGTCGAAGCGCAGCTACCGGCAACGGAGCAAGGAACGAACCGGCCCCATCTTCACCGCCAGTGACGACCTTGGCCTGACGGACGCGTGCCAAAGCGGCAGCGGTACGCGCCGCAAAAACACTCTCTGCCGCACCGATCCGCAATGTTTCAGAGACGGATCTGCGCGTTTGGGTAATTAGGCCTTCAAGACCACGATGCAGCCTCAGCAGGCCATCAGCATCAAACAGGGCAAGACCCGGCGTTGGCGAAGCGACCGCGGCCCCAATCCCTTCAATTCCCCTCAGAACGAGTTCCCAGGCAGCTGCTGAGCCGAGCGGATCAGCCGGGATTAGCTTCAGACGCGGGCAGCGCGACAGCGCCTCCCCGAGCGGCATCCCAGCTGCAACCCCCTGCCCTTCAGCGGCCTTTGAGACTTGCCCGATCCTCTGATCGACAGCATCAATTGGCGCCAGCGCAAGCGGTTCACCGAGCAGGGCAGAGCTGCCGCCAGCAGCGACCTTCAGTTCAAATGCGGGGATTAGTGCGGCAATTACCATTTGATTTATACGAACGTATGTTCGCATCTTAGTCAAGTCTTCGCCACAACGGGATCCAAACTTGCGCATCTTGCGACCAGATCAAGCAAGCGCCTGAGTGCGGGCGGTGGCTGCGTCCCCGGGAGGGAATCCGCGCCCGAGCCCGGAGGGCGAAGGGCGCCCCGACAGGCACACCACTACAAGCGCCCGCAAACCACCGCTCGAATGGGAAAGGGCCCCTTGCGGAGCCCTTTCCTTTAGCGAGCCTGTAAGCCGGATTCTGTCTTGAACGACCATCCATCTTTGCGGCCTACCTGGACCTGGGCGGGCAGCCTCATAACGGTCCTGCTTGGCCTTGCATCGGGTGGGGTTTACCTGGCCGCCGCGTCACCACGGCGCCGGTGCGCTCTTACCGCACCATTTCACCCTTACCGGCGAGACCGAAGTCTCGCTTAGGCGGTGTATTTCTGTGGCACTTTCCCGCGGGTTTCCCCGGGTCAACGTTATTGACCACCCTGCCCTTTGATGTCCGGACTTTCCTCGGCACCCCTAAGGAGTGTCGCGGCCGTCTGGCTTGCCCCATCAGGGTACCTACAAGACAAACGCCCGACTCTTGGTCGGGCGCTGCCGTGCGAGATTATTCCTACCTGCCCTTAGACAGCAGGCGCTGCGGGTGGTGCTGGTGGAGCCGGTGGTGCTGCCACAGACCCCGAACCTGCCGACGCGGCGACGAGCAGGAAGTAGAGAACCGTCGTGACGATGCCGGCAATCGGTACGAGCAGGACCGAAAGAATTACCTCGACGATTGCAACGCCGACCAAGCCACCGAACAGGCCGCCGATCAAACCAGCCAGGATTGAGATCGCAAAGAGAATCGCGAATACGCAGACGATCACTCCAAAGACATTCCAACCATTGCCCTTGACCAGTTCGCGACTGCGCCCGAGTGATGCAAAGGAGACCTTTTCGACAACAATTACGGGCTGGAAGACTGCCCAAATCGTTACGAGAATCAGGCCAGGAATGATGAACAAAATAAAGCCGAAAAGAATCGCGATTCCGCCAATGATCCCAACCCAGATCAGCGGCCAGATGCGGTCCTGAATTGAGCTGAAGATCTCACCAATTGACCCCGGCTCAGAGCCAGAGTCCTCAGCCTGGACAACCCTGACGACCGATCCGGTGTAGAGAGCCGCTGCAACAAACTGGATAACAGTCGCAATCAGTGCGCCTATCAATCCAGCCTCACTATTCAAGATTGTGCGCAGGATCACCGCCGGGATGTAGACAATTGCCGCCATACCGATAAGCAGCCCAAGGCGCTTTCCGTAGATATCGAAAGCGCGGCTTAGTACTGCTCCAACTGAAATATTTGTAGTCATGGCTCAGAAACTAGCCACCACTGCGGCGAATGCAAGCCAATTAGCTAGGGCGGAGAGTCAGGAGACGCTGCGCATCAGGCCAACAACTCGGCCGACAACTTGAACTTCACTGGTGATGATTGGCTCATGATCCGGATTCTCAGGCTGAAGCCGCACCTTCTTACCCTGCCTGAAGAAGCGTTTGACAGTGGCCTCACTGTCGTCACCGACAAGCGCCACGACAATCTCACCGTCGCGCGCCTCGCTGGCACGCTGGACGACGACGAGGTCACCATTGAGAATGCCAGCGCCGGTCATTGAGTCGCCTCGAATCCGCAGAACAAACTCGCCGTCACGCCCGCCGGCAACGGCCGGAACCTCAAGGTGTTCCTCAATCAGTTCCTCAGCGACCGTCGGACTACCAGCTGCGACTTGACCGACAAGCGGTAGACCAGGCCCCGAAACCACAGCCTTCACGCCGCGCGTGGCGCGATCAAGCAGTTCGATCGCCCGCGGCTTGGTTGGATCACGCCTCAACAGTCCAAGCTTCTCCAGGTTAGAGAGATGCGTATGGACCGTCGAACTAGATGTCAGGCCGACCGCCTTGCCAATGTCGCGAACCGTTGGCGGGTAACCATGACGATCGGTGAAGCCACGAATCGTGTCAACAATCTCCTGTTGTCTGTTCGTCAATGCCATGTCAGTTCGTTTCGTCGCCTCGGTCGAATTACCTGCGAACGGATGTTCGCTTTTAAGATATCGCGGACCGCGGATACGGGAAGTTGTCGGTACTCGGATGACGACAGAGACGGATCCGGCGAGCAGGGCTATAATCGCCACGCCAGCGCCTGTGGCGGAATTGGTAGACGCGCAAGGTTAAGGACCTTGTGTCCGCAAGGACGTGGAGGTTCGATTCCTCTCGGGCGCATGGATACGGAGCCCCGCCCTAGGCGGGGCTCCTGCTGTTTCCAGCAGCTATAAGCGTGCGCGCGACAGTAGTCCCACTCAAGACAGCGAACTTGAGAGCAGTCGCTAGCCGACTTTGAGCATCAAGATCGTGTTCAGCGCGAACACGATCGCAAAGCCGACAGTCCAGCGGTTGAGGTTGCGTTCAACAAGCGAACCACCACCGAACGGTCCATCGCCGCTGCCTCCGCCAAACGCGCCGGACAGCCCCGCATCCTTGCCTGAGTGCATCAGGATCAGGACGACGAGCACGATTGAGAGAAAGACTTGGACGATTCCTAGAAACAGGTACATAGCCGCAGTTTAGCGTTCAAGCCGGTTTCGGAGCGCTGGCCGCATCGAGTTCGCGAAGAATTACCGCGGCTTCAGCCCGCAGCTTCGCGTCTGTTTCCTTCCAGTCCGGCTCACTTAGCTTCCCCGTTCGCCAATCAAGCTCGGCCTCACGAATCTCGTTGAGCTTTGTAACCCGCTGAGCTTCAAGCTCGACGCGTTGATCCTCAGGGCGATTATCAAGGCGCTCTTCCTGACCCTCTGATGCCGACCGATAGAGCGGCGCCGCTAGCAAGACGATAACTACTAGAAGCGAGAGCATCACTACTAACAGGGCGAGCATTTCAGGCGCTCTTTGGAGCTATCTCTGCCTCACGCGCTGGTTTGCGCGCCGGACTGCGAGCTGGCCAAATTGCAATTAGTCCGCCAATTGCGATCACGATCCCGCCCGCCCAGATCCAAGTGACAAGCGGCGATACAAGAATGCGGAAGGTCGCCGGTGGCGGATTACGCAGGTAGGCGCGCGCTACGCCAACAATTCCAACAGCGCGGGCCTCCGGAGTCAGGTTCTTAAACCGACGGTCAATCTGCTCTGCGATCGGCAGGATCCGCGAAGTATTCGGTTCGATTGCGATCCAGAGATCTCGCCACGGTCCGGCTCGCAATCCAACATCGGTTTCAGTCTCGCCAGAGAATGCATCACCGACAGTCGCAGTCATGTTTGCCGGGTAGTAGCCCTTTGAAGTGTCGATCATTCCAACCCGTTTGCCGTCTTTGCTGACCAGCACCTCGGCGCCAAGCGAGACCCGCTCGGAGGTGACTTCAACAGTCGGCTTCGCGTAGGTAAATCGGTAGCCACCATCCTCAATGCTCTGCCCCTGCTTGAGGGGAATCTCGCTTACCCGCTGGAACGAACTAGAGGCCGCAACGCCGCAAAGCAGCAAGGCAAAACCAAGATGGACCGTATAGCCGCCGTAGCGCCTGCGGTTACGTTGCACGAGGTGCCCAAGGGCGACTGCGAAGTTCTCATTGCTCATCGCCATCCTCGCCCGCGTGCCGCGCGCGAACTCCTGAGCAACAGTTCCAGCGACCAGCGCAGCACAGACAAACAGCACCAGTGCTGCCAGGTCATCACGCACATCGGGAACAAGTCCAATCAGTAGCGCTCCAACGACCGCCGCGAAGAGCAGTGGCCAGAGCAGTGAACGACCAAGCTGAGACCAACTTGAACGCCGCCAGGCGACGAGTGGCCCGATTCCCATCAAAGCAACGATCACCAGTGCCAGTGGGCCTACATATCGGTCGAACCATGGTGGACCAACGCTTGTCTTCGTGCCGGTTATCGCCTCACTAATAAGCGGGAAGAACGTCCCCCACATGACGATCAGCATCAGCGCTACGAGCAAAACATTTTGGGCGAGGAAGAACGCCTCCCTTGAGAGCAGTGAATCGAGTCGATGCTCGGACCGCAACTGCTTACGCCTTGAGATTACGAGCACTACGGAAACAGCAAGCTCGACCGCGATCAGTGCAACAAATGTCCACCGCAATGCCGCCCCAGGCTCAACAAAGGCGTGAATCGAGCTGAGGATCCCCGACCTGACGAGGAAGGTCCCGAGGATTGAAAGCACTCCAGCTCCGAGTACCAGCGAGACATTCCAGACCTTGAGCATTCCGCGCTTCTCTTGGATTGTTGCCGAGTGGAGGTACGCGGTGCCGAGCAGCCATGGCAACAGGGCAGCATTTTCAACCGCATCCCACGCCCAGTAGCCGCCCCAGCCAAGCTCCGTGTAAGACCATCGGGCACCAAGCAGGATGCCCAACCCAAGTGCGAGCCAGGCGCCGAGCGCAAAGCGCCGCGTAACTTGTAGCCAGTCAGAGCCAAGCCGCCTTGTTACGAGCGCGCCAATTGCAAATGCAAATGGAATCGAGAACAGGGTATAGCCGGAGTAGAGCGCTGGCGGGTGAATCATCATGCTTGCGTGGCGCAGCAACGGGTTAAGGCCGGTGCCCTCAAGCGGCACCTGAGCGAGCGTCTGAAATGGGTTCGCGAGCAGCACGGTCATTCCCGTAAAGACAGCCGCAAGCGCGAACAGCACTGCCGTCGCAATCGGCGTTACCTCCAGCAGCCGTCCACGCACTACGCGCAGAGCGATCGTTGACCAGACGGTAAGCAGCATCGCCCAGAGCAGCAGCGATCCCTCCTGCGATGACCATGCAGCAGCGGCTTTGTAGAGCACAGGCGTAGTTGTTGATGAATGTGTGGCGACGACAGTGAACGAGAAGTCATCGCCGAGGAAAGCGACCTCAAGCACAGCGAACGCGGCGATCAGCAGCGCTGCGAGCACCGGCATCGCCCGGGACCCGGACTGAATAAGCGATTGGCGTCCCAGCCTGACGCCGACAACCGTCGCGGCAAGACCCCAAACTGCCGTCACCAAGGCGATGAACAGCAGCGCCCTTCCGACTACGGCCATCGGGTCATGCGCCCTTCTTCTCGGCCTTGAACTTCGACGGGCACTTGGTCTGGAGCGAGTCTCGCTCGCCAACGAATGCCGACTTTCCCTTGCGGACAGTCACGATCACTTCGCGATTCGCACGGAATGGGTCAGGAACTTGGCCGGTATAGACAATCGGAACGCTCGCTGTTCCAACGCGATCGCGAACCTTGAACAGAAGCGCGCCGCCCTTTTCGTGGGCGATGCTGCCAGGCACAACCTTGCCGGTCAGCTGATAGCTACGCCCCGGCACGGAACTGCGGATCAGTTCAGTTGGCGTCTTTGCTTGGCTCCCAGCACTGAAACTCGTGTAGACGAGCACGGAGGCAAAGCCAAGCGCACAGACGAGTGCGACAACCAATCGGATAGTTCGTTTGCGGGACGGATCCATCAGCCCACCCAGCGTATCCGAACCGCGCACCAAGAAACCTGCTTCAGCATCCTGAAGGACTCCCGCTACCCGCAGCGAAACTCTTAGGGTGCTGGAGCGTTCTATAGGTATGGACAGGTCAGCCCCATTTGGAATCAGATCGCTCACAAAGCGACAGGGCCAATCACTTAGAGCAGTTGAAGCTCAAGCCGAACCAACTGGGGTGATCGCAGCATCCTCCCGTGATCGCGATCACGACAGTCCTGGCGACCTTGAGTACCACCAGTGCTGCTGCGGCTACGGCTTCACAGCAGAAGTCTCGGCGGGAGCCAAATGCCCGGCCTGCAGCGGCGACCAGCCCTGGTAGCTGAACTGAAACTGACCTAAATCAAGCGGGATACGGGAATCGAACCCGTCTCTCGAGCTTGGGAAGCTCGCGTTCTACCGATGAACTAATCCCGCGTATTCGGGACGACAGCGTACCGCCCTGCTGCGCTCTGTGGCTAGGGTGTGGCAGTGCGCAAGGCAATCCTCCCAGCAGTCGCAGTGCTTGTAGCAGCCGGCTTTATTGCTCTGATCGTCTTCGGCGTCTCACAGACCGGCGACGATCGCACGCTCGATGCGGCAGTAGCTGCCGGCAAGTCACCAGCTGCACCTTCTCCAACCATGAAGCTCCCAACCCTCGATGGCGGTAAGCCGATTGCGCTCGCCGACCTACGCGGCAAGGTTGTAGTCATGAATCTCTGGGCGTCGTGGTGCCCCCCATGCCGCGAGGAGGCGCCGCAGCTCAAGGCTCTGCAGGAGCGAATTGCTCCGCTCGGCGGAACGGTAGTTGGCGTCGCATGGAACGACTCGATACCCGACGCGACCAAGTTCACAAAGGCAGCCGGACTTAACTACCCGCAACTTCGCGATGTCAATGGCAGCTTCGCCAAGTCCTACGGAACGAAGGGGCTGCCTGAGACATTTGTGATTGATCGGCAGGGACGGATCACAGCGATGCGGCGCGGGACGATTGATCGGGCCTTTGTCGATTCAGCACTTGTTCCTCTACTTGGAAGAAGGGCAGGCTGATGACCAGGGCGAAGAGAGCTGCAGCGCTGCTGATCGTTTCTTGCGCACTGCTAGTAGTTCCAGCTGGGGCGATCGCCAACCCACCGACGCTCGCGGGGATTGAAGACGAGGTTATGTGCACTGTTTGCGGCGTGCCGCTCTCAATGGCTCGCGAGGCACCAGCCGCAAAGCGCGAGCGCGCACTGATCGCGCAGCTGATCGCGGAGGGGAAAACGAGCGACCAGATCAAGGCGGAACTAGTCAAGACCTACGGCAACACGGTTCTCGCAGTCCCGGCAAAGAGCGGATTTGACCTTGCCGCCTGGCTCGTGCCGATCATCGTTGTAATCGTCGGGTTGATTCTGCTTCTGCTCCTACTAATCACATGGAAGCGTCACAGGCCGCCCAGCGATGACACGGCTCAGCAATCAGCCCAACTGTCAGCCGAGGACACCGCGCGCGTTGATGCGGCCCTAGCTGACGAGGACTAGAGCTCGTCGGGAGCTTCAACCCCTAGCAGGCCAAGCGCAGCAGCGATCTGAGTCTTGGCGGTATCGATTAACGCCAGACGGAAGGCCTGTTCCTCAGGTGGAGCGCCGACAACACGACAATCTCGATAGAAGGCCGTGAACTCTTGGGCCAGCAGTAGCGCCGCCGAGCAGATTCGATGAGGTGCGCGACGCTCTGCAGCTTCCTCAACCTCCTGCGGAAAGACGGCGAGTCGGCGAATCAGGGTTCGTTCCGAACTGTGAAGTTCAGGGCCGGACGCACTAACTGGCACAAGACCACCCTCAGCCTTAGTAATCACTGAGAAGCAGCGCGCATGCGCGTACTGGACGTAAAAGACGGGGTTCTCGGCTGTCCGCTGGCGGGCAAGATCGAGGTCAAGGTCGACGGTCGTGTCATGTGAGCGCTGCAGCATGAACCAGCGCGCCGCATCGACCCCGACCATTTCAAGCAGGTCATCGAGCGTTACGAAGTCTCCACGACGCTTGCTCATCTGCGAACGGTCGCCACCCTCGACGAGGTGCACGAACTGCATGATCAGCATCTCAAGGCGACTCGGATCCCCGCCTAGAGTCGCCATCGCCGCCTTCATTCTGCCTACATAGCCATGATGGTCGGCGCCAAGTACATCGATCAGATGATCAGATCTGCTGAGCTTGTCGGCGTGATACGCAACATCACCCGCGAAGTAGGTCGGTTCACCATCGGATCGGATCAGCACTCTGTCCTTGTCATCGCCGAATTCAGTTGTCCGCAGCCAGAGTGCGCCCTCCTCCTCAAAGGTGTGTCCTGACTCGCGTAACTGCCCGATTGCCTTATCCAGTGGCGAGTTTTCACCCTGATGCAGCGTTAGCTCCGAGAACCAGTGGTCGAACTCAACCCGATAGCGACTAAGCGTCGCTTCGATCTGATCTCTCAGGATGCCCACCCCAACAGTCGCGAGCTCGGCCGGGTCGCGTTCGGATGCATTGGGGATCGATCCAGCCAACCCGACGACATAGTCGCCCGAATAGCCGTCTTCGGGTATTTCCTCTCCACGCGCTCGGGCCTGAATTGAAAGACCAAGCCGCTGCACCTGCGTACCCGCATCATTGACGTAGAACTCGCGCCTAACCTCGTGGCCGTGAAACTCGAGCAAGCGGGCAAGCGCATCGCCATAAGCCGCATGCCTACCGCCAGCTGCTGTAAGCGGGCCTGTTGGATTCGCGGAAACGAACTCGACGAGGAAACGTGTCGGCTGTTCGGCGCCACCTGAACCAAACCGATCACCGGCGGTTGCGATCTCCGCTAGCGACTCGCGATACCAACGGTCGCTAAGAAAGAGGTTGAGGAAGCCTGGCCCTGCCACTTCAAAGCGCTCGATCCGACCATCGAGCCGCTTTGTTAGCGCTTCGCCAAGAAGTTCTGCAAAGTCGCGTGGCTTGGCAGATGCTGATCCAGCAGTGACCATCGCAAGATTGCTTGAGAAGTCTCCGAACTCCGGCCGCGCTGCCGGTTCGAGGGTTGCCGATCTGGCAGCCTGCGGGTCTCCTCCAGCATCGCCGACTGCAGCGGCGAGCTCGGAGCGGAGCTGGGCGATTGGATCGAGCATCTAGTTGGCAGCGTACCTACGCCCGTCACCGTTTCGCCGCTCAGCGGTGATAGGGCTCGCCAGCGAGAATCGCATGAGCACGCAGCAGCTGTTCGAGCAGGATCACCCGCGCCATCTGATGAGGCAGCGTCATCGCCCCGAGCGAAAGACCTAAATCCCGTCTTGGCAGCTTGATGCCATCCGGACCGCCAACAACAAAGCAGACAGTTCTGCCATCGCGTTGGCGATCGTCAACGAACTGGGCGAACTCGAGTGAATCAAGCTGCTTGCCATCCGGATCCAGTTCAACGACAAACGACCGCTCTGGGATTGCCGCAATCGCCGCGCTCGCATCACGTACCTCGCGGTGCTCAACTCGCGCACGGGGCGAAAGGTGCTTTAGGTAGTGCTCCACATCGTCCGCATACGGGGGCCGCACCTTTCCAACCGCCAACAGGAGAATCAACACGCCTGCGATATTACGGTTGAGGAACCTTTCACCATGCTCACAGCCGTCATCTCAGACATCCACAGCAACCTTCAAGCCCTTGAGGCAGTCCTTGCGGCAATCGATGCCGAGGGCGTTGATGAAATCTGGTGCCTTGGCGACCTCGTTGGATATGGAGCCGATCCTGGCCCCTGCGTTGAGATTCTCCGCGAGCGCACGAAAATCTGCCTAGCCGGCAACCACGACCTCGCCGCTATCGGCTCGATACCCACCGATGTCTTTACTCAAGGCGCGGCCGCAGCGGCCGCGTGGACGACCGAAGCACTTGAGCCAGAGCAGCGCAGCTGGTTGGCGAGCCTCAAGCCGGAGGGTGAGCGGGCCGGCGCGGGCCTCTACCACGGCAGTCCGCGCGATCCGGTTTGGGAGTATGTGCTCTCATCGCTGGCGGCGGAAATGTGTCTGGATGACGCTGGACGGCCGTTTGTTCTCGTCGGTCATTCGCATGTGGCGCTCGCCTTCTCTCGCCGCCCGGGACAGCCGGCCACCGGAGAGACTCAGCGCGCCGGCACCGTTCTCGACCTTCGTGGTGCTGAATGGATAATCAACCCTGGCTCTGTAGGACAACCGCGCGATGGCGACCCACGAGCCGCATGGCTGCTTCTTGATCTGACCGACGGAAAATGCGAGTTCCGCCGCGAGGAGTACGACATTCAGGCTGCCCAGTCAGCAATCCGAACGGCTGGTCTTCCAGAGTCACTGGCGGATCGACTCCGCCTTGGCGTCTAGCATAAGTGCGAATGCCAAATGTCAGCCTGCCAGTTTCAGTAGCCAGCTTGGCTGCGATCGCACTCTGCGCGGTATCGCTTGGTGCCTGCGGCGGCTCAACTGGACTGCTCAGTGCGAGCGAAGCCACTTCACTCAATGACCAGCTGAATAGCGTTGACGCTGCTGTTGCCGCTGGCGATTGCCCTGCCGCGGCCCTTGCATCCGCAAGGCTGAAGGCCGCTGCAATCTCGCTCAGTCCAACAGTTGACTCGGCTTTACGAAGCAACCTTTCTGAGGGTGCGTCAACAGTCGCCAAGCTAGCCCTGACCGACTGTTCGGCAAGTTCGACAACTACGACCACGACACCGAGCACGACGTCGTCGACAACAACTCCAACGACAAGCTCATCAACCTCAAGCTCGACGTCAACTTCGACGAGCACCAGTTCATCAACTACAACCACAACGCCGACAACAACAACCACCACCACAACGCCGACAACAACTACCGACAGTGGCGGGGCAATTCCCAAGTGACGAAAGACGATTTGATCGCCGGGCGCTACCGGATCGAAAGCCGTCTTGGCAGCGGTGGTATGTCAACTGTTCATCTTGCTATGGATGAGCGTCTTGAGCGCCGCGTTGCGATCAAGCTGCTTGCTGAGCACCTCGCCGACGATCCCGCCTTCGTGTCGCGATTCCGCCATGAAGCGTTGGCAGCGGCGCGGCTTGTCCACCCAAATGTCGTTCAAGTCTTCGACTTCGGTCTCGATGAACAGTCCCACCGTCACTTCATCGTGATGGAACATGTCTCGGGTGCGTCCTGTTCGGAGATGCTCCGCGATCGAGGCTCGCTGCCAGCCGATGAGGTCGCTCGAATTGCAGCCGATGCCGCTGAAGGTCTTGGCTATGCCCACCGTCACGGAGTTATTCACCGTGATGTCAAACCCGGCAACCTGCTCGTCGCCGACAGCGGCCGAGTCAAGCTCGCGGACTTTGGAATTGCCAAGGCAACGGAGCAATCAAGCGTCACGCAGGTCGGGTCCGTGCTCGGCACAGCCGCATATCTTGCTCCCGAGCAGGCTCGCGGCGAGGATGCTGACCCCCGCTCCGATATTTACGCACTCGGTGTTGTTGCTTACCAACTTGCGTCCGGAAGGCCCCCATATGAAGCAACATCTCTGTCCGAACTTGTTCTCATCCAGCAGCAGGGCTCGCCGCCGCGGCTTGACGAGCTGAACCCGGCTATTCCAGAAGCATTCGCGACGGTCGTTGAAAGTGCGCTTGCCCCGAACCCTGATGACAGGCCACAGGATGCAACTACCTTTGCCGCGATGCTTCGTGGCCAAGCTCCGGGGCCACAGACCGCCGCAACGCGAGTCCTTTCATCTGGGCGTTCACCAGCAGCGGCAGCAGCTGCGACCGGTGTAACCCAGGTCGCGCGCCGTGAACCACAGCCACCCCGGCCCCAACCGGCAGGCACTGCTGCCCGCCCTAACGGCCGACCACCGGCCCGCAAGCGAGGCATGCGAAGGCTGGCGGTTGCCGCGCTGATCCTTGTCGTTCTGGTGGCTGGGGCCGCAGCCGCACTTTGGGCTACCGGTAGCACGAGCACATCGCTCCATCAGGTAAGCGGTAGCGACGCACAGCAGGCCGTGCAATCGATGCGCGACCTAATTGACTCCAACACTCGCTAGGCGTTTCGGGCGGCC
>Ga0194056_10001279_pt1 | contig 13777 bp, 9 predicted proteins | sample SepL4413m_MetaG_FD_155458 | JGI IMG/M metagenome (GOLD analysis project Ga0194056, IMG submission 155458) | Anoxic zone freshwater microbial communities from boreal shield lake in IISD Experimental Lakes Area, Ontario, Canada - Sep2016-L442-13m | ecosystem: Environmental > Aquatic > Freshwater >...
GAAAACCGTATATATGCCACCGCACCAACGCCAAACTATCCAGAGACAAAGCAACCAGAACAAATCGATCCTGGCCCCATGAGGCCCGCGTCATGGAGTTGTTCCGCGAACTGGTCCCTCCTGCCCCTCCCGAATCCCAGAAAGCCAGGATAGCCCGCATACGATCCGAGCGGCAAAAGGTGCTTCACCGGGTTTGATGGCTAGGGTTCTTCCATGCCCACGGTCACATAGTAGCCAGGAATCCATTCGTGGCAGAGCAAAACTATTGCACGGCATTCCAATGGGAGAACACCAAAATCAACGCGGCTTGGGTTTTGGCGTCCGGTCAATGAATAGGCGGAATGGACATATTATTGTCGGATACCCAGCCGAAAGTGCAAGGGAGACAACCCCAAATTCCCATATGCGGGCCGGCCGGCGTTCGGCCCGGGGTGGACGGTATCGCGGCAACGGAAGCGAACCGAGGGGAGGCGGCTTTCGTAACATATTATGTTACAAGGGCTTATGGCAGTTGTCGTCGCGTCTCTTTCGGACCGTGCAAGTAATTGCTGTGCCAGGGTTTCGGTCGGATTCTCGGCAGATTACAATGGGTGTTTATGCTTATTCGCTGTTCGCTGGACACCTGAACTTCCTAAATCCTCGAAAGGCCGTGGAAATGCCCTTTACACCGGCAGAGTGGAATGTAATCGTACTCGGTCACTGGAATCGTGCGATTCTGACACCGTCCGGGATCGCGAAGAGACTTTTCGGTTTGGACGAGGGCACCCCCATTGAAGTCTTTGTAGCAATTGACGCCCTTGCACCCCCTCAAGTTAAGCATGGCGGAACCATTGTTATGGTTGGTGGGGACAGGTTGATTACGGTGCCGGAGACGCTGAATTTTCATGGGTTGGAAGGAGCAATGACAATTGCTCGGCGGGCGATGGAGAATCTGAGGGAGACGCCCGTAATTGCGGCGGGAATTAACCTGAAGTATTCTTCCAAAGAGCCGATCGAGGCCCTCCAGAACATTACTCGCAATTCATGGTGGGATGACCAGCTATCCGACAATCAGTATGAGATTCTTGGGCGAGCATTGTCGCGTGTGCTTAAATGGAACGAAGGGCAAATCAATTTTTCCGTCACGGAGGAGGCCGATTCCAGTTTTCAAATTCAGTTTAACTTCCACCGCGGTAGCAGTAACATGGATGAGTTGATCGATTGGCTACGCAAGCCGATCGCCGATTTGGAAAAGGAAATTACAAGGATTTTCTCCGACTGTATGCAAATTAGAACTGAGGATAACGCATATGCCGCAGCCGATACAACAGCCTAATACGGCCGCAATTGAGATCGCAAAGTACTCCCCCTCCCCGGCATCACAGGTAGTGAGTGCTCCGGTTACTGATACAATCGTGGTTACAACGGACATTCGGACCGTTGTGACTAGAGCTAAGCAAGGTACGCTTAAACTTCGGTATACCCCTCGCGATCCAAGCCCCAGCAGCTCAAGTACGTCCCCTTGAGGTAATGCATGGGGCAACCGTCGCACTGGACCTATCGCTCTTTCGTTGCGACTGATGATCTTCAACAAGGAGATATCGTCAGGCGATCACCTTCTCTTTTGGAGGTGCTCTCGGAAGTCTTATCGCATTTCTGCGATGAACGATATACGGCTTTTTTGGTGGTGACCCAGTCTTGCGATTTGGTGACTCGGAACGAAAACGTCTGCAAGGCAGATTACATCAATCTCTGTGTGATTCGGGAACTTGAACCATTATTACCGACTCTACTGGAGCCTTGCTGTGGGGCGGGAATCCCCGGAATATTCGACTCCGAGAGACGACTATATGCTGAGCAATTGCTGAAGAGAGTTGTCAATCAAAATGAACAGGCCCAGGGACTTTTCTACCTCCATCCGGATGCAGACGTAGGCATCCCCACTGCCTCCGTGGCGTTGCTGCGGGTTAGCATCGCTCTTCGCCGCGATCATTACAGAATGCTTCAAGAGTGCCGGTGCGGGCAACTTGAGCCGGAATATGCTGCAAAATTAGGCTGGCTGACAGGCAACCTTTATTCGCGGATTGCTACTCCAGATTGGGAGGAGCAAGAGAAGGACGAGTCTGCATCGGCCAAGCAAGCACAATCATTGTTGCGGCGAATTTCTCGTCCGAGTGATCAGAACTGGGTGCCTGCAAGATGGTTAAAGGCAGCCCGGGAAAAGAACGTGGATTTAAGCAACATCCCGGTAGAACTGTTTCGTTCCACCCTGGCCGAGCATGCACCGCCAGACCTGCATGATGTCGTGCTAGAGGCCATCCAAAGGGTTGGACGTGGGGTTGTTGCAAATGACCCTTGTGCAGCGGTCAGTGCCAAGCTGGCTGGGCACGGCGATTTCGTCCGGGAGGTTGCCAAGCACATGGTGGCATGTTTGGGCAATTCTCTGTCCACTGACGAACAAAAGACGCTAATGGAATCTTTGACCGCAGATGGCAACTTCAGTAAAGCGATTGGAGATCAGGTTGCAAGCCTGCTCAAAGTGCAGTCGGTCGCAATTGGAAAGGAAGCCGTGAATATGATTGCGAACTTCCTTACGGCGACCACCGGAGTCTTGATGCCTGCCAGTAACCGGCTTCGTACCGCACTGTCAAGTCTCCTGAAAGCCGAGCGGGTGGGCGAAGTTGACGAACTGGTAGAATCTGTTGCCAAAAAATGCGCGTTCTCTCCAGCCGCCGCTGCAATAGTCGCGGCCGAGGCACAGGCAATCTTTGGCCAAATCGACTTCGGGTTGCTCGATAAGCTGATATTTAGGCTCAAAAACGACCAGAAGCTTCGGGCAGCCTCACGGGAACAAGCGGGCGAATAGGTGCTCTCGTCTCTGATGGTCGATTGAGCGGTTATCCCGCCATTTCTTGTGTCACTCGCCGACCAGTGCCGCTAGTATTCTCGCTGCCTCAGTAGGCAGGATCTGGGCTCCGTGACGAATTGAATGGCAACGCTTGCAAAGCGAGATGAGGTCTTCGAGTTTCTCATGGCCGAGTCGCTCATAGGTGAGATGATGAACGTGTGACGCGGGTTCGCCGCAGTCCTGGCACGTCTGCTTATCCAAGGAAAGCCGCAGCATTCGTCTACACCCCCACTCCGGCGTATTTAGATACTGCGAATATTCTCTAAGCGTCTCAACCCGACAGGTAGCTGAGCAGAATGGGTAGTTGCCATGACCGTCAGGTTCGCGGAAACCTGAACCGCACGCTAGGCACAGGTGAACGTGCTGCAATTGCCCGCAGCCGCAGGCACCGCAGCCACAGAGAATCCAGCCACAGGATAAGCACTCGAATTCCTGGTAATTGTCTAGGAACCGTTGACAGTTCCAACACCTTGCCTGTCGGTGTCGCCGCACTCGCTCGTTCTCGTCTGGGCTGCGAACACCGCGATATATCATACCGTGAACTTGGAGGTGGACTCGATGTCGGTCCGCTACTGAATACCAGGGAATCGCTGCCATCAGCGTAGCGAGTGATTCCTTGTAGGCTTCGAGGTAGGCTTCGAGCTTCTCCCGCTCCTCCCGAGTCTCGGCGTCTCTTATCTCTCGCCATCTCTTGAAGACGCATAGGAACTCCGCCTCCAACGCCGGTCTCCATCGGCACTGCGATTTCCAGTTATAGGTAGCCACGGCATCGGACCACTTCGATTCCGGCCATTCCTCCGCCTGCCGCGTAGCGGCTGACCGGACGATTCGCCTACCCGCGGGATGGCGGACGCTCTCTTCGACAACTAACCACCCGGATTCTGGAACATGGCACCACGACTCCCGACGGTTGGTAATGATGCGATCAAGAAGACGTTCTGTTTTGGTGTCCATTTGGGCACATCTCCCGGTGGCTGTTCGGCCGTATCGTCCTCAATAACAGGTGGTCTATGCACTGAGCCAATCTCAGCACAACGGCTGGCAGTTCGGGCCGTGTTGCTTCTCCTGTTCCGCTTGCCATTCGGGCGACCATCGCCAATCCGCAGGATGTGGCGTGCGGTCGTTGCACTTGCTGCACAATTGAGATTCAAAGACCTGGAGTATGCCGTCGAAGCTAAGGCCGCCGACTGCATTGCCATGTTTGGTGCAATGCAGGGTCTTGCTTCCCGCCGTAGGCAACTGGACCATTATCGCGGGGATACCACTTGCTCCAAGTTGGACGAAACGGTGCTGGCAGTGCCTGAGCACCCGCTCGGGGTTCATGTCGTCGATGCCGACACGAACGATTTGGCCAGTCGGGTCGTTGGGATTGTCCAGGTCGATTCCCATTTGCCGCACTATCTCTTCCACGAGACGCGGCTGGTCCTCAAGAGAAACCACGCCCGTGTTCTGAAAAGTCTGCTCCTGGAGTGACTGCAATTCCTGCTTTGCCCTGGACCGTGCGGTTTCGTCCGGGATCGCATCGAGAATTTTGCTCGATTCCTCCACACGGCGGTGAACGTCCGCGGCGTCATTGGGGTTGGCCACGAATAAATGCAGGTGGGCACAAGTCGTGAGATCATCCCAAGCCTTCAATTGCACACACACGTACTGAGCGAATCCCCCGAGTGCCCCGAGTATTCTTAAGAGCAATTGCTTGTCGCTATTCTCCATGTGAAGCCGGGCGAGAAACGGCAGCACGTCTTGGGCCAGCGTGATCCACGCCTGCGGCACGAGGTGATACGCCTTCTGCTCGATGAGTGCGTCAAAGCGACTGACCGTGCGTGCAAACTCCCTGGCAAATTCAGCGGCAACCGCCTCCCGGTGAATCAAGGTGAGTTCCGATGTCAACTTGGCCATCGGCCCGTCGATGCCTTGCTGGCCGAGATAACTGGCTGTCAGGGCGAAAACCTGCTCAGCCGCTCGCCGAAGTCGAGCGGAACGAAGCAGGAACCGGGCGTAGACGCGAAGTTGCCGTTCCGTTCCAGGCGTTCGCGTCAACCGCAGGAGTTCAATCGCAACATTCGTGCGAATCTTAAGCACTCGTGCGTGTCTGTCGCCAGACTCGGTGCTGAATGCCAGTTCGCTGTCGATCCTCATTACGTACATGCCGGCGGCGAAACGCATTCTTGTCGTCTCTGACTGGCTGGCGAAAACGGTTTTAGCGACTTTAAGTGCTTCGGAAAAGTCAGCGGCCTCAATAAGTCGGTCGATTTGGTCGCATCGAAGTACGTCTGCGTGGAGTCGAAATGCGTTGAGTAGTTGCTCGGGGTCGGGATGTCGCTTGGCGACATCAAGCAGATTCAGGGGCAGCATCCGCTCAACGCTGCGGATGAACAGCCAATCCATACAACGCTTTACTTCTTCGAGAAGGCGGTCGGCGGTGGCGGGCAGAAGGTTGGTTACTGGGAGGCGGAGCGTGACGGTCTGCTGGTGGCCTGCTGCTTCCGCATCACGAAGGACTTTCTCTACGTCAGAATAGCCCTGGAGCAGCGTCCAGTACGCTTGCTTGGCCTGAACGCCGACAACCGCAAAGACTACCGGCACCTTCAGGTCATTCAAGTAGTAACGAAGCCTCTGCACCTTCAGTCCGTGGTACTTCACTGTCTTACCGTTGGAGTCGAAGTCCAGGCTCAGTTCACCCTTTTGCTGAACTTTGAAGATGAAACCGGTTGCTCGGTCGTGCTCGTCCGTCAATTCCATCTCATAGTCGATGCCGTAATCCTCCTGGTCCTCCTGGCTACGGATTGCCCAGGATGCTGGGATCAGACTTGCGAAAATACGGCCGGCAGAACGGTTAATTTCTTTTGGTGTCATATCACACGTGCTGGGAATCTTATGGACATTTACTCGGCTACACGCGTCTCTCGCCACTTCCGGGGGGCGATGAGGCATCCAGGTACTTCTGATCGACAGTGACGGCGGAACCAATGGTCATGCTGATCCCCTTGAACGCCATCGTTGTTGGAACGGCCATCGACGCGGGTAGTGCGGGGGCAGGCAGGACGGACGGCTGATGGTCTACCCATCCCCAAAGTCGCTGGTAGTCGGCAGTTTCGAGTAACGGGTCCATCACGCAAATGATCTTCTCGTACGCTCGATCGAGAAAGGTGATCGTGTCATCGACGATGCCGCGGCAAGCATCGAACAGGTCAATCCACTTGCTCGGGTCGCGATTATATTCCGCCTCGGCCTGTAGCCAGGTATAGGGAGTCTTTGTCTTGAAGGCATCCCGGCTGAGGACCATCCTTTCCCCGCTGCTCTGCCGGAGAACGGAGTAGATGTAGCCCTGGTGCGTCACGTAATTCCGGTAGTTCGACGCGGACTTACGGTCCGGTTCCCACGTTGTCTTCCAGTCGAGAAAGGGGTCGATCGGCATGCTCAGCCTTGTAGCCAGGTCGTCCATGCCGACGAGAGTGCCACACAACGCCCGCTTTAGTTCCATGAACACCTGTAGGGCATTCCCTGCGTACATCAGCGTTATATAGCAGTTGCGGTTCCTCGGACCGAGCCGACCCTCCGAGACCTCTCGAAGGTGATCTACTGCTTCGAGGGTGTAGACGAGAACGCTGTAACTCCGCTGTGCAATCACGCTGATAATGTCTGATACACCGGACCGAAGATTTATACCCCACGGACGGTCCGTTGCCGGGCAGACGTGGCGTTTCCAGAAGGATTCGTAGTGCGGAAACCGTTTGCCCAAGTCAAACTGCGTGACGGCCTGCTTCTCGATCGGGTCACCGTTCACAGCAAGTGTTAGTCCATCATAAAATGGTTGATCGGCGTTCCATTTGTTCGGTCCAAGAGGCATTGTTCGTTTCCTCCACGTGTGTCGGCTGGATTAAGGCAATGGCTGACTCGACCATTATCGCTGCCTTATTGCTGTTTCGCGGTGTCGTACGCCTCTTGCACCCAGGTCGCAAGTTCTGACGGCAGGGTGTCTCCCGGGTGAATGATAAGATATTTGGTCAGCCCCGCATATTTATGTTTGGGCGGTGCGGAGACCAGAAGCGGGGAAACTACCGTCTCAGGAAGCGAAAAGCCGACCACCAGTTCCGTTGACTTCTTCACCCAGACTACTGCGTATGGCCGCCCTTGCGTGCTGGGCCCACTATACTTGATGTATATCGTTGTTAGGTCGCCCTTGGTATCCTTGGATACCTGAAGAAGTGCGTCGTTGATTTCGTTGAACTGCGGTCGAATCGGCTCCCAGGCGGGGCCACTAACTCGGTCAGTTGCTTTCGGGTCCAATCGTTCCATGCCTAGTCTCTCCCTTTTGGTTGTGGACTTGTGTTTCTTTGATGGGCTGCGGCATCGGCCGGAGGTGGGCTGAGTTGGGTTAAAAAGTGTTGTGCGGTGTGCAATGCGTCGTGCATGTCGTCGTAGATTTGCAGGATACTACTCTTCGTCAGATAGACGGCGTGCTCATTCTCGTCTCTTCGTCGTAATGTCTGGAAGGAATCCATAATATACTCGACATCCTCACGACCGATGCCATAGAGGTGGAAGCATGCCGCGTCGATTTCGCACCGTAGCTGAAACCGTCGCGACACATCCCATCGGAATGGCGGACCGGAAAAACCACATTCTTTGGCGAATGGCTCTATGTCCCATGCGGTGTAGGTCAGCTCTACTGTTCGGCGTTCAAACCATTGTTCATCCCCGATCTGTTTCGCAAACTGGCGGATTGCGTCTCTGCTGGGGATGGGCAGGCTGGCGAGGATTCCTTGAGTCAGATGATTGCTGGAAACTTTCAAGCGTGCAAAAAAGTCGAGTGCGCAAGAAGAAAGCAGCGTGGCCAGCAGTGCGGCATCGCAGGCACTCGCGTTGTCTAAGTAAATTGCCGGTAAGTTCCGGGTCAATCCCGATAGCGGAATGATGCAGGCGAGAGCAGTCCGCTCGTTCGTTGCACTCGTAACATCGCAAAACACGAGTTCCCAATCGCCCTGCCTCTTGCCGTATCGACGATCACGGACGGCATTCTCCCGAAGCCAGTGTTGAGGGACAGCAAAACGATTAGGATCAGACTTCTCGGCGTCGGGAATTAGTCGTTCTTGGGCAAGCCGAGCGGCGTTCTTAAGGTTGACATAAATGTCCGCTTGGCGATGGTCAAGGATTCCAACCATTTTACCCTCGTAGACGGGCACTAGCACATCACCGTCTGCAGTGACTCGCCGGTTCTGACATGTTAGCCTCGAACCCGCCACAGTGTTTGCATCGAGAGGTTGGAAAACGGCATCAGACGAAGAGAACATCAATCGTGGCGTGTAGGACCAGTCGCTGTGGGCCGCGAGCTGACCATACTCCCTGGTCGCCTTCCGCAGGAGTTCCAAGTCCTGACGCGATCGAAACTGCGGCAGAGCCAACTCGTCCGGGCTGAACTGTTCAAGTTCGTCGATACTGAGCGTCACAATTCGGTCGAGATCGCGGGTTTCGCTCGCGTCGTGTAGCCAGCAACCGGTGTGAAAAGTGACATGAACTTCTCTGGACAATACAAGAAGTGAAAACTTCGCCATTCGATGCACGCCCGGGAACAATGCACTCTTGTTTTCAAAATCAATCACTGACACCACATAGCCAGGTTTCACCAGACTATGCCAGAGCGGTCTTTCATATGCATTTGTCGTCAACCCGCTGGGAACAACCATTCCGAGTTGGCCAGTTGGGCTCACCGCATGCCACGCACCCTCCAGGAACATCTTGTAATAGTTAAGCCGCCCTGAACCAGCCGTGGGATAGCGACCCGACAAGGAAAAGTAGGCCCGCTCGCCCTCGTACCGTCTCAAGTACGCCTGCCATGCTTGATAAAGGTCCGGATCGCTTTGCAATAGTCCATTGATCAATGTTCGACGACGCTGGGCTGACTGTTCGGATGAAATTTGGGGAGCACGCGATGCGAAGAACGGACGATCATCCACTTCGGGCATCTCCCAAGGTGGATTTCCCAGCATAAGATCGAATCCCCCTGACCATCCGGTTTGGTCGTTATCCGGCGACTCATCTTGTCCGGGCACACGGAACACCTGCGGGAAAGCTAGGTGCCAATGCAAGAAGTGATATTGCCGTGCCAACCGCTGGATCTCCGCTCGCATCCAAGGCGTGCAATCGTGCGGGTTCCGCTCGATACGGCGGAAGACGTCTTCAGTGATGGCATAGTCGAATTCCTTGGTCTTCTTCCACAGGAAAGCGGAACACCAGGCGTCGGCCCAGAAGCGACCAGATAAATAGTCGGCCGAGCCAACAAGTTGGGCATATCGTTCTTCCTTCGAGCGGACGGCCTCCAGCGAGTCATCCTCCATCGTCTCCAGGTTGGCTAGGCTGACGGCGAAATTACCCATCCGCTCCCACGGTTTCGCACCGGCGTAGTCGAATAGCTTCATTTGCTTAGCCCGCTCGTCACGGTTCAGTTTTTTGGACTCGGTGCAGACCTTCTTGTCGTCGCCTTCAATCGGGGTGAAAGCTTCGTCAGGAATGCCTTTGTTCAAGAGAGCCGGTGTGGCTCCCAGTAGGCTGTTGCCGCACTGAATGTGATGGTCGAGGAACGAGAGAGGCTTGCCTGGCTCCAAGGATTCAAGCCAGAGATTGATCTTGCAGAGTTCCACGGCCATCGGGTTGATGTCCACGCCGAAAATGCAATGGCCGATGACGTCGCGTAGGGCCTGGCGATAGGCTTCCGGGGCTGGTTCCTCGTCGCCCGTGCGGACGGCGGCCAATCGTTTTGCGATGCGGTGAGCTGCGGCGATAAGGATATGGCCGCTGCCACAAGCGGGGTCACAGACCTTCAATGCCAGTATGGCGGTCTCCGCTTCCTTGGGGGTCGGCTTCTTGGCTGCTTCCTCCAAGACAGGATCGAGGGCAGAATCCAGAAGGCAGGTGATGAGGCTCGTGGGTGTGTAGTAGCTGCCGGTCGTCTTGCGTTCGTGTCCGGTGGCCACGTCAAGCTCGAAGGTAGCGGCGTCAGCGTTGATCTTGGGGTGCAGTTCCAAGAGCGATTCATAGACGCTGCCAAGTTCTTCGGCCCCCAAATTCCGATAATCGACCGCCCGGAGCACTCGTTCATCAACTGTGAAAGCCAAGGCCCGGATGGCTGAGAGAAAATCGGCATTGGATATCCGACAGCCAATCAGGTCGGCGATAGCTTTTTCGGACCAGAGAAAACTGCCCAGTGCGGGCAGGCCCAACTCAGGGCATCCACCGCCAGAACCGAGCTTTTGCATCACCACAAGAAGGGCTTGGAAATGATCGCAATGCCGGGTGCCGCGATGCCGTTCGGCCAAGCGTCGCAATCGGGCAGTCGAATAGAATCGGGCAAAACGCTCGCGGGTCTTTTCGTCGGTCCCGGGCATTAGGAGCAAGTTGCGATCTTCGGCCACAAAGAGAAACAACAGCCGATAAACCATCCGTAAAAGCTGCCGGTAGTAGTCTTGGGCCGGAAGGTTGCCGGAATAGAGGCTATCGCGGAGTGTGCGATTTTCTGGATGAGCCAAGAAACCACGCCCAAGGGCTTTGATGGCGTCCTCGACGCCCTGCCGGAGCGAATCCAACGCCCGTGTGCCGGAAACTTGGGCCGTACGGGACCATTTTTCCAGCCAGCACTGTTCGGGCCGATCGCCTTCCACGCGGGACTGATGGCACAAGAGCCACAAGAGGGCGAAGTCGGCATAGACCTCGCCGTCCATCATGGCTTCTAAGTCGAATTCGACAAACGCCTGCCGGGTGAGGCTGATGTTATTGCGGAGAATTCGCAGTCGCTGGCCGTTGGAAAGGAAGGCCCAAAGGTGATCGTCCGACTGATTGAGGAATTCTTGAACCAGGCTGTGCGGGCTGGTGCGGGCCGCCCCGGCAACGCCAGCGGTGCGGCGGTCCATCTCGATCCGCCAGCCGACTAGGTGGATGGCCGTCTTCTGCCAGCCGTGGGAAACAGGATAGGATTTTCCGTTGACCTCGATGGCCGGAACCGTGGCAAGCCGGCCATAGTCGAGTTCCCGAAACAATGGCAGGAGCCAACGCTCGCGGGTGACCGACGTGGCAGGGTCGCTCTCCGGCAACTTGGCCAGAGCCACCTGGAACGTCTGCCATTGCCCCAACAGTCGGTTCCAAGACCCGTTGATTACCTCGTTGAGCCGCTCGCCAGCCCGGTGAAAGTCTTCGGGCTTGAGCCCTTCAAGGCCCGAACCGCCATCGGCGACACGCTGCAAAAGGTCGGCCGGCAGAATGGCCCCTTCCGTTCGGACCGTGGTGAACAGTTCTCGGCGTTTGGTTTGCATGGTACTTATTCTCGCGAAAGGATTTCACGCCAAGGCACAAAGACGCAAAGGAAATAGGCAACTATTTTGCAGGCAAATAAACGTAAATCCCTAGCAAGTCAGGGGGTAGTTTGGGCTCGACTTCGTGTCTCACGTCACGGGCCTTGGTTCCCGTTGCTTGCCGCACACGGCGGTGGGCATCGAGCAGTTCTTGGCCGTGGACAACGGCCACTTGGCTCAAGTGCGATTCCAGGTGCTCGTAGCCGGCCACAACGCGGGAAACAAAATCTCGGGACTGGTCGGGGCTGATGTTGGCACCTGGCGTGGCACCGAGCAACTTCTCGGCCGTCTCGTCGTCAATCCATTGGGCGTTTTCTGGGGAACCGGTGAAGCCGACCAGTTTGCAGTCTTCCGCCAGGAGCGGCTGCGGCGGGCTGTCGCCCCGGATGGTGTTGATGTGGTAACGGAAGCGGACCAAGAGCAATGTTGTCCGCACTTGAACCTCGTTCGTCCGGATTACCCCGCAACGCCGGGCGATTCCATCGGACTGCGGGTCGAGGGCGGTATCCATGACAAAGGATGCGAGCGACTCCACAATCGCGTGCGTGCGGCTGAGGTAGGTGATGCCTTCGCCCGCAGGGAGTTCAAATCGGGCCTTGAGCGAGGCCGAGGCGTCTATACGGTCTTTCAGTGCCCGTGGCAGTTCGCTAAGGCCAAATTCCACAGTGCCGTTCCGCTCGCTGAGAATGGCCCCGTGGGCTTTGAATGCCGTTTTCGTGAATTCGGCAACATCGGTACTGGAGCCAATGGCCGCCTGAACAGCCTGCAATTCCCGGGCAACCTCGTCGGTCTTGATGGTCTCCTGGGCGAACATGGTGCGGGAGCGTTTCTCGCGTTCGGAAACGGCATCCCAGTCGTCGTGGATCTTCTGTTTCTGTGGCTTGAAGTAGTCGTCAAACAACATTTTCTGCTGTTCAAACGAACCAGAACTATCCCGCAACAGCAATCCCTCAAAAACGGCTTGGATGACTTGCTCGGTGTTGACAGGGACCGGAACCGATATACCCAGTGAACTGCGGATTGTCTTGTGCTTTCGCAGAAGCACATCGAGCACGATGCCGTCGATCTGGTTATCGGTGCCGTAGTAGGTGAGCACGCGTACCTTGGACCGGGGCTGGCCGTAGCGATCCACGCGGCCTTCTCGTTGTTCGTGTCGGGTCGGATTCCAGGAAAGGTCGTAATGCAAGACCGCATCAAAGTCATTCTGGAGGTTGATACCTTCGCTGAGGCAATCGGTACAGACCAAAACTCGTTTTGCTGCCTTGGCAAGTTGTTGAACACGTTCTTCACGTTCGGCTGGCGGCAACGTGCCCGTAACGGCGGCGACTTCCACAGCCTTGGGCAACCGTTCGCGGAGTTGAGCGGCGACATACTCGGCCGTGGGAATAAAGCGGCAAAACACGATGGGATGGTAGCCTTCGTCAAGGAGCCCCTTGAGTAAAGGGATGGCGTCTTGGAGCTTGGCATCGAGCTTGCCCTGCAAATCGTCAGCCTGACGGGCCATTTCCAATAGCCGCCGGTGGTGGCGAGTTTCGTCGTCGGCCAACTCGCCAATGTCGCTGCCTGGGGCAGTGTCCATCCGCTCGGCACCTTCGTCTTCTTCGAGGTCCAGAATGGTGCGACGACCTATTTCGTCGGCATCCTCGGGCGTTTCCGTGTCGGCCACGGCCGCCCGGTTGCGAAGCGTGGATGCAGCCGCAGCGGGGCTGGATGCCAGACTGCGGAGCAAGGCCAGGGCGGACCACCATCGGACCCGTTGGTGGTGACGCTTCTCTCCCGGTTCAAAGACTGTTTCCCGGGCATATTGCAGGACCTTCTCAAAGAGCTTCTTGTATTCGGGCGTCAGCTTGTACGACGATTCCCTCTCTTCACGCTCTGGGAAAGGCGTATCAGCCTGGAGGTAGTGCCGGATGTCGGCACGACGCCGCTGAACGAAATACTGGGCCAGCCTGCGGCGGTTTTGCTCGTTTTCCTTGCCCGTCATGTCGTCGGGCAGGTTGGAGAACTCGGGGCGTAGGAGCTTCAGCAGGGAGCGAAAAGCCTCTTCGTTGCCGCTGTGCGGGGTGGCAGTGACCATAATCAGGTGCCGATCGGCCTTGGCCGCCAGGCCGGTGAGGAGCTGGTGCCGTTGATGCCGTCCGCCACGTCCAACGCCTCCGAAAGCACAGGAATGGGCTTCATCGACAATCACCAGGTCGGGGCAAGCACGGAGGAATTCCTGCTGCCGACGGTCGGATTTGATGAAGTCAATAGAGACAACGACGTAGGGATACACCTCGAACAGTGACCGGCCAAGCGAGCAGTTGCGTTCCAAGCGGTTGACCGTGCTAGCGAGTACCAATTCGGCGTTGATATGGAACTTGTCGCGAAGTTCTGCCTGCCATTGCTCGGCCAGGTGCGGTGGGCAGAGCACGCATAGCGACCGCGCAAAAATAACTTGAACAAATTCCTATTGGTCGTTTTGATGGATTGTGTCATAACAGATGCATGTGGGATGCACAAGTTATTGCACGGATTCAAACGAAGTACCGGTCGTTGGAGCCGG
>Ga0194056_10001283_pt1 | contig 13775 bp, 9 predicted proteins | sample SepL4413m_MetaG_FD_155458 | JGI IMG/M metagenome (GOLD analysis project Ga0194056, IMG submission 155458) | Anoxic zone freshwater microbial communities from boreal shield lake in IISD Experimental Lakes Area, Ontario, Canada - Sep2016-L442-13m | ecosystem: Environmental > Aquatic > Freshwater >...
GTGGAGGAGGTAGCGGCAGTCGCGGTGGCGGCGGTGGAGGTAGCGGGGCGATGCACTTCAGTCCCGGCGGTAGTGGTTCCGCGCACTTTAGCCAAGGTTCCAACCCCGCGCATTCCAGAACCTTTACCGGTAACAATTTCTCTCAACATTCCAGAAGTGGGCCGCAAGGCAATTCCAACCACTCGGGCAATCCAAACTGGGGCCACGGTTCAAATCTCAATAAGTTCAATAGCCAACATTCGCAGAACTTCCAATCGTGGCATCATCCCGGGGGCTACGCAAGCTGGGGTCATCACGGCTGGGATCACTCCTTCCATAACTATTATTGGGGGCCGGGATGGAATGCGTCGTGGTACTGGGGATTTCCGTTCGGGTTTGCGTATTGGGGTGGGTATCCATTTGGCTGGGGAGGATACTGGGCGGATTACTACTGTCCGTACGGCACGGTCTATGCGAATTCGTGTCCGACGGCGGCTTACAGTTACTCCTACGCCGACGACGGCCAATATGCCGTGAACCATGCACCGAACCAACCGGTCGCAACCGACGATTCCCAATCGGCAGGCAATGACGGTGAGGCAACGGCAAACGAGGGGCTTCAGTATTACAACGAAGCCAGGGCTGTATTCACTCGCGGCGATTATCGCAATGCATTGCGGTTGGCCGGCCATTCGGGAGTGGAATCGCCACAAAATGCGAAGGTTCATGAGTTGACGTCGCTGGCGTTGTTTGCATCCGGCGAGTATCGCGCTGCGGCGACCGAGGCCCATGTAGCCTTGGCCTTGAGTCCGCCCAGCGACTGGAACAATCTGTACGCCTATTACAATGACGCCGACAAGTATACCGAACACCTTCGTACGCTGGAGAAGAACGTGGCCGATGTGCCCAAATCGGCACCCGGACATTTCCTGCTGGGGTATCACTATCTGATGACCGGTGCCACGGAGGAAGCCAAGGACCATTTCGCCCAGGCTGCCAAGTTGACTCCCAACGACAAATTGGCTCAGCACATTCTCAAACAACTTGAGGCAGGTAGCGCGGTCACGGCACCGGACTTGCCCAAACAGCCTAGCGAACCCAAGGGGAAGCAACTGTAGGGCTTCTTCCGTGGCAGTTGTACTATTTTATTTCGCAGTTCGCAATCGAGCATGGAACAACCACAATAAAGCTGTGATCCTTACGGTTTTCTCAGTTGCACCAGCCGGTTGCCTCCATCCGGCGTGCGAACCAGCAGCATGATCCCCTTGGAGAGCGACTCGTTCTTCATCGCCCCATGGAATTCGGCGGCGGAGCGAATCGCTTTCTTTTCAACTTGCATGACCAGCATGCCGCCACGAATGCCGGCCTGGGCGGCCAGTCCATCTGGCTCGACTTCCTTAATAAGTGCTCCCTTAAAGCCCGCGTAGCCGAATCGCTCGGTATCGGCCTTGCTCAGGTCCGCGATCTTGATCCCCAACTCGTTGACCGTTGAGCTTACGATGAGTTTTGGATCCTGCAAGATTGTGCTGGCTAGGCCGAAGCTCCTGGGCAGTGGGCTAGCGACAATCCGGATGGTTTGCGGCGCGCCATCGCGAAGGATCAGGGCGGTCTGCGGCGTGCCCAATTCCGTCTGCTCGACGAACTCTTGTAACTGCCGCGGATGGTGGACCTCGTGATCGGCAAACTTGAGAATCCGGTCATTTTTACGTAGTCCGGCCCTGGCCGCGGGAGTGTCCGGAAAGACTTCGGCAATCAGCACGCCCTTGCCTGGGGTGATCCCCGGTTCCTTGGCCTGTTGGGCACGGATCTCTTCAATCCGTACTCCGAGGTACGCTCGCTCGACCGATCCCTTTTCAATAAGCTGCTTGGTGACCCACTTGGCCAGATTGGCCGGAATGGCAAAGCCGACGCCTTGGTATCCGCCGCTATTGGAAGCGATCGCCGTGTTGATGCCGACGACTTCGCCGTCGAGGTTCACCAAGGGACCACCTGAGTTGCCTGGGTTGATCGCTGCATCGGTTTGCAAAAAATCGGCCCGACGGCCGGTGGGCAAGACGCGGGCTTTGCCGCTGATAATGCCCGAACTGACGGTCAAATCGAGGTCAAAGGGATGTCCGATGGCGAGAACCCAATCGCCGATCTCCAACTTGTCGCTGTCGCCCAAGGTAGCGGCGGGTAGGCTGGAGTCGGACTTAATCCGCAACACGGCAAGATCGGATTGCTCATCCGTCTTGATGTCCGTGGCCAGGAATTGCTTGCCATCGGAGAGTTCCACGAGTACTTCATCAGCCCCTTCGACGACGTGATAGTTCGTGAGGATGATGCCCTTCGCGTCGATGATGACCCCGGAACCGAGTCCCGATCGTGCGGGCGCGTCGGACGGCGTCAAGCCTGGTGCCTTATCACCGAAATTCTCAAAGGGTGAGTGTGGCAGTCGATTGTTGCCGGGCAATGCCGAGTCGGAGCGAAAGGTCCGCGGTCGGATTGTGATCTTGATCTTGACCACGGTGGGAATGATCCGCTGGGAAACGGCCCGGAACGCCCTGGAGAGTGACTTTGCCGAGGCGATGTCGCTTGCTTCGTCGGCCCAGTTGGCAGAGACTCCCGAAAACGCAAGGATAAGCATCAGGACGATCCGAAACACGCCAGATCGGCCTCGAGTCGGTAGAAAATTGGAATTCAACATAGCACTTTCCATCCGTGTAAGTATCGCGATTATTCATTCGCCAAGGACTGGCGCAGAAATAACTGATAACTGTCGTGTTTTGCCCACTCGCCGAGCGAGGACAGACGGCACACGGAGTGTGCCTGCTACTTTTCTTGCGACGGTTATTTCTGCGCCGATCCCAAGCCTATTCTAAGCATTTTTTCAGGCAAACGGAATGGAATTTCGTTCTACACAGGAAAAATGGGGGGATCGCTCGTCCCACCCTATGATAATCGCCCCGAGTTTCCCGTTCTGGGGATGTTGACAAGCGGGGGGCTTGAAGTCAATAATATAGGCTGTTGAGTTGTGAGAACCCTCAACACAACCGGGCTCGCGGGAGCGTGTACTGGAACGGCGTTGTCGTCGGCGCCGGTGTCTTGGCCCTCGAGTGAGCCGGGTTGTGTTGGCGGTTCTGAGAGGAACTGTCTATCTGAAAGACTGGTCGCCGCATGCATACGGATGAGCTACCCGAGTCGGTGCCGCCTTTACCGTCGCTATTGCAGGGTTGTGAAGAGCGGATCGGCTATACGTTTACCGACAAACGAATGCTCCAGTCTGCGTTGACGCATGCCTCGGGAGCAGAACACCGCCTGGCTTCCAACGAACGGTTGGAATTCCTTGGCGATGCGATTTTAGGAGCCGTCGTATGCGAACTGCTCTTTCGGCAATATCCGCAGTATTCGGAGGGTGATCTGACGCGGATCAAATCGATTGTCGTCAGCCGCCAGATCTGTGCCAAGATCAGCGAGAGCCTTGGAATGCAGGAATTCCTGATCCTGGGCAAAGGAATGACGACGCATCCGTCGGTTCCGCCTTCGCTATTGGCCGACGTCTTTGAATCCCTCGTGGCCGCCATGTATCTTGATGGCGGCACGGAACCTGCCCGCCTATTCCTGGAACGCCATCTGGGGCCGGAGATCGAATTGGCGGTCTCGGGCGAGATGGGCAATAACTACAAGTCGACGCTCCAGCAGTTTGCGCAACGGGAGCATGGCACCACACCGATCTACCAGTTGCTGGACGAGAAGGGGCCGGATCACAGCAAGTGCTTCAAAATCGCCGCCCAAGTGGGCAGCAATCGCTTTGAGCCAGCCTGGGGCCGCAATAAGAAAGAAGCCGAGCAACGGGCAGCGCGGAACGCCCTGTGCGAGCTTCATGGCAAGGCGGCACCCTGTCCCGCGGACGGGAACTAGATCGCGGAAGCATCGTTCCCCAAGAAAGTAGAAACGCCCGGTCAGCCGTGCCGGGCGCTCCTTTCTCGTCGTAACAAGGCAAAATTTGCCGAAGAAGAGGTCTGCGAGTCGCGAATCAAAACCAGCCGTTATCCCAGGCCCAAGGGCCTAGGCGACACGCGCTTTGAAGGCGGCTCCACGGCCTAGACCGGGCAAAAAGCCCGATGGCCGCGAACCTCCAGCCGCACCAGCCTACTTCTTGGCTGCTTTCTTAGCGACTTTCTTGACGGCTTTCTTGGCGACTTTCTTCGCGACCTTCTTAGCTGCCTTTTTCTTGGCCACAGTATATCCTCCTAACAAACACGACTTGGAATGACCGCCACAAGTTCTGCCCCGGCACAAAGCCGGCGACTTCCGTCGATCATTCCGAAAAGCGGGAACTCAATCTCGTCATACGAACCCGTCGGCACGAAGCCGGCTTGAGGTATGTCTGGATTCGCTCCCATCCACACTCTCTTCGAGCATCTCTTCCTTCACAAGAGTACTCGAAGCGATAGGGCCTCCAAGGCCCCAACTCTCTCAATGGTATCGGTTCTCAGAATTTTTTCAAGCTCAATTCTTGATCATTCGCGATATTTTGTTCGATCTCGACCTTATCAACAGCTAGTTTGCAGCTTGTTGGGATGTGTCGAGAAGCAAGTCCATCGCGCATTGAAGAGCGATGGAAAAGTTGGCCTTCGTGCCGCGCGCAACAACTCAATCGCACGTTCATCGCGCGACCCTCTCATGATCCTAAGAAGACCGATTGAAGCATCGAATTCGTCTTGTTGTGATCATCGTTCATGGCACTTCGGAGGCTCATGAACGAGCGCGCGAGCGTCTGCTCCTCTTATCGGTTGCAAGACTCGCGGCTTACCTTTCGCTTAAACCTGTTTCGGATAACAGCGTGTCATGCTGCATTGTCATAAACTCTTTTTGTTCAATCATTTACGCAGTGAAGGCAACTCCGCAATCCAATCGCAATGTGGCTCGATATTTAACGCGCGATCACGCATCGATGAAGCTTCCCGTGGCTGTTGGCAAGGATCGGAATCATCGCGTTGCACTCTTCGCGCAGTGTCTCGTCGATCGCTTGTCTTCAACCTACATGCCATGCCTTCTCGTCGCGCGAAGGGAAGCTTCAAGACAGAACTCATGACATGGATTGGCATCACGGCAAAGTGTCCAAGGATGGTCTGAAAATGATCCTTGCATGACCGCTGGAATCGATGAATTGATCTATCGGAAGACGGTTTGTTTGCCACCGAAAATATTTTTCAAAAATCTTTTCGGCTTGCCAAAAAACCGCATGGGACATTATGGAAATCGAGACTTACGTGGAATGGAACTCATTCCGTTCGCCTGAAAAGACAAAAAAACAGAATGAATTCCGTTCCACGAAGTTGTCGAAAACGATTCTTCCTGGCATAATGAATTCATGATCGTTACTATTGACGGACCCGCTGGAGCAGGAAAGAGTACGGTCGCGCGGGCGTTGGCACGACGGTTGGGCTACGGCCATTTGGATACCGGGGCCATGTATCGGGCGGTCGCGTTGGCGGGATTGCAATCCAAGGTTGATTGGAATCGGCCCGAGCAGTTGGCCGAACTCGTCACGACCTTGGATCTTCGCGTTTCCGGCGAGCGGATGTATTTGCAGGGCGAGGACGTGACCGACGCGGTGCGGAGCCAAGAGGTAACGTCGGTGACTCGCCATGCGGCCAATCATCCGCAGGTTCGCGCCCATCTCGTACCCTTGCAACGAGCCGTGGCCGCAGGGCAGGACCTGGTGACCGAAGGCCGCGACCAGGGAACGGTCGTCTTTCCGCAAGCCGAGTGCAAAATTTTCCTTACGGCGAGCGCGGAAGAGCGTGCCCGCAGACGGCAACGCGACTTACAGCAACGCGGCGAACCGGCAACGCTCGAACAGATTCTAGCCGACCAAGCGCGGCGCGATCATGAAGACGCCACCCGCGAAGTCGGCCCCTTGCTCCGTGCCGAAGACGCCGTTGAAGTCCTCACCGACGGCCTGACGGAGGACCAAGTCGTCGATTTGCTGGAAAAGCTCGTCTGGAGTAACGTCAACCGTGGCCAACGTCAGGGATTCATCGAGTTGCGATGCCTGGGCGATCGTTCGTCCATCCGGCCCGGTAACGGAGCTACCACCCCAGAAGCATAGTCCGTCTTTGAACCCCACGGTACACACGGCTACGTTTTTGGCTGTTGGGTTGCCTGCCTCCCACCCTGGGTGGCGGCTCAAGTCGCAATCTCTCCCAGACTGCCTAGCTTGTCGCACTTTGGGCTTGCCCCCTGGTCGTCGTGATTTGCCTGCACACTATTACCAAGAGCAGATGAGGACTTGGAACGAGAGGCAGGGATGCCCGAATCCGCGGCGAAGCTAAAGGCGTTCATGGTCGAAAGCGATGGCTTCTTGATTGCCTCTCCCGAGTACAATAGTTCAATCACCGCCGTTTTGAAGAACGCAATCGACTGGGTATCACGCCCCGTGCCCAACGAGCCGTCGCTCTTTGCGTTCAAGGGTAAGACCGCCGTTTTGCTGAGTGCCTCGCCCGGCAATCTTGGCGGGCTTCGAGGTCTGGTCCATCTGCGTGCCATCCTTGGCAATATCGGTATGATTGTGCTGCCCGACCAGATCGCCGTTCCCAAGGCATACGAAGCGTTCGATAGCGATGGACGATTAAAGGACGCCAAGCAACAGGCGGGCGTACAGGACTTGGGCAAGAAACTTGCGGAGACCGTTCGCAAACTCATCGCATCGTAGTAGTCCTTCCCCTTTGCAGGGACATTCATGCCCATTTTCCGCGAGGCGGTGCTAGGCTGAATAAAAGGTGCCGGCCACAAATAATGGGAAGTACTGGCATTGTGCCGGCTAATAAAGCACGCATATTGACTTTTTTTTGTGGCTGGCACCTTTATCTTCTCTGCACTCACCCGTCGAGTTCAGTCGTGTTTTTGTCAATCTGATGCGATGCCAAGACGACCTCGCGCAGCAACTTGCGGGTATGGTTACCCTGCGCTAGCGAGACCGACCCCACTTCACCTTCATTTCCCCTTCCAGCTTACAGCACCCGGCAGACAAAGCACTTCAGGTACTCCGTCTCCGGGCACGTGGTCGAAACCGGATGATCGGCCGCCGCGCCGCGCTGTTCGAGTACCTGAATGTCGCGACCACTTTGCTGGGCCACACTGACCAGCATGAAGAAGAAGTCGTCGCGGGTCACATGGCCCGAGCAACTGCAAGTGACCAAGATTCCGCACGGCGCAAGTACGTCAATCGCTAGGCGATTCAGACGTGCGTAGGCCCTCAAGGCATCCTCGACGGCACCGCGACTGCGGGCGAATTTGGGCGGGTCGAGTACGACGCCGTCGAACTGCTCTCCGGCCGTCTTCAGCGAGTGCAAGGTGTCGAAGGCATCGCCATTTTCAAATTGCACGTTGTGCAATCCGTTTCGCTCGGCGTTGGCTCCGGCCTGGGTCACGGCCCGTTGGCTGGAATCGAACCCAAGCACTTCGCGGGCCTTGCCAACGGCAGCCGCCGAGAGGCTGAAACCACCGGTATAGCAGAACATGTCGAGTACGCGGCGGTCGTTCATGTAGCGTGCCGCAGCCGTGCGGTTCTCACGCTGGTCGAGATAAAGGCCGGTCTTCTGCCCTTCGGCCAGATCGACGCTGTAACGCAACCCTTGGTCGAGAATCTCGACGGGCCCTTCCGGTATCTGGCCCCAGGTAAGCCCCGGGACCAGATCGAGTCCCTCGGCCCGCACGATGTCACGTTCGGTTCGCAGCAGAATGCCCTGCGGCCGTGCCAATTCGACGAGCATCGGCACGATCTGCGGCAAGCGGATCGCCAAAGCCAGAGCGGTCACTTGGACAACAAGAAAATCGCCATAGCGATCGACGATCAATCCACTCAATCCGTCACCTTCGCTGAAGACCAATCTCGCGGCACCCTCGGGCCGATCGTAGCCCAGCGTGCTCCGCAAACGCAAGGCTGCTTCCAACCGCCCCCGCCAAAAGGCCTCGTCGAGTTGTTCCGCCTCATTCCAAGTGTATAAGCGAACGTGGATCCGACTGCGACTATTGAAGATCCCCCGGGCGATGAAGCGTTCCTGATCGGAGTAGAGATCGACGACGTCGCCGTCGGCCGGACTGCCGTCGATGCGGTCGATGGCCGAATCGAGAACCCAGGGATGCCGGCCAAAAAACGGACGGGCTTTTCGCGGTTTGAGGAAGATACGTGTCAAGGCATGTTCTCCAGGGGCGTTCCGTAGGAAGCCCGGCGTAGGGTGGGACAAGCCGCAAGCGAGCCCCACCCTAGCAACAACTCGGCGAGGTACGAACCATCCTGCCCGGTAATTCCGGTAATCAGTGCTTTCTTATGCATTCACTGCACCATTGGGGGGTAAAAACAGCCCAGTAGCACCGAGCCGATGCTTCCGATCCTGGATCGGAAGTCCCGATGTGTATCTAACCAGCTTAACTGGCAGGTGAGGGATCGTCAATCTGCGGTAGGTGGCAACCCGCATTCCGCACACAGACCGGAAGAGCCAATTTTTTCTCTCCAATTTTATCTCGCCATTGGCTTATTTCTTCTTTCGCGTTACGATTGGAGGGTCAGGTTATTCCGAGTTTAGCGAGAACTCCCCCAACTCATATACCCTGACCTTTCCGAAAACTTTTTCGTCTAGCTAAACTGGACAATCTGGGGTAGAGCTGCCGATAACTAAAAATGTTCCGGGCCAACATGTCTTCCTGATTCTGAGCCGAATATGCCGAACCCCATCCGCCTGATCCTCGCCCTCCACAATCACCAGCCGATCGGCAACTTTGAACACGTTTTCCAACAGGCCTACGAAGACAGTTATCTGCCGTTTCTCGATGTCTTCAGCCGCTATGAGTCGCTGCGAATCGCCTTGCACACCAGCGGTTCGCTGATGGAATGGCTTGACGCGGCCCATCCCGAGTATGTCGATCGTCTGGCCGAACTGGCTGCCAAGGGCCGTATCGAGATCATTGGCGGTGCGTTCTTCGAGCCGATCCTGGCCATGATTCCCAGTCGCGATCGCGTAGGCCAGATTCGCAGCTACACACGCTGGCTGCAGAACCGCCTCGGCACGACAGTCCGCGGCATGTGGGTTCCGGAACGGGTTTGGGAGCAGGCATTCACCCACGACTTGGTGAACTCCGGCATCGAGTACACGATTCTGGATGATTTCCACTTCAAGATGGCGGGTCTGACCGATTCGCAGCTCCGGGGCTACTTGATCACGGAAGACGAAGGCCGCGTGCTGAGCGTCTTCCCCGGCAGCGAAAAGCTGCGGTACACGATTCCCTTCGCCTCGCCCGAAGAAACGATCAGCCATCTGGCCTGGCTTTCCGAGCAGCAACCCGGGGCGATCTGCTTGTTCGGCGATGACGGCGAGAAGTTTGGCACCTGGCCGGAAACGAAGAAACATGTTTACGAAGACGGCTGGCTCTGCCGGTTTTTCGACGCCCTGGTGGCCAACCAGAGTTGGCTCCAGGTGACAACGCCTTCGGAGACGATCGACAACGTAGCGCCGGTTGGCAAGGTTTATTTGCCCGATTGCAGCTATCGCGAGATGACCGAATGGGCGCTGCCGACCGAGCAGTTGGTCGAATACCAGCGGATTACTCACGAAATGCACGATGACACCCGGTTGTCGGCCTTGCAGCGGTTTGTCGGCGGCGGCTTCTGGCGGAACTTCAAGCTGAAGTATCCGGAGGCCGACGAGATGTATTGCCGCATGATGATGGTCAGCCGAAGGTTGCAAGATGCAATCGACGACGGCGCAACCGGCAAGCTTGTCTTGGAAGCTCGCACACAACTTTATCGGGCGCAGTGCAACTGCGGCCACTGGCACGGGGCATTCGGCGGCATTTACCTTCCGCACCTTCGCAACGCGGTCTATCGCTGCCTGATCGCGGCCGATGAGATTCTCGATCGCGTGGCCAATCGCCCGGAAACCTGGGTGGAGGCCACGGCCGACGACTACAATTTTGACGCTCGGCAGGAGATTCGCCTGACGAACGATCGACTAATGGCCTTGATCCTTCCCAGCCGCGGCGGCATTCTTGCCGAGTTGGACGTCCGCCGCATCCAGCACAACCTGCTGGCAACGCTCACGCGGCAGCCGGAGGCCTATCACCGCAAGGTGTTGGCGGGCGCAAATCAACAGAACGGAAACTGTGCCAGCATTCACGACCGCGTGGTTTTCAAGCAGCCCAACCTCGACCAACGGATCCAATACGACAAGTACCCACGCAAGAGCCTCTTGGATCTCTTCTATGACAACGAGACGACGCTCGCAGCCGTGGCCTCCGGGCAGGCGGCCGTGCAGAGCGATTTCACACATGCCAACTACGAAGCCAAAATTCGTCGCAACACCGACCGCATCCAGGTGCAGTTGGTACGCGAAGGCTTGGCCTGTGGCGTGCCGGTGCGGATTACCAAGGGCCTGACGCTCGACGCTGGCAGTGCGACGCTGGAAATTGCCTATTTGCTCGAAAACCTGCCGCAGGATCGTCCGCTGCACTTCGCGGTCGAGATGAACTTCGCCGGCCTGCCCTCGGGTGCCGATGACCGCTACTTCCATGACCTCGAAGGCAACCGCTTGGGGCAACTTGAGACGAAGCTCGATCTAGGCGAGTGCCTGGGTCTGCATCTTTGTGACGAGTGGCTAGGTATTGACGTTGGGCTGAAGATTTCGCGACCGACGCATTTCTGGACATTCCCGGTCGAGACGGTCAGCCAGAGCGAGGGCGGTTTCGAGCTGGTTCATCAATCGACGGTCGTGCAGCCGCATTGGTTCGTGACCGGCGATCACGACGGTCGCTGGTCGATGACCATGCAGTTGGTGCTAGACACCAGCCTAGCCGAGAGCCGCATCTCCGAGCAGGTCGCTACGGCTATGGCTGTTGGGTGAGGGACGACTGAAACTTCATCCGGTATCCATACGGCTCCCCGCGCGTTTTGAAAAGCGAGGGCAAGCCCTCGCACTCCAAAGTCCGTAGCCAATTAACTTGAATTGCATTTCGCATTTTCATAAACCACCTGTCTTATCCTGCCCGCTATCCAAATACGTCAGGCTACGCCCCCGTTGTTACGTACAAAGCGACCCCATCCAGCTTGCTGGATGGTGAAGAAGGTTGGTCAGCTAGCAACGAAAGCGATATAACCTAGACCCCATCCAGCTCGCTGGATGGTGAATCAGGCTATCCAGCTAGCCCAGGTCCGCGATGTAGCCAATCAACCTCCTTCACCATCCACCAAGGTGGATGGGGTCGTGTTGGTCTTTGTTCTCCATTTTAGCCATCAACCTTGTTCACCATCCGGCAAGCCGGATGGGGTCCAAAAGATGTGCGGAACAACGAGGGCTACGCCCTGGACCCAGGGTTCTTATTCGCTGGGGGAACACCTTGACTCGTGGCTCGCTCGCTACGCCTCTGCTTGCCCAGCTCCGTCCCGGCTGCGCTTCGGGACTGCGCTCGGGCTGCGCACCGGCTCCGCTCGCTCCCCTTGACTTGACTAGTCCGCCGGTACTCGGGCGACACGCAAGCCCAGGAAGAAGCTCCGGCCCCCAGGCTCGCTGCCGTCGCGGTACGCCGACTGGCAGAGCCCGCCGACGTGGCGCCAGCACCCGCCGCGAAACACGCGGAACGCGCCCGTTGTGGGACCACTCGGATCGTCCGCCGCATCAGCATCATACGTACCATACCTGTCCTGGCACCACTCCCACACATTCCCGTGCATGTCATACAGCCCAAAAGCGTTCGGTTTCTTCTCACCTACAGGGTGCATCTTGTTGCCCGAATTCTCACCATACCAAGCGTATTCGCCGAGTTGTTTTTCGTCATCCCCAAAACAGAACTTGCCCGTGCTTCCCGCTCGACAGGCATACTCCCACTGTGCCTCCGTTGGCAATACGAACTTGCCACCGCGCCCGCCTGTCTTAGCGTTCAGCTTGACAAGGAACTGCTGGCAATCGTCCCAACTGACCTGCTCTACCGGGTTCTTCGGACCCTTGAAGCGGCTTGGGTTGCTGCCCATGACGGCTTCCCACTGCTCCTGCGTCACTTCATACTTGCCCAGGTGAAACGGCTTCGTAATCGTCACCTTGTGGGCAGGTTTCCATCTATCGTCGCCCATGGTGAAGGAACCAGCAGGGATCGAGACGAGATCCAGCTTCACCCCGCCGCCCAGGTCCACGGCGATCTGCTTGCCGCCCGCCTCCTTGGCTTCCTCGGCGGTTGCGATGGTAAGACTACCGAATGCCACGAAGAACATCAACGCGATTGCCAATACTTTTCCGAACATGAGACAAACCTCCTCCTGCCAATACGGTTCCCCAAAGCTGCCGTGACGCACGATGCCCACGGCCGAAGAAGAATCTCGATCTTTTCATGCTACCGGTTTTTGGATGCGGTGGAAAGTCGGTCGTCGCGCCCGAGAAACGATGCCAGGAATCGTCGTCACCGCCTACTGCATCACCAAACGATGAGTCGGCTCCGGCCAGGGTAGATCGAGCTTCTGAAGGCTTTCGAGGTGCAGATCGAGGGCTTCGCAGGCGTGGGCAAACGCCTCGGTCAGTGTGTCACCGCTGGTGATGATCTCCCGAATGTCGGGAAAATCCACCAAGTAAGCCGGCTCCTTGGCTTAATAGGCGATGGTAAACACATAATTTCGGTATTCGTGGGTGGTGGTCATCTCTCTAAGCCTTTGCTAATCTTCTCTCATTCTGCCAGATGAAGGCCGGTCACACAAGTCCGCAGCAGGAATTGTCGGAGCAGATTGACGCGGGAAAGGTTGCATTTGTATAATGGAGGGCGGAAAACATTTCACTATCCGCCAGCAACGGTGGATTCGCTGGTTTCTGAAATCGGCCGGCACGGTTTGGCGGCTGATCTCTCGGATCGTCACGCCGCGGATCTCCGCTTCGGCGAGCTTGAAGCGGCGGAAGTTTGTTGAGAAGAAGATGATCCCCTTGGGTGCCATCAGTTCCACGAGTCGATTGAGCAACTCGACGTGGTTCTGCTGGATGTCCCAATAATCTTCCAGACTCTTGCTGTTCGAGAAGGTCGGTGCATCGACTACGGCCAAATCGAACGCCCCCTGCCGCCCGCGTCCTTGCAAAAAGTGCATGGCATCGTCGCGAACGAACTCATGGTCCGTGCCTTGAAAGCCATTAAGAGCCATGTTTCGCTCGGCCCAATCGAGATAGGTGTTCGATAGATCGACCGTCACCGTCGAGGCCGCTTGGCCCGCTGCTGCATAGACCGTGAACGAGCCAGTATAGGCGAAAAGGTTCAAAAACCGCTTGCCGGCGGCCAGGTCGCGGACCATCCCACGCGTGTTGCGGTGGTCGAGGAAGAGACCCGTGTCGAGGTAATCGGAAAGGTTCACCTCGAACTGCAATCCGCCTTCGTGGGCTGTCAGGATGTTTTGTTCCGAGCCAAGCCGCTCATATTGCGCCGTACCTCGTTGCCGCTCGCGCTTCTTCAAGAAAACATGATCCCGCGGCACCTCCATGACTTCGGCCGCAGTCCGCCGCATCAGGTCGAGCCAATCGCCATGTTCGGCCGGCGTATGATCGGTGGGCCGCGAGAACTCGGCGATGTGCAGATAGTCTTCGTAGCGATCGACGACCAGCGGCACCTCGGGGATGTCTCGTTCGTAGAGCCGGTAGCAGGTGATGCCCATCTTCGTCGGCCACCGCCGCAGATGCCGCGCTCGGTTGGTCAATCGCGCCCGGAATATCTCCGCCTGCTCAAGTGCTTTGGCCGAGAGACCGCCGAAGACAGGGGGGTGGACGGGGGAGAGGTGAGAAGGAGGTGAAGGG
>Ga0194056_10001286_pt1 | contig 13753 bp, 8 predicted proteins | sample SepL4413m_MetaG_FD_155458 | JGI IMG/M metagenome (GOLD analysis project Ga0194056, IMG submission 155458) | Anoxic zone freshwater microbial communities from boreal shield lake in IISD Experimental Lakes Area, Ontario, Canada - Sep2016-L442-13m | ecosystem: Environmental > Aquatic > Freshwater >...
GAGTTGACCTTCTGACCCTTGGTCAGAAGGCCGAGTGGCGAACCTGCTGAGATCCGAAGGACAGTCTGAGCGGCACTCTTGGTTCACGGTGCGAGGTGTTAGGGATGTCCTCTCGGGCTTAGCCGGAACCATCGGAATCCGGATCGACCCCTTGCTTGAGTCCCTTCTCAAACTCTCGCTTGGCTGAACCTAGGTTCTTGGCCCACTTGGGGATAGCCGCCCCGCCAAAGATCACCAAGGCGGCAATCAACACCACAATGATCAAATCGGGACCCATAATGTTTCCCAGCATCACCATCACCCCTTTCCCTTTTCATTCGTCCACTCTGCTGATGACCGCCGGTGTCCCGGAGACTCGATCACTCCGTGGCCTCTGATGTTCGGCCGGAAATCACGCCAAGGGGAATATGTCTGTGTAGATCAGTCGTTTGGCTGTCTCGTAGTTCAACAGGTTCCCTTGAGATGTCTGAATCTGCGAGGTACGACCTGTGTTGTACAGCTCAAACTGCTCCACAACGATGCGGTAGTTGTAGGCAGGATTCAAGGTCGGTGCATCGATACTTCCCGTCCAGACCACGCTGTCATCGGCTAGGGGACCCGTCGTTGGGTGGAGTTGGACCTTCGACGACGTAGCTGGTGTCCATCCGGCCATCTGTCCGGCCATCGATTTCGGCTGCCATTCGATGAAGGCCACTGCGTCTGGAACACTCGTCTGGGTGAGGCCGAGCAAGCCTTGCGTCGTGTTTGGCGTTCCCGGACCCGACAGTTGGATGCCATATGACTGCGTGCCAGATGGGTGGCCGATGACCAGGCTGCCCCAGTCGTAACTCACCATGAGTGTGCGGTTTGCAGGAAGCTGGAGGAAATCGGCTCGGACAACTCGTGAAATGTCGACCGAAAGGCTGGGGTCCGCGTACGGCTGATAACGAACGAGCGCCAGGCGAACCATGGGTTGGTAGGCAGCGGGAGCCACCATGTCGATGTCTGCGTACCACAGGTCGCGATCCGGGTCGTAGTTCGGTCGAAAACCCACCACGCCGACGCTGGCGGGAACGAAGAGAGGCTTCCCTCCACTGAAGAGGAACGATCCTGCGTCAGGAAGCTCAGCGAGAGAAGTACGGGTCGATGCGGGAAGGGAGTTGTCGAGGGTGGCGACGTTGGTGAAGTCAGTCGCTTTCGGAAGCGTTCCTGAAAGCGAGCCATTCGTCGCGGCGATCGGATCCAACCCCCAGGTTGTGATGAAGTTTTGCTCTGGTGGGAGAGTTGGGGCCAGCGGATCGTCCTTGGGAGGTGGATAGAACTTCGGGTCCACCACGACACCCAGCAGTTCGTCCGCCCCTGAGGTGAACCAAGGACGGTGGAGGAATATGCGGAATCCGTTGGTCGCCCGTGCTGACGTCACGGTGGTGGACGTCAAGAATCGACTGGTTGATCGTGTCCAGTTGAAGGTGGGAATCCCGTACGCAATTTTGGGAGGCGATGGTCGACGGGTGTTCGTCGCATGGGCCGTCGCCTTGCTGGCTGGATCAGTGACAACGACCCCTGGTGCGGGAAGAAAACGGACGGTGAGCGGAGCAGTCAGGCCGACGCCGAGCTGAGTGGTCAGCGAGGTGCTGAACTGAATCGCCCGCGCGACCGCCTCTGGGGCCGAGCCGACCGGCGCTGCCCCTGGTGCCGTTCCATCAAGCAGGGTCCAGTTTGGGACCTTGGCTCCGGCGTCGCTCATAATCGTGGCTTCGATTGGAAGGCCTTTGGCATCAATCACCGAAACTGATGAGGCCACCACACCGACGACGGAAGCTCCATCGTGAGCCATCTGATACCGCTGATTGGCCTGGGGAGTCAGGGAGATCGACTCAGTGAAGTTGACAGCAAAGTTGGTAATTGCGGCAGCCGAAAAGGCGACCTTACGGTGCTTGGTATCGCCAAAGCGTTGGGTCAGGGCCCCGTCGGGGATCGAGAACGTCTGGATACCGGCATTCAATGGGTCTTCGATCTTGATCTCTCCGACGTGGCTGGACGCGCTCAATGCTGCGCCCCATTGCGGTGGGCCGCTCGGATCAGACGTGCTGGGCGGGGTCTGACCGCTCGAAGGGGTGAACTGTCCGAACGGCGTTCCCGGGCCCCGGTTGTAGCTGAGGGGCATTCCGGGTCCCAAGTCAGAGAAGTCAGTCCATTCGGCAAAAAGTTCGATTTTTCCGGTGCTCGGGTGGTGGAGTTTGATGCCACCGAGGACGGTGGAGGTGGTTGATGCGGCACGTCGCTTGAAGGACATGGGCACAGAGCCGTCGAAGGCCGGCTTCACCATCGGACTCGACGTTGCGTGCACCAGACGAACGGTTCTCCAGGGAGTGACCATCCAAAAACGGCCGACGTTCATACGCCCCCGTAGTGAAGCGCCCGTCATGGCTGGTGCCTGGGCAACCCATGAAGGCGTGGAGCCAATGGTTGGCGGGGCATCTACCCACGACGGGAGGGCGAACATCGACGGAAAGGACACTCCTGCGGAGTTCGATCCCGAAACATAGGAGGAGATCTGGAGATCAGCCATCCGCCCGGGTGGAAGATTGATGGTGAGCACACCAGAAGATCGATCCCAATGGAAGGGTTGATACGACGGATTGATGACGTCCCAACTGAAATTGCCTGAAGATGGTGGGGCCAGAGATAGGACGATCGGATCGGCCTGCAACCTCGAAGAAGTTGGATCGTCAGCGAAGGCAATCCCTTTCCGTCGGTAGTCAATCAGCACGATCCCGTTGACGACCTGTACCGTCGGCGTTCCCGATCCGCCAGTCTCGACGACACTTGAACCGGTGACCCCAGGAATTCCGTAGATGGCGACCCCGGTGGCTGCGGGGTCAGGCAAGAACGTCATGGTTGAGGCTGGGTCGAACACGCTCTCCTTCCCGGCTTTCGGCTTCGATGGCGTCAGCGCACTGAGCAAGTTGTAGAGGGAAGCGTCCGGTCGGCCCGCCGAGGTGTCAGCCCAACCAGCCAACTCCGCTTCCTCCTCAGAGGTGAGCGGCGCCACGAGCACACGCTTCGCGTCTGGGTACTGGGTCGACCCGTCGGCATGAATAGCCGGGTAGAGATTGGCGGGAGCAAGCACGGTCTCTGGTGACGACACGATCGAGCGATAAACCAAGGTGTCCAGATTCTCCCCCTGGACCATCAGGGTCTCGCCAGGCGAACCTGCGGGAAGGAAGACTTTCGGCGGAGCTATCGGTTCTAGGCGCTGATACCGGACCGCCGGTGAGGACGAAATCAGCGGAAGTCCCACATCGCCTGTCGCAAAGGGAACTCCGTTGCCAGCGATGTCCATGGGACGGGCGCGAAGTTTGTATTGACGCCCGTAGCGAAGCACCGGGAGTGTGCCGGGGGTCGGCACCGCTTCATCCAAGGAGTATTGGTACGAAGCAGAGGGATCCGAGACGTCACTGCTCTCAAATCGAAGGATCACGCTTGCCAATCCGGCGAGTCCGGGATGCTGCGGAAAGGTCTTGTCGAACACGATTGAAGTGATTCCATTGGCGGTGGTCTGGGTCCAGAATGGGCTCATGGCACCTGGGGGAGAGGCCGTGATGGCCGCACCGAGCAACTTGGACTTCGAACCGTCAATCTCGGTCTTGATCTGGACGGGGTAGACCGCCACCGGATACGTCGTCACGTTGTTGATGACCTGGGGTACCACTTGGCTAAGAGTGATGGTGCGAGGGAACTGACCGGTGAGCAAGACCTCTTGATCGCGAGTGTTGGCCTGAGGGAGGGCAGCGCCTGGCCGCGTACCGGCCAGACTCCACCCGCTCCAACGCACCAAGGACTCCCGCAGTTCGCGGTAGCCAAAGTTTTCGGACGTTCCGACCGGCCGAGTCATCGCCAGCCCGATCGAAGCCTCCTCCTCGACCACCTTCAGGTCGAGCGCATAACCAGACCGACTGAAGTGGACCATCTGATCGCGCTTCATCAGCGAGAACCATCGATTACGGACGGAATCGAAGACATCGAAGCGGTACCCCGCAACCACGTCTTCTCCGTAGATCTCGAGGTACGTGCCCGGAGCGGCCCCATTGGCTATCGAAAGACCCGCATTGTTGTTCGGGTTGGCGGCGACGATGCCTTCGAAGCCTGTCGAGCCCGTTGCGAACTGCTTCGTCAACCTGTTGGCTACCTGAACCGAACGTTGCGTTTGCGTGACCACAAAGCCCGAGTTGCGCAAGGTCGGGAGGGTCGTCGTCGTAGGTGTCCTCACATCAGCTGTCGCTGAACTGATCGCGACTTCGCCGGCTGGCGGGGGTGTCAAGGGAGTTGGGGAGCCGAACTTGGAAACATCCTTCAGGGCGTTGGCGCTCTTGACGGCAAGTTCGTTGGCGAGGTGGAGCACCTTCGTGCCGGCGCCATCGATGTCATGGGTGAAGACTCGAAAGGAGTTGGTATTCGCCAACTTGAGCATGCCGCGGTTGGCGATTTCTTCCCGTCCATCTTGGAGATAGAACGCAGTGAACTGACCACTTCCCGCCGTCCCGACATTGACGTGAGCGGCTGCCGAGTGGATGTTCAGCATTGCCGACGCTCCGGTTGGCGCCGCGATCACTTGAACCATCTGTTGGCCGAAGGGCAGAGACGAAGATGGCCATCCGGTCGATTTTGGGGTTATCACAAGGTCGAAGACCAGCCCGAGTGCTCGGAGCATGGCGGGATGTCCGCTGAGGCCAGCGATCACCTTGTGGAAGTCAGGCCCGACTCTTCCGGGCAGGAGACCCGGACCCTCGGACGCCTTGTTGCGATGGATATTCGAGAACTGGGCAAACGCTTCTCGAAGGCGCACCATGGGATCCGAGGCTCCCCATGAAGGGTCATTGCGGTCGTAGTAGCGCTTTTGATTAAGCTTTTGCTCTGATTGGAGCTCCCTCGGGCTCATGCCTTGGCCCGTTGGGTCGCCGTCGGTGCGGCCGCGCTGGCGCCGATCGGTCCGTCCAACCGTACCGGCCAGTTGGGCTAGTCCAGGGGACGAGGCGAGCAGTGTCGAGACGTTGGGGTGATCATCAGGCGAGCTGGTGGCAACAGCCAGCCACTGTTGAATGGCAAAGTCAGCCACATCGTCCATTGGGTAGGAACGGAGTTTGGTGGCCGAGAGCGGCAGGCCGGTTGGGATCCAGCCCGAAGGACCGGCGACGATCGTCACCGGATCCACCGGAGTCTGCGAGTTGAACAGTGCGCCCCAGAAGTCGGTGGCGATCACCTGGGCGGTCGTCACCGGAGTTGCGGTGTTCGGATCGACAAACAGCGGAGTCGTCGGGCTGCCAGGCTGAACACTCACCGTCCCGGAGAGTTTCTGCGGCTGACTAGGGAACCCTGTTGTTTGATAGATCTCACCACTCGCGAAGACGACCCGAAACTCCCACGCGCTGTTCCCGTACAGGAACTTCCGAAAGTTCAACAGATCAGGGAAGTTATTCAGCGTCGTCCTCGTCGAACTGTCACTCTGGAGGCGAATTCCGACGTGCACGGAAAGCCGGAGCGCGGTCGAATCCGCAGAAGCGGGACTCGGTGTGAGGATGATCTGCTCGCGGTAGGTGGTCATCGGAGCTCTCCTTGCTGGCGAACCCTTGGCATCGTCACGGTCATGCGAAGGCCCCGCAGTACTGGCTGTACAGACTCGGGCTGACGTATTCGTCAGCAAAGCCGGGATCGTTGCCCCCGAGAGAGCGGTGGACCTCGAAACTGTCCGAGAAGCTGAAGAACAGCACAGACACGGCGATGGAGAGCGTGGCGGATCCCGTCCACTTGTTGGAGACGGTCTCGTAGCCCAGGTCCAGGGCCAGATCAATGCTGGCCGAGGCGATAGCCATGATCTTGGCGGTACCACCCATATGAACGAAGGCATGGAAAACGCTCTTGTTCTTGATGTCATAGGAGTAGTGGATGCCGCCTTTGATGAAGATGCTTCCCTTGACGATTCCGGCGATGTCGAAGCCCACCTGGGCACCGAACTCGAAAGATGCATCGAAGTGTTCGATCCCTCGGAACGAGGCGGTCAAGGAGAAGTACCCACCCCCAGCGAAGGTGTAGATGACCAGCGAGAAGGGCTTCTCCTTCGTGCAGAAGTTGAGGTCCATTCGGGCCGGACTTCCGTCGAAGGGAATGGTGGCTTTTGCCCCGAAACTCATGTTCGACAAAGCGAACACTCCGACTGACAGCGAGGGAATATCAGTGGCGAAGGCAGCCACCACGCCATTGGTGCCGACCTTGATGGAAAAGCCGTTCGTCTTAGCCAAGCTGGCAAGTTCCTGAACGAATTTCAGCGCACCCTTCAACTCGATGGCGCCAAATGATGGGTCGAAGTGTGCTTGCTGACCCTTGCCGGCTGTGAAGACGAAACTCTTGACCGGCACTCTGACCAACTCGGTATCGGCGGTCGGTATCCGAAGGGTCAGATTCTTGATCTCGGCCCGGGTGCTGTACGTCGAACTCGATGGATCGGTCAGCGAGAGGATTGACTCAGCCTTGAGATTGAACGATGTCCACGTGGACTTGTCTTGATCGTTGCGCTGAGTCGTGTCGGCGGCTGGGGTGGTGTCAAGATAGGTAACGAACGGCAGGTGCGAATTGACCGCACCCAGCTTGGCCCCATTGGACTTATCGTCGTTGACGTACGGTATGGCTGGAACCCAGGTCAAGCGATAGTGCAACTTCAACGCATCCTTGAGCGAGAATGCCCCGATGTCGTCGACGACCTGTGCCGGAATCCCCTGTGCTTGCTTCACATAGGCCTGGACCTTGTCGATGGTTGCCTTGTCGGGCGTACCCCCCGCCTGAATCGCTTTCAGTGCCGTCTGGGCATCACTATTGGCTTTGATGCTCTGGGTTTTCAGTGCGCTGGCCAACTTGTCGAGTGAGTTGTCCTTCACTCTCTCAATCGTCATACCCTTCGGCGTCAGCGACTGAATGGCATTGTCGACGTTCTGAACGACGTGGCTCGTGTCGTCGATCAGATCCTTGATCGACGGTCCCCCGAGAATCGATCCCGAAAGCAAGCTGTCCACGCCTCCGACCAGATCCTGGCCATAGCGAGATGCCGAGTCGAGTCCATCGGAGAGGAACGTCTCCGCTTTCTGCTTCAGATCAGATGCTGTCTTGGCCGCCACGAATCCGAGATTCTGGATGTCGTTGGAGAGGATGCTCAGCGAACTCCCGTAGATGCCTTCCGCACTCTTGAGGAGGGGCTTGAGATCCGTTTTTGCGGTGTTCAAGGGGCCTTTCAGCATGTTCGGCACATCTGGCAGGGGGAATCCTTGGGTTGCCCAGTCCAAAGGATGGCCCAAAACGTTCTTCTCCCACGCCACACAATTGTCATACAGTGCGCGCACCGAGGTCAGGTAAGCCTGAGGAGAGATCGGACCCTGCAACGAACCCAGCACCGAGGAGAGCCCGATGATGGCCGAGTTGGGAGAAGCAAATCCGCCGAGACGGTCACCAGCGGCTTTGAGCACCGAAGCCTCCACCGATGCCGCAAAATCCTCTGCTCCCGCCAGCAACGTCTGCACGCTCGGATCCGAAAGAAGTGATCCAGCACCGGCTTGGAGGACAGAAAGAAGGAGGTGCGGAGCATCGGTCACCGCTGTGGCAAAGGTGCCGGAGAAGAATGTATTCGAGACGAGTGAACCCAAGCCGAGGTAGTTGGTTGCGTACTCAAAGGCTCCGATGACCGAGTCGGCGCCGGCAAGGGCCCCCACGGAGTCCAGTTCGGCGGTGAAGAGTTTGACCCCGGGAATTACTGCCGACACGAAGTTGGTAACGAGATCCTTGCCTGGATTCCCGGGCACCATTTTGGCAAACGCCTTTTGGGCTGCGGTTGCGTCGAAGTCCAACACCATCATTCGGACCGCTACCGACGTATAGTCCGGCGTAACGGTGCCGCTCCCCGGCTGAGGTGTTGGTGCACCCGCAGGTTGGTTGATCAGTTTGACGTTCCCACCCCGCAAAGTGAGCGCCCGAACCTTCGTATGGTCTTCCCACGTCGAGGGGTCGTGACCTCCGAGGAAGGGGAGGCCGAATGGTTGCAGTTTCCCCTTGGTGTCGGTCGTCGCAACGCCACCAGCGCCGTTCGATGTCGGGGAAGTCCGAAACCCGTAGGAATGTTGAATGAATGCCCCGAGCGTGTTTGCGGTCGTGACACTTGGGACGAACGCCATCGGCATGGAGAATTCATGATCGACGCCGGCGAGATCAGTTCCTACGGCTTTGAACTCGAAGAGGTCTCCCGAGAGCAGTCTTGGGAAGTACGGGGACGCGCCCTGGGCTGGCTGTGGGCTCGGGGTGGCGAACGCAACGGGAGCCTGCAGATCAGGGGTCTGCTTGGTTTTGAGTTCGACCGACGTGAACGGCATGCGACTCGGGGCGTTCGAGTTCGAAGAACCGAGTTGACACACCGGTTGGGTGACGTCGAGGTAGGTGCGCTGGACCACAAGGGCCTCCGGCTTTTTGGCGTTTCCTGTGGGCCACGTCATCCGTTCACTGATGGTGACCTGGGAGACCTTGTGGCCGAAGGGAAGCAGATAACCGACGTTCACGACCTTGACATAGTGATCGCGTCCCATGGTGGCCCGGTGGCGCCAACCAATGAGTCCGTTGGAGGGCTTTTTGAAGTTCGACCAGTCCGCCTCAACGTCAAGCCATCCCCCCAGCGGGGAGAGCATCAAGTTGTTGACGGTCACTGGGGCCGTCTGAGTGGGCTTGACGACCAGGCTGCTCGGGCGGGCGGTGTTACCGACGATGCCGGCTCTGTTGATTTTGGTGAGGGATTCTGCGTCGGCCCCGCTTGCGGTGGCAAAGGGGTCGACATTGGCTTGGGAATCTCGGGCCATGACAGCTCGCACAGTCCGACCTGAAGGGTTCGAAGTGTCGACCAGGTTCTCAGCGTTCTGTCGCAGGACGCCCAGTCGGAGGTGCCAGAGTTCGATGTGGTCTCCTCCGGTTGGCCTCGGGGATGGGTACCACCCCGCCCACTGGTTGGGAGAGATCAAGAGCCACCAGGGAAGTTCAATGGCCGTCTGGGTGGTACTCAGACCCTGAGCGACCACTGGAACGACAGTTTTCTTAGCAGAAGATGAGGGGCGAGCACTGGACAGGGCTCTCCGTATGAGGGAGGGGGCGTACTGCCCCATTTCGGTAGCGGCGGAGGAAAGGCGGGGCTGAAAACCGAGTTGAAGAGCTCGAGTGGCCCAGTCCATTACGTTATCGTCAGTGAACGCCAATGGAAGTATCGACGGCGGAATCGTGAAGGCAAGGCGGCTCCAGTCGCGCTCGATGTTGGTGCCGCCTTGTGCGTCACTTTGCGTCCAGATTGGTTGAGCACCCACACCGGCGAGTGCCGACTTCGGCACCGGTGCAGAACTGACATGCCACGAACCATTGCTTCGGTAGACCAATTGGCTCTGGGGAGTGGCCAGTTCATTGATTGTCTGCGGAGGAAAGCCAATGACCATGACCGCTTCACTGACAGGGTCAACAACTTGCAGTTGGCCCTGACCGTTGACTTGGGCGTTGTAGAAGTCGAAGCGGAGCCAGAGTTGATCTTCGCGTCGACGGAGGACGTAGGACACTGTCGGCGATGCCGACAAAGCAAGGAGCCCAATCAGGGAAGTTTGTGTACTACCGGAACCCGCGAGCAGGCTCCCCGATGCCGCAATTGCGCTCGTCACACCGATACTCATTCCAAGGAACTTGCGCCGGGAAAACTCGGTCACATTGCTCTCTCGTGGATCAACAGTTTTATCGTCCATGACCCCCCCGGGCACGGTTGTGTCGGAAGTCTTGACTCCAAGTTCGTTGTAATGAAAAAGAGCAGAGTTGTCAACCCATCTAGCTCTCGCGACAAAGGAACATATGAACGAGGACCTGGCAGAGGCGAATCGTCATCACGAGAACGTGGCGATAGTGCGACCGGGGAGCAGGAGGGTACGTATCGACGTGGCTCGCTGGGCAACAGTGGTACGGCGCTCCTTGGCGTCATCCCGCTTGGTGCGCCTGGCGGTCAACTGTCGGATGAGATGAGCGTTCACAAGGACACCGCCGAGTTCCCCAACTCCTCTTTCCCGCACCTGCTGTGAAACACCAGCAGTTGCCTGGCCCTTGGTCAGAAGGTTTCGGGTGAGGCGGGCGAAATCGCTCGCTCTTGCGTCTCGCTGGGTCGGCAGCCTTGGGGTATCGGCACGCTGCGCAACCTTGTTGACGAGAACCGGCACGAGATCCTGGAGTTGGCACGCTCGGGCAAGGCCGTCGGGGTCGTGATCTTCGGCCGTGTCGCTCGAACTGGGGATGTCGATGGGAGTGATGGCGACTTCCTCGTTGACATGGAGGAAGAGGTCAGCCGTTCCGACCTCGGCGGGCTCCAGTTCGAGCTGCCGCACCTCCTCGGCCTGGACGTCAATGTGGTCACCCAGGGCAGCCTCGAGCCTCGGGACACGCACATCCTCGCTGACGCCGTCTCGTTGTGCTTGGTCTGGCAAGCGGCATCTGAGAGCATGCCGTCACTCCTCGTGGCGATTCGGTTGCGCCAGCTCCCCTTGGGAACTGTCGAACGCGGACCGATCGAGGTGCCGGGCCGAGGGCTGGGCCAGGCGGGATTCCATGGCTAGATCGAACGACCGTCGGTCCGTCAGATGGTTGCGAGTGCGGTGGGAGCCATCGCTTGCCATCGCGTCTCTCAGGGTCAGCTGCTCTCTGCTCGATTCGGCGCTCCACGCGCCTGCGGCCGGCTTCGGCGACGGGTAGCCCCGCCGCCGTCCGCTGGATCGAGGCGACCTCCAGCCGCCGGCCCCGCCAGCGAGAAATTGAGAAGCTCACGCCGATCGAATATGAGGCCGCCTCCAGCGCTTCCAAGGCAGCGTGATTCACGCACCCGAATGTGTTAACTGAAGTCATGGCAGACCCCCAGTTGAAGCCGCCAGGATGCTTCTGGGATGCCGATCGACGTTCGGGTTATGTGCGGGTCACGAGAAGGCGTTCGGTGAACGAGACGCACAGGGTTGCGACTTCGGCCTCGCCAATGGCGAGTCGCAGTGCGCGTTGCGCCATCGCGACACCCTCCCCTGCCCTTCGACCGAAAAGCTCTTCCATGTACCCAAGCGCCTGCCCTGTGACTTCCCCCGCCAACGGGTGCTTCACGAGCTCGCTGAGCGTCGCTGCGACGTCGGTGGGTGGCGCCGTCTGCATGATCCGGTAGACGTCTGACGCGTCCTTGTCGCTCAGGCGATCGACTCGACCGCTGGCGACCCGGTCGTGGATCTTGTGCGCCTTCGCAACCAAGAGGGCCGCGACTCCCGCGACCTCGACAGTCAATGCGCGTTCGTCCGAGAGGTCGAGCGCCGACACGGTCATCGTGTCGTGATCGACGAGCGCGGCTTCGAGGCCGACAGCACGGCGTGCCGCACGGTTGCCATGAACGCCGAGACGTGCGCCTCTCCGACCCTCGTTCGACGCGGCAGCCTCGGGGACGATGAGGTCGATCGGGATGACGACGTCCTGGCCTTCGATGTGTTCGGTTGCGCACCAGATTCCGGGCTGCGTTCGGTTCTCTTCTCGTTCGAGTAGGCGAAAACCAGCACTGAGCATCGACTCCTCCAGCTCTGGCTCGTCTCCGAGCAGAGTCGGGTCGAGGGCGAGATCGCCATCCGTGGTGTACGGAGCAATTGTTAACGCGACATCGTTGAGGCCGGTCTGCAGATAGACGGCCTGCGCTCCCACGACGACGATCGCCTTGCCGTGTGGCGCAAGAGTTGAGAGCGCGTCGAGCAGCACCCGCCGCGCCGCGACGTACCGAGGGTCGAGCGCAGGTGCGTCCGTCACCTCTCGTCCACCGCTGCCGGCTCCGGCAAGGTCGAGAGGCGCCACGTGTTCTCGTCTTCTGTCATCCACTGGAGCACGGCATCGCCTTCCGCAGGCATGCGGCCGTTCCCCGTGAGGCAGTCGACGGCCGCTTGTGCCGGTGCCACATACGTCAGAGCGTCAGCCTTCACCGTTCGCTCCCAGACGACCTGGTCGAACGGTGTGAGCAACGCGACGTTCGCACCCTGATCGGTGGGGACGAAGCCGAGCGACTCCGCCAGATCCTGCGGCGCATCGCTGTAGGCCACGACGAGTGTCGGAGCAACCACCGGGGCTAGGCGCACCGCCGCGAACGATCCGGTGATGGCGACTCGCGCGGACGTAGCCGCGAACTTGTTGACGGCGTCGGTCGCGCCACCGGGGGCGAGAAACCGCAGTGTCGTGTTGGAGCGGAAGACGTCGTAGGTCTCGGCCCATCTGCGGATGAGGCGGCTGATGTCAACGGATTTGACGCCTCCGCGTGCAGACCGCTTGACGAGTGCCTCGTCGTCCAGCGTGTCGAGCAGTCGCGAAACGTAGCTGGGGGAGAGGTCACCAGCAGCGGCGAGGTCGCGCACTCCATACGGGGGTCGGACGTCGACGAGGAGCCGGATGAGCCGCCCGGCCTTGGGGCCTTGGACGCGTGCCTTGCTCCTCGGGAGTGGGTTCGGATCCTTTCCTGCGCCCTGTGTGTCGATGAGGAGGGTTGGGTCGTCGAGGCGGATCAGGGCGTTGCCGGTGAGGTCGAGGTAGTTGAGGCCCTGGTCGCTGAGCAGCTCTTGGGTTCGCTGACTCAGCCAGGGTGCGACCACCAAGATGGGGATGTGACCGGCGAGGGCCCGAAGCGTCCTGGCAACACTTCCGAGGAGCCGGTCCACGTCGCGCGGCCCGAAGACCCGCTTCACGTCGACGACCATGGTCGCGTCGGTGCCGTTCGGGCCTTTCAGATCGATGGCCGCGGCGATCCGCCCGTCCGGCGTGGCCTGGAACTCAGCGCGTGAGGTTGGCCCGACCTCCCAGCTCTCGGGGAGCCGGTCGCGGAGCCACTCCACGGCGGCTTCGACCATCTCGTTCTCTGTAAAAGTACTGTTCGCTGTCATCGCAAACACCGATTATAACACCATCTGTTGCCTATTTTACTACTGTTGGCTGTTACAGTAAACAGATCACTCCATGCAACAGAGCTGGTCGTCCGGAGCGTGAGGCTGATGGCGGGCACCGGTTTGGCCCAGGGCGGGAGAGCCTGCAAGGCTAAGGTGAAACTCGCTGAGCGGGTGCATGTTCCGGCTCCGCTCGTGCCTGCCCGTCGGGTTGAGTTGACCCGTTCCCACGCGCACGCTCTTCCAAGTGGCGGCAGCTGATTCGAAGTCGGCTGGCGAACGGTGGCCGAGGCACTTCTCGATGCGCTGCGGTTCGGAGAAGGCATCGATGCAGTCGAAGATCGCCAAGCGAAGCAGGTCCCTCGGCCGCCAGGTCTTCTTCCCGTAAATCCCTTAGTCCGATGGCTACTCATCCGCCGGCAGGATCGGCGAATGCAGCTGGGGAATCTCGCTCTGCGGCCACTGAGATGTCGTTGTTCCGGGACCCGGTGCCCCCGATCGGAGAGTTGTTCCCCGGCTATCTTGAGTGGCCGGGTGCGTGGGTCTCGAGCCAAGGCGACGACGCCAAGCCACCTGGCGTCGTCGAGCACGAGCGAGCGCTTGATGAGATCAGCGCTCGATTCGGCCTTGATCGGTGCTGCGATCTGGAGTTCGAGGCGGACCGCCGGCTCATTTGAGCAGCACGAGGCCTCGCACGAGGTAGTGGCTCCCCAATCCGGTGCAAGCGTTACGCCAGCACGAGGCACTCTCCGGAACATGATTGCTCCTGAGATGTGCAACAAAGT
>Ga0194056_10001287_pt1 | contig 13753 bp, 10 predicted proteins | sample SepL4413m_MetaG_FD_155458 | JGI IMG/M metagenome (GOLD analysis project Ga0194056, IMG submission 155458) | Anoxic zone freshwater microbial communities from boreal shield lake in IISD Experimental Lakes Area, Ontario, Canada - Sep2016-L442-13m | ecosystem: Environmental > Aquatic > Freshwater...
GGGGTATCCTTTCCTGAGCCTGCCTGTCAGACCCTTCTTCTACCCATAACGGAATTAGTACATGTTATATTGCAATCTGTTTTAACTATCTTCCCTGGGATTTCCCCTCACCCCCACCCTCTCCCGCAAGGGGCGAGGGAGCAGAGGATAATACCCCAGCTGTTCCATTCCCTCTCCCCTTGCGGGAGAGGGTGGGGGTGAGGGGGTTCCGGGATTAAAACGACGGAAGGGCCAAGGATGTAACTTCAAAAGGCCCACGTGTACATGCGGGCGGGCCTCCATTTACAAGCGCCTTGGGGTGCGATTTCACTTCGTTACATCGCACCGAGGATTCAGAATTCAGAATTCAGAATTCAGAATTGATACCCAAGGCCTTACGCAAACAAGTGCTTCCCAAAGTGGTGTCATAGAAAATAAACTCGATAGACCTCCCTGATCGCTGGCATAACCCTTTGGCTTGCAACTCCTGAATCCTGAATTCTGGATTCTGAATTCGGTGTGATTGCAATATTTTGCAATCGCACCCAGAGGCAGAACAATATGCCAGCAATTCGCATTATGGCCATCTAATCATTGTCTGATCATATAAATGACATTTCTGGCGGCCGCTCAAAGTCAACCCACCCCTGACCCCTCCAAGGAGGGGAGCTTGCTAACTAGTTTCTATCCAACGAGTTCCCCTCCTTGGAGGGGTCAGGGGTGGGTTCCGGGCGTAGAGAGTCGTTAGCTGGAAACTAAAATAAATTGTGAGATAGTTCATAATGAGAATTGCTGACAATTGCTGACAATATGCTTTTAACTATGGCAAAGACCCTTTCTTTTGTGCTATTAATGAAAAGGATTTGAGGCACTGGCGTCCCATAGAAGGGCCGTCAGTAGTTTAGTGTTAATAGTTATTGGTTATTGGGCGAAACGGAATATTTCAGTACGGCGAAAGTCGAAAATGGTCTGTGCGGGAACACTGAGAAAACAAACGCATTTCCTAATAACTATTAACCAATAACCTGAAACCGGCGTCCCTATGGGACGCCACTGAATTTGAGACAAACAATGTTTTTGTAAACCAGCAGGAAATAAACAAAATAATGAACATTCTGGTAACTGGGGGAGCGGGGTATCTTGGGTCAGTAATGGTGCCGGCCATGCTCAAGGAAGGGCACCGGGTGACGGTTATTGACAGTTTTATGTACGGACAAAGCTCCTTACTCGACTGCTGTCACGACGAGAAACTGACTATTATTCGCGGCGATGTTCGTAACGTGAACCTCGTCAAACCCCTTGCAGTCAAGGCTGATGTGCTGATTCCCCTCGCCTGCCTCGTCGGCGCGCCTCTCTGCGAGCAAAAACCCGTTGAAGCCCGCACCATTAACTATGATGCCATCAAGATGCTGCTCGACTTAAGCAGCAAGCAACAGAAAATCATTTTTCCCACGACCAACAGCGGCTATGGGATTGGGCAGGAAGGCATGTTCTGCACAGAGGAGACACCGCTTAACCCCATCTCCCTATACGGCGTGCTTAAATCAGACATTGAAAAAGCCTTGCTGGATTCAGGTCATGCCATAACCCTGCGCCTGGCCACCGCCTTTGGCGTCAGCCCCCGCATGCGACTTGACCTCCTCGTCAATGACTTCACCTATCGCGCCGTAACAGATCGGTTTGTCATTCTGTTTGAGGCCCATTTCAAGCGCAACTACATCCATGTCCGTGATATCGCCAAAGCCTTTCTGCACGCGCTCAAAAACTTCGAGACCATGAAGAACCAACCCTATAATGTGGGCTTGAGCGATGCGAATCTCTCCAAGATGGAACTCTGCCTGGAGATCAAAAAACAATCCCCGTCCTTCGCCATCATGGAATCCGCCATTGGCAAGGATCCCGACCAGCGCAATTATATAGTCAGTAACGAAAAGATTGAAAAAACCGGCTTCCGCCCGGACGTATCGCTGCCCCTTGGCATTGCCGAACTGATCAAGGGCTATCAGGTTATCCGGCGAAATCAATACTCGAATGTCTAACGGCTTGACGCAATGATCATAACACGAACACCTTTACGAGTTAGTTTTTTTGGCGGCGGCTCCGACTATCCTGAATACTTTCTCAAACATGGGGGCGCTGTTCTTGCGTCGGCCATAGATAAATATTCCTACATGACCGCGAGTCCCTTTCCCAGCGGCCTCTTTGACTACGCCATCCGTGTCTCCTACCGGAAAGTTGAACTCGTCAAAAAGATTGAAGATATCGAGCACAGAGTTTACAGGGAATGTCTGCGTTTCTGTGGCATCGAGCGGGACATAGAGTTGCACAATGTTGCGGATCTCCCGGCTTTCACGGGACTCGGATCCTCGTCCACCTTTACTGTTGGACTCCTCCACGCCTTGCACGCCTTCAAGGGACACTCAGTGCGAGGGATGAATCTCGCTTATGAAGCCATTAATATTGAACGAAACTGCCTGGGCGAAAACGTAGGTTGCCAGGATCAGACACTCGCGGCGGTAGGCGGGTTCCATCTTGTGGAATTTCATGGACTTGATGACATCCGCCTTCAGCCTGTTGCCCTTTCGGCTGCTCGTCAGGAAGAATTGGAATCACATCTACTGCTTGTATTTACCAGGGTACTCCGTCGAGCGTCGGATGTGGTCGCCGGGCAATTGTCCCGGATCGACAAAAATACCCACGCTCTCGCGCGCATCCATAAGATGGCTTACCGGGGACTCGAGATTCTTACCGGAACGTCAGATATCTGCGAATTCGGCCAACTATTGCACCACGCCTGGCAGGATAAAAGAACGCTCTCCGACCAGGTTTCAAATCCTCTCGTTGACAGCATGTATCAACTTGCGTTGGACAATGGTGCTTGTGGCGGCAAGCTGCTCGGCGCGGGCGGGGGAGGCTTCCTGCTCCTCTGCGCCCCTCCCGAAAAGCAAGCCGGCATCCTGAAAGCCTTCAAAGACTACGACATCATTCGTGTGCGTCTCAATGCTCCCGCATCGGAGGTTATCTTTAAAACATGATCTGCAGAATATGTGACCATGACCAGTTATCAAGCGCGGTAGATCTGGGGATACAGCCTTGGGCAAATCACTTCCTCTCCAAGGAGAACGTTGGGCGGGAGCCCTTCTATCCTCTGCATGTCGTGCATTGCCCCAAATGCAAGTGCGCCCAACTTGACTACACGGTGCCCAAAGAAGTCATGTTTGTACAACACACTTATGTCTCCGGCACTACCACCACACTTCGCAATCACTTCCTCGAGACAGCAAGAACGGTCGATTCGCTTTTCTTCAGCAAGGAGCGCGTCAAAAGCGTGCTGGATATCGGCTCCAATGACGGCACTCAATTGCTTCAATACAAAAAGTTGGGTTATGAGGTTCTGGGTGTTGAATCATGCGCCCCCATCGCAAAACTCGCAATTGACCAGGGCGTTCCGACTGAAACGTCTTTTTTCAACATGGATCTGGCCAGGCGCTTGAATCGTAAATTCAACATCATCAGCGCCTCCGGCGTATTTTTTCACCTCGAAGAACTGCACTCCGTAACGGAGGGAATACGAGAATGCCTGAGGCCCGATGGCGTCTTCGTGGTTCAATTCCTATACATGAAAAGCATCATCGACAATCTGGCTTTTGATCAGATCTACCACGAACATTTGCTCTACTACACCATTCAAACCATCAGTACCCTTCTAAAACGACACCAACTCGAGCCTTTTGACGCATATTGGAACCCCATTCACGGGGGATCAATTGTGCTCATGGCAGGGCATCCGGGAGGCCGGCCAAGAACTGACCGCCTAAATGAACTCCTTGCCGAAGAAGGTCGAACACAAGTCAATGAGCTGACCACTTATCAGCAGTTTGCCCGGCGCATTGCACAATCAAAGGCCGACACCCTTGCTTATCTGGATCAGGCCAAAGCCGGTAACAAGCGAATTTTTGGTTTGGGGGCCCCTGTAAAAGGGAACACCCTGCTCAACTATTACAAAATCGGCACCAGCTATATGGACTGCCTGGTCGAAAGAAATCCCCTCCGGAAAGGCTTGTATTCCCCCGGCATGCATATCCCCATTGTTATTGAAGATGAGCTTGAAACCCAACCAGACATCTACTTCGTCCTGGCGTGGAACTTCAAAAAGGAAATTCTCGTCAACTATAAACTCCTCATTGAACGCGGAGTTGAATTGTATTTTCCGGTAAACCCAAAGGAATAGCCATGCGAATCCTCATCACCGGTGCATCCGGCTTTCTAGGCGGCCATCTTTGCAGACAACTGGAAAAGAACGGCCATGAACTGGTCATGCTGAACTCCTCAAACTGTGACCTCAGGGATTCGCGGAGCCTGGGGGCGATCAGCCATCAGACCTATGACCGCATATACCATCTGGCGGCATGGACTCAGGCGGGCGACTTCTGCCTCCATCACCCTGGCGAGCAATGGATTATCAACCAACAGATCAACACCAACGTCCTGACATGGTGGCAAGCCTCTCAGCCTCAAGCCAAGCTGATTGCCATGGCCAGCAGCTGCTGCTACCCGGAGGATGGCGATCTGGTTGAAGAGCGTTTTTTCCATGGCACACCCACACCCAGCCTGTTCACCTACGCCATGACCAAACGAATGCTTTGCGCCGGTTTACAGGCCTTGAATACTCAATACAGGTTATCCTATCTCTGCCTGATCCCCTCCACTCTCTACGGACCGGACTACCATCTTAAGGGCAGACAACTGCATTTCATATTCGACCTTATCCGCAAGATTGTTAAGGCAAGCCGCGGGGGAGAACCTCCGGTGCTCTGGGGTGATGGCAACCAGATCCGGGAACTGCTCCATGTACAAGATTTTGTGACCGCCACATTGCGGCTCTCCGACAACGTAAGCAACGAATTGATCAATGTCGGAAGCGGACAGGGAAAATCCATCCGGTGGTTTGCAGAAAGAATCTGCGAGGTGGTTGGCTATGACCCCGCGCATATTCACTATGATACCAGCAAGTATGTTGGCGCCAAAAGCAAGGTTCTCTCCGTGAAAAAACTTCACACCCTGCTACCCGTCTTCACCCCAATATCCGAGGAAAAAGGCATCAAGGAAGTTGTCTCATGGTATCTCGGAACCCAATTCGCGGCTCGCAAATAACTACTCAAAATGAAGATTTATCACCAAGGCACAGAGGCACAGAGAACCCTTCGACTCGGCTCAGGGTGGGTTCGAACACATTTGCCGCAATGGTTCTTCGGGGGAATTGAGGGAAATATGACAGAAACTCAAGAGAGCGTCCCCCCTCTTCAATGTGGGAGGCGCAGTCCCCTGCGGCGACTCTTTCGAGCCTGTCGCGGCACGGAGTGCCCCTCCCACATTGGGCTCCGCGCCTCTTCATTTCTTCACAATTCTTCACGGAGAGGTGTTTCGCGAATTTTGACTGGCGTACTCGCCAGGCAAGATACGCGAAACATTTTCTTCTCTTCTCCCCCTCCGGATCAGTGCGGATCAGTGCAGATTAGTGGTGAAGTCCTATTATTCTAAACGGATAATTCAATGAAACCTCAAAAACCTGCCATTGCCTTATGGATGCGCTATGGTCCTGCTGAGCATGCGGAACTATTTCACGCCTTGCCTGAGATTATAGAAGAACTGGCCCGGCATTGTGAAGTTCACTACTACGGCTTTGCAAGCCGCCGGGAAGTAACGGCCGCCATTCGAAATAACGCCATCATTCACAGACTGCCCTTCGTGGTTGACCGGACATCGACCCGAAACAAGATAATAACGCTCGTCCTCTGGTACCTGTGCCTGCCATGGATTGGGATTGCGTGTCGCTGGCGGCGTGTGCAGGCGGTCTATATCGATGAGACCTTGCCTTTGGAAGCCTTAATCGCCCGGGTTTGTTTCGGGAAGAATGTTGCCTTTACCGTGGCTGATTTCTTCACGGAAATGTATTGTGGCGAGTCAAAACTGCTGCGCCCTATTGTCCGCTTGATCCGGGCGATTGATCTAGCCTCCTGGCGTCATCTGCCGCTCATCTTTACACGAGCCAAAAGCACACGTGCTTATCTCGAGCAGCAAGGAGTCCCTCCGGCTGTCGTGCATCCCGTCTATGACCCTTGTGACTTCTCGATTTATCATCCCGTTGACCGCTTGGAAGCTCGGCGGTTCTTCGGATATACGGACGAGCACCTCGTGCTGGTCCATCATGGTATTTTACACCCCAACAAAGGGAATGACCGCATCCTTCGCGCATTAGCAGAGATCAAGGCAGACCTCCCCCAAATCCGGTATTTGCTGGTTGGAAGCGGATCCGAAATGACTTCTCTCAAACTACTAGCCGATGAGCTTGGGATCAGGGATCAGATCCAGTTTACCGGCTGGTTGCCCAGCATGGCCACGGTGAACCAGGCGCTCAATGCCGGCGACATTGGCCTGGTCATGCGCATTGGCCAGAAGTCGGATAACTTCCACATGACAGGCGCCTTGGTCCACAACATGGCCTGTGGCCTTCCCATTCTGGCCGCCCGCCTGGAAGGGGTGTCAGAGGTCGTGCAGGAAAATGATGCCGGTCTTCTCTTTGATCCCGAAAACCGCGAGGAATTCAAGGCCAAGCTCCTTCACCTTGCCAAGGATGCAAAATTGCGGCCCAAGCTAGGCAAACGCGCCCATGAATTGGCGCACCAACTGTTTGATATCAACAAAGTTGTAGAAGCCACAATCCAGCCCCTATTAAAGTTAGCCGGCATCAAACCACACTTGGCAAATATCGCATCCCAACACCCATGAAGAAAAGATTTACCACGGAGACACGGAGACACAGAGAGAGAGAAATCAAATGTTGCGGGCATTTAAGCTGCGGAGTACCGCATCTAAAATTCCCGCAACCCTTTCTGGAGAAACTCCCAGAGAAAGAGGAGATGGAACAACGCACAAAACCTCTCTTCCCCCTCGGATCCTCCTTCAAGAAGGGTGGCGTTTATTTTGCACACGGTATTCCAGCGGGCAAAATAAACGCCACATTGTATTTTCCTCTATCTTTGTGTCTCCGTGCCGTGGTGAATTTTTCTTCAGGTGGGAATTAAATGCAAGCCATCATCCTATGTGGCGGAAGAGGAACCCGACTTAATACCCTCTACTCTGACCGCCCCAAAATCCTCGTCCCTGTTGCAGGCCGCCCTTTCATTGAATGGCAGTTGGAATGGTTGGCGCGCATGGGAATTACGGATATCCATCTCGCAGGCGGCTACAAAGCCGATGTGTTGAAAGAGTGGCTGGAGACCAGTAGTCAGCGGCCAGATGTCAGCAGCCAACCGCTGGACAGCGTTTCACGTTTCACGCTTCACATTTCACGCTTCACATTTCACGCTTCACTCTCAACCGAACCTAGCCCCCTTGGCACGGGAGGCGGACTTAAATTCGTTGAGCCATGGTTCCGGAGTGATCCCTTCCTTGTTCTCAACGGGGACAGTCTTGCCCCAAATCTTGACCTTAAGCAACTGATTCAAACTCACCATCAATCAGGCCGCCCCCTTACCATCGCCGTAACACACATTGAAGGGACTGGGCGCTACGGAACGGTGGAATTCGACTCAACGAATTGCATTACAGCTTTTAGGGAAAAAGCAAACCGAACAGAAGGCTGGATCAATACAGGTGTTTACGTAATTCAGAAAGAGGTTTTGAGGAATATCCAAGAAGGTGAAGTCCTCTCCATCGAAACAGATCTATTCCCGAGAATTGTCCAGGAAAGTCTTGCAGGAGCCTTCCCGTGTCCGCCACCCTTGCTGGACATGGGAACACCGGAGGGAATCAGAACCATGGAGGTATTCCTGAAGAGGCATAATGGGTCACCCTTTATTACGCCACTTACCCACAACCAACCACACCGCTGCTCCAAGAACCAGCCCGAGCCCCAGCAACTGCACCCCCAGCATCCACACCGGTGACGCATACTGCACGATGACATGATGATCGCCCTTCGGCACCACAATCCCCTGGAAAATATAATCCACCCGAAACACCGGCGTGGACCGCCCATCAATGGATGCCTTCCAGCCATTATCGTACTTCTCCGACACTCTCAAAATCCCGGCCTGCTCCGCATGCACATTTAATTCCATACGCCCGGGGCGGTATTTCACCAACTTGCATGTTCCCACAGCACCCTTCCCCGTCAAATCCGCATTTTGAAAGTGCACAGTCAGAGAGGCGGGATCAACCAACACTTTTTCAAACAACGGATATGCCGGTGAAGCCAACCGCTTAAGAGCCTCAGCATCGGGCACCTCCTCATATCCGCCAATCAGCGCAAAACGGGGCGCGGGTTTCGTCAAACGCAAAACGACATGTTGACCGGGGCTTTTCAGAGTAGCAGGAATCACCGTCACGCCAGCTTCAGCGGGTGACACATTATAACTGTAGACAAGCTCGAATGCGTCCTTCCAGGCCGGATCCTTCTGCATCTGAGGCCACACTTGAGCAGGGGCCAGAACATACCCTATAGCCGAAAGCTGCCACATCCGGACCGGGTTGCGCCCCACGATCCCCAGGAAGTTTTTATAATCCTCCGGCATCCGAGGAGATTGCGTTGTGTTGATCGCATTGATGCCATGATAAGGAAACAGGAAAGTTAGCCATGTATTGTAGAACCCGTCCTGAGACATCAGTGCCACACGTCGCTCCGGCATATCCTTTTTGAGAATGCTAACCACGGGATTCACGTCCAATGCTGACATCGGCATGGTCTTCACGTAGTTCCTTGATAACAGCCAGGAATCTACTGCAATCATCAAAACCAACGTCCAGAGAACTCTTACCGCCCCCTTGGAATATCCGGAGGACGCACCATCACTTTTCTGCGGTCCCCTCTTCAGCAATAAGTACCAAAGCGCGCCACCGGCACATAGCGTCAGGAATGCCGCATGCCACAGTGCCCCAATCTTGTTAGCCACAATCACCTGGGCATACTGCCCCCAGCCCTGGCTAACGAACTTGTTCACATCCTCAACATGGTTGGCCGTGAGCCCAAACGCCCATAACCCGAGCACCACAGCTCCACCCAGCACGCCCCACACGAACACCCGCATCCAGGCAGGGGCAGGAATTATCATCTCTTCGCGCTTGCTTGCGCTCTGTTTATTGACTTTAGCCATTATTGCCTCTTGATTTGTAATTCACACAAGAATAGTCGCGAAACGAAGTAAAGAAACAAAAAAATATCAATTAGCATCCTCAAGTAAATGAAGATTCACCACCCGCTTGGGATACCAGGCTTGAGACGCGGAGTCACAGAGGTAATTTCACCGAGCAGACCCTCCTACGCTAAAGCTACGAAGGGCGGGAAAATCAAATGTGGCGTTTATTTTTCCACACGAGTACATGTGGATAAAATAAACGCCACGGTTTCTTGAAGGAATACATTGAGGGGGAGGAGTTATCAATTACCCCTCCTCTTTCTCATGGTATGGCTCCAAGAAACCGTCGCGGCATTTTTGGCTCGGGTACTCCCGAACGAAAATGCCGCGACATTCTCTGTCTTGGGTTGCATCTTCTCTGTGATGATCATCCAAAGAGTTTGACAAGGAATACGAAGCCTCGGTTAACTGAAAAGACAAATTCAGAAACCAAGGAGGTATCGATGAATGAGACGGCACTACATGGCGGACTGGATCTTCACGGGGACAATGTTTTCTGTTCGTTATTGAATGAGGCCAGACAGGTTGTGTTTGAACGAAGACTACCTAACGATATGGCGACGATTGGCGAAGTTCTGGAACCTTATCGGAAGCGGATTCGGTCATTGGCGGTTGAATCGACCTATAATTGGTACTGGCTTGTGGATGGATTAAAAAGGCTGAACTACCCGATCAAGTTAGCGAATCCATCGAAAATGCAGGAGAACATCGGTCTTAAGCATGCGAATGACAAAACGGACGCTCGATTCATTGCGCGACAACTAGTTAATGGAACGTTGCCAGAAGGGTATATTTATCCAGAGGAGACACGAGGGGTCAGGGACATGCTCAGGAGAAGGACGCGTCTGGTACATGCTAGGACCGGAGAAATAATCAGCGTGGGGAGTTTAGTGGCAAGGCACACAGGACAAGACTTGAGCTATAAGAATTTGGATTCGGGTGAACTGAAAGAAATACTGGCGGGGCAACCTCATGCCTTGATAATGGGGGAAGCTAATATTCGACACATCGAATTCCTCGACAAGGAAATTGCTTTTCTGGAGGAGGCGGTGATGAAAGAACTACCTGACCGTAAGGATTATTTGAGACTAATGACCGCACCAGGGATTGGTCCGGTTTTAGCCCGGGCAATTCTCCTGGAGACGGGACCTGTTGCGCGGTTCAAGGATGCAGGAAATTATGCGTCCTATTGCCGCACGGTGAAGGCCGAGCACACCAGCAACGACAAGAAGAAGGGTGTCTGTAACAGCAAAAACGGCAACAAATATCTGGCCTGGGCCTATGTGGAAGCGGCGAACCACGCGACACGATGCTCTCCGGAAATCAGGGCTTGGTTCCAACGCAAGCTGGCCAAAAGCGGCAAGCGCGTCATAGCGATCAAGGCATTGGCCAATAAAATGTCGAAGGCGTGTTTCTTTATGCTACGTGATGAAAAGGATTTTGATGTGAAAAGATTAGTGAGTTAAATTTGGGCGGCACCGGGGAACCCTGCATGAGGCTGGAGTAAATCCACGTCCGGTGATTGGAAGCCGGTGCCTCCCTCTAAATATTACGTGAGTTGTGAAATGAATTTGACTGTTTCGACTGTAGTGCGAGCCAAGATGAGAATGGACCCGGGTATGCCCGGTGAGCCACAGATCAGTGATCACCTCTTGTGACGCATTATGGCATACCGGCGGTTTTCTGGCTCCGGCTTACGGATTCGCGGAGTGGGCGGTCGTGTCGCAAGATGCAGATCGCTAGATCCAGATGGGTGACTGGACGAGACGGCATTGACCGCTCGACAACCGAACAGAACGAAATAACGACGGATTCAAAACAGCGTTTGTTTCAAGGCTAACGGGGTATACGGAGCAACAGACATGAGAAGAATAAGGAAATCCTCCTCGCGGACGGACGGTGAAATATTGTCTATTGACACCTACTCTTTGATGGGTGACTCCGTGCCTGGTACCCCAGGCGGGTGGTGAATCCTAATTCCCCAATTCAAGGATGCCTTATGTTGACGCGTATGCCTATGAACTTCAATGGCGGCACTTATCACCTGCTCCATTCGCCGCTCCCGCCTTCGCTATCTATGTGACCTTCTGTTCAAAACTCACGGTTTTGTTTGCAATTATCAGGTTAACGTTAGTCGTCAGAATGGCCACATTACCATGGATTTGCAGTCGTTCATGAATATGCCCTGGCGACAGGCGCCTGGCCGCACCTTGACGCTTGAATTGTGGAAAGAGTGCCGCTATTCTTGCCCCCAATTCAAAGACAAGAAAGAGGTTGGTATGCATAGTTCATTTCTCATGTTCCTATGGAATTTTTTCAACCGCATTCCCGAGAGCCCGCTTAAGATGCGATTGCGCTTTTTTATGGCGTTCAACAAAATGGTGCCTGAAAAAATCCGGCGGATGAGCCCGGTTCTTGCCAGCGCCTATAAGCATACGCCCCAGCCTGGAGATACGGTAGTCGAGGGCGGAGGGTTTCCTGGCGACTTCACAATCTACGCTTCAAAAAAAGTTGGCGCTGCCGGTCATGTTTATGTCTTTGAGCCCAATCCTATCAATTTTTCTCACCTGAAACGTCATGTCGAGGCATTTAAGTGCACCAATGTGACACTCATCCCCAAGGGCCTTTGGAGCCATGACTGCGAGAAAAAAATGACGGGAAGAGGCGTTGAATCTCATCTGCAAGGCGACGGTACGATTGACGTGAAACTCGCCTCCATAGACAGCGAAATGAGTCGTCTTGGCGTGACAAAGGTTGACTTCATCAAGATGGACATTGAAGGTGCAGAACCTGAAGCCCTACAAGGTGCCGTCAAGATCCTCGGAACCAATGCAGCCAAACTTGCTATAGCCTCATACCACGATTTTGAAGGCCACGAAACACGTACAGGTATCGAGAAGATGTTGACGCCTTTAGGGTATAAGTTCGTGGTTGATTTCCCTGAACGGGAGAACATCTACGCATGGAAAGAGTAATGTAACGCTTTTACGTGTCCGACATGCCTGATTTCTTCTTGATTGCAAAATCCAGGCCGTACGCGGCAAGAATTGCTATTGTCAATTGGAACACCTGGATAAATTTAATCGGATTACGAATATTGTTCACCATCGGCAGTTGATAAAAGAGCCAATAGAGAGGGAAATACTTGCCGAAAGAAAGTAGCAAACTGATCAGAGCCGCTGCACCCCAGAAGAAAATGTCATAACGTCGTTTCTGGAAGTCGCCGGATTGGCGTTCGGAACGCCAGAAACAACCGACCATGACGGCAAACAGGGCGAGCACAACAGGTATGGCCCCGATATAAATATTACTTAAGGAAAAATTCATAAACCCCTGCTTAGTTCGTTCCCACCCGGCAGAGCGCCCAATCCGCCCCCAATAAGGCCCCTCAGGCTCACCTGAGCGCAACCCCATATAGCCAGGGGCGATAAGATCGATGCTTTCATCAGTCGGCAAACTCCATTGCGTACAAAATTCCCACTTAGCCTGTGGATCCTCCTCACTCACAGCGACCACCCCTTTAACGAATAAAAAATAGGAACCAATCACCCCCGGGCCCGCGATCAAAATGATTACAGCCACGCAAGGCAGGAACATTTTGGCAAACCTTTTATAGTTCACCCCTTCCTCCCTGATCAAAGCAAACAAGTAGTACGCACCAACAAAAATACTAACGAAAACGGCAAAATCCGGCTGTTCATTGAAAGCCAAACCCACTGCCCCACCCACAAGGACGGTCCATTCCCATTTTCTTGACTGGACCGCTCTCTCGATCATCCACAAAGCCGCAGCGGCAAGCATCATCACTGCGAATTTCCCATTGTGCCCCGAATAGACCAGAGTCAGATTAGATCCCACCCAGAAAGCGCCAAGTCCCGCCAATGCCGCCGCCCCCCATCCAAGCCGCCGCTCACGAAGGAAAAGAACAATAAAGAACGAACCCAACCCCAAATCCAAAGCGTGGATCCAATTCATATACATACGCAGCGGTGACAACCACAGCAATACATAGGACCAAGCTACAGGAAGTGGCCCGCCACTCCCTAATAGTTCTGTATCATTCCATATGCCAATAAAACCTTCAGGTATTACGCGCTGCAGGAAACGCTCAGCTCCAATATTGTTATCAGTCGAAAACAAAACCAGATCCAAAGAAAAGATATTATTAAAAATAATCAGAGCCATTACAACAACACCAGCAGCCACTATCCACACTGGCCGCGACTTCACAAAATGAACAAACTGATTTATTATTGTCATGTATTGATTACAACTAAGCACTGGAGGAGATATATCACTTATTGCTTACTTTACGGTATGACATCAATCCCGCTAGCCACCCAATGAATATATCAACTAATACCGCATTTATTTAAGCTCTTTCATAACCTCACTTGAGAGTCATGAGTTCTGACTCATGCGGCTAACCTTAATCCTTCGGCCCTATCGAGGTCAAGATGTTGCCGGATGAATTCAGCAATTCGCATTTTGGCGGCGGGGATGGAGAAGAAGAGGGTAGAGAGCGGGCGAAAAAGGACCGGAAGTTGAGGGGCTGAAAAAAAGTTGCGTTTTTTTAT
>Ga0194056_10001289_pt1 | contig 13746 bp, 13 predicted proteins | sample SepL4413m_MetaG_FD_155458 | JGI IMG/M metagenome (GOLD analysis project Ga0194056, IMG submission 155458) | Anoxic zone freshwater microbial communities from boreal shield lake in IISD Experimental Lakes Area, Ontario, Canada - Sep2016-L442-13m | ecosystem: Environmental > Aquatic > Freshwater...
TCATCATTTAAAAGTAAAGTTAAAAAATCGGGTATTATCTTCTAACTAAAACAACTGGACGAATATAATTTCATTACATCGTAAGCTATTGTTTTTTTAGGGTGGCTTGAGATGCTCTGAATTGCTGCGAAACTCATGGGTAAACGGCGTCAAGTTTTGTGCGGATTGTTGAACGAATTGCCACAGTCCGTCGTAGTCGTCGGGGTGAACCAAGGCAAGTACTTTGGACGCATCCTCGTAAACCTCTTCCTGGCTGAGCCGGTATATATCACGAACCCCTTCGCTGACGTAAGGGAAGCGGGTGCTGCCGTCGGCTTGTAATCGAAATTGGTAGACCACCCCCGGTAACCGACTGGCAATTTTGTGCAAGCGCCCCAAAAGCTCCAGCCGTTCATTTTCTTTTAGCAGTGTGTTATGTTTCTGCGCCAAACCTTTCGACAGGGTTTTTCCAAAGGCATTGACAATGTTGATCTCCATGGTCGTCCAAGGCGCACTGTGGCCACGCGATAATTCTGTCCAGCTTTCGAAGGAGCTGCGAGGATTAAGCTGAAAATTACCCGCCGGGGTTTGCACGAGACCTTGTTGGTAACTGCCCGCCCATTTTACCGTGCGCGTCTTCTCTTTACGCAGCCACACCAGACAATTGCGCATATCACTGGATAGCGTCGTCACTATAACCCCTGAGACTATTTCTTTATAGGCACTGGCGGGCGGGAATTGTTCGGGCAAATTATCGCAACTGCAAACATCGGTGACTGGCTGCTTGCCCAACCAATCCAAGAGCGCATCAATGGCCGCAGGTTCAGGCACCTGTCCCTGTAAATAGCGCCTGCCTTCAACGACAACAATCAAGCCTGATGCTTCTACTGAATTAAGTAGATCAGGGCTTATTTTTTGCAAAACCTCAGCTTCTGATTGGGTAAGGATGGATTTGAAGAACGCATTTTTTATCTGCGAGGCCTTGCTGAGAAGTTTTTGCTCTACTCTTGTTTCAATCGCCGTTAGTTCTGTTGATACCATTCGGGAGATAAACACAGCGGCGTCCCGCATCGCAAAAGACACCCGTTTTGGGATCAGGTGATGACAAGAAATCAACCCCCACAGGCGACCATTTTGCAGCAACGAAATCACCATGGAAGCCTGAACCCCCATGTTGCCCAAGTATTCCAGATGAATCGGAGACAGGCTACGCAGTGCCGAATAAGTCATGTCCAGCGGTTGTTGACTGACCGGATTCAGTGTTGGCAGTATCGGAACCGGTTTGGCGCTGACATCGGTGACGATACGCACCCGGTTTTTGGTGTAGAGCTCCCTCGCCTGTGCCGGAATATCACTGGCCGGAAACTGCGTTCCCAGATAACAGGTGGCAGCTTCGATATGACTTTGTGCGATAACCTCACCGTCCCAATTACTTTCAAAACGATAAATCATCACACTGTCATAGCCGGTCAAGGCCTGTACCAAATGGGTAATCTGTTCAAAGTACCTCGTGGTTTCGGTATCGGTTTCAATAGACAGCAGTGAATCCTGGGTACTCATAAGCAATTCGCCCAGTTTCTCTTTCTTCGGCAAGCCGCTATCCTGACAGAGTTCCAATACCCAAAACGCGTCGGCACTGTAAATAGTGACATCAATATCTACCGCTATTTGTTGATAGACAATATTGACTAAACCGGTCGCCGTTTTGTGTGCTTGAGCGTTTTCCAGCAACTGCTCAACCTGAAGCGCCGAAGCCGTCCCCATCAACTCAACCAGCGTCTTGCCAAGCGCCCCCCCGGCCGGTAAATCCATGAACCGATCAATATTGGCACTGGCCTGAAGTACCGTGCGCAGGCTGTCGGCACTTAAAACCAGTGCCGCACCGTGCGGCTGAATGTTGCCTATCTGATGAATAGGTTCTGCCGCACAGATTTGCAGTGCTTGTTCCAGCCCCTCTTTAGTGATGTTGTTCATGGGTTACGATACCGTTATGTGGTCTTGATGCGCAGCGTCATCAAGCACCTGATTGAATAGCTGAAAGGTTTGGCAGGCGGCATCCACGGCGGCCTGGCATTGGCGCTTGTCGCCAGTCAAGGTATCGGAAAAGGCAACAAAACGTTGCCAGAAAATTTGAGTATTTTCGCCATAGCCGGTAAAAAAACAGCTACCGGTTTCTCGCGTGAAACCGAAATTTTTAGCCAATAGTTGCGCGATCATCTGTCCACCCAGTGTAGAACCTTCTGCAACATACAGCACTCCGACCAGTTGGCCGACAGTCTCCATGAATAAAAAATCAGTCGCGGATGGCGATAAAGGCGGTAGTGCCAGAGGATCAATTTTAAAGTAAGCCAGATCGTTAATTAACCAGGGCAATTTGTAGCGGGCACTATAATCAAAGGTATCCGGATGGCCATTAAGAAATGTGTTAATACGTCCTTCCAATAGCTGGTAAAGGTGATAATAGGTGCCGAGCAGAGTGTGGTAATGGCTTAACTGATAATTTGGCTGCATCAATTCCGCGAGTAAAAGATGCCTGTTAAGCTGTACATGGTGGTGGTGCGTAGCATCTCGTAGCAACGTTCGCAGAGTTGATTCTTTACTTTTATCGGGCGTATTTTTCGGTAATGAGGTCATAAAAATAGTTAAAAATTACGTTGTCGAGCAAAAAATAATGGGGGTTGGATGTACCGATGCCAATCGAGGTTTGTAAATCCGGTCACGCTTCACGCCTAAGCTGCAATTGTGGCGTCATGGCGCTGCGCTAAAGCGGCCAAAGTCGCCTCGGCACAAAGCAATAGCCGGTCTGCCAGTAACAGTGTCGCTGCAAGGTTGTCTTGATTATTACAAGCCTCTATTTCTGCGGCTAACGCTTGTAAGGGTTTGGCACCAAAAATAGCCGCCCCGCTTTTTATGGTGTGAGCCTCACGACACAACACCGTTAAATCCCGTTGCTCTATGGCCGATTTTATAGCATTACAGCGTTTTATCAGTTCATTTATAAAAACGTTCACTAACTGTGGCATCTTGTCCATGCCGTAAACGTCTACCAACTGGCGTAAAACGTCTTCATCCAACATCGTCAAACTTACATCAATTGGCGTAACGATTTTGATTGACGCGGGCTTGGTGGCTGCACTGCCGCACCATTGCTGCACTGTGGCCAACAAGTCATCTATTGTAATTGGTTTGGTAATATAGCCGTTCATGCCGGCGGCCAGGCACATTTCCTTGTAGCCTTTTAGAGCATGCGCGGTTATGGCGATAATGGGTACGGTTGCCGCACCACCACCCAGTTCGCGAATGCTGCGTGTCGCCTCCATCCCGGTCATATCGGGCATGGATACGTCCATAAAAATTAAATCGTACTGTTTTGCCGCTGCCGCTGCGATGCCCGCAGTACCGCAATCGGCGATATCCACATGATGGCCTCCGAGGATCAGCATGTTCTCAAGCACGATTTGATTGATTATGCTGTCTTCGACTAATAACAGTTGGGCGACAGCAGCAGGTTGTTCAGGACTTTCTTCAACCAGCTCGTTAGCGGTTAATATCGCCTGCGGGGCACACGCCGCGCTGCCACAACTAAACCAAAAACGGCTGCCAACGCCGAGATGACTCTCCATCCCCAAGTGACCGCCCCATAATTCCACCAAACGTTTGGAAATAGCAAGCCCTAGACCACTGCCGCCATATTTGCGCGTATCGGAAGGGTCGGCTTGGGTAAATACTTCAAACAACTGTGGCTGAATCTTCTCAGCTATCCCAATACCGGTATCGAGGACTTCAACCAGTAACACGCCATCGCCGTTTTCTTCAAGTCGCGACGACAATTTTACCGTGATGCTGCCGCTGGGCGTAAATTTGATAGCGTTGTCCACCAGATTGAGTAAAACCTGGCGAAAACGCCAAGGGTCGCCACTTATCCATAGTGAAACATCGGGGGCTACGATTATGGACACCGCTAAGTTTTTCTCCTGTGACTTTACTGCTTGTTGAAGTACGAGGTCATTGACCAACTCTATCACATTAAATACCGTGTTTTCCATATCCAGTTTTCCAGCCTCTACTTTAGTTAAATCTAAAATGTCATTAACCAGCGTCAATAGATTATTACCTGAATCTATTGCCAGCTTTACATAGTTCTTTTGAGTATCATCCAATGTTGTTTTTGCCAGCAGTTCCTGAGTGCCCAATAAGGCATTAAGTGGTGTGCGGATTTCGTGGCTCATCGTAGCAAGAAATTGGGATTTAACCTGGTTTGCCTGTTCAGCCTGTTCTCGCCCCTCGCGTAAACTCGTCTCCGCCAGCTTGGCTTTGGTAATATCCCGTAATGTTGCGGTAAAATATTTTTTATTGTCAGACTCAAACGCGCAGATAAAAATTTCTATAGGAAACTCTCCCGTCCAACGATGCCGGGCAACCAGCTCAAAGCGCTTTCCAAACATGGCACTTTTCCCGGTTGTTAAGAAACTCTGAAAACCGCGCTTATACGATTCGTGATGGCGTTCAGGTATCAGTAAATCCACCATGGGTTTGCCCATCACTTCACTCATTGTATAGTCGAACATAGCCAACGCGGATTGATTAAACCTACAAATATTACCCTGCTGGTCGATAGACATAATGGCATCCAGGCTGGATTCCAGCACTGCTTTTTTCGTACTTTCACTAATACGCAACTGCTCGTCTAATTGCTTGCGCTCGGTGATGTCAGTGATTAAGCCATGCCAAAGCGTTGAACCGTCAGCCTTCCTCTCGGTTGTCGCACTGCCCAACAGCCATCGCACTTTATTAACGTCAAGTTTTACCCGAAACTCATGATGCCACGGGATCAAGTCACTTGCTGATTGCTGAAGGGTAAACCATAATCCATCGACATCATCCGGGTGGACAAGCGCCAATGCTTTGGCTGCATTGTTGCGAATATCCATCGGATTGAGTTCGAATATATCCCTGATGCCTTCACTGACGTAAGGAAAGTAAGTACTGCCATCTATGCGTAACTGACATTGGAAAACCATCCCGGGAATATTGGAAGTAATTTTTACCAACCGAAGTGAAAGCAACCGACTGCGATTCCACGCGAAGAGCGTGATGAAAACGAGCACCGATAACAGGATAATCAGCAGCGTAGAAACCAAGCGCCACAACCAGAGTGAGTCAACATTAATGATGGACGGCTTAACGACAAGTTGCCAGGAACCGCCTGGCAACTGAATATTATGAAGAGTCCGCTTGTTGTCAAACAATGCCGGGTCACCCCAAAATACCGCGCCCTGTTCGCCTTGTCCGTTAAGACCTCGCAAAGCGACCTCCATGCCCGTTTTAGCGAGCAGGGGCTTAATGAAGCCCAAAAAATCATCGGTATTAATAACCGTGCTGATTAGACCCCAGTAGCTACCATCCGGCATGAAAACCGGTACCCAGTAGATAAGTCCGGACACACCCTCCACCAATTGCAGCGGACCTGCCAGATTAGGCTTGCGTTCTCGTATGGCACGCTGAATCATAGGCCACTGGGCGGGTACTTCGGCGAAATGAAGACCGATAGCCGCTTCATTGCCGGCAACCGGAAAGATATACTGTAAATGATTATCTGGCGAGACACCTATATTACGAATATATTGACTCTGTTTATATGAGGCAGAGAGCAAGGCCTCTAGCTCAATCGGCCGCAATATTCCATGCGTTGCAATAAGATAGGCATTGAGCCCTTCAAGATTTAACGCGGCATTAATTTTCAACTCCAACGTCGAACGCAGATGATCGCCCAAGTCAAATGCCTTCTGCTTTTCTTTACTTTCCTCGTAGCTTTTAAATTGATGCACGACTATTTTATCAGCACCCAACCCAAGCACAAAACACAGTAAAATTGCCATAATGATGGGGGTTGTTATAGTCTCGAGATCTAAATAGTCTTGCCAGGTACGAGGTAGTGCAAAGAATTTAAGTTTCATGTTTATCTTGATAATACGGTGTCTTGCGGCAGTCAGTTAGGTAACCCACAAAAAATCTTCCTGTAAAAGTTGCCAGAGATTCGGATATTCTAAAAAGTTTAATCGAAAAGTCTGTGGCTGTTTATTTAGCAATAAGGAAACATCCCGTTGGGATGAAAGCCAAAGATTGGGAAGCGGTCTGCATCCCCTCCCCAATCCGCCCGATAAAGCAATAATCGCTTGCGCGTATTATTGCGGGACGCTCCTTTCGGCCTAAAGGTCGAGGTCTTAAACCAGCAAGGAAAATTGATAAATGCTTGTAATTGTACATTTCCGGACTTTAAGTTAACGCTTACTCTACGCTTTTATCTCGGTACAAACTAGCATTAATTGACTATTGAAACTGCAAATAATAATTAACTATTTCAGGCTGTTCTGAAACACTGCCAATAGATAGGCAGATGACCCACTTTAACCCGAACCAAAAACACAGCAGTTAAACCTTTTTTCAAACAGACACTTAAAAGTATTTTATAAGACGCCGCCATATAAACCTGCAAAATTTGATATATCTGCTAAATTTATTAGTAAGCAATTATCTAAACCCATGGTAATAAATTCAATGAAATCAAAAATAATAAACTTACATCAACTCACTGCCATTATTGAAGAATCCGTTATTATCAGTACAGATAATTGTGTTGATGCATTAATTCATTCGATTAATCACCCCTACTTTGGAAAAGCACTGATTGTGCAGATGGAAATAGGTAATGGCGTTATAATTTTTGAGCAATATAACTATAAAGCTAACGCCGATACTATCTGCTTTGAGCTATATAACAAGTGGAAAGATTTTGTTAATTTCCAAAAAAAGAATAACACCAACCCAGGCATTTTTTAATAAAAATGTATAGGTTAAAATGAAAACCTTACTATTAAATTCTCAGCAACTCGCTTGCATTCTTGACGAAGCCCATGTCATCAATACAAAAAGGCATCATATTAATGTCTTGGTTCATTCGATTGAACATCCTGACTTTGGCATGGCTTCGATAATAGAGAATGCCACAGGCGGAGGTGTTTTAATTTATGGGAAACAGTCAAGACATAGAATGGGCTGATTTTGTATTCTTTCAAGGAACGCCGAGCCCCAGCTCGGCATGGGATACTGTCTGCTGGTGACTACGCCGAGCTAGGGCTCAGCGTTCCCGGGATCAATAGCAGTTTTTTTTATTTGTCCCGGTTTAAATTGATAGCCAAATTGCCAGCCCTAAATAAAAGCTAGCGGGTAAAGCGATGATGAACCAAAAACGCAGACTTGGCGGGGAGAATATAAATTGGTGCGCCCTAGTGGATTCGAACCACCGACCACAGCCTTCGGAGGGCTGTACTCTATCCAGCTGAGCTAAGGGCGCTAAAAGTGTGTATTGTAACCGATCAGCAAACTATTACGATAACATTGTTTTCAGGTTTGCCAGATTGGCTTTGCCGCGCTCCTTGATAACTTCCGGTGTTAGCTGTTTTTTATTAATCCATTCCAGATCATCGGCCGGTAATTCATTTAAAAACCGACTGGGCTCACATTCAGTGATTTCACCATAACGCTTGCGATGTGTGCAGTAACTAAAAGTACAGGTGCGCTGGGCGCGAGTAATACCAACATAAGCCAGACGACGCTCTTCTTCTATGTTATCCGTTTCAATACTGTTTTGATGAGGCAGAATATTTTCTTCTATACCAATCAGAAAAACATGCGGAAATTCCAGTCCTTTGGCTGCATGCAACGTCATTAAGCTGACCTGATCACTGACTTCTGCTTCCTGATTTCGCTCCATAATATCCATCAACATAATTTTGGCGACAATTTCAGCCAAGGGTTTTTGGCCGTCAGTTTCCTTGTCTGCTATGCGTTTAAGCCATTCAATCAACTCGTAAACATTTTTTATTTTACGTTCAGCGGACTCTTTGCTTTTACTGTCCTCTTTTAAAAATTGCTCATAACCAATATGATTAATAACCTGCTCAATCACAACAAAGGTGTCGCCTGTGTCAATACGGTTGGCGGTGTCGATCACCCAATCGTGAAATTTGTGCAGTCGATGGATGGATTTCTCGGACAGCTTTTGGGTTAAGCCCAGTTCGGTACTGGCCGCAAATAAACTGATATGTCGGTCATTGGCATAAGTGCCCAGTTTTTCCAAGGTCGTCGGGCCAATTTCACGCCGGGGCGTATTAATAATGCGTAAATACGCCGCATCGTCATCCTGATTAACAAACAAACGCAGATAAGCCAGTATGTCTTTGATTTCTGAATTGGCAAAAAACGATGAACTGCCACTAATCACGTAAGGAATGTTATTTTCCCTGAGACCTTGCTCAAACAAGCGGGATTGATGATTCCCCCGGTATAAAATGGCATAATCCTGATAACTGCCACCGTTTTTAAATTTATGATGAATGATTTCCGAGATGATTTGCTTGGCTTCATCTTGGTCATTTTTATGACTTAAAACGCGCAGTGAATCACCATAACCCAATTCACTCCACAGTCGTTTTTCAAATGCGTGCGGATTATTGGCAATCAAATGATTCGCCACCTTAAGTATGCGGCCGGTAGAGCGGTAATTTTGCTCCAGTTTAATCACTTGCAAACGGCTAAAGTCTTTTTGTAATTGCGCCAGATTTTCGGGTTGCGCTCCGCGCCAAGCATAAATCGACTGATCATCATCACCCACCACAGTAAAGCGTCCCAGCGCTCCGGCGATTAATTTAACCAATTGGTATTGGGTGATATTGGTGTCCTGATATTCATCCACCAGTAAATAACGGATTTTATTTTGCCATTTTTCCAACACCGCCGGGTGTTGCTGAAACAGCAACACCGGCAGCAAAATCAGGTCATCAAAATCGACGGCGTTATACGCTTTTAAACTGCGGGTGTATTCATTGTAAATCCCCGCCGCTGCGTACTGCTCGCGAGTCGCGGTGGCTTGCGCCTGTTCAGGGGTTACAAAGGCATTTTTCCATTGCCCGATTTGCCGGGCATAATTGTCAAGATTATCCAGATCACAATCTTTTGCACCATGATTGATCAGATTTTTTAACAGTGTTTGTTTATCTTGTTCATCAAACAGCGTAATCGCGGCTTTATAAGCCAATACTTTATGCTCTTTTCGTAATATATCCAGTCCCAAGGAATGAAAAGTGGAAACCCGCAAGCCACGAATTTGAGTATCATCCAGTAATTTTGAAACCCGACTTTTCATTTCCCGGGCCGCCTTATTGGTAAATGTCACCGCCGCAATGTGCCGCGCAGGTAAGCCTTGCTTAACCAGATAAGCAATTTTTTCTGTAATCACCCGCGTTTTACCACTCCCCGCACCGGCAAGGACTAATAAAGGGTGATCTATCGCTTTAACAGCGGCTTGTTGTTCGGGATTTAGTTTGGCCATTGAGATATAAGTTGGCGTTACCGACAAGGAGTATTGTAATTATCTTGGGTAACAGGGTTGTTTACGATGACTATTTTACAGGTTTTATGGACTTTGATATGTTTATACTCAATCTTCAAGTTTTCTTATTGCTGAACGCCTTTAAATCCAATGTTAAGATTGAATATCAGAAACACCGTAGGCCGGAATAAGACTTTTCGAGCGCAAGCGAGAATAAGCGTTTCCGGCATCCGCTACGAGTGTGCCGGAAACGCCACCACGCGCTACGCTTGGGTGGTCTTATTCCGGCCTACGCCTATTGTTGGTTATCGCGGCCCCCAAAATCAACCATTAAAAACTTGAAGATTGAGTTATAGCCTTTTAGTTAACGCTTGCAGTAAGGTAAAATGCTAAAGATTACGATTGATCAATAAAATATTAACCTATAAAAGGATAAATACCATGAAAAAAAGTTTGTTTCTGACCGCCATAATGCTGGTTTCCGGCAACGCCTTAGCCGCAACTGATCATTATGTACTGCGCGATGGAAATCATGTTCAACATTTAAAAGTCACCACTATCAAAGATGATATTACAGTCAGCGCAGACGTAGATTTTGAACCGAATGACGCCGAAGCCGGAAGAGAATCGTGCACAGGTGCAGTTTCAGGTGAAGCCAAAGTCGTCGCTGAAAACGAATTGGTTATGAAAAAGCGTTCTGAAAGTGAAGCGACTTTTTGCGAGTTAAAAGTTCATCTTAGCCCAACAGGTGCCAAGGTTGAACAATCAAAAGATTGCGATAACTTTGCACCGGGCATCTGCCGCTTTGCTACCGATGGCAAGGAAATGGTTAAAGTTAAATAATTGGATATAGGGTACGCATAGCGCGTACCCTTTTCAAAGCGTTTTGGGTAAAACAGCTTCCAAATACCGGACTGCTATGCGTGTATTACCAGGATAGAGCGATGAAAATAATTTTGGGGAATTCTATCCGATGAATGTGGCAATAATAAATCCAATTCACAGCTCTTTTAAATCACACTATGTTAACCTTGAACTTGATACTCTTATCAGGAATGTCAGCCAGCTTTTAACTGAGTTAAAGCAATTTTGGCCTATTGATCTTGAAATGGTCGAATATCATTACTGCACAAAAGATGGACAATACGATAAGACAATTAAATCTAAAAATTTTCTTGAGTCATTTCATAATGTTCCAAAAAACTGTCAGGCTCTAACCTTGACATTTAAGCACATTGAAAAAGCAGATTTTGGTTTCGATTTGTCAGCAGACGAGTATATTCGAGTTTCTGTGCTCTTCTCCGACAATTTGATAGAAATTTGTCAGTGCGTTTTGGGTGATGATAAAGCCAAAAAAGTTATCGAAATCCTGACAGAAGGTATTGCATTGATAAAAACAACACTCCCCAAAAATCATCAGTATATTAGTTCCTCGCTCAAATTGTTTCACCAAGATCACCCAAACCCTGATAAAAATGTCTTCGTAATAATGAGATTTCAAAATGAAACGCCTTTCCCTGAGATATTAGGCGCGATAGAAAAGTCTTGCATTGATCATGGTCTAAATCCAGTGAGAGCCGATCAAAAATCTTACACCGATGATATTTGGGATAATGTTTTAACATATATGTATGGCTGTAATTTTGCTATCGCTGTTTTTGATCAAATTAACTACAGAGAGTTTAACCCTAACGTGGCTCTCGAAGTTGGATTTATGCTGAGCCAAACAAAGCGAATTCTACTTTTAAAAGATCAAGCCATACCTGCTCTCCCCACAGATATAGTCGGAAAAATTTATCGTCCTTTTAACGCTCATGAGATCCTGAAAACCATTCCTCCTCAGTTAGAGAAATGGTTCAATGATTGTAGCATTTAACAGCCGTGTCGGGCAAAATGGTTAAAGTTAAATAATTCGGGATAGGGTCCGCATAGCGCGTACCCTTGGCTCATTTTATGATTTCGCATAACGATAGTTCGTACCATTCTATCGGGTGTATGACTCTTCGCTTATACACCCTACGCACTGGTGCGTTAAAACATAGACTGAGCCGCTATGAGGCCACCTCCTAACAATCAATAAAAAAATTATGAAAAATCACAAAGGAATAATTACATCACTCTTATTGTTTTTGAGTTTAAGTGGCACAGCTCAAGCAAGAATACTTACAGTCAATTTTGATTTTACTGCAAACGGTAATGTGTTTTTGCCTGTTAGCATGAAATTAGAAATAGACAACCCAATTGTTAGCGATAGTGGTGGTGACAGGATTATTGGTTATTTTGGGAAACCTATTATAGATTCCCCGCTTAATTCAGTATGGAACAAACTTACTAATTACAAAGATTGGACGGTAGGTGATAACTCATCATCTTCATTCATGAAGACGGCAATATCGACCAGCTACAGACCTCAGCCTTATACCACTGATACTAAATTTTACGATGATGAATTTATTAAAATGAATGGGGAAGTTAAAGACAATGGTGCTAGCTTTATATTGAATAATGCCTTTTTTAGTTACGATCGCAACATGAGTGCCAATGAGCTTATAAGTAACTTAGAGCTTGAGATGAAGGCTATTAATAACCCGCCATTCCAAGTCATCTTTTGGTCTAAAGAATATACTTCTCTGATCGTTAATGGAATAGATTGGGGTGTAGACTTTACAAAACCTCATACGGTCTCAAGGTTAACGGGAACAGCAAGAATATCTAGTTTATCAATATCCGAAGTTCCATTACCTCCTTCAATCTTTTTAATGCTATCAAGCCTTTTGGGTATTTTAATGATTTCAAATACAAAGGAAATTATAAACGAAGCGTGACGGGGTTTGCAATCCCGTTACTCACGTTTTAAAAGTTATTGAAAACCGCAAACGTTTCAGTCGGGGTTGCAAACCCCGACCAGCACAGGAGTTCGTATAGCGCGTACCCTTGACTCATTTAATAATGCTGCATAACGATAATTCGTACGAATTTAATATGGAGGGAAGGTAGCCACAATTTTAATGTCGTTTTTGATAAACTTTTTTCCCACTTTTTGAATAATGATAGACTCCTCCTCGAGGCCCGGTAGATGTTGAGCCAGTAGTATTTTGTTGTGCCTTTAATGATTCTAAGCGCAGGATCTCAAGCCTCAACGCTTCTTCGTATTTATTAAGATCTGCTTGAGCTATCTTTAATTCTGCTTCAGCCTGCTCTATTTCTTCACGTAACTTCGCTAATTCACGCTTAACTTTTGCTTTTTCAAGCCTTATTAGGGCAGCATCTCTAGTTTGTGTTGCCTGAGAAATTGGCAGGGAGGATTGGGAGGATTCATACAATTGACCCTTCTGATTATAACCACTCGAACAACTTGAGATAATTGAAGTTATTACAATACAAAACAGCACTCTGATAAAAACCATCATATTAATTTCTCTATACATTTTATGAAAAAATGTCATTTATACAGGAAATTTCAATATATCGGTTTTTTAGATTATATTTTTGGGGTATTCCTGAAGCGTGACGGGGTTTGCAACCCCGTTACTCATGTTTTAAAAGTTATTGAAAACCGCAAACGTTTCGGTCGTGGTTGCAAACCCCGACCAGCACAGGGCGTTGTTTACTGGCAGAAAGATCGGTAAACGGAAAGGGCAATAAGACAATATCAGATGGCTGGTACATTATTCCAGACCTCATCCTCAATATTATCCCAGTCTTCAAGCGAACAAGTCTGGGCATTCATAATATTTTGCCATTCAGCTTGTTCTTCGCGCTGACGCAAAAATAGTGCAAAATCCAAAATTTCCTGCACCACAGGCTCTGGTAAAGGTTTAATGGTTTGATAAACCTGTTCGGCTAAACTCATAACATTCCTCCAATAACAAAAATACGACTCATCACTTGTCAGTCAAGCGGCGTGTCTTGAACTCGGCAACAACGTCATCTTCTGATACGCGTAAAGCTGACATCATAGCCTCCAATTTTGCCGCAGCATTCCTGAGAGCATCAAGGTCTTGCTGATTGTGACCATGTCGTGCCGGGATGTAATAGCCAATTGTCTCACCGTGACGAGTAATCGCTATCGGCGACAAGGACTCCAGATACGAAGGCAAATTTGCCCGGAATTCTTTCACGCCTACTTTGGTTTCCATGATTATCTGCTCTTAATTTTATACGCAAATATACGCATTAAGTAATTCGCTCTCCGTTGATAGGCTTTTCAACCTGCAACTGGAGTCCTGGTTGAGCAGTTTCAACCGATTGGCACTGTTCCGTTGTAGCAATATGGCTTTAACCTGTTTATAGGGTAGCCATCGACTTATCTCTGAGTCGTGGAATCTTGCTAACACGTTTCGTGCGGCATTTACATCTGCCTGCAACACCTCCCC
>Ga0194056_10001292_pt1 | contig 13738 bp, 14 predicted proteins | sample SepL4413m_MetaG_FD_155458 | JGI IMG/M metagenome (GOLD analysis project Ga0194056, IMG submission 155458) | Anoxic zone freshwater microbial communities from boreal shield lake in IISD Experimental Lakes Area, Ontario, Canada - Sep2016-L442-13m | ecosystem: Environmental > Aquatic > Freshwater...
CGGCGTATGCTCCCGCCGCCCGCCCGCCGCCTGCCCACTCAGGGAGGTCCGGGAAGCAGTCACTCGTGCTATCGTCGGCGCGTGGACGAGCAACTCGAGTTTCTGCGGCTCATCGCGGCGCGCCTGGACGCCGCGGGCATCCCGTACATGGTGACGGGCTCCCTGGCGCTGGCGGTCTGGGCCGTCCCGCGGATGACCCGCGATATCGACGTTGTGGTGGAGGTGGAAGCGGCCGACGCGCAGCGCCTTGTCGGTCTCTTTGCCGACGATTGCGTCATCGATGAGGACGCCGTGCAGGAGGCCATCGCGCGACGCGGCATGTTCAATGTCATCCACGCCGAATGGATCGTGAAGGCCGACTTCATCGTCCGCAAAGACGCTGCGTACCGCACTGTGGAGCTCGAGCGGCGGCGGTGGGTGGAGGTGGCCGGCACGGCGATCGCGTTCGTATCGCCCGAGGATCTCATCCTCTCGAAGCTTGTGTGGGGCCAGGACTCGCACTCAGAGCTGCAGCGGAACGACGTGCGGCAGCTCGTCGCAGCGGTGAGCGACCTTGACTGGGGCTACCTGCAAACGTGGGCCGTCGAGCTCGGCGTGCGAGACGCCCTGGAGCGGATCGGGGGGTCGTGAACGACACGCCGCCTGAGGTCGACGAGCTGTACCGGCGCATGCTCCTGCGGCGCTCGCCGGAGGAGCGGCTGGGTATGGCTTGCCGGATGTTCTCCTCGGCGCGCGTCCTCGCGCGCGCCGGCCTGACGGCGACCTCCGGCGCGCAGATGCGCCGGCAGATGTTCTTGCGCCTGTACGCCGCGGACCTGCCCGACGAAAGGCTCAGAGAGCAGGCCGTCCGCGCGATCGAGGGGTGGCGGCCGCGGTGAAGCCTGGGCGGGGGCCTGCCTGGAAGACTGCGGCATAGTGGTACTGGGAGCTGCGGGATATTGGTAGTCAGAGCTGCGGGATAGTGGTATTGTGCCTGCATGACGCACTATCGGGACAGACTCGTCGATGCTCTCCTGGTCGAGCTTCTGCACGAGCTTCCGGCCGTGCTGATCGTCGGTCCTCGTGCCGTCGGCAAGACCACCACGGCTCTGCGCTTCGCGGGCACGGTCATCCGGCTCGACCGAGACGCGGATGCGGCCGCGTTTCGCGCGGATCCTGATGTCGCCCTTCGCGGCCTCCGGGAGCCGGTCCTTCTGGATGAGTGGCAGGCCGTGCCGTCGGTCCTCGGGGCGCTCAAGCGGGCGGTGGACGACGATCCGCGGCCCGGCCGCTTCCTGCTGACGGGCTCGGTGCGCGCCGACATCGAGGCGGAGACGTGGCCGGGGACGGGCCGGCTGGTGAGAGTGGCCATGTCCGGCCTGGTCGCGCGTGAGGTCATCGGCAACGTTGGTGAGCCCGGACTCTTCGAGCGGATCGTCGCCGAGGGTGTCGAGACGGCTGCCCGGGTCCCGACCGACGCCCCGGATTTGAGGGGCTACATCGAGATGGCGCTCGCCGGAGCGTTTCCGAGCCCAGCCCTGCATCTGCAGGGCCCAGCCCGGCGGCGCTGGTTGGACGGCCACCTCGACCAGATCCTGACGCGGGACGCCGCACAGATCGCCGGCGACCGCGACCCCGCACGGCTGCGGCGCTACTTCCAGGCGTTGGCCTCGAGTACGGCAGGAGTCGTGGAGGACAAGAAGCTCTACGATGCCGCGGGGATCAATGCCAAGACGGCGGCGGCCTATGACCGACTTCTCACAAACCTGCTCATCGTGGAGGCCGTCCCAGCCTGGACGACCAATCGCTTGAAGCGCCTGGCACGCTCGCCCAAGCGCTACGTGACCGATCCCGGACTGGTGGGGGCCGCTCTGCGCGTCGATGTCGATGGTGTCATGCGCGACGGGGACCTGCTCGGGCGGGTCCTCGACTCTTTTGTGATGGCGCAGATTCGCGCGGAGATCGCGGTCGGCGCTGCCCGGCTCCGGTCGTATCACCTTCGACAGCAGCAAGGTCGGCACGAGGTGGACATCATCCTGGAGGCCGGCAACGGTCGGGTCATCGCCATTGAAGTGAAAGCCGAAGCGGCGCCCACCAGGATCAGCGCACGCCATCTGCGCTGGCTGCGCGACGAGCTCGGTGACCGCTTCATCGCAGGCCTTGTGCTGCACACCGGACCGCGCCCCTTTGCGCTCGACGACCGGCTGCTGGCGCTGCCGATCTGTGCTCTGTGGGCGTGATCGGGGCCGGGACGCGAAGCGCCCCGGCCCTCGCCGCGCCGTGGGCCGGTCTGGTCAGCGCGCCTCGATGAAGCCCTTGAAGCGCGCGAGATCCTCCGCCACCACCTGGTTCACCGCGGCGAGCACGTAGCTTTCGTTTGCCGCGAGCGCAGCTTCCGGCTCCCAGTCGATGCGAAAGGTGACGCGGCACGCCGAGTCGCCGAGCGGCTCAAACGAGACGTGCCCCGCATTGGGCTTCTCACCGGGCTTCCCGCCGACGCTCTCCCAGGAGATGCGCGCGTCGCGGACCTGCGCGGTGATCCGGGCATCCCACTCACGGGTCTCGTTCTCTACCTCGGCCACCTCGTTCTTGACCTTGGCCACCCAGTGGAGGTTGGTGTCGTCGCTCCGGTCGACCGACGCGACCCCCTCCATCCACTGGGGGAAGCTCTCGAACTGGGCCCACTGGGCGTACGCCGTGGTCACGTTGACGTTCACGTCGATGGACTGTTCTGCAGTTGACATGGGGGAGACCTCCTCATTCATTCGGGGATGCCTGAGGGTTCCCGGCGTGGCGCACGGCGGACCCAGGGGACGGAGTCGCCGCGCCGCGGGATCCCCGCAGGTCTGGCGATTCGTGAGCGCTCCCGACGATATCTACGGCCGAGGCCGGGGCCGCTGGATGACTCCCAGACGCCCCCGACCTCGACAGCTTCTCAGTGGTCGAGCCTCTCAGGCAGCGGACAAGACGCATGTCCCCCCGCCCCGCGGCCCGACCGGACGCTCACGTCACGCCGCTCGCTTCAGCTCCTTCGTCTGCTGCAGTTCGTCCGTGGGGGCAGGCATGAAGCCGAGCTGCTTCAGACCAGCAGCCCTGAAGCCCTTCACGACCAGGTAGACGCCCAGCGAGAGCTCCCACACGAAGATCGGGATCGTCAGGAGCCCCGACAACCCGGAGCCGTACTCGTTGGCGCCGAACAACGTGGCCATGGTGGAGGCGACGAGCAGGGGCGCGCCGATGAAGCCGATCACGGGAAGGATCCTCGGCACCAGCCGCGACTGGTAGAGCAGGGAGCCCAGCAACACCGCGTTCACGGCGGGCAGGAGGCTCTGTGAGAGGGTGAACGTCCAGTCGTGCAGGCCGACCAGCGTCTGACCGGTGGCCAGCGCACCCGCGCCGGCTCCGGCCTGCCGCAAGGTCACGATCGCCAGGAGGACAAAGACGCCGGCGAAGATGGCGCCGGCTTCCAGGGTGCGGACGGCGACAAGGCCCAGCGCGACCCCTTCGTTCTGCCGCTTGACCACCGGGTAGAGCGCGACGGCGGTGCCGATGCCGGCGAGCGCCACGATGATTTCCAGGACGGCGCCGACGAACACGCGCGTGTCCGGGCCGGGGCCGAGGATGTAGCCCGCCTCACGCACCGGACCGTAGAGATAGAGGATCGGGACCGAGACGAAGGTGAGCAGGTAGAACACGCCTGCGGCAAGTGAGATCTTTCTGGTCGAAGTCATGTTGATCAGCTCCCACGATCGGCTCTTGATCGAGCCGGCGATTGCGATAATGCACATACGACTGCTTTGAGACTCATAGTAGAGGAAAAGCCCCGATTTAGTCTTTGATGGCTGACTATGCCCCGTGTGGCGCAGGGCAAACCCAAGGGGCGGATTTGCGAGCGCTGGGCAGGCATCACGGCGCGGCGCGGCGCCGGCGACGCTGGGGAGGCGCCGCACGTTCCTGCAGATTCAACATTCCGCCGGCCGCCCCACGTGCTGCGCTTGAGCGGCGCTCATTCGCCGGCTTCAGCCTGGCGCTGACGGCGCCCGCTCGATGCGTTTGTTGGACCGCACTCAGGTCGCTTGACCGGTCTCACATGGTGATGACGACCTTGCCCTCGGCGTGTCCCTCCCCGAAGTAGGAGATGGCCTCGCGAGCCCGGCTCAGAGGGTACGCCCTGCCGACGATCGGCGTCAGCGTGCCGGATTCCATGAGCTCCTTCAGGACCAGCAGGTCGCTCTGCCCTGGGTGCTCCGAGCACACGCGGATCCGCTGCGGCACGAACAACGAGAGCAGCGGCGCCTTGATGAGAAGGACTCCCGTGCTCGCAAACCAGCGCTTGTAGAACTGGCCGCCGTTGGGCACGAGCGTGCCCTTGCGGTTCAGCGCTCGCAGGAGGCGCGACAACGAGTGCTGCAGAACGTTGTCGAGCACGAGGTCGTAGCGCTTCTCACCTGCGGTGAAGTCCTCCAGCGCGTAGTCGATGACGTGGTCGGCGCCGAGCGCTCGAACCAGCTCCTGCTTCGACGCGCTGCACACGCCGGTCACCTCGGCGCCGAACGACCTGGCGATCTGCACGGCGAACGTGCCGATGCCTCCTCCTGCGCCGACGATCAGGACCTTCTGCCCCGGCTGGATGCCGCCCGAGTCGCGCAGCGCCTGGAGGGCGGTGACGCCGGACATCGGCACGGCCGCCGCCTGCTCGAACGTGATGGCGGCCGGCTTGGGGACAAGGAGCTTCTCAGGAGCGACCGCGTACTCGGCGAACGTGCCGACGCCACGGCCGAAGACCTCGTCTCCGACCCGCAGACGCGTCACGTTCTTGCCGACAGAATCGACGACGCCCGCCATGTCGGCGCCGCGGACCCCTCGTTTCGGTCTGCGCAGCCCGAAGGCCAGCCGCACGATGTAGGGCACGCCATGAACGCCGGCCCAGTCGGGAGGGTTCACGGCGGCGGCGCGAACCCGCACGAGCACCTCGTCGTCCCTGATGGCCGGCTTGTCGATGTCCTTGAGCTCCAGGACATCCGGTGAGCCGTATTCGCTCTGCACCATCGCCTTCAGGGTGTCACCTCCGATGCGTTCGCCGTCACGTCGGCGCGAAGCGTTGCGCGTGACGCCGCGGTCGCGAAGCTGCGCTGCTTCCAGACGGACCCGACGATCAGCGCCATGCACGCGATTTGTACGGCCGCGAAGAACACGTAGTGAGGAGTCAGCGACCCGCCGCCTATGACGTACGCGGCGGTGATTACCGCTGCCACGGTGTTCGCCCATAGATTGGCCTTCGGCTTCAGGATGCGGGACGCGAAGATCATCGCGATCGGGATCTCAGTGAGTATCGCGAACCCCAGCAGAAGCCCCGGCGTGATGTGCACGCCCGCCTGTCCGGCCCACAGTTCCTGCAGCGCTCCCGGCTTGATGAAGGTCAGGATGTCCGCGAAGACCATGTTGAACATGACCACGATCCAGAGCGTCGAGATCCTCGTACCCATGTCTTTCATCACATCATCCTCCTGATCGCGTGATTCGCCCGCGCCATTGAGCACGGGGCCCTCGTTACTAACGCTGTTAGCCTCGGGTGTTCCCATTGTGTACTAACGGTGTTAGTATGTCAAGTAGCGCCGAAGTCGAGTCGCGCGGCGCGGACAGTCGAAGGAGGAGCCACGAACGCTCGGGGAGCAGGCGGAAACGAAGTGCGAGACACGCTCAACCGGGAACGAGTAGTGCGTGCGGCGATGGATCTCGCGGACGAGAGCGGGATCGAGTCGGTCACCATGCGCGAGCTCGGCCGAAGGCTCGGCGTCGAGGCGGCGTCGCTCTACAACCATGTCGCGGGAAAGGGCGACCTCCTCGGCAGCATGATGGATCTCGTTGTGGCCGAGATCGACCTCCCTTCCCGTGGCGTCGACTGGAAGGAGGCGATGCGGCGCCGCGCAGTCTCCGCCCGCGAAGTCTTCTCCCGTCATAGATGGGGCGCCGCGCTCATCGACTCCCGAGAATGGAGTGGCCCCCGCAGACTGAGCTACGCGGATCGGGTTCTTGGCACGTTGCTTCAGGCCGGATTCTCCCCGGGGATCGCCGCAAACGCCTTCCTGACGCTCGACAGCTACATCTACGGCTTCGAGCGACAGCGGTCCAACCTCTCGCTGGGCGATGATGTGGACACCACCGAGGAGGCTCAAGAGGTCCTCGCGGCGGTCCCGCAAGGCGCGTATCCGTCCCTGACCTGCGTTGCGACGGAATACGCCGTGAAGCCCTACGATGACGCCGCAGCCTTCGACTTCGGTCTCGATCTGATCCTAGATGGCCTTCAGCGCCTGCTGGAATGAAGAGGCGCGGCGCCAGGGCCGAGGCGGAGCACTGTCGCCATTCCAACGCAGGCCGTCCCCGCGGCGCGGATGCACGCCGATCGCGGCCGCCGGCGCGCCCGCCGGGAGCGCAACCGGCGGCGCATCCGCCGGGCGCCGCATTCGTGGCTCACCGGCGCCTGAGCGACGGGGATGGTCATGTCGTGGTATCCTTGTCCGAGCCGCCGCAGAGGTAAAATCCCTGTAAATGGCCATAATGCCCTCGTAGCTCAGTGGATAGAGCACAGGTTTCCTAAACCTGGTGTCGCTGGTTCGATTCCAGCCGGGGGCGCCACTTTCTTCCTGCATCGGGCGATGTCGCCTTCCGGCAAGCGGCCGGATTCCTTCCACAGCGGCAAGACTGCCGACATCTTGCCGACGAGACTCCAGGTGACGGCGCACCACGGCCGAGCACTCGGCGGCAGCGGTGCGAAGATACGCACCAGATCGCCCTGGCCCGGCAGATCACCCCCGGCGAGTACGCTCTGCGTGGGAGGCCCAGCGCGGCGCGCTCCGGCTGCGGTCTCGCTTGTGACTGCTTTCGCAATCAGATAGCGTGACGAGCACGTCCTGAACCAGCGCGCCGAAAGGAGAAGCCCGGCATGCTCAGACCCCGCGAGCGCACTCGCTCTGGAGATCGCGTGGCCGCCCACCTGACACCGCTGTTCGTGACGCCCGCGTACCGCGGAGCGCGTTTTCGTGTGCCGATTCCCAACGTTCTCACGCCAGCGGGGCAGCCCGCTGGGTCCGGCCGCTCGCTCGTTGCGAGCGAGGCACGTGTCCAACCGAGCGAGGTTCGATGACCGCCTCATTTATCAGGAGTGACGACTTTGCCGCGTTCGTGACCGCCATGATCGAGGCGGGACCGGTCTACGGACCGGTGGCCAAACGCTCGCAGTTCGCCTTCGAGCGCCTGGAGACGCCGGACGAGCTGCGGCTCGACTACGACGTCTCCATCCTGCCGCCGAAGAAGCTCTTCTTCCCTCCCGCCCAGGATCTTATCCACTTCAGCGGCGCCGGGTTCGAGGCTGCGCTGGATCCCACCGAGAAGATCCTCCTCGGCGTCCACTTCTACGACGTCAAGGCGATCGACCAGACCGACCTCCTCTTTTCCGAGCGCAACTACGACGTCAACTACATGGCGCATCGCCAGGCCACCACGATCGTCGCCTCAAACGTACACAACGTGTCCGCGCGGGCGTTCTTCGCCACGGTCGGCGCCGACGTGCAGCCCAAGGGTCACGACGCGTTCCTGACGGCCCTCGGCTACGGCTACGTGTTCGAGCCGCTGACCGAGCGCGGCGAGGCATTGCTCCAGCTTGGCGTCTTCCGTCCGGCCTCCGCGGCGCAGATCACAGAGGCGGCGGATGTCAACGCCGCCGCCCTCGAGCAGTGCCCCGAGAAGCTGGAGCACAGCACAGAGGGCATCGCCGTCAAGGTGCGCGCCGCCTTCGGCGACGAGGGCATGTGGGCGACCATGGCCGCCGACTGCTTCTCCTGCGGCACGTGCAACACAGTCTGCCCCACCTGCTACTGCTTCGACGTGCACGACACCTGGAACGTCGACCAGACGTCGGGGCAGCGCACGCGCTACTGGGACGGCTGCCTCACCGAGGACTTCGCCAAGTGCTCGCTGGGCGAGGGCGCCTGCGAGAACTTTCGTGACGAGCGGGCGTCGCGCTTTCGCCATCGCATGATGCGCAAGGCGACGTACCTGAACGAGAAGCTGGGCGGGCCGGCCTGCGTCGGCTGCGGCCGCTGCTCGGCCGGCTGCACCGCCGACATCGCCGACCCGGTGCGTATCATTGATCAGATCATGGCCTCGTGAGGAGCGACAGATGAATCACCAGTGCCACTGGACCGAAGTCGAGAACATCTTCATGCCTCGTGAGGCCACCATCGTACGCACCGTGCAGGCGACTCCGACGGAGACCCACTTCACCCTGCAGATGGCGGACGGTCAGCCGATGGAGTACGAGCCCGGCCAGATCGTCGAGCTCTCGCTGTTCGGCTACGGCGAGATCCCGATCGGCGTCGCCAGCTCGCCGACGCGCAAACACACCTTCGACCTGGTGGTGCGCTCCGTCGGGCGCGTCTCCGGTGCGGTCACCAAACTGGACAAAGGGCAGTCGGTCTACGTGCGCGGCCCTCTGGGACGCGGCTTCGACCTCGACAAGCTCCGCGGGCAGGACGTGCTCATCGTGGCGGGCGGCATCGGCCTGTGCCCGACCCGGAGCCTCATCCAGTACATCCTGGACCGTCGCGACGAGTTCAAGCGCTTCATCCTGTTCTACGGCGCGCGCGAGCCCAGGCTGCAGCTGTTCACGGACGATCTTGAGAAGTGGCGGACCACCCACGACGTCGAGTTCTACGAGACCGTCGACAAGGGTGACCCGAGCTGGGCGGGCAACGTCGGCGTCATCACCACGCTGTTCCCCAAGGTCGAGCTGTCGCCACACACGCGCGCGGTCATCTGCGGGCCGCCGATCTTCTACCGGTTCGTGATCCGCGAGCTCGACATGATCGGCATCCCTCGCGAGAACGTCCTCGTCGACCTCGAGCGCCGCATGAAGTGCGGCGTGGGCAAGTGCGGCCACTGCCAGATCAATGACAAGTACGTATGTGTCGACGGCCCGGTGTTCTCGTTTGCCGACGTCCAGGGTCTCGAGGAGGCGTTCTGATGAGCAAGCCAAAGGTCGCATTCTTCGATTTCACCTGTTGCGAGGGCTGCCAGATCGAGATGACCAACTACGGGGACGTGGCGTTCCTCGAGCTCATCAACCACGTCGACATCGTCGAGTTCCGCGAGGCGATGTCGGAGACGACCACGGATCCGATCGACGTCGCCTTCATCGAGGGCAGCTTTACGCGCGAGGCCGACCGCGCGCGGCTCGAGAGCATCCGCGCGCGCGCCGCCATCGTTATCGCCTACGGCCAGTGCGCGGCCGGCGGCGGCATCAACGCGCTCAAGAACCACCAGTCCGATTACAGCGAGTACGTGTACGGCGACGACGCCGGTCAGCCCCAGCTCGACTCGCAGAAGGCGCAGCCCATCTCGGCGGCCATCAAGGTCGACTACTCGGCCTACGGCTGCCCCGTGAACAAGTACGAAGTCCTGCAGATCGTCGCTCACCTGCTGCACGGCAAGGAGCCTGTGATCCCCAACTATCCGGTCTGCGTGGAGTGCAAGCGCCGCGAGACTGTGTGCCGCTACGACGAAGACGACCATTGCATGGGCATGGTCGCGCGCGCCGGCTGCGCGGCCCCCTGCCCCGCCTACGGTATCCCCTGCGAGGCCTGCCGCGGGTTCGTCGACCAGCCCAACGTGCCCGCCCTCGAAAGGGTGCTGGTGCACCGCGCCGGGTTCTCGCAGAAGCGGGCGGCCGAAAAGGCGCTGATGTTCACCGCCATCGACCTGGAGGCCACCTCATGACCACGACTGCTCGCATCCGCGTCGAGCATCTGACCCGCGTCGAGGGTCACGGCAACATTATCGTCAACGTGACCGACGGCGTGGTCGAGAAGTGCGTGTGGCAGGTGCCGGAGTCGCCGCGCTTCTTCGAGTCCATGGTGCGTGGTCGCCACTACTCCGAGGTCGCGCGGATCACCAGCCGGATCTGCGGCATCTGCTCGATCGGGCACACGCTGGCATCGGTCAAGACCACGGAAGACGCGCTCGGCATCGAGGTGAGCGCGCAGAGCCGGAAGCTGCGCGAGCTGATCAAGCACGCCGAGAACTTCGACTCGCACGTGCTTCACGTGAACTTCCTGGCGGCCCCCGACTTTCTCGGCGCGCCGTCGGTCTTCCCGCTCGTCGCGACGCACACCGACGTGGTGGCGCGGGCGCTGCGCCTCAAGAGGCTGGGGCACGAGTGGGGCTCGCTCATCGGCGGCCGCACCACGCACCCCATGAGCATCGTCCCCGGCGGCATGGCGGCGGTGCCCACCACCAAGGAGCTGAAGGAGCTGCGGGAACAGCTCCTGGCCGCCGTGCCCGAGCTCGAGGCGACGGTCGCGACCGTCATCGCGCTGGCCCCCAACGTGCCGGCGTTCGACCGCCCCACGGAGTACATCGCCCTGTCCAACGACAAGGACTACGGGCTCTACGACGGCGACATCCAGTCGTTGCTCCCGGACGGCACGAAGGAGCGCTACCCGGTGGCCGACTACAAGCAGGTGACCAACGAGTTCGTCGTGCCGCAGTCGACGGCCAAGTACACGAAGCACAAGCTGGACTCCTACGCGGCCGGCGCCTTGGCGCGCTTCAACAACAACTACGACAGGCTCCATCCCGAGGCGAAAAAGGTGGCCGAGGCGCTCGGCATCCAGCCTATCTGCACCAACCCCTACATGAACACGGTGGCGCAGGTCGTCGAGATCGCCTCGGACGTCTACGAGTCGGTCGCCCTGCTGGACGAGCTCATCGACGCCGGCGTCCGGCTCGAGCCCCTCGTCGAGCCCGTCAAGTACGGTCCCGGCACCGGCGCCACCGAGGTGCCGCGCGGCATCCTCTTCCACGAGTACGACTTCGACGACGAGGGCGTGTGCCTCGGCGGCAACTGCATCATCCCGACCAACCAGAACCACAACAACATCCAATACGACTTCGAGAAGCTCGTGCCTGAGCTCGTCGCCCAGGACAAGAGCGAGAAGGAGATGGAACTGGCGCTCGAGATGCTGGTGCGGTCGTACGACCCCTGCATCTCGTGCTCCACGCACTACCTCGACGTCAACTTCGTGCGCTGAGCGATGTGCGCTACCTTGTCGGCGTAGGCAGCTATATGGCCGGCGACGACGCCGTCGGGCCGCGCGTCGTGGAGCATGTCGTGAGCAACGGCCTCGAGCGTGACTTCGAGGCCGTCGACCTCTCCACCGACGCGCTCAGCCTCGTGGCGTACCTGAACGCCGAGACCGCGGCGGTGCTGGTGATCGACGCGGCGCGGCTCGGTCTGCCCCCCGGTGACTACCGCTTCTTCTCACCGGACGAGGTGGAGACGCAGAAGGAGCTGAGCGGCCTGACGACTCACGAGGGCGACGTGCTCAAGGTGCTGGAGTTGGCACGTGACGCCGGCTACCCGATCCCGCCGGTCGCGATCATGGGCATCGAGCCGCACGACATGGGGAGCGGGATGGAGCTGTCCGAGTGTCTGGGCGAGCGGGTGCCCGCTTATGCCGCTGCGGCGATCGCACACCTGGCGGGGCTGTGAGCGTTCCTCGACGCCCCCTGCCCTTACGCCGCCGGCGCCTCCGGGATGGTCACGGTGAACACGCTGCCGTGCCCCTCCTCGCTCTCGGCGGCGAGCCCGAACCGCTGGAGGTCGGCGATCTCGCGGGCGATGGCCAGGCCCAGGCCCGCGCCGTCCTGGTGGTGCTTCACCGCGGGGTCGGCCCTGTAGTCCTCGTCGAAGATCCGCGGGAGGCAGCGCTCCGGGATGCCGATGCCGTGGTCGCGGATGGCGAGCGTGAGACGGCCGTCGGACGGCGCCGCGAGGGCGATCTCCACCAGGCCGCCGTCGTGGGAGTAGATCACCGCGTTCTCGAGGAGCTCGCAGAGCAGCGCGAGCATCTGCGGCGGGCCGCAGCGCACGAGGTCGGGCCTGTCGCGCGGCAGGACCCGGATCTCGATGCCGCGCCCGGCCGCGGCCTCCGCGTAGCGTGCCACTGCCTGGTCGATCTTCTCCCCGAGGCGAACGGTGCTCGTCTCCATGCCGTCGCGGTCGATGCAGCGCAGGTCGGCCAGCATCCGCCGCTTGGCGAGCGCGCCGAGGGCCGCCTCGCAGCGGGAGTGGATCTTCTCGACGATGTCGCGGGTACGCTCGGGGATCTCCCCGGTGTAGCCCCCGAGGATGACGTTGACGTAGGTCTGGATCGAGGACAGCGGCGACTTGACCTGATGCGAGGCCTGCCGCAGGTAGCGGGCCTTCTCGACGTTCGCGCGCCGGCTGACGTCGGTGATCTCGGCGAGCAGGCGAGAGACAAAGCGCGTGCCGGCGGCGCCGATCAGGCAGGTGTCAGGGTGCTTGCTCGCCTCAAGCACTGCGAGGACGTCCGCATCGCCGCCGGTCTCCAGGACGAGGTCCACCTCGGCGTCGTCGCTGAGCTCGTCGAAGCGACCGTCGGCGCGGCAGCGGATGCCGTTCTCGCGGGCCAGTGCGATCCCCGGGGCCGCGGGATCCGCGTCGAACACGTAGCGGACCTCGACCCCAGGGACGCCGAGGAGCGCCCTGAGAATCGCGAGGCCCAGATCTCCTGCGCCCACCAGGGCGATGACGTGCGTGCCCTGTGCCATCCTGTTCTGTCCCTGTTCCATGGCGGCTATGATAGCTGGGCCGGCGAGAGAGTCCGAGCCCGACAGTCAAATGGAGGTATATCGTGAAGCGAGTCTACATGATCGACGATGAACCGAGCATCGTGGAGTCGGTCTCGATGGTCCTCGAGGGCAACGGATACGTGGTCGGGTCCCAGAACGACGACAAGGACGTCGTCGACAACGTCGTCGAGTTCGGCGCCGACCTTGTCATCCTTGACGTGATGCTCCCCGAGGACACCGCGGCCGGGTTCAAGATGGCGCGTGCCCTTCAGGCCGACGAGCGCACCGCGGCCCTGCCGCGCCTCATGCTCACCGCCGTCAACGAGGCCGGCATCTATGTCGGCAAGTTCACGAAGAAGGATCTCGACGAAACGTGGCTCCCCGTGCAGGAGTTCGTGGAGAAGCCGGTGGTCCCCGAGCTGCTCCTGGCGAAGGTCAAGGCTCTCTGCCCAAGCTGACGGAGCGGGAGCTCTTCGGTCGCGGGCGCACCGCTCGACGCGGGATATGACCTGACCCCGCTCGTGGGGCCACCTCGTCTGTCCGTGCCGGAGTTATCTCCGGCGGAGAGAAGGCCGGTCCGCGGGCGGCCGCTGAGAAGCCCGGGATAACGACCGTCTCCGGCGCCGGCGGGTGGCGGCCGCGAGAGCTGTGCAGCGCCGGTGAGCCACGAGCGACGCTCCCCGCGGGCAGCCCTCCGCGGCGGCGACGCTCCCCGCGGGCAGCCCTCCGCGGCGGCGACGCTCCCCGCGGGCAGCCCTCCGCGGCGGCGACGCTCCCCGCGGGCGCGGGCCGCTGGCCCACGCGCCTCGTCGCGCGCCTCGTCGCGCGCTTCCGGCGGCGCGGCTCCGGCGGCCGCGGCCTGGTCTTCCCTGAGGCGCAGCCGCGGAAGGCCGTGGTCGCCGCCCCCGGCATAGTCCCTGTGCGAGCGTTTTCCGTTGGCGGTACTTCCAACGGTATCGTTGGAAGTACCGCCAACGGATTCTGCCATCTTCGACGATGCCCCCGCCGGCGGGCCACGCGCTGAGCGCGAACCTCAACGCTGAGGCCGCCGCCTCGTCGCGCCTCATGGGATGGCGGCTCTGCAGCTCCTATCTTTGCCGGCCGCGGG
>Ga0194056_10001295_pt1 | contig 13721 bp, 5 predicted proteins | sample SepL4413m_MetaG_FD_155458 | JGI IMG/M metagenome (GOLD analysis project Ga0194056, IMG submission 155458) | Anoxic zone freshwater microbial communities from boreal shield lake in IISD Experimental Lakes Area, Ontario, Canada - Sep2016-L442-13m | ecosystem: Environmental > Aquatic > Freshwater >...
GGCCAAGGCCGGCACGCTGCTCGTTCCCGCCATCAACGTCAACGATTCGGTCACCAAGTCGAAGTTCGACAACCTCTATGGCTGCCGCGAGTCGCTGGTGGATGGCATCAAGCGTGCCACCGACGTGATGATCTCCGGCAAGGTCGGCGTGGTCTGCGGTTATGGCGATGTCGGCAAAGGCTGTGCCCAGGCGCTGCGCAGCCAGGGCGCGCAGGTCGTGGTGACCGAGGTGGACCCGATCTGCGCGCTGCAGGCGGCGATGGAAGGGTTCCGCGTGTTGCCCGTGGAAGACACGCTGGGCTGGGGTGATATCTATGTCACCACCACCGGCAACAGGGACATCATCCGCCTCGAGCACATGGAAAAAATGAAGGATCAGGCGATCGTGTGCAACATCGGCCACTTCGACAACGAGATCCAGATCGACAAGCTCAACAACGCGCCCGGCGTCGTTAGAAACAACATCAAGCCGCAGGTGGACAAATATACATTTCCCTCAGGCAACAGCCTCTACATGCTCGCCGAAGGCCGCCTCGTCAACCTCGGCTGTGCCACCGGCCACCCGAGCTTCGTCATGTCCAACAGCTTCACCAACCAGACGCTCGCGCAGATCGAACTCTGGAAAAACCGGGATGTCTATCAGGCGGGCGATGTCAAGGTCCTGCCGAAGTTCCTCGACGAGGAGGTCGCGCGCCTGCACCTCGCCAAGATAGGCGTGAAACTCACCCGGCTCACCCCGGAGCAGGCCGCCTACATCGGCGTGCCGGTGGACGGCCCCTACAAGGCCGATCATTACCGGTATTGACGACACTCCAGCCACGAAATCCGCCGTGAGGCACGGCGGATTTTCGCACGGACATCACCGGCGGCCATCTCGATTTGTTACGCCAACGGCTCCCGCGTGCCGAACGGTCCGTCTCAGGCAGGGACCGGTTCCCGAACGGTCCGTCTCAGGCAGGGACCGGTTTCCGAACGGTCTGTGAGAATGGCAGGCGAATGGAACGTCGCTACGGCTCTGTTTGAATCCATTCATCCCGCCTTCCAATGTGCCCACAACCCACTGCCGTCCGGATGCAGCGCAAGCCGCACGCGGGAAAATACTGCGGAATTGGTTGGCGCTCGCCGCCATGGCCTATTGGAAATGGTAAGGGATCCCGCAGGTCTTCCTACGCGGATTCCCTATGCGGGCATTCCGGGACTCAGGCCATGCCTGTTCCAATTCCTCCAGTTGCCGGGGACGCCTGAAGTGGATAAGCTGCTGCATGTGTCGCCAACCCTTGACCCGCAAATCCATGCGAACCTGCCGATATCCCTTGACATCACCACTGGCGCAACAACAGTCGCGAAACCAGACGGGCGCAGGAAATCAAAACCTTCAATTCGCCATTCTATCAAACCGAACAAAGTCTAGCAAATTATCAAGCAACTGCTGAGCAACCCACCCAAGAAGCACGCCCAATGAAAACAACCACCCCTACCTACCTGAGCATGGCAGTGGCCCTGCTGTGCGGAACCGGCCAAGCGCTCGCGCAATACGTGCCGCCACCCCAGTTGGTCCCAGGCGTCGATTACATGCTGCCCAATTACGCCTACAGTCCGCCCTTGACGAAGTTCGCGGACTCGCTGCCGGGCCTGGGCGCCGCCGGTGCCAACAACCTCGGCCAATACATCCCGGTCGCCGTGGCCGACACCACCACCTACCAGAATTCCGCTTACTATGAAATCGCGCTCGTGGACTACACGCAGCAATTGCACAGCGACCTGCCGCCCACCAAGCTGCGCGGTTATGTGCAGATAGAGCCGCCCGGTTCGACCAGCGTGCCGGCAGGCAGCTCGCATGTGCAGTTGTTTTATGCCGACGGCGTGACGCCCATCATGGTCAACGGGCAAAGCGTTTTCGGTTTTGACAAACCGCGTTACCTGGGACCCACCATCGTGGCGAACCAAGGAACGCCCACCCGCGTCAAGTTCTACAACCTGCTCCCCGCAGGCATCGCAGGCGACCTCTTCATTCCGACCGACGTCACTGTGATGGGCGCCGGCATGGGCCCCGATGGCAGCAACTACCCGCAAAACCGCGCCACCCTGCACCTTCATGGTGGCGACAACCCGTGGATCAGCGACGGCACGACCCACCAGTGGATCACGCCCGCCGGCGAACCCAGCACCCTCACCACCGGCGTCAGCCAGCAGAACGTGCCTGACATGCCGGTTCCGGCGTCGGGAGCGGCCACCTTCTATTGGCCTAACGGACTGAACGGCCGGTTGATGTTTTATCACGAGCATGCCTACGGCACGACCCGACTGGGCTTCTATGCCGGCTCGGCCGTAGGCTATCTGTTGACTTCCGCAACCGAACGCTCACTCAACTCGCTGGCCCCGGGCGGTGAAATCCCGCTGATTTTCCAGGACAAGACCTTCGTCAATGACGGCACCGTCCCGGCCACCTTCCCCGCCGGTGCCGCGGCCCCGGCACCCACCACCACGGTGGACCCCTTGTGGGCATCCGATCCTAACTGGGGCCAGACCAAGGGCAGCCTGTGGTTCCCGCATGTGTATATGCCGAATCAAAACCCCAATGATATCAGTGGTGCGAACATGTTCGGCCGCTGGGACTACGGCCCCTGGTTCTGGCCGGTCTTCCCGGCGGGAACCCCTCCCCAAGTCTCCATCGTGCCGGAAGCCTTCATGGACACGCCGCTGGTCAACGGCACCGCCTATCCCAAACTCAATGTGGCTCCCACCGCCTACCGGTTCCGCATCCTGAATGGCTGCAACGACCGCTTTGTCAACCTGCAATTCTACGTCGCCAGCCCCATCATCAGCGCCATCACGATCAACGCTCCTGGCAGTGGCTACACCGAACCCCCGTTGGTCACCATCACCCCGGCAACCGGTGACACCACCGGCAAAGGCGCCACCGCCGAGGCCACCATCGATCCCGTCACCGGTGCCCTAACCGCCATCGATGTGACCACCGTGGGCAGTGGTTATACCCTCGTGCCAACCGTGACCCTAACACCGGCCTTCGGCGATACGGTCGGCGCCGGTGCCACCGCCACCGCAGTGCTCTATAACAAACCCACCGAGGTGGGCATGCTTCCCGCAGTCAAGGTCTCGCCGGCGCTGTGGCCGTCATGGTGGACTGCCAACGACACGCCCGGCATGATCCCGAACGTCCTGGACGGCCGGCCTGGTGGCGTGCCCGATCCGCGCACTATGGGACCATCCTTCATTCATATCGGGTCCGAAGGAGGCATCGCGCCCCAGGCGGTGGAACTCAAGAACACGCCGATCGGCTATGAGCAGAACAAGCGCAACATCGTGGTGCTCAACACCGTGGAGCACACGCTGTTGCTTGGCCCGGCGGAACGTGCGGATGTCATCGTGGACTTCTCCCAGTTCGGCGGCAAGACGCTCATCGTTTACAATGACTCGCCGGCACCCGTTCCCGCAGGGGACCCGCGCAATGACATGTACACCTGCAATCCCGATACCACCAATCAAGGCGGCGCGCCCTCGACGGTGGCCGGCTTCGGGCCCAACACGCGCACCGTCATGCAGATCAACGTCGCCGCCGGATCGGGCACCGCCATCAGCCAGCCCGCAATCAACAGCGCCGTGGCCGCCGCCTTCACGGCATCCCAACCCCCGGCCATCGTGCCACCTAACACCTATGCGAAGATTTCCGACACTTCCTTGCCCCTCAATGGCACTGCGATGCCCCTGCAACCCAAGTGCATCCAGGAGTTGTTCGATCCCCTTGGCCGCATGAATGCCACCTTGGGAGTGGAAATTCCATTCACCACCGCGACCGTCCAGACGACCATTCCTTACGGTTTTGCCGACCCCGCAACCGAAGTGTTCACGGACGGCGTCACCCAACTCTGGAAGATCACCCACAACGGTGTGGACACCCATGCCATCCACTTCCACCTCTTCAACGTGCAGGTGGTCAACCGCGTCGGCTGGGACGGGGCGATCCGACCACCCTATCCGGAAGAATTGGGTTGGAAGGAAACCGTCAAAATGAGCCCGCTCGAAGACATCATCGTCGCATTGTATGCCAAGACGCCGACGGTGCCCTTCGATCTACCCGATAACATCCGGCCCTTGGATGTGGCGACCCCCTTGGGTTCGACCACCCCGTTTTTGGGTGTGGATCCCAATGGTGTCAACGTCACGGTGACCAACGCGCTCGCCAACTTCGGCGCGGAATACACCTGGCACTGCCACCTGTTAGGCCATGAGGAAAACGACATGATGCGCCCGATGATGGTGGCCACTATCCCCGCCGCACCGACATTGCTGACATGTGTGACGACCGGCACCGGTGTTAACAAAAGCCTCGTCCTGACTTGGACTAACAACGCGCCCACGGCGACAGGCGTCACGCTCCAGCGTGCCAACGACCCCGGCTTCACGACCGCGCTGGTCACCATCCCCCTAGGGAACGTGACCACCTACACCGATCCGATCGGCAACACCACCCAGAATTACTATTACCAGGTGTGCGCCACCCACACCGTCGGCAGCGGCGTCATCGGCTATCCCAGCGCGACCGCCGTCTCGCCGTTCTCCAACATGGCCACCAACGCGCCCGTACCAGCTCCCAGCGCCCCGACCGGCCTGAGCGCCACCGCGCTGACCCCGACCTCAATCCAACTCAAATGGACTGACACCTCCACCATCGAGACTGGTTTCACGATCCAACGCTCAACGAGCACCACATTCCCCGCGAATCCCACAACCTTCACGGTTGGCGCGAATGTGACAACGTTCACCGATACTTCGGTTGTGGCGGTTAGAACCTATTATTACCGGGTCAGGGCATTTAACGCCACCGGGCCGTCCGCCTGGTCCAACGTGGCGTCGGCGACCACGCCCAGCCCGCTCCCCGCAGCACCCTCCGGCCTGAGCGCCACCGCACAGTCACCGACCTCGGTGCTGCTCGGCTGGACTGACAATGCCAACAACGAGACCGGTTTCACGATCCAACGTGCAACGAGTTCCAACTTCCGAACGGTCACGACCTTTACGACCGGAGCCAATGTGGCGACCTTCACCGATACCACGGCGGCGGCGGTCACGACCTATTATTACCGGGTCCGCGCCACCAATGCCGCCGGCAATTCCGCCTGGTCCAATACGGCATCGGTGACAACGCCCAGCCCGTTCCCCGCGACGCCGTCCGGCCTGACCGCCACCGCGCAATCATCGACCTCGGTCCTGCTAGGTTGGACCGACAACTCGAACAATGAGACCGGCTTCACGATCCAACGGTCAACGACCACTACATTTCCTGCCAGTCCGACGACCTTCACGGTCGGAGCCAATGTGGTGACCTTCACCGATACCACGGCTACGGCGCTCACGACGTATTATTACCGGGTCTGCGCCACCAATGCCGCCGGCAATTCCGCCTGGTCCAACACGGCCAACGTGACCACGCCCAGTCTGATCCCTGCGGCACCGTCCGCCATGACCGCCGCCGCACAGTCAGCGACCTCGGTTTTGTTAGGATGGACCGACAACGCCTCCAACGAGACCGGCTTCACGATCCAACGGTCAACGACCACTACATTTCCTGCCAGTCCGACGACCTTCACGGTCGGAGCCAATGTGGTGACCTTCACCGATACCACGGCCACGGCGCTCACGACGTATTATTACCGGGTCTGCGCCACCAATGCCAACGGGTCATCCGCCTGGTCCAACGTGCCCACCGTGACAACCCCCGACGTGATCCCCGCCGCCCCGTCCACATTGACCGGCACCGCAGTCCGCATCACGGGCAGCAACCGGCAGGATCTGGTCACGTTGAACTGGGTTGACAACTCCACCAACGAGACCGGCTTCACGATCCAGCGCTCCACGTCCGCCAGTTTCACCACGATGGCTTCCTTCAACGTGGCTGCCAACGTGACCACGTTCACCCAGAACGTCAACCGTCCCGGAACCTATTACTACCGCGTGATGGCGGTCAATACCGGGGGCAGTTCCGCAGCCTCGAACGTCCTGACCGTGACCGCTCCGTAATCCGCGTGTTCCCCCGCCGGCGTCAGGCTCAAGCCTGGTGCCGGCGGCATGAGCCCGCAGCGAGCCAAGATCCAATCCCCAGACTCTATCAAGCATCCCATGAATACAAGCATCACTCCCAAGTGGACCATGGTCATCGCGCTCTGTCTTCCCGTCGCTTGCATGGGAGCCGACGAAGCGGCGGAGCTCAAGACCCAAAAGGATCGCGACAGTTATGCCATCGGGTCCGATCTGGCGAAAACCCTCAAGCGCCAGGGCGTCGAGGTGGAGGCCGGACCCTTGCTCCAGGGCATGCGCGACGCGCTCGCGTCCGACAAGCTGCTCATGACCGAGGATGACATCCGTGAAACCCTGCGCGTCTATCAACTGGAGATGCGCAAGAAACGCCTTCAAACCAGGGGCGGCACCGCAGCGCTGGCTGATGACAATCGCGAAGCCGGCGCGGCCTTCCTGGACAAAAACAAAACCAACGATGGAGTGGTCACCCTGCCCAGCGGGTTGCAGTATAAGATTCTCGAGGCGGGCGACGGCCCGCACCCGACTGCCGCCGACACGGTGGAATACCACTTCCGCGGCACTTTGTTGGACGGCACCGAGTTCAACAGCTCCCACCGAGCCGGCAAACCGGTGTTGGTCAAGGTGGGCGAAGCGATCGCCGGCATCAAGGAAGCCATGCAGCTCATGCCGGTGGGCTCGAAATGGATGTTGTATATCCCATCCGCACTGGCCTACGGGGAAAAGGGCGTCATGGGATCGCGCAACCGCTATCAAATACCGCCCAACTCAACCCTCATGCTGGAAGTGCAACTGCTCGCCATCAAACCGCCCGCCGGCCAAGCGCCAACCCCCACGCCCGAAACCTCCAGTAACTGAAAAATCCAACCGTGAACCCATCCCATGAAACCCTCCATCAACAACCAGGACGTCCATCACCATGTTAGACAGCGTGTCTATCTGCTGGCCGCCGTGATGATGGCGGTGCCCGTGGCCGGGATTTTATGGCTGGCGCGGTCCGAATCCGCTTCCGCCGCGGCGGTGGCCGCGTCGCCACGTCATTCCACCATGATGGAGCAACGCACGGATCATCCATTTGCTGCGCGTGCGGTATCGTCCAGGGCGCCTGTTCCCACGGCACTGGAGGAGAAATGGGGCATCAAAGTTTCCAGCATCAGTCTGACGAATGGGGACAGTGCGGTGGAGGTGCGCTACACCGTGCTCGCACCTGAAAAAACGTCTTTGCTCACCGGTGCCAACGCCGAGGTCTATCTCATTGACCAGACCAGCGGCACCAAGCTGCCCATGATCACCGCGAACCCGGATCACCACACCGATTCCTCGGCCGCGCCCAGCCGCAGCGTCCGCAACATGATGCGCCTGGCCGGCATGTTCCCGCCACCGTCTAGCAGGCTGATGGCGGGCAAAATGTATTCCGTCAAGATTCCCAACTGGGACAGCATTCTCACCAGCGGCACCACGGTGGCATTCGTGGTGGGCCATGAACGCGTGGACAACCTCGTCGTGGAGTAGTCAGCCGCCTCGCCGGGGATCGCAGTCTAAGGATTTTCAACATCCAACATTGCCTTTGGCTATGCCATTCAGGGCTGCGCCGGTTTTTCCAAGCTCATGAACGTTCGCTCCGCGTTCAATATCCAATGATCAAGTAAGAGAAAGACATGACACTGCAATAGGGACTTCATGGCTTGTGGTTGCGGTTGCTGCGTGATTTGATCCAGGGAATTGGCACAGGGAGCGCCGCACCTCAGAATTTCCAGGACACCGAGCAATAGGCGAAGCGACCGGCGCCGGGGATCTTGTCGCCGATGGCGACATCACTTGCGGCCACCCGGTTGATGCCGCCGAGATGGTCCGCATAGAGTTTGTCAAAGATGTTTTCGACGCCGATCTCGGCGCGCAGGCCGCTATCGAATTGGCGGGCAAGCCGCAGGTTGAGCAAGCCGTATCCCGGCGTGGGCGCTTCGTTCTGAACTTCGGACACCTTGTCCTGCCTGTCAGCCCAGACCCATTCGAGGTGGCTTTCCCAGGCCGCATGCTGATAGCTCAAATCCAGCATGCCGCGCAGGGGCGCGATCCGGTAGAGGTTGTCGCCGCTTTCCAGGTTGCGTCCGCGCACATAGCTGACGGTGGCGTCGATGGACCATGCTTCGCTGAAATCATAGCCCGCGACGACCTCGGCTCCATATAACTCGGCCCGGTCGATGTTCTGGAATTGGAGGACCGGCAGCTTGGCTGGGTCAAGCCGGGCGATCGGCATGCCCTGGATATAGTCCTTCACCAACTGGTAGAACGGCGTCACCTTCACGTTCCATGTTTCGCCCTGTTTGGCCATTCCCAGCCCCACTTTGAACGAGGTCTCCGGATCAAGTCCGAGATTGCCAAGATAGGTGCGCCCGTCGGCCAGCCCCGCGCTCGCGTTGGCGGGAGTCCACAGGTATCTTTCTAACAACGACGGTGCGCGGCTGTTGATGGCAAAGGCGAGATCGAAGGAGGTGGCGGGGTCCGGTTGGTATTGCAGGCCGGCCATCACATCCACCAGCGCGTCCGTGAATGAACGGTCGCTCGCATTGAACTTCGCGGCTTCCGCATAGACCGGTGGCGGTCCGAATCCGTTGCGCACCGTGCCGGCATCCGTGTTCACAATATCGGTGCGCAGGCCGAGCCGCCCGCTCCACCGTTCATCCCAATGCTGCTCCCAATCCAGATAGGCGCCGACGCGGTTGCGCACATTGTCGCGAAACGTGTCGCGCCACATGCCGGAGGGCACCATCACCTGCTTGGCGTCCAGTTCCCCCCGGTGCAGGTCGATGCCCGCATGCAGGTTGTTGGATCCCAGCGGCAGGACCGCCTCGCTGCGCCACCCGAAGTCGCGGCTGGATGCGGGGGCCTTCATTTGCGACACCGCCGGCCGGAGACTGAAATTATCCATCAAATGATCGATATCAAACACATAGAGACGGTTTTCCAGGGTCCCCCATTGGAAGACCTCGCGCTGGCGAAGTCCGAAGTGCCAGGAATCATCACTGATCATGTCCATCGGCAGCGCCGGCGTCCCGGTATCGCGCGTTGAGGCATAGCCCAAGTCCACCGCCACAAATCCGCCAGGGGTACGCCAGGCGTTGACGACCTCATGGCTCGTGATATGATATCCCGTATCGCTCACCCGCCCGCCGGGGAATCGCATATCACCCGCTGTCGCCCAGGTGCCGCGGTATTGCAGGCCGACGTCCTTGTTAGCGACGGTTGTGTCCATGTCGGTCGAGAACGCATCCTGGCTGCCGCGCCAGGCCGCGCCGAGGTTGCCATTGAGTAACAGATTGTCATCCTTCGCAAACACCGGATCGGGGCGATCAATGCTCACCGCACCGCCGATATGATCGCCGCCGTCACACACCGGGCCGATGCCGGCGATCATGGCCACCCGTTCGCCGCCCACCGGAGTGGCATAGTGTAGCGGCGGGTCCATGTGATTCGGGCATGCCGGAGTGATGGTCATGCCGTCCACCCGCACGATGTTCCGGTCTCCGGACAAGCCCCGGAGCTGGATGATCCCGGTTTGCGGACCGTTGCGGATGACCGCCGCACCCGGCTGGTTGTTGAACAACGCAGCGCCGTCCTGCAAGCGCAGGGACTCGGCGCCCACGGTGCGTTCGGTCGCGTCCCACACGTCCGCAAGGACTCGTCCGCGCACGACGAGCGGATCTAATATTGTGGTTCCGGTTTGTGCGCTGGCGCCGCAGATCAGGCCGCAGGCGGTGACTGCCACTATCAAATACAGGTTGGATCGGATCATGGTATCAGGGGAGTGTTGGCAGGTTGTGAGAGCTTCAGTTCGCGTTCGCGCAGCCAGGTGAACAGGACCGGCGTGACGATCAGGATGTGAATGAAACTGCTGATCATGCCGCCGAGCACGGGCGCGGCCAACGGACGCATCACTTCCGAGCCGGTGCTGGTGCTCCACATGATCGGGATCAAGCCCGCGACCGTGGTGCCCACCGTCATGGCTTTGGGCCGCAGGCGCAATTTCGCGCCGTCCTTCACCGCCTGGATCAGATCGGCGTGGGTGAAGGCGGCGCCGCGCTGCGCCTGTTGTTTGAGCAGCGCTTCCTGGAGGTAAACCACCATGACGATACCCGTCTCGATGGCCGTCCCGAACAGCGCGATATAACCGACCCATACGGCGACGCTGAAGTTATAGCCGAGGAAGTATTGGAGGAACACCCCACCGGTCAGCGCGAACGGCACGGCCAGGATGATGTGGGCCGCCTCTTTGGCGGAGCGATATACCATATACAATAGGAGGAAGATGATGCCGAGCACGGTGGGGACAATAATCCGCAGCGTGTGCTGCGCGCGGAGTTGGTTCTCGTATTGGCCGCTCCATTCGAGAGTCATGCCTTCGTCCAAACGGATATCCCGGGAGATCCGCTCGCGGGCCTCCTTCACGAACCCACCCAGATCGCGCCCCTGGACGTTGGCCTGCACGAACACGCGCAGACGTCCGTTCTCGCTGGTGATCTCGCTGGGGCCAACGACGCGGCTGATCCGTGCAACCTGTCCCAAAGGGATGGCTTTGCCGGATGGGGTGAACACGAGCGCGTCGCCGATCCGCTCGATTTCATCGCGGTCATCGCGCTGGAAGCGCACCTGAATCGGAAACCGTTGCCGGCCCTCGATGGTGGTCGTCACGTTCTTGCCGCCCAAGCCGGCCTCAACGACGTCGAGCACGGCTTTCGCGCGCAGGCCGTAGCGGGCCATCGCCTCCCGGTCGACGGCGATGTTGAGGTAGGGTTTGCCCTGAAGTCGCGACGGGGCCACCCCGGCCGCGCCGGGGATGGAGCTTATGACTTTTTCCACCTCAAACACTTTTTTTTGCAAGGCGTCCAGATTGTCGCCGAGAATCTTCACCCCGACCTGGGCCCGAATGCCGGTGCTTAACATCAGGATGCGTCCCTCAATTGGGTGGAGAAAGCCGGGGACATAACCCGGTGCCTGGCTGAGTTTTTCGGTGAGCTCATCGATCAGTTTTGCCTGGGTCATTCCGGGCCGCCACTGCGACTCGGGTTTCAACTCGAGGGTCGTCTCGATCATTTCGACCGGCGCGGGATCGGTGGCCGTCTCGGAGCGTCCGAGTTTGCCCGCCGCCGACTGCACTTCGGGTACCTGCTTCATGACCTGGTCCTGCCAGGAAATCAGGCGTTTGATCTCGGTGAGGGAGGTGCTGGGTAGAAGAACCGGCATGAAAAGCAGGCTGCCTTCGTTCAACGTGGGCATGAATTCGCTGCCCATGCCCTGAACTGCTTTACCGACTCCAGGCCAGCCGGCCATGGCGCGCGCCACCGGCCGCGGCAAGCCGAACGCCAGCACCAGCGCCATGGCTAGCAGACCGGCGGCAGTGCCCAGCACGGCGCGGCGATGACCTAACGCCCAGTCAAGCGCCGGTTCGTACACCCGGAGCATGCGCTTCATGAGCCAGTTCTCAGACTCCGGCCGGAACGGGCCGCGCACGAGCAACGTGCACAGCGCCGGAACGACGGTGACGGCCAGCAGGGTGGCTCCAATCATCGCGAAGGTTTTCGTGTAGGCGAGCGGATGGAAGAGCTTGCCTTCCTCGCCTAGCAACGCGAACACCGGAATGAAAGCCAGAATGATGATGAGCATGGCAAAGAAGATCGGCCGACCGACCTGCCGGGCCGCCTCGAGCGTGCATTGCCAGGTTTCCTCAGGAGTGAGCCGCGTTCGTCCGCCCTTCTGTTGCTCGCGCCGCTCGCAGTGGCGGATCACGTTTTCGGTCATCACAATGCCCGCATCCACCAGGACGCCGATGGCGATGGCAATGCCGCTCAGGGACATGATGTTCGAGGTGATGCCGAACTGGGTCATCAGGATGAACGAAATCAGAATCGAAACCGGCAGCGGAATCGTCACGATCAGGATGCTGCGGAAGTGCCAGAGAAACAGGATATGGGCGAGCGCCACTAGCAGGATCTCTTCCAGCAACGTGGATTTTAGCGTGGCGATGCTCCGCTCTATCAGCGTGCTCCGGTCATAAAAGGGTTTGATGCTCACACCGGGAGGGAGGCTCGGCGCAAGCCGGGCGATTTTCTCCTTCACCTGGCGGATGACGGCCAGGGCATTCTGGCCGTTGCGCATCACCACCACGCCACCGACGACTTCCCGGCCATCGACGTCGAGTGCCCCGCGCCGGAAGTCGCCACCGAGCTGGACCGTGGCGATATCTCTCAGATAGATTGGTGTGCCCTCGCTCTCCTTCAGCACAATGCTTTCCAGATCGGCGGTTGATTCGATGAGGCCCACGCCTCGCACGACAAATTCGAGGCCGTTCTCCTCGATCACCTTGCCTCCGACATTCAGGTTGCTCTGCTCCACGGCATCGAGCACATCCTGCAGTGACACCTGCAAGGTCCGCATGCGCGTGGGCGACACTTCGATTTGGTATTGCCGGACAAACCCGCCGATGCTGCCAACTTCCGCCACGCCGGGCAGGGCATTGAGTTGGTAGCGGACGAACCAGTCTTGCAGCGACCGCAGTTGGGAGAGGTCGTAGCCACCCTTCGGGGACTGGGCCGGGTCCACGGCCAGATAATATTGATAGACCCAACCGAGGCCGCTCGCATCGGGACCGAGTTTGGGCACCACGCCTGCCGGCAGTCTGTCCCCAAGGTAGTTCAACCGCTCGAGAACCCGCGTCCGGGCGAAATAGTTATCAATGTTCTCCTCGAAAATGAGGGTGAGAAACGTGAAGCCAAACATGGATGAGGCGCGAATGCTTTTCACCCCGGCCAACCCCTGGAGGTTGACCGAAAGCGGATAGGTCACCTGGTCCTCGACCTCCTGCGGACTGCGCCCCGACCAGTCGGCGAACACAATCACCTGGTTCTCGCTCAGGTCGGGGATGGCATCGACAGGGGTGTGATAGAGCGAGCGAATCCCCCAGCCGACCATGAGCAATGCAGCGCAAAGGACAAGAAACCGGTTGCGCAGCGACCATTCAATGAGACGGTTGATCATGGCAGTTCTTGCGCGGATTGACACATCAGGGATTGGGGCATTCCAGTGATCATTTCACCACCTCTTCGCCGCACGTCAGCATCTCCGCACCGTAGAACGGGTTGCGCAGCGGTCCTTTCGCCTGCATCCAAAGTCCCGGCTTGGGCGCCATGGGGCAGTGGTAGATTTTTAGCTTCGCAAAGTCGGGGTCGTCCTTGGGCAACTGCCTGATCAACTCGACCATGGCCGTGCTGAACGGGAGGAATTGCTTGCGCGCCTCGGCCAGGTCTTTGGCCTTCTGGGCTTTGCCAGCAGTGGCCAGACGCTCAATGAGCTTGCTCCATTGATGGTCGGAACCGAACTCGTTAGGCAATGCCAGCAAGGCGTTGGGCTCTGCCTTGAGCACGGAGTTATACTTCACAAGGTCGTCCGCCGCCAGGGCCTGGCTGAAACCGTCACCGGTCTCAATCAGCGCCACGAGCGCCTGACGTTGCCTGGTGGTGAGCACGTATGGCACGGCAGCCTTCTGATTGTTAGATTCGGCGATGGCGGCCATCCGCGCGCCCTCGGTTTTCGCGACGGTGTCTGTCCCGGGCGTGGCGACCTCGCGCTGTGGGTGGGTGTCACTGGCGGGCGATAGTCCCTGGCCGGGGGCA
>Ga0194056_10001296_pt1 | contig 13721 bp, 9 predicted proteins | sample SepL4413m_MetaG_FD_155458 | JGI IMG/M metagenome (GOLD analysis project Ga0194056, IMG submission 155458) | Anoxic zone freshwater microbial communities from boreal shield lake in IISD Experimental Lakes Area, Ontario, Canada - Sep2016-L442-13m | ecosystem: Environmental > Aquatic > Freshwater >...
ACCACATACTGTATAATAATTAATTCTTATTTTCTTCTGTTTCTACTTTCTTCAGTCTTTATGTTTTGTTTCTCTTGTAATGATCTTTTATAAATTCGTCAATTTTTTCCATTACCCATGAGCGAATAATAAATCCCGGCTCTCTTTCAATTTTCTTCCTCAGAAATTCTATTCCGCTAATATTGCTCCTCTTCTCATATTTGTTTCTTTCAAGAATAAGGAGTTCTAAGTTCTTTAGCATTGCAAAATATTTTGCTTCTTCATGCTTTACCGCGGATTTGTTTTCAAGAAGATATTCTTTAAAATTATGAATTATGTTTTTCATCTCTACTAAATCGTTCTTTTCGTAAAACAATTTTATCTTTAATGTCTGAATGTCAATCTTATAAAAGAATCTTTGTATATCCAATCTGTTTATATGTCTTAACGCATGGTCAAATTGTTTGTTAAGAAGGCAATAAAATCCCATCGCAAAGTTCTTCATGTTGATTCTGTCCGATGGGTTTAATTTATCAGTTTGTTTATCGATAAGTCTTTTCAGCATTTCCTTTTCTTTTCTGTGCACACAGTTTATTACGTAATTCCTGTATAAAGTGGGATGAAGAAATTCAACTTTGTCCGTTTTGTAATAATTGCCGTCTAAATATTCGTAGAGCAAATTGAATGATTCATTAAAGAAAAGCTTTTCTTTATCCAATACTCTTGAACGCATTGCAGAATATGTCATTTGCAAGTTAATGTTCGTTATCTTAAATTCATCGCTGTACATTCCTTTTACTTTATTGAAGTACTTTTTATAATCTATATATAATCCGTCATTTCTTATATCACTGAACAATTTATATATTTTATAGAATAAAGTTATTGTAGTCTTTTGAAAGCTATTGTAAGATTTATATTCGGGGGTTTGCATAATTCCGTACATCTTTTCCAGGTTAAAAGTGTATTTACTCTGCTCCTTATCATCACCGTCACATTGCAATACGTAATTTATCAGGTTTATTGTAAGCGATGCGAGAGTGAATACTATCAGGTTACTTGAAGATTCAATAGTATATCTCTTTTTATTCTCAAGTTTTGAAATAGGGTCAAAACTTTCCTCACTAAAATGAAATACATTATATTTCAACTTATTAAAGTCATACAAATCCAGAAATACTTCCTGATTATAATGATTCTGGTCTTTAAGCATGTCTTCTAAAATACCGACTCTTTTGTTCAGGAGTCCCATATTTCCTTTCAGAAGCAAATATGTCCCGTGTATTATATTACCTTTTAGTTTCTCATTTCTGAATGCCTCTGCCTTCGTAAACTCAACACATAAATCACTCAGGTGTGACAAACTTTTACTCACTGTCTTTTCCGAATACCCTGTCTCTTTTACTATTGCAGATTTCAGTTCGGAATATTTCTTTTCCTCTACGTATTTTTTGTGATCCTTTATAATTGTAAATATATTCCCATATGCTTTAATCGAATTATAGTATGGCGATTTCAGAAACTTCTCAAACTGCGTGTAGTCCTCAGAAGAAAAATATTCAAGATGGTGAAACAACTCAGGTATTTTCATATATATATATCAAAGTAATTTCTTTAAAATATGGGTTTATACTTTACAATAAATTTAACATTAGTTAAGTCTACTATCCTCTTTTAAACACAAAAAGGGTTACAATTTACAACGCTGATTCCATGAATCTACATTCTAAATCCCAACCCCAATTGTGTCCTGTCATATCTAAAGTTTTTAATTCTGTTTAAAAACTTTCCCGATGTTTTAAGTTATCAATATTTGTTTTTATTTGCAAGACATTATTTTTTAATAGTGTTTATTTTTTTTAACGCAAGAACTGTCTCGCTGGGAATTGCAGTAACTGTTTCTGGTTTGTTAATCTCTCCGGGGAATTGATGTCCTCCACGGCGAATATTCGGTTTGCGCTGCTCTGTCCTGAGTAAGTTGCCCGTTTAATAGTCTTCCTGTACTCTGGTGTAAACTAAATAATGAAGTTACAAAATAGATATTAAGTCTTGTATAGCAGTAAATTCTTTGTGCCCTGCATTTGGATTATAAGGTGAAAAGTATGCCATTTCCAGGTGGTTCTTAGTATGCTATTAGTGTTCTTAAAGTTAGCTCTACGCCAATTTATTGCAGACATCTGCGCCAAAACTGCGTCACGTGTGCGCCACCACTGCGCCATTTTACTGATTCTTTTTTTGAAGGGTTGTTTCTCGGTCTGTCAGAGGGCTAGTAGCAGTCAGTTTGACTTCTCAGGATGCTGTCCTCTGATTATGAATGATTACAAATATACTAAAATATCTTTTACTTGTCAAGTCATTTTTAAGGAAAATATTTTCGCGTCATCAGCATTATTTCATTCAAACCTAATATTCTTTTTCGTATTTTAACATTAAATAAACAATTTATTATGGCACGTTTTGATAGTGGTGTGTTAGGATTTCTCAGAGGTAAAATCGGAACCATTGTCGCAAGGAAAAGGTACGGCGAGATATATGTTTCCAGGAAGCCGGAAAAGATTAATGCTAATCAGACTAAGGCTGCAAAGGATAACCGTGTAAGGTTCAAAAGAATACAGCAGTTCAGTCACGAAATCCGCAGACATACTGAACTGCGTACTTTCTGGAAAGCCGTTGATGCAGAAGGTCTGAATGATAATACAAAAGTAATTAAACGCAATTCGAAGCTGGTCACACACGAAGAACTTTTACCTGGTTGTGGTATCACTCCCAAAAGCGATAATGTACTTGAAGTTAAGAATGTGGAGATTCATAACTACAGAGTTAGTTTTGATTTCAAACTGAACAGGGCAAACCCGAAAGTTCTTGAACCGCCGTATGATGTATTTTTGTTCCTATTATTTGAAAAGATTGTTCATCCCACTTTCCCAAAAGAGTTTTACTCTGCTTTTAGAGTTCACAGGATAGAGGAAGAACCTGCTGATGACTTTATTCATATTATTTCAAGGTATGATGGTATTTCAAGACAATATGCCGATTATGCAGAGAAAAGGCACGCTATGGTAGCAGTGATTAAGTTCAATGAACTGAAGAATAAATACGAGTATTCTGATACTGACTTTTCGGAGATTACATATTTTGTTTCAGAAAATATGCTTCTGCCCGGTAATCAGTCAAAACCTGTCGATGATGATGGTTTAGTATAGCACGCATTAAATATTGCCAATAAAAAAGCCGGCATTTAACCGGCTTTTATGAAAATCTTTTGCTCTTAGCCTAAAAAATCTCTTAATCAGTGATAATCAGTTTTAATCATGTTTTGCAGTGTGCGTTCTTCTCTTCATTCTTTGTGCGCTCTGTTCTATTTCGTAAGCAGCATCTTTATCGTTTCTTTGTTGCCCGATGCGTTCAGCACTGCATAATAAACTCCGCTCGCAAGGTTGTACTTTGCTGCGTTGAAGTTAACACTGTAACTTCCGTTTACTTGAAATTCATTCACTAATTCTGCTACTTCTTTTCCGTCAATATCAAAAACCTTTACCGATACGTCTGAACTTTTTGATATTGAATACTTAATATTCGTCGTTGGGTTGAAAGGATTCGGGAAGTTCTGTTCAAGCGAAAACTTTACTGGTGTATTGTTTTCTTCTATTCCTGATACTCCCGTTAGTTTTGCCAGCCATAATGATGCATTCAGGTGAAGCCTTGCATGATTTCCGCCCGCATCTACTAACCAGCCGTTGTATAATGTATGGCCCGGTGAACCTGAACCATCATCCGCTGGTGAACTGTCTCCAAATGCAACCACTCTGCCTGTTCCGTATGTTGATGATATACATAAAAGGCTTGTTGAGCCTTGTGCTACACCTGTTCTCCAGACAAGTCCTTTAACATTTGGATTTATTGCCGGATAAATAGTCATTGAAGTACCTGCACTCCACATTACCTGGTTTACTGCTCCCTGTGGTCCGTTGAGTATTGGGTTTGAAGACCAGGCAGAAAGAACATTGTTTGAAGTCTCTGAAAAGCTCAATGAATCAAACTTAAATCCGAACGGTAAATTACCAACCGAGTTTGTTCTCATAAAATTATTCCACACTGCAAGTGCATCCCATCCGTCTCCGTTTCTGTCTGCATTGTTATGGTCCGATATCATAAACAGTCCGCCGCCGTTGTAAACAAAATTCAGCATTGCCGTCTTTTCTGTGGCAGTGAAAGGTGAATTTGGTTCGTCTACTATGAATACATTATAGTTTGATAAATCCTGAGGATTGCTTGAGTTCCCGTATGTAATTGCCGTTCCCACAGGAAGCGATTCCACCTGATGACCAAGTTTCACGAGTGCGATTCCCCACGAAGAAAGTGCGCCTGTCCAGTAAGTTTCAGCAGTCGTTGATGTAATTGTCGACTGCAAAGGGGTCGGATATCTTGGTGTAACATAAGTGCTTCCTGAAAGATTTTCGTCAATAACCCAGTCTGCATTTGCTGCTGTCTGGTATTTTGTTGCGTCGAACAGAAACTTCTTTGTCTGTGATTGTACATTTAATACTGATAACATCACAATTATCAGTACAGTAAATATTCTTTTCATTCTAAACTTTTATTAAAAATGTGACGTAATATACAATAAAGGTTCTTAACATTCAATTTAATACTGTTATTCACCATTGAATCGAATCCATAAAATATGTAATATTACACACTATTTAATAAATTTTTATTATTCATTATGAAAACCAGAATTACTTTTTCCTTCTTGGGTTTACTCGTCGCTTTTCTCTTTACATTAAACACCGGCTTTGCTCAGAGCACTAAATCCGAAATTTACGATGTCGGTAAGATGTGGACTTTTGAACACGCACCCGTTGAGTATTTTGAAAAGACATACGGTTTTAAAGCTACTTCCGAATGGCTTGAAGACGTTAAACTTTCTGCACTTCGTTTCGGTAACGGATGCTCTGCTTCCTTTATTTCCGAAGATGGTCTGGTGATGACAAATCATCACTGCGGCAGGGGATACGTCTCTTCTGTAACTAAACCTGGTGAGGATTTAAGCAAGACTGGTTTCTACGCCGAGAAGCTCGGCGACGAAAGACCCGTTCCGGGACTATGGGTTGACCAGCTTCAGAAAACTATAGACGTTACAAAGGAAATCACTTCTGCAATGGACGCAGGTTCAACCAATGAAGAGAAATCGAAACTTAAAAGCGATAAGATAAAAGAAATTGAAGTGAAGTATTCAGGTGAAATGGGTTTGAAGTGTAATGTGATTACTTTTTATAACGGCGGTATGTATATGCTTTACTGTTATAAAAGATTAACAGACGTAAGACTGGTTTTCTCTCCTGAAAATATTATTGCAAGTTTCGGCGGTGACCCTGATAACTTCACATTTCCGAGATATGATTTCGACTGTGCTTTCTTCAGAGTCTATGATAACGGACAACCGTTGAAATCAACTCACCATTTCAACTGGAGTAAGAACGGTGCATCAGAAGGCGAAGCACTCTTCGTGATTGGTAATCCGGGCAGCACTGAACGTCTGAAAACAATGGCACAACTTATATTCGCAAGAGATTATACAGTCCCTGCAAGACTTGCGTCACTTAACTATTCGGTAAGTTTTCTTACTGAGTTCCTGAAAAACAATCCTGACAAAGTATCAACATACCAGAATGCACTATACGGTAACCTGAACTCACAGAAAGTTTTTATCGGGCAGGACAAGGCATTGAAAGATGCAGTAATGATGGAAAGAAAAAAGGATTTCGAGGAAAATATAAAAGTAAAAGTTAATGCAGACCCGAAACTGAAAGGTAAATATGAAAATATATGGAATGAGATAGAATCTGCATCCGCAGAATACGGAAAGATTTACAGTGAACTCACAGGTTACGATATTTCCAACCGTTCCCAGTCAAGGTTTGTTGCCTTAACTAAAGTAATTTTACGCAACACACTTTCAGGCAAAGAAACAAAGGATTCAATCTTAAACGCTGCCTATGAGAATTTCGATACCGATTACAATAAAGGTCTTCTGGTCTATGATGTTCAGTTAATTTATGATAACCTTGGCGCTGAAAACACAATAGTTAAATCAGCCTTTAACGGCAGCAGTCAGTCTGCTGCAGTTGATTTTATAATGAGTAATTCACTCACAACATCCAAAGACGGCGCTTTTAAACTTGCGAAAATGTCAGAGTCGGATTTAAGGGCAAGCACTGATCCTTTAGTAAAATTCATACTCGCTTCTAAAAGTAAACTCGATGAACTTACTGCTAAAAGAAAAGAAATCGAAGCAAGAATAGATGTTAATTCGCAGATGCTCGGTCAGGTACTGTATGAAATATACAATACATCTATTCCGCCCGATGCAACTTTAACTCTCAGGATTTCAGACGGTACGATTAAAACTTACAGTTACAACGGAACTATGGCACCGCCGAACACCACGTTCTTCGGGCTTTACGACAGGTATTTCTCGCACGGAAAGAAATTCCCATGGAACTTACCTGAAAGATGGAAGAATATTCCTAAGGATTTCAAACTGGAAACTCCGTACAATTTAATCACAACTAACGATATTATCGGCGGAAACTCGGGAAGTGCTTTGATTAACACTAAAGCTGAAGTTGTCGGACTGGTTTTTGACGGTAATATAGAAAGTCTTCCGGGAAGGTATATTTACACAACCGAATCCAACAGAACGGTTGCAGTTGATTCAAGAGGATTGCTTGAAGCCATCAAAAATATTTATAAAGCAACAAGATTATCGTATGAGATGGAGAACGGAAAGATGCTGAAATAGTGCTGAAAAAATATTATTTGTTGTAAAAATAATGCCTTTGAATATTGTTTAATTATCTCTTAAATTTATAATAATATAGATTAATCATAAACTAATTTCTTATAATTATGGAAAATTTATCCTCTGTTGCTATTATCAAGTCGTTTTCTAAACTTGACCACAAACAATTTCGTAGTTTCCTGACTTTTCACAAGTTAAGAAATACAGGAAAGATGTATCGTATCTATAAAGTTATTACAAGAAACACCGGGAAAAAGTATGATGAGAATTTACTTCTGACACAGATAAAATTTGCTGCAAGTCCTGAAGGTAATGCCAATACAGCAAGGCAGAATATTGCAATGCTCGGAAAAGTCCTGAAGGAATTTCTGTCCCTGAAGAAATACCAGGAAGATTTGTTTATGCACGATATTTTCACTGCTCAGCAGCTTATGCATAGAAACTTAAGCGCTCAGCTGGCTGATCACATTGAGAATATGGAAAAGAAACTTAAAGACAAAAATTATATCGATGTCGGAAAAGCCAACGAAGATTACTGGGTTAACATTCACAAATATAATTACCTCAGAAAGTTTCAGCCGTTAGAGAAAGAAAAGACACTCGAAACAGAAAATGGCGTGCTGGAAAACATTTCCGTGAACTTCCTGTCCTATTTCCTGCTTGAAATGATGAGTTATTACAACAATCTGATTATTCAGTCAGAAAATGTTAAGTATAACTTCGAAAAAAATAAGTTGTATAAGATTGTAAACCTTCTGGATATAGAGAAAATGCTTAAAGTTCTTGAAGGTACCGAATACCATCTTATCGTTTCACTCTATTACCTCGCAACCAAACTCGTTACGGGAAAAGCATCCGATGATTATTTCAGGTATAAGAAACAGGTTTACAGCAATCTTACAAAGTTCAGTCAGCAGGAAAGAAGTTATCATTTTACTAACCTCCTGAACTACTGCACTTATAAGATTAACCTTTCTTCTGCAAAGAATGAATTTTTCGATGAATTGGTTGAACTCCAGAAAACTATATTGTTTAATAAATATTATATTTCCAAGACCAACGTTAATCTTACACACGAAATGTTCTGGAGTGTTGTTATAGGTCTGATTAGAAACGGAAAGAAGAACGAGGCACTTAAAGTTATCAATGAATACAAAGATGAACTGCCTGAATACCTCTCCGAGTGTATGTACAATATGGGTCTTGCATACCTTGCTAACGTAGAGAGCCGCTCGAAGGATTCAATCAATTATCTAATCAGGGTTTCGCTGGAATACCTTCCTTACAAACTGGACTTTAACCTGATGATGATTAAGAATTTCTATGAACTTCAGTACAAGATAGAAGCTATACAGACGATTGAAATTCACGAGAAAACACTCGAACTTAATTGCGCAGGTAATGAACTGCTGATGGAAAGGCATACTAACTTTGCAAAGTACCTTAAACACCTTCTCTATAAGTACCAGAAACTCGACGCACTTAAAGAAGGTTTCGCAGAACTTAAAAAGTTAAAGAACGTTGTTGAAAGGGAATGGTTAATAAGGCAGTACGAAATACAGATGCAAACAGTTAAAAAGAAAGGTTATGTTTCTCCAACCAGAATTGGAATAGCCAACTAATTACACAATTATAATGGAATGAATTTAAAGACCCTGTTTTACTGAATCAGGGTCTTTTTATATAGAAACACTAATCGTATTCTTGCAAATAATATAGTCAATTTTCCGATTTCTGAAATTTTATATTATTCAATAGTTTAATATTATTTTTAGATGTATCTTTGTTTTTTAAAACCTATAAAAACAGCAACAGTTAAAACATAAAAGGACTTTATGCAGGAGATTTTAAATCAGTTAAGAGAGTTATCGAATAATTTATACTGGACCTGGAACAATGATTTCCACGAAATTATGGAAGAAATTAATAAGGATTACTGGAAGTGGTCTTCCAAAAATCCCGTTAAGTTTATTAATGCTATAGACAGGGAATACCTGTTCGAAGTGATTGAGAAACGCAATTTAAGATACAGAATCCATAACCTATACAGAGAATACAGAAAATACATTACTTCCAGAGAAACTTATTTTGAGAAGAAATATTATAAAACAGATAAACCGGAGATTTGTTACCTATCCGCAGAATACGGACTCGCTAAAAGCCTGAGGTTCTATTCAGGAGGCCTCGGAACACTCTCAGGCGACCATCTTAAGTCGGCTTCGGATTTAGGTATCCCGCTTGTCGCAGTGGGCCTTGCTTATTCATACGGCTATTTCAGGCAGGTGATTACTGACGATAACCGTCAGTCTGAACTTTATGAACTGAGCAATTTCGATTCTATGCCTATGAGACTCGTGCTCGACGAAGAATACAGGCCTGTGAAAATCACTATCGATTTACCGGGAAGAAAACTCTATGCGCAAATCTGGGAGTTAAATGTTGGACGAGTTAAACTTTATATGCTCGATACTTTTGTTTCTGAGAATAATGTTGATGATAAACGTGTAACGGATATTCTTTACGGCGGTGAAGCTGAGAAGAGAATACTTCAGGAAATACTCCTCGGAATCGGCGGAATGAAGGTGCTTGAAGCACTCGGTATCGAGGCAAAGGCATTCCATATTAACGAAGGCCACTCTGCATTCCTTACTTTCGAGAGGATTAAGAATACAATGACGAAGCATGGCATCGGCTTCAAAGAAGCAAAGGATTTATGCTACTATTCAAACATATTTACCACGCATACTCCAGTTCCGGCGGGGATTGATATATTCCCGAAATGGATGTTCGAAAAGTACTTCGGTGCTTATGCAGCGGAAGATTTAAAGATTGACTTCAACAGGTTGTTCGAGGAAGGAAATAATCTCTACGGACAGTCTATGGGTGATAATTTTAACATGGCATACCTTGCCATCAATAATTCCAATTTTGTTAACGGTGTCAGCAAACTTCACGGCGAAATATCACGTAAGATGTGGGCGTTGCCTGAAACCCGTACACAGATTGACTCTATAACTAACGGAGTTCATACAAAGACGTATCTTTCAGGTGTCTCGGAAAAAGTTTACAGGAAGAATTTTGGTAATGACTGGATTGATGTAGATAACATCTGGAAGAAGATATCGGAATTGCCCGATGAAACTCTCTGGTCTCTTAGAAATAAGAACAGAAAGAAACTCGTCAGTTTCGTCCGCGAAAGAGTGATTGATAAAGTAAGAGTTCATCACGAAAGTGAAGAAAAGATTGCTGAGGCACAGTTCCTTCTAGACGATACCGCTTTAACAATCGGCTTCGCAAGAAGGTTTGCAACATATAAGCGCGGAACTCTCGTAATGCGTGACCTTGAAAGACTGCAGAAAATACTCGAAGATAAGAAACACAAAGTACAGTTTATTTTCTCTGGTAAGGCACATCCGAAAGATGACGGCGGAAAGAATTTCATTCACGAGATTCTGAAGTTTGCCAGCAGTAACGGTTTTAAGAATAATGTTATATTCCTCGATAACTATGATATGGAAGTTGCTAAGAGACTTGTCAGCGGCTGTGATGTGTGGCTGAACAATCCGCGTAAACCTCTCGAAGCATCAGGTACGAGTGGTATGAAGGTAATCGCAAACGGCGGTCTGAACCTTTCTATCCTCGACGGATGGTGGGTTGAGGGTTATAAGAAGAATACAGGATGGGAAATCGCAAGTCCGGAAAATTATGATACTGCCTCGGATGAAGAAGTGAATGAGTTCGAAAGTAAGTCTTTATACGATACTCTTGAAAACGAAATTATTCCTATGTTCTACGACAGAGATGAAAAAGGTATTCCTGTTAAATGGGTGAATATGATGCGTGGCTCTATTTCCGAACTGACTCCTGAATTTAACACAGGCAGAATGGTAAAAGAGTATCACGAGAAGTTCTATTCTAAAGTCAGATAGTTGCATTAAGAAATCTACTTTAATCTTATTATATAATTTATATGGAAAAGATATTAGTTATCGGGTCAGCAGGCCAAATTGGCTCTGAACTGACTTTAGCTTTAAGAAAGAATTACGGTGAGGATAACGTTTTTGCTACAGATATTAAACAGGCACCTAAAGACGTAGTTGAAGGTGGTCCGTTTCAGATTCTCGATGTGATGAATGAAAAGAACCTGATTCATTTCGTTATCCGCAATAAAATCACACAGGTTTATCATCTTGCCGCAGTGCTTTCGGGCAATGCCGAGAAACTTCCTCTTCAGGCGTGGGATATTAATATGCGCAGCGTGCTTAACGTTCTCGACCTTGGAAGAGAAATCGGTTTAAAGAAAATCTTCTGGCCGAGTTCTATCGCAGTCTTCGGACCGACAACTCCGAGAATGAATACTCCTCAGTTAACTGTTATGGAACCTTCTACTGTTTACGGTATTTCCAAACAGGCAGGGGAAAGATGGTGCGAGTATTATTACAATAAATACGGACTCGACGTAAGAAGCATCCGTTATCCCGGTCTTATCAGTTATAAAACTGAAGCAGGCGGCGGTACTACGGATTATGCAGTCGAGATATTCTTCGATGCAGTTAAAGACAAGAAGTATGAGTGTTTCCTTAAAGAAGATGCAAGTCTTCCGATGATGTTTATGCCCGATGCTATCGAATCTACAATCAAACTTATGGAAGCCGATGCAGATAAACTAACTATCCGTTCAAGTTATAACCTTGGCGGTATCAGTTTTAACCCTAAAGAAATAGCGGTGGAAGTGAAAACGCATATTCCTGATTTTCAGATGACATATAAACCTGATTTCAGACAGAAGATTGCTGAATCCTGGCCTGCAAGCATTGATGACAGTGTCGCTCGCAAAGACTGGGACTGCAAGTATGAATACGACCTTGCGAAGATGACTAAGGTTATGCTCGAAGAAGTTGGCAAGAAATTAAAGAAATAGTTTTAATCACGGCCGCAGTATAAACACTGCGGCCTTTTAATACGGATGAACTTTCACGAGAAAATACCTCTGCACAGAAAAGGACTGGTTTATATTGCCATCACTGCATTCCTCTGGAGTTCAAGCGGACTGTTTATTAAAATCCTTACACTTAATGCTTATCAGATTTCTTTCTATCGTTCTTTAATCGCAGCCGTAACTCTTCTGATTATTTTGTACGGAAAACACAGGACCATTAAGTTTGAATTTGATAAACTTACCGTACTTGCATCGCTGTTCTATGCAGGAATATTAATCTTCTTTGTTGTCGCTAATAAACTCACTACTTCTGCTAACGCAATCTTTCTACAGTTCACAGCACCAATCTATCTGCTTTTCCTCGAACCGTTTTTCCTGAAAACAAAATTCCGCAGAAAAGATTTAATCACTATCGTAATCTGTATAAGCGGAATGGCACTTTTCTTTATGGGGAAACTTGAAATAGGGAACATATACGGTAACCTGATTGCAATAGCAGCAGGTATATGTTTTGCGATGTTCTCATTGTTTATTAAGTGGAAGAAAACTCTCGGTAATGAAAACACCATCATAAGTATAATCTACGGAAATTTATTGGTGGGGATTATCTGCTTTCCTTTTATCTTTAATGAGATTGCCGTGTCATCAACTCAGTTCTATGTGTTATTGTATATGGGGGTTGTGCAGATAGGTGTGAGTTATTTCATATTCAACATCGGAATAAAATATGTGTCTGCAACTGAATCTATGATTATCGGAATGCTTGAAGCTATCTTTAATCCCATCTGGGTTTTCTTCGGAGTCGGTGAAGTGCCCGCAACTACAGCAGTAATCGGCGGCGTCATTATCTTTGCCGCAATCTTAATACATAACTTTCTGCCGTTAAAGAAAAACACAGGACAGATAAGTTAATCTACAGTTTCCTGGAAAACGCACCCTCGCCTGTTTCGCTGAACCCAAGTTTTTTAAGATACTTAATGTAACTTTCGTTTTTGCTCTCTGCCAATACACTCGTATAACCTGCGTCTATAAAATACTGATTCAGGTTGAAGTAAACGTGCTTCCCGTTCTTGAAATCCTTGAACTGAGGAAGTACATAATCCAGTCCGACTTTAAGTACATTGTCATTTTCCCTGTGTGCAAGAAATAATCCCGCAATTGCCATATCCCTCAGTATGAAAAAACTAACAGTGTTCAGGTCAGGATTGTAAGCAAAACCCGGAAGTATCTTCTGAATCCTTGCGTTGTGAAACTTAAGAAACCTTTTTAAATATACGCTGCTTGAATTAATTTCGAGTATCTCAAACTTTTCATTCTTTGAGTAGATATGAATCAGATAATAAATATCCACTAACACAATAAACCCGTTCAGAATACCCACAGGGTATGCTTTTATGAGGAATCCGTATGTGCAGAATGTTAAAGCTCCTGTTATGTTAATCCACCTGAACTTGATGATTGAACTCATCGTCATTGATACTGCAATTACTGCAGACGCAGTATACCCTATCCATTGTAAATAATATAGATCCATAAAATTGATTTTGAATGTAAAGAAAAACCTGTATTTATCCCTGAAGTGTTAATGCAAAAACAGCATTAATAGTTCATAATTAAAATGCCTGGAGGATTTGCGCGGATTATGTATATAAGTATTCTATCCCCGGATAAATCCGCGGGCTTAAACTTTTATTATTCCCTTGGCCCGTAAAAAGGGGAGAGTCCCCTTTAAATCAGTTAGAATGTTTTGTATAACTTTTAATAATTTACTCTTTGGTTCGTCACAAGTGCCAATGTTTTTAAGATGCCAGTATGATTTTATGTACTTGCCGATTACTTTGTTAAGTGCTTCCGGTGTACTTTCGCTTGCAAGATGATTGTATCGTGCAACATAGTCTTTTTCAATTTCCAGAAAAACTAAATCTGTAATGTCAGAAGGGCATTTGTGTCTTAAATGATTGAACTTACCGTACAGTATATCTTCCGTGATTCTTCTCA
>Ga0194056_10001303_pt1 | contig 13685 bp, 12 predicted proteins | sample SepL4413m_MetaG_FD_155458 | JGI IMG/M metagenome (GOLD analysis project Ga0194056, IMG submission 155458) | Anoxic zone freshwater microbial communities from boreal shield lake in IISD Experimental Lakes Area, Ontario, Canada - Sep2016-L442-13m | ecosystem: Environmental > Aquatic > Freshwater...
GGGACAGCACCCAAAAACCACCTTTGCCTTGAATGCCGATCCGTGGTTCCTTCTGGGTCTCTTTGTCATCTGTGCTGCTCCCTTCGTCTTCCGTCAGTTTAGAGCAGCTCATCCACTATGTCATTGTCCAATTTTTCCAGACCAGCCATACTCAAATCCAGCAATCTTTACGCTTTATCTGTGAATCATTTACTACTGTCCATACTCATGTGAACTGAAGTATCAGTATTTTTGTTTTGTTGCCCTTCACCTGATGTGATTTGGCGAGATTTTTCTGACAAAATATTAGAGATTTTCTTTTCGTTCGGGATATGTACGGTTGCTAAATTTTCATCTATTTGCGGTTTATAAATGTACTTCATTTGCTGTTCCTCCTCCGGTTTTGAAAATATTCTGATAGATTTTTTCCACTGCCCTTATCCTCTCCTGTAAGTCATCGTTATACGGTGCGAAGAGTGGCGTTGCTTCTTGTCGTTTCTCCCCATGATCAATGTACTTACCGAATTCTTTACGCTCTCTATGGATACCGAAAAACCGATCATATCGATCAGGAACAACCCCGACGTAAGCTTCAAATGTGATTTTATCGGGCTGCGCTTCAGAAGAGTCGTTCAGTGCGTCTGAATGTAATTTTATCGCTAAACTTTTTTCATACGGCTCGAAGTAGACTACCCTGCCAATTCCCGCATTGATAATATGCTTGGCACAATAATGGCAGGGGTAAGTAGTGCTATAGAGCGTTGAACCAAGCAAGCCCCCAATCCCAGTTCGGGCTATGCTGATAATTGCAGCCATCTCAGCGTGAACGGCGCGACTAAATTCGAGCGTTTGTTTAAGTCGCGATTTTAGAATTGTTTCAATCACCTTTTCTAAGGTGTCTTGATCATTATTCTTCAATACTTGAGCTTCTACTAGAACTCTCTGTATTTGGGAAGCGATTTCGACTTGTTCGGCATTATTATAACATTTACCTCCGCGAGCCCAACACCTCATATCTTTTTCAGACGAACTGTCGTAGAGTCCGCCACCAAACTTCGGAGCATCATTGCATCCCGTGGCCAGAATTTCCCCGGCAGGATTTAATATCGCAGCGCCGATTTGGCGAGACAAGCACGCGGATTTCTTGGCGGCCAGAAAAGCTAGACTCATACCAAACTCGTCCTTGCGGGGGGATATTATACTTGAGCCAAAGATAAGGCCAACGAGCCGCTCTGTTTCATCGCGAATTTCATCTGGTGTTGGGAATTCATTTCGTACGATATAATCTGACTGCTGAATAGTCTCGCTAGCCTGTTGGCCATACGGAATATCCTCACCAGAATCCCTTTCCGAAATTTGATCAAATTCTTGATTGGTGTAAGCTTTCCTTTCCCTCAAACGTTCGTATCGCAACTTGTAGTTACACATAACCCCAATCGTATAAAGGGCATCACCAAAGATATATCGAAGAAGCTCAACTTCTTTTGGATGTTTTAAACTATCCAATATAAAAGCGATTCTTTTGTCCAAATGGTTTTCAAGTATCGGCTTTATGCCTTCATTTACGGCAGCGACCGCAAGGGCAGAACTGTCACGTTGACGCCAATAATTACCCCGTTCTTGTAACTCCTTCGTGCGTTCAAGTGCGGTTGGGAAATTTTTCTCAAAATCGGTTTCGAGTTCGGTTAGAGCCTCCTCTGGTCGGTTGGCATCGATGAGACCACTACTAAGGAGTTTAATCAAGGTGGAAATTTTTATAACTCTTACTTCATATTTGTAGCTGTAAAGGGTATGCCTGAGCTGGTTACAGACAAAAGAGGTACCACTTCCAATTTTCCCAGTTATTCCAAAAACCAAGACGGGTGACTTGTTTTCCATACCTATCCCTCGCCACTTTCCAATGGTTTATTACTACGCAGCGCGCTGCTGATCAAGGGGAAAGACCCTAGATCAACTCGGCACTAATTCTATTTACACTGACCCCCCTTTTTCACCTGACTCGTTACAACAATTATTATAACATGTTACGCCTATTGACTTCCTTCCGAAACCGAGCTAATGGGCTTGTCCATCATTTTGGAGGTGGTGTTATTTTTCACATTCTATGGACAGAAACGGGGAGATTTTCTCATAATATATTGACCTGAAGGGGAAAAGTGAACTCTCCTCAAGTTACTACTAGAATAGACAGCGAGATTATCACGCAGGCTCAACTGAAGCACAAGCACATTTTTTTTGATAATGCGCTCAGGCTGCGGTAAGATTCAAAATGGGGTATAAGGATCTGTGGGATGCGTAAGTCTATAGCCCAATCAGCTTAGCATATCGATAAAGAAGAAGCCCAACGTGAAAGATCGAATCGGTGAAATGCTCCTGAGAGCACGTATCATTAATGATGCCGAACTTTCGAAAGCCGTTGAATTTCAGCGACAACAGGGAGGTGGGGTCTCCAGCGCCCTCGTCAGGCTTGAGTACCTGAATGAGGATGATTTGCTGGAGTTTCTGTCCCGAGAACTCGGACTCCCTACCGTGTCTCTGGATGAAATCGATGTGGATACTGAGGCGCTTAAATTGATCCCTGTTCAGACTGCCAGAAAATACATGGCCATACCGTTTAACAGGGTAAATTCCGTATTACACATTGCCATGTCTGACCCCACGGATCTGAACGCTATTGATGATCTGAAGTTCAGGACCGACCTTGCAATAGAGGTCAGTATAACCACTGAATCCCAGATTCGTAAAGCTCTAGACAAATTCTATGGGTCGGGTAGCGAAGCCCAAGAAATGCTGTCCGAGTTTCGAGACTTTTACCCGGAATCAGGCGAATCGGACCTGTCGGACCTGGATGGACTGGACTCGGTCAAAGCTGCGCAGCAAGCTCCGGTTGTCAAGCTTGTGAATCTCATACTGCGTGAGGCCATCGCCAAGAGAGCCAGCGATATACACATCGAGGTCTACGAGAAAATATTGCGGGTAAGATTACGTATAGACGGAGTTCTGTACGAAATTCTGAAACCTCCCTTGAATCTGAAGAACCCCGTGGTAAGTCGCATCAAGATTATGTCTCGGTTGGACATTGCTGAGCGGCGTCTACCCCAGGACGGACGCATAAAGATCAAGCTCGGCAAACACCGCGAGATGGACTTCCGTGTTTCCATCCTACCTACACTTTTCGGTGAAAAGGTCGTTATGCGGCTCCTTGACAAGTCCAATCTCCAGCTCGACATGACGAAGCTCGGTTTTGAAGTGAAACCGCTCAAGCATTTCAAGGATAGCATACACAAGCCTTTTGGCATGGTGCTGGTAACCGGCCCTACGGGTTCAGGTAAAACCACTACGCTTTACAGCGCCCTGGCTGAGCTTAATTCCCCAGAGGTCAATATTTCAACTGCGGAAGATCCGGTCGAGTTTAACCTGCATGGCATCAACCAGGTGCAGATGCACGAGGACATAGGCCTAACGTTCGCGACCGCTCTCAGATCCTTCCTCAGGCAGGATCCGGATATCATCATGGTGGGCGAGATACGAGACCTGGAGACCGCGGAAATCGCTGTCAAGGCGGCTCTCACGGGCCACATGGTCCTGTCTACGCTGCATACCAATGATGCCGCACAAACAGTAAACCGTTTGATCAACATGGGCGTGGAACCATTTCTGGTCGCGAACTCGGTAAACTGCATCATTGCCCAGAGGCTTGCCAGGAAAGTGTGCAAAAAATGCCGAGTGGAAATTGATCCTCCGTCAGAAGCGCTCAGAGATCTTGGCGTGAAAATGGAAGAAATCGGCACGTTTCCAGTTTACGAAACGACTGGGTGCGATGAGTGCAGCAATACCGGATTCAAGGGTAGAGTCGCCTTATACGAGGTGATGCCTATTGGTGAAGAGATCAAGGAACTCATTCTTGGAGGTGCATCAGCTACTGCGCTGAAAAGGGAGGCGAATCGCCTCGGAATGGATACTCTACGGATGGCTGGTCTTAACAAATTGAAGGAAGGCATTACAACGATAAATGAAGTGGTACGGAGCACTATGGCGGACTAGAAGCCATCAAGAATCTATGTGATAACGAACGCCTGGCCCCTAGTGCCAGTGCCATCCGTAACCGGAATGCTTCCGGGAGGAATACAACTTGTCAGGGCTTCCAGATTTCTTGAGAGAGATGCTTGATCGCGGAGCGTCGGACCTGCACATCACTGCCGGTATTCCGCCGATGATTCGTGTCAGGAATCAACTGATACCATTAGACTACCCCCCCTTAAACGCCCAGGAATCACGCCAACTTTGCTACAGCATTCTATCGGATGTCCAAAAGCATCGTCTGGAAGAAGATCAGGAGCTTGATCTTTCGTTTGGTCTTCGCGGTTTGAGTCGGTTTCGAGCAAATATTTTTGAACAGAGAGGCACCTTGGCCGGGGCTTTTCGCTTGATACCCCGCAAGATCCCTTCTTTCCAGGAACTGGGACTCCCACTAGCAGTCGATGAGCTTTGCTCGAAGCCGAGGGGGTTGATTCTGGTGACCGGGGCCACTGGCTCTGGGAAATCAACTACTTTGGCTGCTATGATAGACAAGATTAACACGGACCGGCGGGAACACATTGTAACAATAGAGGATCCTATTGAATTCCTGCACGGGCACAAATCATGTGTGGTCCATCAGAGGGAAGTTCACCAGGACACTAAGAGTTTTCATGCTGCTCTTCGTTCAATTTTAAGACAGGATCCCGACGTGGTGCTCATTGGTGAAATGAGGGACCTGGAGACGGTTGAAGCCGCTTTGACAGTTTCCGAGACAGGACACCTCACCCTCGCTACCCTCCACACCAATTCGTGTGCCCAAACCATTAACCGGATAATAGATATTTTTCCCGATTACCAGCAGTCACGGGTCCGCGCTCAGTTGAGTTTTATTCTGGAAGGAGTGCTGTGCCAGACCTTGATTCCCACTTTGGATGGAACTGCTCGGGTGCTGGCTATGGAGATCATGCTCCCCAACCCAGCCCTTCGCAACCTGATACGGGAAAACAAGATTCATCAGATCTATTCTCAGATGCAGATGGGACAAACAACTTCTGGAATGCTGACCATGAACCAGTCGCTGATGTCCCTATGTCAAAGAGGGGTCGTCTCTTTGGACGCAGCCCTTGCAAATACCTCTTTTCCAGATGAACTTAGACAAATGATTGCGAGTTCAGGCGGCCGATAGAATGTGGCCGTCCCCGTAAGACCCTGTTTCTAACGCAGCATCAACACCGTTGAATAGCCCATTGAGCAGCCAGGATGATTGACATGAAAGAAAGATCAGAACTGGGGGCGAACCTGAGGATAATACATCATGCCTGAATATGTTTGGAAAGCCAAATCCGTAGCTGGAAAGATCCTCAAAGGAGAGATGAGTGCGGTCAATGAATCGGCAGTGATGTTGAACCTGAGACGGATGCGATACTCTGATATCAAAGTCAAGAAAAAGTCGAAGGATCTATTTGAAAACATTAAGTTTTTGCAGCCAAAAGTCCCGACTAAAGAGATTGTGATCTTTACCCGCCAGTTTGCAACCATGATAGATGCTGGTCTGCCATTGTTACAATGCCTGGAAATCCTTGCTGGTCAGCAGGAAAACAAGACCTTCAAAAAGGTGCTTGCTGAGGTAAAACAGAGCGTCGAGAGCGGCAACACTTTGGCAGACTCAATGAAAAAACACCCAAAAGTGTTTGATGACCTCTTTGTGGGACTGGTTCGTGCCGGAGAGACGGGAGGCGTCCTGGACACAATACTAAGGCGTCTATCAACATTTCTAGAAAAATCCGAAGCTGTGAAGCGAAAAGTAAAGGGTGCCCTGATTTATCCTGCTGTCATGTTGTTGGTGGCCGTAGCAGTGGTCGCCGTGCTGCTGCTGTTCGTGATACCTGTCTTCAAAGAAATGTTTGCGGGCGCCGGTCAGAAATTGCCTGGCCCTACACTTCTCGTAATCGGCATGAGCGAATTCCTACAAAAATACATAATTTACATCGTAATAGTTCTCGTAGCCGCTTTTTTTGCCGTTCGAAAATATTACCATACAAACAAAGGCAGGCTCTTGTTCGACAGGATTGCCCTTAGGTTGCCAGGAATCGGGAATCTCCTAGAAAAGGTTGCGGTTGCCAGGTTCTGTTCTACTTTGGGCACTATGCTTTCTAGTGGTGTTCCTATTATGGATGCTCTCGAAGTCACGGCCAAGACAGCAGGAAATCTCGTCCTGGAAAACGCGGTGATGAGTGCCAGAAAGGCAGTTGCCGAGGGCCGCTTTATCGCGGACCCACTAATGGAAACAGGTGTGTTTCCAGGTATGGTGGTAAGAATGATCGCAGTTGGGGAAGCAACTGGAGCCTTGGATGCTATGCTTGCCAAAATCTCAGAGTTTTATGAGGGAGAGGTGGATGTAGCTGTGCAGGCTCTCACCCAGTTACTGGAGCCGATTATGATCGTCTTTCTCGGTGGAGTATGTGGGGGTATGGTCATTGCCATGTACTTGCCAATTTTTTCTATGGCCGGCGCCGTTTCTGGGGGTCATTAGATATGGGGGCCTTTTCAGGAGGCTTTTTCAGGATTCTTTTATTGTTGACATTGTTTTACTATACCTATTCAATATAATGTTTAATTTTTATATAGTCGTGGTGCGTTGTGCTGTTGGCATCTCTATTCCTGAAATGGCCGACCCAATATTGCCGAAACCAAGGCAGTGCCAGTGTAACTACCTTTCTTGAAGTCAAGCAATTAATGCTGCGGAAGCTCTGGATGCTTAGCTTCACTAGAAGGCAAGACTCAAAATTACCCTAGAGGAATTTCTCGTGCCAAAAATTGGAGATCTGTTGAAAGAGACGCTCGCTCGTGGAGGCTCCGACTTGCACCTCATTGCTGGAAGTCCCCCAGTAATCAGGGTAAGAAGTGAACTGCTGCAGCTCGACGGCAATCCTCTATCGCCTCAGGAAACTCGCGAACTCTGTTACAGCATTTTGACCGAAGGACAAAAAAAGATATTCGAGGAAAGTTTGGAGTTGGATTTATCCTTTGGCGTTCGCGATTTAGGTCGGTTTCGTGCAAATATTTATATGCAAAGAGGGAGCTTGGCTGGGGCGTTTCGCCCTATACCCTACACGATTCCTACTTTGGAGGAACTTCAGCTTCCGCAAGTGGTGGGTGAACTCTGCACGAGAACGAAAGGCCTGATTCTGGTGACCGGGCCCACAGGGTCTGGGAAGTCCACGACGCTTGCTGCCATGCTTGACAGGATTAATACTACAACGCATCAACACATTGTAACGATTGAAGACCCTATGGAATTCCTTCATCGCCACAAATCATGTCTAATGAGTCAGAGAGAGGTGCATGGAGACACCAAGAGTTTTCCTTTAGCTTTACGATCGGTGTTAAGGCAAGATCCTGATGTGGTTCTTATTGGAGAGATGCGTGACCTGGAAACCATGGAGGCAGCTTTGACCGTTTCAGAAACAGGGCATCTTACCCTAGCCACCTTGCACACAAATTCCTGTGTGGAGACAATCGGCAGAATCATAGATGCCTTCCCTGCGCACCAGCAGTCTCAAGTCCGTACGCAATTGAGTTTCGTTCTTCTAGGAGTGATGTGTCAGACGCTGATCCCGACGTTGGACGGCCAAGGTAGAATTATGGCTCTTGAGATAATGATTCCCAATGCGGCAATACGCAATCTGATAAGGGACAACAAAATCCACCAGTTGTACTCTCAGATGCAAATAGGCCAACAAGATTCTGGAATGATGACTTTGAATCAATGTCTCTTTGCATTATGCCAGAAGCGCCTGATTTCGTGGGAAAACGCCCTAACACGATCCTTTCCTGTCGAAGAATTTAGACAGATGATGGACAACTCCACCCTACGACCATGAGGTCAGTCTGAACTTACCGCGCCAAAAAAATGTTGCCTGTCTGACGGTTCAATGAGAATGCTCAACTTCCACGGTTGAGGATAGCGGTAAAAATTATATAGAAAGCAATAAGCTCTCCAGTAACTTTCCGCCGACCTTGACATATGAATAACCCAATAGGAATGTGGTTATCAAAATTGTTATAGAGATAAGGAGATGTGGAGATTGGTTTGGAGTATTATATCGAAAAATTGATAGTCTTTCTTCCATAGGAAATCCCACCCTAGACTCTATTGACAATTATTGTCAGTGGGTGACAATTTTTGTCATCTTACAAATCTCGTAATACAAACAGTTTATGAAACATGTTCGTTTCTCAATGACAATTATTGTCAATCACTTTCATGTGGTGTCATTTACGACACTAACGGTCTCTGTGATATTGAATAGTTACAGCTATTGTGGTTTTGGCACGCGTGTTGCATCTATTTCCGGCAAAGAGCAGAGGATTCAAGATGCTGCTGGCAGTGGGCTGGCAGTAAACAAAAATAAACAACAACACAGGAAAGGAAGGAACGAATCATGAAGAATCAAAAAGGTTTCACACTGGTCGAGTTGATGGTCGTGATAGCCATTATCGGTATTATCACCGCAATCGCAATTCCCTATTACAACAACTACAAAGCAACAGCTTGTGACCAGGCAGCACTTGCAGATTTGTACAACGTTAAAGCAGCTGTGCAAAAATATCTCACTGATGCAACCTTGAAGGGGACAGCTGTTAATTTCGATACTACTACAGCGGTGTCGACAGTGGTGGCTGATACCACAGGAGCATATGGCTACCCGGGCCCCACAACTAAGTGTGGCGTTAAAGTGGAAGTGGGTTCCCCTGCTACTGGTGCGAAGGCTTCTGCAAGCAAAGGTACAGCCCAGGGTATAAAGGGTTGGTATCTAAATATGGACGGTGGTGGGCAACCGGCGCCCCTGTGAGATGGGTAAAAGACATACTTCCTAAACTACAACACCACTTAAGACGGTTTTAACCGTGGGCTCCAGAGATACCCTGGGGCCCATACTGATTTGTGCCATGATAGCGTCGGTCGGATATCGAGACCGGTGTTCCGGTGACATTGGTATCCGCAGGACCATCAAGGGATATTGCGAGTGAAGTCACCCATACAAACCAAAAGCTAATAATACAAACAGCATAGCGGACACGATTATTCATAACCACTTTATTTTCATTCTTGATCGCTGTTGGGAGTTTGTGTGTTGCATAAATATTCCCGCTCGGTTATCCTGAACTGAGAGTTTCATGCCTCGATGAGGGTTATCGTCCATGAGAGGATTTACCCTTACTGAACTTATCGTTGTGGTTGCTATCATGGCTTTGGCGGCCACTTTGGGAACCCGCTATTACTTTACCAATGTCGAGATGTATCGCTTCCAGAATGCTCTTTCCGAATTCAAGTCCTCTGTAAATTTAGCTCGGTCGAGATCAATGACCGGGGTGGTTGCCGCTAAACCCTTAGCAATTAATATCAACACAATAGAAATCGATGGGTCTAACATCATTAAACTTAACCCTACTCTAAACCAAGACCTCACCGTTGTAACAAACGGCACCTATGTTACGCTACTCGGATTTTGCCCTAATGATTCATCACAAAAGGAATTACTGGCGAAGACTCCTCCAGTTACTTTCCCTTATTGGATAAATGGTCCCCTGTGGAAGGTAACCTCCAGTAATGGGAGTTCACCTGTGGCTGTGGATGTAATCTTAAAAGTGCCTGCCTTCGGTAAATCCATTGCCTTCAATGCTACAACACCCGCAACAGCTTATATGCATCTGAAGTCCGCCATGCGGATTATGCAGTATACCTCAGGGGAAGAATCTAAAGCTCAAACTTATGCTGGGGCTTATGAATCTGGACCATCAATCGATTATAAATATAAGAGCAATGTCGAGGTGGGGTTCGCTATCAAAACAGATGAGTCCAAGCCATGTGGCCCAGGTCTACCAGAAATTGGGAAAGACGAAATAAAGGAAATCGTCTTTGATAAAGGTCTCACGGCATGGGGTAAGGCCTATTGTGTTACTTTTAGATTGAAGTCAGGGACTACGGCTTCAACGGTAAGTTACACTATTTTACCCACTGGGGTCCTTACCCAGCCCTGACAGGAGCAGTCCGTTGAAAAAACTCAATCTAAGGTCGTTCTTGAGATATCTTACCCTAAACAAGGCCGGATTCACCTTAATGGAAGCAATGGTTGCAATCTTGATATTGACTGTAGGATTGTTAGGAGTGGGTTACGGTTTACACGTCTCATATAAAATTGACAACGATAGCATTGGGTTACTAAGTCGCACCGAGAACAATAAAAAGGTGGGATTAAGGGCCGTCTTCAATGATCGCCAACCTAAAGTCTATGAGACACTTAAATGAGGGACAAAGGTTTTACCATTATTGAGATGATGGTTTCGCTGGTGGTTTTTTTACTGGTTGTGGCTATAACAGTATCTGTGATTACTTACCAGAGCCGCTTGGCAGTGTATAAAATCCAAGCAACAAGTGCTCAGCAAGCTGTTGAGACCGCCCTAGTACTGATAAGAAATGATTTGATGCAGGCCGGAAGATGGGCGATGGCAACAACGAGTAAGGACGCAACTACGCTCTTTATTAAATATAACGGGTTCCTCAATCTTGAAGCGCCTTCTACCCCCGCAGAGAACTGTACGAAGCTCCGGAGCGCTTCCTGTCCAAGTTGCGATAGTATTGACTGTGGATCAGCTTGGACCAAGGTCGTATCTTCTAATTCCTTCACCATGGATAGATTTCCTAAGTTTTATTGGGAAGATGAAACGGGTCGGAAATCCATCTTTCTTGGGGCTCTCAGCCTTAAAGATGATTGCAAAACACTGGAGGGTGGGGCTCAGTCATTAACGGTAACCCCTAGTTCTAATGCCTCGGATCCAATGCAGACCCTGAAGTTTGATGTCTCATCAGTCTTAGGGTCGTCGTCATTCAAGGCAGGATCATCTTATGCGTCTCCTGCAATTGTTTACCAGTGCATAAACAACAAACTGCTCCGCAATGGTGCGGAAATCCTTGGGGGGGATATCTCTGTCCAATCTTTGACATTCCAACAATATCCTCTTTATTGGTCAGTCATTGTTAACTATCAGTGGAAATCACGCCTTCCCACATCCGAATCTGTAACAGTTCCATCAACTCAGGAAATCCGTGTAGGCATCCCTAGTAAGTACGTCTTGAGGGTAGGGGGATAACATGCGTAACGAGTCTGGAGTTGCTCTTATTACGGTGATGGGATTGTTGGTTGTTATGAGTCTCATAGGAGTTGGGTTGATTTCACAAACCGTAATAAATACCAAGCTTTATGAAGCCCTGGGAACTTCTTACCAAGGGGTTCCGGCTGCACAACAAGACTTTGTCACAAAGGCTAATGTCGGAACAGGTAATCTGGTAGTGGGTTTGGGCAAACGCCCTAGTGACAGTACTCTAGTGACGGTAATTTATGGTCGCAAGGCAGGAGAAAACTGGCAACCTGATTTAAGCAACCCTAATTTCTACCAATATTGGAATGGAAACGGGACAGTTACCACAGGCGGCTCCACGGTAACAGTCTCTAACTCTTATACTGGAAAGAAGGGTATGGATGAGAGTTCTTTTCTACTCAAGGACGATACAGGTGCTTTGCAATGCTGGACGAGTTACAGTCTCCACGTAGAATTTACAGCTCTCTCCAGCCCTAGTTTCGGGGTCTACTTTAACAGCGACACTGTAAATAAAAAAGACATCACAGGATACCTTTTTCAGATTTCTCCGATTGATAATACCTTCTCTATAGCGGAAGTGCACAATGGCAAGGTAAACCACGGTAGCAGTTATCAGTCAATAATGTTTAATGATTCTTCGATAAAGGATGCCAACGGGAACAACCCTTTCGTGAATTGGATGAATTCGACCTCCGTGGATACAAGCCCACCCTTTGATCCTAAAGGGCACAGCATGGACATATCGGTCCAAAGTCAAGGTAAAAATTCTGAGATGACTGTCGTTGCGAATGTGGATGGGGTTCAAGTTATGACGTACAAAGACAAAAGCTTGAACCCGAATTTTGTACCCAGCTTGATTGGCCTTAGCAATTGGAGCGGGAAAGGTTGGGGCACTGCCACCGCGCCTGCTTCGGTATCTTTTAAGAATATTTCAGTTACGAACGCTACTCCATAATTCTTCTTAATAAGACTTTCAGAGTCCAATATCTCAGAAATTTTATTGAAAAGCTGAAAACCATGCTCCCATTACCATTATGAAGTAACCCCCCAAGACCCTACTGACAATTTTTGTCACCCAGGTGACAATTTACGGTACCCAGCAAAGCTAGTAATACAAACATGTTATGCAACATGCCGGTTTTGGTGACAGTTTTTCTCACTCACATTCATGCGGAGTTATTTGCCGAGAAATACCGGTCTCTGTGATATCAAATTGTTACAGCTATTGAGGTTTGGCACACTTGTTGCTATAAACTACGGTAAGGAGCAAAGGATTCAAGACACTGCGGAGGAGGCCGGCAGTAAAAAATAAAAAACACAGGAGTGGTCATAATGCAATCGTCCAGATATTGAGAAAATGGTATCGCTTGAGATTCCGGATAGGTAGTGTGTGACACATTTACCTGTTTATGAGTTCCTGTTAGAGATAGTTACGTCGGCGTATCCCAAAGAGAGGATGAACCCTATGAAAACCTGTATGGGAAACAACAAGGGATTTGCCTTAATCGAGCTGATGGTCGTAGTAGCTATAATTGGTATTATAACTGCAATTGCAATTCCTTATTACAACAATTACAAGAAGACCTCCTGTGACCAAGCAGCTCTAGCTGACTTATACAATGTGAAGGCTGCTGTCCAGAAAAAAATGACTGATGATGTGTTGAGTTCCACTGGAATCAATCAGGACCTTGGTGCTGCACTGACAGCAGTACTGGCTGATGGTTTAGCTGGGAAGGGAACATATGGTTACCCCGGACCTACCAAGAAGTGTGGCGTAACCATTACCAACAGCGGCAGCGTAGCAACAGCAACAGCCGGCCAAGGTACGGGTACCAAGTGGGTGGTGGATATGGCCGGTGGGGTTGGTACAGCCACAACGGCACAGACCCCAGCCCCTGTCTTGTTCCAGAGCTATTTCGATAGCATGAGTGATTTGAAGCCATTGATGGGTGATTGGGCCTTGACTGGCACAGGTGGTTTGAAACCCAATGCTCTCAACCGTGCGGGTGAGCAAAGATTGGCATTTGGTGATAGTTCATGGACCGACTATAACGTTGATGTTACCGCAACACTGAATTCCGGAAATGGTTATGGTGTGTATTATCGTGCGGATTCAAATCCCAACATTTCCGGGTATGTTTTTCAGTACGATCCAGGTTGGACGAATCAGTTCATAGTGAGAAAGGTGACGAGCGGTAATGAACAGTCACCGTTCCAGTCTGTGGCTATGCCTCCAGGATTTTCCATACTCAATAAGCAACATGACATCAGCATCTCTTTACAGGGGAGCCAACAAACCATCAAGGTTGATGGACAAACGGTACTAAGCTTCTCTGATTCTACTTTTACCAAGGGGAATGCTGGGCTGAGAAGCTGGGGAGGCTCTTCAGTGGTTTTCGACTCTGCTACCGTAACCAAACCGTAGGCTTCTAGACCGAGAAGGTCTAGGGAAGTAGATTCCTATGAAAAATCATTCGGGATTCACTTTGGTAGAATTGATGGTCGTAGTATCCATAATTGGT
>Ga0194056_10001312_pt1 | contig 13622 bp, 13 predicted proteins | sample SepL4413m_MetaG_FD_155458 | JGI IMG/M metagenome (GOLD analysis project Ga0194056, IMG submission 155458) | Anoxic zone freshwater microbial communities from boreal shield lake in IISD Experimental Lakes Area, Ontario, Canada - Sep2016-L442-13m | ecosystem: Environmental > Aquatic > Freshwater...
CCTTCATACCGCTTCAAGAGATCCACCAGCCATTCGATGGATTCCATATCCAGATGGTTGGTGGGTTCATCCAGCAGGAGGACGTCCGGATGGGCGAAAAGAACTTGAGCCAGCAGAACCCGCAGCTTGAACCCACCCTGCAAGGTGCGCATTTCCTTCGTGAAAACGTCTTCGGTAAAGCCAAGGCCGGACAGCAGTTTGGCGGCATCCGCTTCCATGGTGTAACCGCCCGCCTGCCCGAATTCATCCTCGACCAACCCGCTGCGTTCATGCTCGGCATCGGTCAGATCCGTTTTGGAGTACAGGGCTTCACGTTCCAAATGAAGATCCCAGAGTTTCTTGTTGCCCATGAAGACGGTGTCCAGAATGGCAACGTCGTCGAATTCCGCATGTTCCTGACGCAAATACCCAAGGGTGCAGTCCCGGCCAATGGACACTTCCCCGTGGCTTGCAGGAATGAGGCCCGCCAGAATTTTAATAAAGGTGGATTTGCCAGAGCCATTGGCGCCGATGAGGCCATAGCAGTTGCCCGGGTTGAATTGGACGCTGACATCTTCAAATAAAATATCCGGTCCAAATCTTTTGGTAAGCTTTGTTGTAGCAATCACGCAATCATTCCAATCTCAAAATACGGCTGAATTTCCATGTGGCGGGGAGACATGATGCCCGACCAGATGGCCAACATCAAGTTATTACGAAATCTGGTTCACGTGAAGCCGCGAAGATGTGAAGTAGAGGGGTTCTGCTTATGAGCTTGTGATGGGCTCCTTCAGAGAGTAAAAAGGGTGTCAGTTTCCCCGTTTTCCCGCCGGGGGGTGTCGGTTCGGGCGAATTTTCATTACGGTGAGGTCCAATGGAGAGTTTCGGAAAATCACAAGAAGATATATTGGTTCGTATTGTGCGTGATCGGCGGAAGGATATCGCCGCAGCGAAGCGTTCGGTGGCGGTGAATGAACTCTATAGCCTGATTGAGCAGAGGGTGGATTATCGCAGTCTTTCAGCGGCATTGTTGCATAGTCCCGCACCCCGGATTATTGCCGAGGTCAAAAAGGCAAGTCCATCAGCCGGGCAGTTGCGCGTGTCGTTTGATCCCGCGGCGATTGCCCAGGCCTATGTGTCAGGTGGGGCGGCGGCGATTTCGGTGCTGACGGAGCCCAACTATTTCATGGGCTCGCAGGCGGACCTCAAGGCGGTCCGGCGCTGTGTCACGGTGCCCGTGTTGCGTAAAGACTTCATGGTGGATGTCTATCAGTTGCTGGAAGCGGCGGCCTGGGGCGCCGATGTGATTTTACTGATTGTCGCCGCCTTGAATCCGGCGCAGTGCAAGCTCCTTTACAAGGAGAGCCGGGAACTAGGCTTGGAAGCCATTGTGGAAGTGCATACTGCCGAGGAATTAAAGGTGGCGCTGGCTTGTGAGGAAGCCATAATCGGGGTAAACAGCCGGAATCTGAAGACCTTGAAGACGGACCTGGCGGTGGCGTATGGGCTGGCGAAGCTGATGCCGAAGAACCGTATTTGTATTGCGGAAAGCGGGATCAAGACGCGGGATGATATTCTTGGCTTGCAGGAGGCCGGGTATAAAGGCTTTTTGATTGGAGAATCCTTGCTTCGGGAGCCTTTGCCGGGAAAAGCGCTGAAAGCCTTGCGGACACCCGTTTGATCGGGAGGGACACATGTTTACGGTAAAGATTTGCGGGTTAACCAATCTGGATGATGCAAGGTGGGCGCTGGAGCAGGGGGCGGATTATCTGGGCTTTGTGTTGTATCCCAAGTCGCCCCGGCATGTGGCGGTTGAGGCCCTGGCGAAGATTGTGGCCCGGCTGCCGGAGCATGCCAGGACGGTCGGCGTTTTTGTAAATATGGAGCCTGACCTGGTAAAACAGATTGCGTCCGATTGCCGGTTGTCGGCTGTGCAGTTGAACGGGGATGAGGCTCCAGCTGATTTTTCGGACTTCAGCGTTCCTGTGTGGCGTGCCGTACGGCTCGAGGCGGGGCGTTGGAATCCCGTGCCGGAGCAGTGGAGGGCGGAGCGATTTGTGCTGGATGCCGCTTCCCCTGCCTATGGTGGAAGCGGTTTAAAAATTGATTGGGCGGTCGGACGTGACTTTGCGTCACGCCACCCGGCGATGCTGGCAGGTGGCCTTGAGCCTGACTCGGTGGCGGAAGCCATCAGGCAGGTCCGGCCGATGGGTGTTGATGTGTCAAGCGGGGTGGAATGTTCTCCCGGGAAAAAGGATTTCCGCAAAGTGGCTGCTTTCATCGCGAATGCAAGGGCGGTCGCAGGAGTAATAGAATGAAGTCAGGATGTGCCAACATGAACGATTTGAAATCAGGACCGGATGCGATGGGACATTTTGGAATCTATGGCGGACGCTACGTGGCGGAGACGCTGATGCCGGCCTTGATGGAGGTGGAAACGGCGTATCGGGCGGCCCAGGCGGATCCAGCCTTCGATGCGGAATTCCGTTATCTGCTCAAGCACTATGTGGGGAGACCATCGCCGCTTTATTTTGCACCGCGCCTGACGGAAGCGTTTGGTGGCGCCCGGATATTCCTGAAACGTGAAGATCTCAACCATACCGGGGCCCATAAGGTCAACAATACCCTGGGCCAGGCGATCCTGGCGCGCCGGATGGGGAAAAAGAAACTGATGGCAGAGACTGGCGCCGGCCAGCATGGTGTGGCCACTGCCACGGTGGCAGCCCGTTTCGGAATGGAATGTGATGTCTATATGGGTGAGGAGGATATCCGCCGGCAGGCCCCCAACGTGACGCGCATGAAACTTCTGGGTGCGCGCGTGGTGCCTGTAAGCAGTGGAACCCGGACGCTCAAGGACGCCATGAGTGAGGCGTTGCGGGCGTGGGTGGCGGAGGTGGATACCACATTTTATGTCATCGGGACGGTGGCGGGGCCGCATCCCTATCCCATGATGGTCCGTGATTTTCAAAGTGTCATAGGAATTGAAGCACGCGAACAGTTCCTGGAGCACGAACACCGTTTGCCCGACATGGTGATCGCCTGTGTTGGTGGGGGCAGCAATGCGGCCGGCATGTTTTATCCATTCATCAATGATGCTGCAGTCAGGCTGGTCGGGGTGGAGGCGGCCGGACATGGCCTGGCGTCGGGGCAACATGCGGCCAGTATTGAAGCGGGGAGAGCGGGAATCCTCCATGGCAGCAAATCCTATGTGCTGCAGGATGAGGCCGGTCAGATTGTGAATGCCCACTCTATTAGTGCCGGGCTGGATTATCCCGGTGTTGGGCCCGAGCATGCCCTCTGGGCGGACTTGAAGCGTGTGGTCTACTCCGGAATTACCGACCATGAGGCGGTGGCCGCCTTTTATGATGTGACGTTGCTGGAAGGCATCATTCCGGCGCTTGAGTCCAGCCATGCTGTTGCCGAGGCGCGAAAGCGCGCCCAGGAGATCGGGAAAGACGGGACGATCGTGGTTTGCCTGTCCGGGCGTGGTGATAAAGACCTCGAGAGTGTCCTGGAATATAAACCCGCCTAAAATTGACAAAAGAGGAGGAAACTGGCAGGTTATAGCCCTACGTATGGCAACGAGTGATGAACCAAGGGCGAACCCACGCGTCGTGCTGGGTGTAACGGGCTCAATTGCAGCATTTAAGGCTGTTGAATTGCTGCGCCTGATGCAGAAAAAAGGTTGGGATGTTTCTGTCGTCATGACGGAAGCAGCGACCCGGTTCGTCACTCCGCTGACATTTCAGACTTTGTCCAGAAATACGGTGGGCTCAGGCTTGTTTGATGAAATGGATGGATGGCATCCGGAGCACATTGCCTATGCAGACCGGGCTGATTTGCTGTTGATCGCCCCCTGTACCGCCAACGTTATCGCCAAACTAGCGCAGGGTTTGGCAGATGATTTACTTACTTGTACGGCACTTGCCACGAAGGCGCCACTTGTCATCGCACCTGCCATGAATGACAATATGTGGGCTCATCCGGCAACCAGGGCCAATGTTGTGCTGCTGAAGTCCCGCGGGGTGGCTTTTGTGGAGGTGGCTTCGGGAGATCTGGCTTGTGGCCGGGAGGGGCCGGGGCGTTTGGCTGACCTCCAGGATATTCTTGCGGTGGTCGAGTCTGTATTCGCTGAAACGTTTCTAAAAGAGGAGTGAACGCATGACGAAAAATGTACTGGTAGCCCTGCTTTTAATTGCTTTGTCGGTGGTTATTATGATTTTCACCAAGGGGGATTCCCCTGTGAATCTGATATTTATGGTGATCAAGCCAGCCGCCTCCCTGGTATACCTTTGCTTTATCGCTTTGGGTGTGACCATTGGTGTCCTGTTGAAATAATTATCTTATGCCTGATTTTGAAATACCCGGTTTTGAGCTGATTGAAAAAGTCGGTGAAGGAGGTATGGGGCAGGTCTGGAAGGCCCGTCAGCTATCTTTGGACCGGCTGGTGGCGATCAAGCTTCTCCCTCCCAAGTTGAGTCATGATGCTGAAAGTATGCATCAGATTATCAAGGAGGCCAGGACGGCCGCAAAGCTGAAGCATCCCGGCATTGTTCATGTTTATGACGCCTGTGAGCAGGATGGACATTGCTGTTTGGTGATGGAGTATATTGACGGGTATAACGTCGGGCAGTGGCTCGCACGCAAACAGGTAATCTCCTCCAAGGATGCGTTGGTGGTGATAGAGTCCGTTGCCCTCGCCCTGAAATATGCCTGGCGTGAGGCCGGGTTGATTCACTGTGACCTCAAGCCTGAAAATATCATGATTGACCATGATGGCTCCATCAAGGTGGCGGATCTTGGCTTGTCACGCACTCTTGATTCTCAGGGTGCCAATCCGGCCTCCGATGAAGTCGCCGGCACCCCTGGCTACATCTCGCCCGAACAAGTGCAGGGGGACGATCAGTTGGACTGTCGCACTGATATTTATTCCCTGGGGTGTTGTCTGTATCAGATGGTGACCGGGGTGCGCCCATTCCATAACCTTACCGATAGCGAGGCGATGGAAGCCCATTTGACTTCCCAGATTCCGGACCCTCGTGAGATTGTTCCCGAAGTGCCGGCCAGTGTATGTGGCTTGATTGAATTGATGCTGATCAAGAACCGGGCTCATCGCATTGCGGATTGGGATGCTGTTCTGAAGGAATTGCACCGGGCACAAAAGAGTCCCCTGTCAAGCAGGGAGCTGCCTCCTGCTGGAGCCAGCACGATGCGGCGGCGCCTGCAGGCTGCTCCCACGGTTCCGGCTCCAGTCCCGCCGGATACCATGAAAGTTGAAAAGCAGCCTGCCGCGGGACGTATGACGGCGATTCTGGTGGTGGGTTTGGTGCTGGTGGCCATTCAGATCGGCAGCATGTGGTGGTTTTCCCGCAATAAACCGCAAGTTGTAACGGCGCCAATTCCGACGCTTGCTGTGAAGATTGATACCAACGTGTCCGCACAGGTGTCGCATGAGGTTCCCGGTCAACCCAGTCATGAGGCTGAAATTGCTTTAGCAATTAAACGCCTCAAACGAACCGCTAATAACTACCTGGTATCCGGTCAATTGTCTGAAGGAATCCAGTGGCTTGAAAATTACTCCGGCGGCTGGGCTTACGAGACACGTCATGTTCGCCGGGAGCTCGCTGAATCTTTGAAGAAGCAAATGACGGAGCCGGGGGAGGCTCCGAAAAACCAATTTGTAGAGCAGGATGATCCGGAACAAGTGGAAGCGGACTGGACGAACCGGTTGTATGCCATCACTTCCTGTGTGTTGTCCGGGAAATATTTAATGGCCAGCCAGCTAGTGGATGCGGCGGTGAAAGAACCGAAACTTAAGAAACACCTGGTGGAACTGACGTCAATGGATCGTTTGCTGGATGATGTGGTAACATTGCCTGACAGGCTGTTGGCGACGTATGAACCCGATATCGGCAAACCCGTCTCCATCCCGCTGGTGCGAGGCCCATTCAGAGGAATTTTGTTGGCGATCCGCGATCGCAAATTGATGCTGAAAACTCTGGATGAATCTGCGGCACAGGTGGATTTGAAATTGGAGGAAATATCACCGTCTGAACGTCAAGCCAGACTGATTGCCCTTGATCTCCCTGAAGGGAATCTGGTTCGGGGTGTGGCCGCCTACAATGGGGGGAAAGGTGATGAGGCCGATGCGCTTTGGCGCAATACAGGGTCTGTGCTGGGATCAATGTTGATTGAGCGCGTGAAGGCGGATATCGCGGCGGCTACGCGGGCTGCCGCCCTGGTCTCTGGTCGTGCTGTAGAAGAGGCTGCCATGCGTGCGGATCCCGCGTTCATTGCCTTCGCCAAACTTGCGAAAAAAAGCGGGGTGGATTTGGACCAATGTGACTTAACTAAAATGAGAAGGGCCATTGAGTCAGCCCCGCTGAACCGCGAAATCGCCATGCAGTTGGATCGGGCCATGGATGGTTTCCTGGAAACTTACGGAGCCACATCCTTTGCTGAAAAACACGCGGATCTTGTGTTAGCCTTCCAAAGCGCTTGTGGCCGCGCGATGCGTCAATAGCTGACGGGTTATTCCCCTGGATAGCGCGAAGGGCGGGTAAATTAATCCTTTTTCGCAAACAATGGCCGTAATAAATTCTGCCGGCGTCACATCAAATGCCGGCGAATAGGTTTTCACGCCTTCTGGCGCTGTGCGCCGGCCGAAACCCATGGTGATTTCTTCTGCAGCCCGCTCCTCAATAGGAATTTCCGCCCCGGTTTTCAAGGCGAAATCAAACGTGGTACTGGGAGCCAGTACATAAAAAGGTATGCCGTGAGCCTTGGCCAGAATTGCGAGACCATAAGTTCCGATTTTGTTGGCGGCATCCCCGTTGGCGGCAATGCGGTCGGCCCCGACCATGACCGCAGTGATGGCCTTTGTTTTCATGACATGGGCCGCCATGTTATCGCAGATTATGGTGACATCAATGCCTGCCTGCATCAATTCCCAGGCCGTCAGTCGGGCTCCTTGGAGGAGGGGACGGGTTTCATCCGCATAGACCCGGATGTGTTTTTTCTGCTCCGTGGCCACGTAGATTGGCGCGAGGGCCGTACCATACTCTGCTGTTGCCAACCCGCCGGCATTGCAATGGGTTAATACCGTGTCGCCATCCTTGAGAAGGGTGGCTCCATGTTTTCCGATGGCACGACACATGGCGGCATCCTCATCCCGGATCTGAATTGCTTCGCGAACCAGGCGTTCTTTGAAGGCCGGAGGCGACAGTGTGGCCGAAGAGCGGATGACCGCACGCATCCGGTCCAGTGCCCAGAAGAGATTGACGGCGGTGGGCCGCGAAGTGGCCAGATAATCGGCTGCCTGCAGGGCGGTCTCCATCAACTTATTGGTGGTGGCATCCGCATGGCCCTGAATGGCTGTGGCCACACCCATGGCGGCGGCAATGCCGATGGCTGGGGCCCCGCGTACCTGAAGGGTTTTGATGGCCTGCCAGATCTCCTCCACGCTCCGGGTGCGCAGAAAAACCAGTTCGCCGGGGAGGCGGGTTTGATCCACCATAATAACTGTGCCTGGCAGCAGGCCGGCTGTTGAATCAGGGTTCCAATCAATGGTGCGAAGTGACATAGTGGTGGCTCCGGTTAATGACGTATGACAAGCAGCAGCGCCAGGTTGACCCCATTGAACAGCCCGTGCATTATGATGGGCACCCACAGGGATTGTGTATAGAGATAGGCAAGGGAAAATCCGGAAGCAATGATCAGCAGGGGGATGAACGAGGCCAGATGTACGTGGATGGATGCAAAAAGCAACGAAACCAAAAAAATACCGGTGCCCAGGCCGCATTGTCGCACGGCAAGGGGCAGCAGTATCCCCCGGAAAAGGCACTCTTCGAAAATGGGGGCGATGGCGATGGCGAAAAGAAAGATAAGGCCCCTTGCCCAGAAGGAATAATCGCCGGATAGCAGGATAGCGATGTCTTGAAGGTTCGGGGGGTAACCTTTGGCCGATAGAATTCCCTGATATACGAGGGAGCTTGTGAGAATAAACGGGATAAGTGTAATATAAAAAACAACCCCGTATTGAATGAGCTTGGGAGACAGGGTGGCGATGCCAAAGGTTTCACTCCAACGCCAACCCCGGGAATGAGCGATCCATGCAATGCCTCCCAGTCCTGCAAGATCCAGAGTAAGCCCCTGAATGATGATCAGGGTGCCTTCGCGAGGATGGACCAGCATGGCGGAAATCGCCCATCCCAAGCTGATAAGGATGCCGACGATGCCGATAACCGCCACGCACTCCTTCCACGTCCAGGGACGTGAGCGGAGCCAGTCGATGCGGCCTGCCCAGTGAATCGGGAATTGCCTGGTGCGGATGATCAGGAGGGCTGCCGTCAGGGTCCCTCCCAATAACAGCAGGATGTATAAAACCACCACAATGAGAACAGACAGAGAACCGGTGGAGTTTAAAATAAGCTGCTCGCTGGGCATGTCCATCAGGTTTTCGGGGTGCCTTTTGGAAGCACGGTGGGCTCGATCGATTCGCGTATGACGTAGATCGGCTTTTGCTGGGCCTCATGATAGGTCCGGATCTGAAGTTCTGCCAGCAGGCCAATGGAGATAAATTGAAGGCCGAAAAAAATGAGCATGAAAGGGGTGATGACCCAGAAAGGCCGTTTAATCAGCTCGGAGCAGAATTCTGTGCCGAAAAAGTAGTACGACATGTTGGCGCCGGCCATGAAGAACAGCATCAAGAATCCGAGGGCCCCGAAAGTCATGCCCCACTTGCCGAAAATATGAATCGGCCGGGTGCTGTAGCGCATCAGGAATTTGACGGTCACAAGGTCCAGAATAACTCGGAAGGTGCGTCCGATCCCGTACTTTGTGGTGCCGAACTGGCGGGCATGGTGGTTGACCACAACTTCGGAAATCTGTCCGCCGACCCAGCTTGCCAGGGCGGGAATAAAGCGGTGAAGTTCGCCGTATAACTGAATGTTCTGCACAATTTCCCGGCGATAGGCTTTCAGGGTGCAACCGTAATCGTGAAGATGGACTCCGGTGATATGGCTTATCAGGTAATTGGCGATCATGGAGGGGAAGCGGCGGTTGATATAGGTGTCTTTACGATCCCGGCGCCAGCCGCTCACAACGTCAAATCCCTTATCAACTTCAGCCAATAACTTTGGAATGTCCGTGGGGTCATTCTGCAGGTCGGCGTCCATGGTGATGATGATCTCGCCGTGCGACTCACGGAAGCCGGCGCTCATGGCGGCGGTTTGACCGAAGTTGCGGCGAAACTGGATGAGGTGGAGTCCGGGATATTGACGGGACAGCTCTTTCATCTTTTTCCATGAATTGTCCTTGCTCCCGTCATCAATCAGCACAATCTCATAAGAACGGCCGGTCGCCGTCAATGCGGTATGGAGACGGGATACCAGAAGCTCGACACTCTCTTCTTCGTTATAAATTGGAACCACCACGGAAATCTCTGTCATAACGCTTCCTCATCCTTTATGAACCGTGGTTTGTACCACAGTTTGGTCTTCCTGCCACGGATAAAAGTGATCATCCCGATGGCCAGCAGGGCGGCCAGCAGGTCCGTGAGGGCGTCGGCTAAGCATGCAGTGCGACCAGGGACAAATGATTGGTGCATCTCATCGGAAATTCCCCAGAAGAACGTAATCAGGGCTGAGGTGCTGGTTATTCTCCACCAGTGCCAGGAGAAAGCATGAGCAAGCCCCCAGACCCAGAACAGGGCCAGAATGCCGTATTCAACCAGATGAACCAGCTTGATCACTCCAAATATCGGAAAATGCTTCAGTGCTTCGGGGGACGGATAGCTGGACATCCAGAAAATAAGCCCCATATAACCCAGGGCCGGTAAAAGGTATAAGCCGCGTTTCATGGCTGCAAATTGTGCGGAAACCTGCAATGAAGGGCAAGCCTCCTTTGCTGATTCATTTCAGTCTCGACACAGCAAGACTGGCATCGCAGGATGGCGGGCATGATTTCAAAAGTTAAGAAACAAGATGATGTGCGCCCCGACCGGAGGGAGGCGAAATTGGTTGAATTGGCCCGCATTCGCGGGGATAGCGCGGTGGTCGCCACGCGGGCGATCCAACTCAGCCGTCAGCTGAACATTTCCACCTGGATCGCGCTGGGGATTGCCGAGCGCCTGATCTCCATGAAAGAGGCCAGGATTCTCGATCAGGTCGGACGCTGCAAGGAACTGCAGGCGGCAATCCTTGATAAACGGCGCACGGTGGCCGAATTACGGGTAACAATGCCTTATGCCGCTCATTTTCTCGCCGTTGAGCTGGCGGATTTGATGAAAAAAAACGCGGGTGATATCCGTGTCGTCATTCGTATCCTCGAATCATTTTTGAATGCGGAACGGAAGACGGGTGAAGACGAGTTGTCCATGCGGGTACGTACCCGTCCCATTGCGGATTATGCCGTCATCGTGGGCAGGATTCTGGGCATCATGCGCCGTACCCGCTGCGAGGTGCGAATGGCCCTGGAGGTGGATGCGGGTCATGTGACCGAGCAATTTGCTGCTGATCACATCAGGCAGAGAAGGCGTTTGGCCATGGAAGAGTATCAGAATAACCGTGTTGCTGAAGCCCCGCCGGTCCGCGATCACTGGTCGAAGCCGGGGTGAGATAAAAAAGGCGGCCGGGTTTCCCCGGCCGCCTTTTCCACTTTCGGTGAAAGATCTTCAGTTGATCTTTTTCATTTCCCGGCGCTTGGTAACAATTTCCTCGGCCAGCCCGAACGGTACGGCTTCGTAATGCTCGAAGTGCATGGTGTACGAGGCGCGTCCCTGCGAAATGGTGCGGACTACGTTTGAGTACCCGAACATTTCGCTGAGCGGTACCATGGCGCGGATGACCTTGTATTCCGCCTGCTCATCCATGGAGTCAATACGACCACGGCGCTGACAAACCGAGCCCGTGGCGGCGCCCATGTAGTCTTCCGGGGTAACCACTTCCACTGACATCACCGGCTCCAGAAGGTGCGGCTTGCTTTCCAGGAAAAGCTTGTGGAAACCGGCACGGGCGGCCTCGGTAAAGGCGAACTCATTGGAATCAACCTCGTGGTATGATCCATCGTAAAGCACGACGCGCATATCCACCACGGGGAATCCGCCGACCGGTCCCTTCAGCATGGCTTTGATCACGCCTTTTTCCACAGGCGCAATAAAGTTCTGTGGAATGCGGCCACCGCGAACTTCGTTGACAAACTCGAAGCCTTCGCCGGGGGCGAGTGGCTCAAGGCGCATACAGACATGCGCGAACTGACCGCGACCACCGGACTGCTTGACGTGCTTGTATTCGCCGTCGGACAGGCAGGTTCCTGTTTCGCGATAAGCCACTTCAGGACGGCCCACCTGGCCCACAACGGCGTACTCACGTTTCATACGCTCCACGAGTACTTCCAGATGAAGTTCGCCCATACCCGCGATAATCGTTTCCTTGGTTTCGTCATCAAAGCTGACCACGAAAGTGGGATCTTCATCCGCCAGAGAATGAAGGGCATGGCTCAATTTCTCATCATCAGCCCGACTCTCAGGCTTTATGCTGATGGAGATTACCGGGGCCGGGAATTCAATGGACTCGAGGACAATCTGATCATCCTCAAAGCACAACGTGTCGCCGGTTTTGGTTTGCTGCAGGCCGACGGCGGCCACAATATCACCGCACCGGGCAATATCGATGGATTCCTGCCGGTTGGCATGCATCCGCAACAGCCGGCCGATGCGTTGCTCCTTCTTTTGAGTGCTGTTATACACCGGCTTTCCAGCGGTGATGGATCCCGAGTAAATTCGTATGAAGACAATTTTGCCCATGTGCTTATCAGCGGCGATTTTGAACGCCAATGCTGAGAAAGGTTCGTCTTCAGAATGTTTCCGGTGCACTTCACCTTCACCTACACGCCCGATCACCGGCGCGATGTCGGCAGGGGAGGGGAGGAAGTCCACCACCCCGTCCAGCAGGCGCTGCACTCCCTTGTTTTTAAAGGCGGAACCGCAATAGATGGGAATCACTTTGCGGGCAATGGTGGCTTGCCGCATGCTGGCCATGATTTCCGCTTCCGACAGATCGCCGGTCTCAAGGAATTTTTCCAGAAGGGTGTCGTTCTGCTCCGCGCATTTCTCAACGAGGAAGGCATGCCATTTTTTGGCTTCTTCCAGACGTTCTGGAGCGATGGATACTTCGGTCCAAGTCTGGCCGCGATCCTGTTCGTTGTAAACAATCTCCTTCATTTTAATCAGATCGATGATGCCGGAGAAACCTTCTTCCTTGCCAATCGGGATGACGATGGGTACGCCATTGGCTCCCAGAATATTCTGGATCTTTTCGACAACGCCGAAGAAATCAGCGCCGGTACGATCCATCTTGTTAATGAAGGCAATCTTCGGAACGCTGTATTTTTCGCTCTGACGCCAGACTTGTTCGGACTGGGGTTGAACACCACCGACGGCGCAGAAGAGGGCTACAGCCCCGTCTAATACACGCAGACTGCGTTCCACCTCGGCGGTGAAGTCCACATGCCCGGGAGTATCGATCAAGGAAATACGATGTCCGCGCCAGTGGGTGGTGGTGGCGGCGGAGGTGATGGTGATCCCGCGTTCCTGCTCCTGATCCATCCAGTCCATGGTGGCGGCGCCATCATGAACTTCCCCGATTTTGTGGGTTTTGCCGGAATAGAAAAGAATACGCTCGCTACACGTGGTTTTTCCAGCGTCAATGTGAGCCATAATTCCAATGTTTCGAATCTGCGATAAAGCAATTTTTTCGTCAGCCATAATGAGTTCCTAAAAGAATACACTACCCGCGAACTTTTCCCGGGTAAAAACGCGCGCACTATGAGGCGATAGACGTTGAGAATCAAGTAAAAACTGGTTAGTATGAACCGCATGATCAAAGAAACCAAGGAGGGGTATTTTAAGTTTGCCCCGCGTTTTGCTGGTGAGGCTGTATTTCAGCCTTCCATTCTGGATGAACTCAATCGTTGGCGGGAAAGGCTTTTTGCTCTTCAAATGATCGGGATGTACAAGGAGGGCGAACTCAAAGGGGTCGGATATGGCAACATCAGCGTCCGGACAGCCGGCGGCTTTGTAATTACTGCCACCCGGACAGGCGGCCTTGAAAAGCTTGGTCCGCAGCACTATACCGAAATTGTGGGGGTGGATCTGGCGCGTAATGCCGTTGAGTTCCGTGCGGAATCACCGGGCACAACGCCCTCAGCTGAATGCATGACCCACGCCGCATTTTATCAGGCAGATCCTGCGATCGGGGCGGTGATTCATGTCCATCATCTTGATTTTTGGAAGCGACTCCTGAATCACGTTCCCACCACGGCGCCTGAGGTTGCGTATGGAACCACTGAAATGGCTCGTGAAATTATCCGGCTCTATCGTGAAACCGAACTGCCCGACCGGAAACTAGCCGCCATGGCTGGCCATGAGGAAGGGGTCATCTCATTTGGCAAGGATCTTGATGAGGCGGGAAGTGTATTGTTAGATGCGTGGGAGAAGTCAGTGGGCAGTGGGCAGTAGGCAGAGAGCAGTTGGCAGGGGGCAGTAGACAGAGAGCAGTTGGCAGGGGGCAGTAGGCAGAGAGCAGTTGGCAGGGGGCAGCGACTGCCTACTGCTCACTGCCCACTGATTTCTGGCGCAGGAAAAG
>Ga0194056_10001315_pt1 | contig 13607 bp, 5 predicted proteins | sample SepL4413m_MetaG_FD_155458 | JGI IMG/M metagenome (GOLD analysis project Ga0194056, IMG submission 155458) | Anoxic zone freshwater microbial communities from boreal shield lake in IISD Experimental Lakes Area, Ontario, Canada - Sep2016-L442-13m | ecosystem: Environmental > Aquatic > Freshwater >...
CTTCTTCCACTACGATATGTGAACCTACCGGCAGGTTATATGTTTTCTTTTCTTTTCCTTCAACAATGATACAAGGCAATTTGGTCTTATCTTTTGTTTCGATAACCACTTTCTCTCTATGACCTGTTTGTTCATCGGCCTCATCACGGTAGGTGATGCCTTCGATCAGACTTTCAAATTTGATCAAACCGTTTGCTTCTGCCACGATCACGTTGTTGAACGGATCCCATGTACAAATGATATCGCCTTTTACCACTTTCTGACCGTCTTTCACGTTCAGGATAGCACCATAAGGAATATGCATGGTATTCAACAATCGGTCAGATTTCACGTCAATATTCCTGATCTCACCGGTACGTCCGATAACCACATTGATCTTTTTACCTTCATGATTTTCGGTATGTACCGTACGCAATCCGTCGAACTGAATGGTTCCGTCGAATTTAGCTGGCAGGGTTGATTCTACTGATGCAGAACCGGCCACACCACCCACGTGGAAAGTACGAAGTGTAAGCTGAGTTCCAGGCTCACCGATACTTTGTGCGGCAATGATGCCCACTGCGTCGCCGCGTTGAGCCAGCATACCGGATGCCAGGTTCTTACCATAACATTTTACACAAACACCGCGTTTGCTTTCGCAGGTCAGTACAGAACGGATCTCAACGGTTTCAATTCCGCTATCATCTATTTTGCGAGACATTTCAGCGCTGATCTCTGATCCCGCTTCGATTAATAATTCTTCGGTAAGCGGATGGTATACATTATGTAAAGACATCCTTCCTTCGATCCTGTCGCTCAATGGTTCAATGATATCCTCATTGTCTTTCAGGGCTGAAGTAGCGATACCGCGCAGGGTTCCGCAATCTTCTTCATTGATCACCACATCCTGTGATACGTCAACCAGTCGACGGGTAAGGTAACCGGCATCCGCTGTTTTAAGGGCGGTATCGGCCAAACCTTTACGGGCACCATGGGTAGAGATAAAGTATTCCAATACACTCAAACCATCTTTAAAGTTGGCCAAGATCGGATTTTCAATGATCTCACTTCCTGATGAACCTGATTTACGTGGCTTTGCCATCAATCCCCTCAAACCTGCCAGCTGCTTGATCTGCTGCTTGCTACCACGGGCTCCACTATCCAACATCATATACACAGAATTGAATCCCTGCTTGTCGGCAGCCAATTCGCGTATAAGGGTTTCAGTTACTTTCGTATCCACACGACTCCAGATATCGATGATCTGGTTATAACGCTCATTGTTCGTGATCAATCCCATATTGTAATTGTCCCACACCTCATCTACTTCCAACTGGGCATTATCGATCAATTGCTGTTTAACGGCTGGAATGATCAGGTCATTGATATTGAACGACAATCCACCACGGAAGGCCATACGGTATCCGAGTGTTTTAATATCGTCGAGGAATTTTGCTGTAATAGGAACACTGGTCCATTTGATGATGTCGCCAATGATCTCCCTAAGGGCCTTCTTGGTGAGCAGGGCATTGATGAAACCAACGGTCTTGGGTACATGCTGATTAAAGATCACGCGACCAACGGTTGTTTCGATCAACTTGTTGGTGAGCGAGCCATCCGCATTACGGAAATCGGCTTTTACTTTAATATTGGCATGCAGGTCTATCTGCTTTTCATTATAGGCAATGATCACTTCTTCTGCAGAATAGAAAGCTTTCCCTTCTCCTTTTACTTTTTCTGTATCGGTTGATTTCTTTCCTTTAGTAATATAATATAATCCGAGTACCATGTCCTGAGAAGGCAGGGTAATAGGCGTACCATTCTGCGGGTTCAATATATTATGCGAAGAAAGCATCAATAACTGGGCTTCCAGAATAGCGGCATTGCTCAACGGAACGTGAACGGCCATCTGATCACCATCAAAATCCGCGTTAAAGGCGGTGGTTACCAATGGGTGCAACTGGATCGCTTTTCCTTCGATCAATTTTGGTTGGAAGGCCTGGATAGACAAACGGTGCAAGGTTGGGGCACGGTTCAGCATTACCGGGTGACCTTTCAATATATTCTCCAGGATATCCCAGATGATCGCTTCTTTTTTATCAACCAGTTTACGAGCACTCTTCACGGTTTTCACGATACCTCTTTCGATCAGTTTGCGAATAATAAATGGCTTGAACAATTCAGCAGCCATATCTTTTGGCAATCCGCACTCATGCATTTTCAATTCAGGACCAACCACAATAACAGAACGACCGGAATAATCTACACGTTTACCCAAGAGGTTCTGACGGAAACGTCCCTGCTTTCCTTTCAGTACATCGCTCAATGATTTCAATGCACGTCCACCTTCTGCTTTTACAGCATTTGATTTACGGCTGTTATCGAACAGTGAATCGATGGCTTCCTGCAGCATACGCTTTTCATTGCGCAAGATCACTTCAGGCGCCTTGATCTCGAGCAACCTTTTCAAACGGTTGTTACGGATGATCACCCTACGATACAGGTCATTCAGATCGGAAGACGCAAAACGTCCGCCATCCAAAGGAACCAATGGACGCAGTTCTGGTGGGATCACCGGAATATATTGCATTACCATCCACTCCGGACGGTTGTTGATACGGGTATTGGCATCGCGGAAACTTTCCACTACGCTTAAACGCTTTAAGGCATCTGCCTTACGTTGTTGAGAGGTTTCATTGGCAGCGGCATTACGCAGGTCGAAACTCAATTGATCGAGGTCGATCCTTTGCAACATATCATGTACCGCTTCGGCACCCATCTTGGCGATGAATTTATTTGGATCTTCATCAGGCAGGTGCTGGTTATCTTTCGGTAAGGTATCCAGGATATCCAGATACTCTTCTTCGGTCAGCAGGTCACTGTAATTCTGTCCTTTATCGGCACGGATGCCCGACTGGATCACTACAAAACGCTCGTAGTATACGATGCTTTCCAATTTCTTGGAACTCATGCCCAGCAGGTAACCGATCTTGTTAGGCAAAGATTTGAAGTACCAGATATGCACCACAGGAACAACCAATTTGATATGTCCCATCCTTTCACGACGAACTTTCTTCTCCGTTACTTCCACACCGCATCGGTCGCACACGATACCCTTATAACGGATACGCTTGTACTTACCGCAGGCACATTCATAATCTTTTACCGGCCCAAAGATCCTTTCGCAGAACAAACCATCTCTTTCAGGTTTGTAGGTACGGTAGTTAATGGTTTCCGGCTTTAATACTTCACCGTAGCTTTTTTCTAAAATGCTATCGGGCGAAGCCAAACCAATGGTGATTTGAGAAAATGTTGGCCTTGGACGATTTTCTTTTTTGAATGCCATATGATAATTGATAATTAAAAATTAATAATTAATAACTCCTTCAGCACGATCCACACACAGGGGTTGCCCTGGTATTAATCAAACCTCAGGTCCAGACCCAATCCCCTTAATTCATGTACCAATACATTGAATGATTCAGGAATTCCTGCTTTTGGAATATTGTCGCCTTTTACAATGGCTTCATATGTTTTAGCCCTTCCGATGATATCATCAGATTTAAGCGTCAACAGTTCCTGCAGGATATTAGAAGCACCATAGGCTTCCAATGCCCAAACCTCCATCTCACCAAAACGCTGACCACCGAACTGAGCCTTACCTCCCAGCGGTTGCTGGGTAATGAGACTGTATGGTCCGATAGAACGGGCGTGCATCTTATCATCCACCATATGGTGTAATTTGATGATGTAGATGATCCCTACGGTCGCTTTCTGATCAAATTTATCTCCGGTTTCTCCATCATATAAATAAGTATGACCGAATGTAGGCAAACCTGCTTTTTCAATATGCTGTGCAATCTCACTCACAGAAGCTCCGTCGAAGATCGGTGTAGCAAAACGAACGCCCAGTTTTTCACCGGCCCAGCCCAATACTGTTTCATAGATCTGACCCAGGTTCATACGACTTGGTACGCCCAATGGATTCAGTACAATATCAACCGGAGTTCCATCTTCCAGGAACGGCATATCTTCCTGACGAACGATCTTGGCTACAATACCTTTGTTACCATGTCGGCCCGCCATCTTATCACCCACTTTCAATTTACGCTTCACAGCCATATACACTTTAGCGAGTTTCAATACACCAGCCGGTAATTCATCACCGATTGAGATATTGAATTTTTCGCGCTTATACCTACCCAGTTCTTCATTGAACTTGATATTATAATTGTGCAACAGGACATTGATCAGCTCATCTACTTTAACATCGCCGCTCCATCCCAATGGATTTACGTTCTGGTAATCGATATTGGCCAAGTTCTTTGCATTGAATTTGGATCCTTTACCGATCAGTACTTCACCAAAATTATTGCTCACACCGGCGCTGGTCTTTTCTTTCAGCAGGGTTTGCAATTTGTTGATGAGCAGTTCCATCAGATCAGTCTCATTCTTTTCGTGCGTTTTCTCGATCTTTTCCAGTTGTGCTTTTTCACGCACTTTGGCATTCTTATCTTTCTTGGCGCGCTGGAATAATTTTTTATTGATGATCACCCCTTCAGTACCGCTTGGTGCTTTCAATGAAGCATCTTTGGCATCACCGGCTTTATCGCCGAAGATGGCACGCAACAGTTTTTCTTCCGGTGTAGGATCGCTTTCTCCTTTTGGAGTGATCTTACCGATGATGATATCGCCTTCCTTAATATGAGCACCAATACGGATGATACCGTTCTGGTCCAGATCCTTGGTGGCTTCTTCACTTACGTTCGGAATATCCGGTGTCAGTTCTTCTTCACCCAATTTGGTATCGCGTACTTCAATTTCAAACTCACTGATATGGATAGACGTAAATAGATCTTCCTTCACTACTTTTTCACTGATCACGATCGCATCCTCAAAGTTGTATCCTTTCCATGGCATGAAGGCCACTTTCATATTTCTTCCCAGTGCCAGTTCTCCGCCCTTGGTAGCATACCCTTCAGTAAGGAAGTCGCCTTCGCTTACTTTCTGGCCTTTCACCACGGCTGGACGCAGGTTGATGCAGGTTTCCTGGTTGGTTCTTACAAACTTGGTGAGTTTGTAAATGATCAGGTCTTCATCAAAACTAACGAGCTGTTGAATTTCATTTCTCTTGTAACGAACATGGATCTCATTGGCATCTACAAATTCAACCACACCATCACCATCTGAATGGATCTGGATACGCGCATCACGAGCAGCCTTTCCTTCCAGTCCGGTACCTACGATAGGCACTTCGGGCTTGATCAGTGGTACGGCCTGACGTTGCATGTTCGATCCCATCAGGGCACGGTTGGCATCATCATGCTCCAAGAACGGGATCAGTGAAGCACTGAGTCCTACGATCTGGTTCGGTGCCACATCCATATATTCCACTTCGTTCTTATCCAGGATCGGGAAGTCACCGGTTTGGCGACTCTTGATCTTGTCTTCCACAAAGTTTCCTTTCGCATCAATATCAATATTCGCCTGGGCGATCTTAGCAGTATCTTCTTCTTCTGCGCTCAGGAAGGTGATCTTTTTCATATCCACCTTGCCATGATCCACTTTGCGATAAGGGGTTTCAATAAAGCCCATATCGTTGATCTTAGCGTGTACGCATAAGGTTGAGATCAGACCAATGTTTGGTCCTTCCGGAGTTTCAATGGTACACAAACGGCCATAATGTGAATAGTGTACGTCACGTACCTCAAATCCTGCTCTCTCTCTGCTTAAACCACCGGGTCCGAGTGCGGAGATACGGCGTTTATGAGTGATCTCACTGAGGGGGTTGGTTTGATCCAGGAACTGCGACAACTGTGAGGTTCCAAAGAAGGAATTGATCACAGATGAAAGTGTTCTGGCATTGATCAGGTCAACCGGAGTAAATACCTCGTTGTCCCTTACGTTCATCCTTTCACGGATGGTACGGGCCATACGGGCAAGACCTACTCCGAACTGAGCATACAATTGTTCGCCCACGGTACGCACCCTACGGTTGCTGAGGTGATCGATATCATCCACTTCACTTTTGCCATTGGTAAGCAATACCAAAGTTTTGATGATGGCGATGATATCGTCTTTTGTCAATACTTTCTTTTCGATCGGGAAGTTCAATCCCAAACGGCGGTTAATTTTATAACGGCCTACTTCGCCTAGATCGTAGCGTTTGTCGCTGAAAAATAATTTATCGATGATACCCCTTGCAGTTTCATCATCCGGAGCATCAGCACCACGCAATTGCTTGTAGATATGCTGAACGGCTTCCAGTTCACTGTTGGAGGTATCTTTATTCAGGGTGTTGTAGATGATGGCATAATCACCGCTCACTTCTTCTTTCTGAATGAAGATGCTTTTCACATCCATTTCCAGGATCATGGCGATATTGGATTCATCCAATACGGTATCCCTTTCAAGTACAATCTCATTTCTTTCGATCGATACAACTTCACCGGTATCTTCATCCACAAAATCTTCTACCCAGGTGCGCAATACGCGGGCGGCTAAACGCTTTCCGATACAGGCAGCAAGGGTCTTTTTATCGGCCTTAACTTCATTGGCCATGCCAAAGAGTTCAAGGATATCCTTATCGGTTTCAAATCCTATTGAACGCAACAGGGTTGTTACCGGGAATTTCTTTTTACGATCGATATAGGCAAACATCACGTTGTTGATGTCTGTGGCAAACTCCATCCAGGCGCCTTTGAAAGGGATCACCCGGGCAGAGTAAATTTTAGTTCCGTTGGGATGTACTGATTGGCCGAAGAATACACCGGGTGAACGGTGCAACTGGCTAACCACTACCCTTTCAGCTCCGTTGATCACGAATGTACCACGGGGGGTCATGTAAGGGATATTGCCCAGGAATACATCCTGCACAATGGTTTGGAAATCCACATGCTCCTCATCGTTACAGCTTAAACGCAGTTTTGCTTTTAAGGGAACGGCATACGTGAGTCCACGTTCGATACACTCTTCAATGGTATAGCGCGGAGGATCTACGAAGTAGTCAAGAAATTCCAATACGAAAATATTCCGGGTATCAGTGATCGGGAAATTTTCCTTGAACACACGGAATAAACCTTCCACGTTACGTTTGTCGGGAGTGGTTTCTAATTGGAAAAAATCTTTAAATGACTGGATCTGGATTCCGAGCAAATCGGGTGTCTCTGCCAAAAGTTCAACTTTACCGAAATTGATACGTTTAGCAGCGGGTGTTTTTGTTGCAGACATATTTGTAAATAAGACGTTTAAGTGTGCAGAAGATCCTTTGTCAACGGGCCTTTCAGCAACAGGTGCCAACAAGCCCAAATTAAAGGAGGGCAAAGGTAGTGAAAAAATTCCGATTTTCTTACCCCGGAATACGATTTTTTGCTGATTTGGAAAGGTTTTTGTGGATAAGTAAATTTATTATTAATTTTTACTATATATAGACAAAAATAAGGGCCGCAACAACCGTTGCGGCCCTACTCAATAATTTGGCTATTTTACCAGATTTTTGCCCTGTTTTCGGGCTTAATATACATTTTATCGCCCTCTTTTACCCCAAATGCGGCATAAAATGGGTCGAAATTAGCAGCCGGGCCATTTACCCTGAAAATTTCGGGTGAATGAGGATCGGTATTGATCCTTACCCTAAGGCTTTCCTCCCTGTCGATCAGACGCCATACCTGGGCAAAACCTAGGAAGAAACGCTGGTCGGGGGTAAAGCCATCAATCTTTTCAGTGCCCTGCCCTTGTTTGGTCATTTTAAAGGCATCATAAGCAATCGCCAGTCCACCAATATCCGCCAGGTTTTCACCCAGGGTGAGTTCCCCATTCACGTGTACGCTATCGAACAAGGTATAGGCGCTGTATTGCTTAACAACCCCGCCTGTCTTGGCTTTGAACTTATCGGCATCTTCTTTACCCCACCAGTTCTTCATGTTGCCCACGGCATCGTACTGACTGCCCTGGTCATCAAAGCCATGCGTCATTTCATGTCCGATCACCATACCAATGGCACCATAATTTACGGCATCGTCTGCCGACAAATTAAAGAATGGGAATTGCAGGATACCTGCCGGGAAAACGATCTCATTATTGGTTGGATTGTAATAAGCATTTACGGTGGGTGCACTCATGCCCCATTCTGTACGATCTACCGGATTACCTGCTTTTGCTACCATTTCATTGAAGCGATGCAGACGAACGCTTTTTGCATTGGCATAAAGATTATTCTTATCAACGGTTACATCATCAAAACTTTTCCATTTTGAAGTATACCCGATCTTTTTCAAGAATGCATCCAACTTGGCAGTGGCTAGTTGTTTGGTGCTATCCGACATCCAATCTAATTTTTTGATCCGGGCTCCAAATGCTTTCTGCAGGTTATTCACCAGTTCATCCATTCTTTGCTTGGCATCGCTGGTGAAATATTTTTTTACATACAACTGACCCAGCAGATCACCGAGGTTTCCATCCACAGCATTCACCATTGTTTTCCAGCGATCACTTTTTTTCTTTTGTCCGCTGAAGATTCTTGAAAAATTAAACTGTGCATCTACGAATGGACTGCTGAGTATGGAAGCATTGCGACTGATATAATCGTACTTCACTTTTATTTTCCAACGATCAATGGGCTCACTGGCGAGCAGGGTGCTCAGGGCTTTGTAATAGCCTGGCTGACTCACGTTCACGCTATCGGTTTTGATGGATAAATCTGTCAGTAATTTTTTCCAACCTACATTGGGCGACAGTTGCTCCAGTTCTGTCACACTCATCTTATTGTAATTGACATGCGGATCGCGAAGTTCTACCGGCGTACGGTGAGATTTAGCAATTTCTGTTTCCAGGGCAAGCAGCACTGCCGCATTTTTTGATGCAGTAGCGGTATCGCTGCCGGTTAATGCAAACAAGGCGGCGGCATATTTCAATAAGCCATTTCTTGCAGCAACAGTAGCACTGTCTTTCCGGAAATAATAATCACGCTCCGGCAGTGATAAACCTGCCTGACCGAAGATGGCGATATTTTGAGCACTATTCTTTTCATCTGCTCCTACATATAATCCGATCAGTTCGGCTTCTTCATTTTTTGAGAGTTCAGTGAGCAGCGTGATCAATTCTTTATAATCTTTCACCGCATCAATCTTTGCCAGAGCGGGTTTTAAGGGATCGGCACCGAGTTTTTCGATGGCAACAGTATCCATTCCGCTGGCATAATAATCGCCTACTTTTTGTTCCAGACTACCTTTTGCAGAATTTGCAGCGATGGATTCTTCCAGAATAGACCTCAGTTTTTTCTGATTGTCCTCATACAGGGTATAGAAACTACCCCAGCCGCTCTGGTCGTCGGGTATAACGGTAGTTTTCATCCAGGCGCCATTGGCATAATGGAAAAAATCATCTCCGGCCCTGATACTGGTGTCCATACCCTTGGTATCAAAGCTGATGCTGGCAGTATCTGATTTACCGCCGTTTGATGCATTGTTGCAAGCACTGAATACCGTGATGCCAATGCCCATTGCAAGCAAAGAAATTAATTTCATATAAAATCGTTTTGGTGAATGATGTGTAAATCTGTCTAAAAAAGAACAAATTACTGAATATTTTATATGAACGGAATAAAAAAGGCCATCAGGAAGTATCCTGATGGCCTTTTTTTATAATTTGTTATTACTTAAGCGATCTCAACGTCAGCACCTGCTTCAGTCAATTTTGCTTTCAGGTCTTCTGCTGTTGCTTTGTCAACACCTTCTTTCAAAGGTTTTGGAGCGCCATCAACCAGGTCTTTTGCTTCTTTCAGTCCAAGTCCGGTAAGTTCTTTAACGATCTTAACCACGGCCAGTTTGTTGGCACCTGCTGCTTTCAGAATTACATCGAAAGATGTTTTTTCTTCAGCTGCTGCTGCACCATCGCCAGCACCTGCACTTACTACAACTGCAGCTGCAGCTGGTTCGATACCGTACTCTGATTTCAAGAACTCAGCCAGTTCCTGTACTTCTTTTACTGTTAAACCTACTAGTTTTTCAGCTAATGCTTTTACGTCTGCCATAATGTTTAATTTTTTCCGCCTTCATCGTTTTCTCCGGCGGTAGTTTAAAAAAATTGTTCTTTATAAATATGCATGTTGTCCATCAGCAATAATGCCTTTGTCAAGATGCAACATTCGAATGTTTACCTGCTTAATATTATTAAGCCTGTGGTGTTTCATCTGCTGCTGCTTCAGCGGCTGGTGCTTCCGGAGCGGCTTCTGCTGCTGGAGCTTCCACTGCTGGTGCTTCTGCAACTGGAGCTTCGGCTACAACTGCTACTGGAGCTTCGGCAACTGCTTCTTCAGCATTAGCGGCATCTTTATTTTGCAGGGCACCCAATACGCGTTGGATGGGTGATTGCAACAATCCGATCACTTCACCGATCAGTTCATTCTTAGTCTTGATCTGGGTGAGTGCTTTCAGTTGGTCGTTACCTACAAATACATCGCCATTGATAAAGGCTGCTTTCAACAATGGTTTTTCATTGTTGTTTTCCTTGCGGAAGCTGCTGATGATCAAAGCCGGATCTTTTGGATTTTCGCTGAACATCAGTGCGGTCACTTTATGCAGTGAATCGTACACGCCAGCATATTTATCCGTATCGAGGCTTTCCAATGCCTTTTTGATCAGGGTATTCTTGGCTACTTTCATTTCTACCTGCTTGGTAAAACAATGGTTGCGCAATTTGCCGATCTGGGCTACGGTCAGACTTTCTGTATCCGTGATGTAGAAGTTATTATACTGAGCGAATTTGCCTTTCAGCAATTCGATCACTTCATTTTTTTCCTGTTTAGTCATAACAATTATTTTTATCTCCTGATGAATACCCGGAGCATTTCAGATTTAGTTGTTAACAGATTTCGTGTCGATCAATATGCCCGGGCTCATGCTACTGGCCATGCTAACACCTCTCAGGTAAGTACCTTTTGAAGAAGATGGTTTCAGTTTGAGGATCGCATTGATCAGCTCCTGGCTGTTCTCTGCAATTTTTTCCGGAGTAAAACTTACCCTTCCGATAGACGCGTGGATGATACCCACTTTATCTACTTTGAAAGCGATCTTACCGCCTTTCAGGTCATTGATGGCACCTGCCACATCATTGGTTACCGTACCGGTCTTAGGATTCGGCATCAGGTTACGAGGACCTAATACTTTACCCAGTTTACCGATCTTCGGCATCACTGATGGAGTGGCCACGATCACATCAATATCTGTCCAACCGCCTTCGATCTTGGTGATGAACTCATCCAATCCTACAAAATCAGCGCCGGCCGCTTTGGCTTCTGCTTCTTTATCCGGGGTACACAATACCAATACACGCTTCGTTTTACCGGTGCCGTGAGGTAAAGAAACCGTACCGCGAATGGCTTGGTCTGCTTTTTTAGGATCTACACCCAACTTGATGTGCAGGTCTACTGAGCTATCGAATTTAGTGGTGTTTACTTCTTTTACCAGGGTTGATGCTTCCTTTAAGGAATATGCTTTATTAATATCAACCTTAGCATTTGCCAATTTTCTTTTTTTCGTAATCATTTCTTACAAATTTTTGAAGTCCCGAACCATCGGGACAGGTTGATAATTAATTTTCCCAGGGGGCTTTTCCGTCAACGGTTAATCCCATACTGCGTGCAGTACCGGCGATCATGCTCATGGCACTGTTCAGGGTAAAGGCATTCAGATCGGCCATTTTATCTTTGGCGATCTCTTCTACCTGTTCCCAGGTAACCTTACCCACTTTCACGCGGTTAGGTTCCTTACTGCCACTGGTGATCTTGGCTGCATCCATCAATTGAACGGCTGCGGGGGGAGTTTTGATGATGAAGTCGAACGACTTATCTGCGTAAACTGTAATTAATACAGGAAGTACTTTTCCGGGTCTATCCTGGGTTCTGGCATTGAACTGCTTACAGAATTCCATGATGTTGATACCCTTAGAACCCAATGCAGGTCCTATTGGTGGTGCCGGATTGGCCTGTCCTCCTTTACACTGGAGTTTGACATAGCCGGTGATCTCTTTTGCCATTTTTTTTAATTTAATTGGTGATAGCGTCTGGCCTATGGCTAGACTCCCAAGTCAATATAATTCTAAAAAAGAACTTTTTTGGGACGGCGAAGGTAGGGAAAAAATCAGAGAAAAATATGAATTTCCTGCTTTTTTTATTAGTGCGACCCTTGAAATAAAAAAAATATATAATTAATATATCCGCAACACAACCTATTCTTTCTGCCACCCGATTAGACAAATAACAACAGATTTAAAAAAATTTAAATAATTTCTAATTAACATATTAATTGCAAGGAGATTAAGTAGATTAATGACGCTATTGAGTTCGCCTGCACCAAAAACTATATTATGAAAAAGAATTTCCTTCTTTTTTGCTTCATTGCTATATCTGATCTTGCCTTTTGCCAGTTTCCACTTCCTTATTGTGGTGAAGCTTATGGTTTTGGGGTAGAACCCATTACGTTGGTAACTTTTCAGAGCATCAACAATGCTTCATCTGCAGCAACCGGCGGAATAGCCCATGAAGATTTCACATCAAGCGTTACCGCTGCAAGCGTGATCGCCGGAAGCAGTTACACGATGATTGTTAAAGGAAATACAGTCGGAAATTTTATTGATTATATCCGGGTTTTCATCGACTGGAACAATGATGGAGACTTTCTGGACCCCAATGAAAGCTATGATATTGGAACCATTACCAATTCTACCGGACTGGATGGCTTTCAGGCAGTCAATACCATCGTGGTACCTCCCGGAACTACAAATGGCTATAAAAGGATGCGGGTAACAAAAAAATATGCTGGTTACCAGACTCCCTGTAACACAACCGGGTTCGGACAGGCAGAAGATTATCAGGTTCGTGTATATTCAATGGCACCCTACTGCACCGAAGCGTATCCATCAAATGTAGAACCGATCACATTGGTCACCTTCTTTTACAACGCAGTATCATCAAGTGCAGTTGTAAATGGCTCGCCGGAGAATGAAGACTTTACCAATATTGCTCCTACAAGGGTCGTTGCAGGCAGGTCATATGCCATTTCGGTGAAAGGGAATACTGTTGGAAACTATATAGATTATATCCGGGTATTTGTTGACTGGAACAACAACGGAAATTTTCTTGACGCAGGAGAAAGCTATGATATTGGAACCATACAAAATTCTACTGGACTTGATGCAATCCAAGCGTCCAATTTTATTGCTATTCCACCTGGTACCCCTGCTGGTAACTATCGTATGCGGGTCAGTAAAAAATATGCAAGTTATCCCGCTCCCTGCAATACTGGTGGGTATGGACAGTCGGAGGACTATACCATCCAGGTTTACAGCATGGCACCCTATTGTACCGATTCATACCCGAGTAATATTGAGCCCATCACAAAAGTGGATTTTTCAGCCATATCAAACTGGACCAGTGCGTTGCTGAATGGATCTCCAGACAATGAAGACTTTACCTATATCAATGGAGTGGTGATGCCCGGAAATACTTACACGATGAAAGTGGCAGGTAATACGGATGGAAATTATACGGATTATATTTCGGTTTTCATTGACTGGAATGGTAATGGCGACTTCCTTGATCCTAACGAAGTATATAATATTGGGACCATCAC